>Ga0180433_10000539_pt1 | contig 65065 bp, 66 predicted proteins | sample SS_ome_8_FD_132980 | JGI IMG/M metagenome (GOLD analysis project Ga0180433, IMG submission 132980) | Hypersaline lake sediment archaeal communities from the Salton Sea, California, USA - SS_1_D_1 metaG | ecosystem: Environmental > Aquatic > Non-marine Saline and Alkaline > Hypersaline >... | reverse complement strand
AGCAATATTTTATAAGAGGATGGCAAAGCTATCAGTAGATTCCAAAAATTTAAATAATTAACGATTGTTAATTGTAGGGAGGTCAGTTTATGAGTATTGTCGACTTAACTTCTATGGGGGAAGTACAAACACAGTTACGAAAAGAAATCAATGAGCGATTGGCTCGATTGCAGGACGAGCATTCTGATTATTGTTTCCAGTGTGCAAAGTGTACGTCTGGTTGCGAGGCTCATAAACTGCTAGAGCTCGAACCACATAGAATGGTTGCTCTTCTCAAACGAGGGCTTATTGATGAAATGATGAATTCTGATGTTATTTGGGCCTGCATGAGCTGTTTTAAGTGTCGTGAGCGATGTCCGCAGAAAGTGGCGCCAGTTGAGATTTTATTTGCGTTAAAAAATCTTGCAGTAGCGAGTGGCAAACAAATTCCTGGGAACTATACTGCTTGGCTTCAATCCGTCTTGTCCATCGGGCTTCTCCAAGAAGTAAAAAGTGTTTCTACTCGAGATAACAAAACCAAAACACGAGCAGATCTTGGCCTTCCTGACGCTTCTAAACCAACAGATCCAATGAAGTTTCAAACGATGCTTTCAAAACTTGCTGTTGAAAAAGTATAAGGTGATTATGATGAAAAAATATGCGTTATATCCCGGTTGTGTAATGTCAACGGAACAATATGCATATGAGTTGTCTCTGCGTGCTGTACTTCCAAAACTCGATATCGAGCTTGTTGGCCTCAATGGTTTTTCATGTTGCGGAGAACCACTAAAAAGTGTCAATCAAATGCTTACGCTTGCTCTTTCTGCACGAAATCTTGCGATCGCTGAAAAAGAAAAGCTCGACGTCTTTGCTCCCTGCCCTGTCTGTCATCTCGCATTTTCCGAATGTAAAAAGATAGTAGACTCAGATCCTGCAATGAATGAAAAAGTAAATGCCTTTTTGAAAGATGAAGAACTCCATTATATGGGTACTGCTGAGGTTGTAACAACCCTTGATCTCTTACATGATATCGTTGGTGTTGAAACAATAACAAAACTAGTCAAAAAACCACTGAAGGAGATGAAAGTTGCCACGCACTACGGTTGTCATCTTATACGACCCACGGAAATCGGGCGAGTTGATGACGCAGAAAATCCTCAGAAGATGGAAACTATTCTTAAAGCCATCGGTGCAGAACCTATGGATTATCCTGAAAAACTTGATTGTTGTGGGGGATTACTTACGGCAAATCATCCTGAGTCTGCATTAACTAAAACAGGTCAAAAACTACAAAAAGTTCAGGAGCAAAACTTTGACGCGTTTATTGATATCTGTCCGTGGTGCCATCGACAGTATGATTCCAAACAAAAAAAAGCAGGAGAAACTGTTGCTGCAAAGTTAGAGGTCCCTGTGTTATATCTTACTCAACTCCTTGGTCTTTCGTTTGGTATCCCAAAAGACAAACTCGGTCTTGATTTGAATCTTAGTCCAGTGAACAAATTAGCAATGGTGGGGGAGGGCTAATATGGACAGAAAGATCGGTGTGTTTGTCTGCCATTGTGGAATCAATATCGCGTCCACTGTTGATGTTAACACGCTTGTCAACTATGCAAAAACATTGGATGGAGTCGTCGTTAGCAAGGATTACAAATATATGTGTTCTGATGTCGGCGCAACTCTTATTAAAGACGCTATCAAAAAACACAAACTTGACGGCGTGGTGATCGCCTGCTGTTCTCCAAGGATGCATGAACACACATTCAGAGGTGTTGTTGAAGCAGGCGGCATTAATGCATTCAATCTAGAAATTGCAAATGTGAGAGAACAATGTTCATGGGCCCATGAAGATAAAACGCGGGCAACAGAGAAAGCAAAAGCGCTGGTTCGTGGTGCTGTTGCAAAAGCAAAATTGCTCGAGTCACTTGAAACATCAAAAATAGATGTGAATCCAGATGCATTAGTTATTGGTGGCGGTATTGCTGGTATACAATCAGCGCTTGATTTAGCAGAAGAAGGACACAAAGTGTATTTAGTTGAGCAACGTCCAACCATTGGTGGCCGGATGGCACAGCTTGACAAGACCTTTCCTACTCTTGATTGTTCGGGCTGTATTTTGACTCCAAAAATGATGGAGGTTGCCAATCATCCAAATATTGAGCTGCTGACCTATGCTGAAGTAACAGGTATTGAAGGAAGTATTGGTAACTATACTGTTACCGTGAATAAGAAAGCACGATATGTAGATATGGACAAATGTACGGGATGTGGGGACTGCGTTGAGGCATGCCGGTTGAAAGGCAGAATCACCAGTGAATTTGATGAAGGCATGGGAAAACGAAGCGCCATCTACCTGTCCTTTCCGCAAGCAGTACCGCTGAAGTGTACTATTGATAAAGACCATTGCTTAATGCTCACTCGTGGCAAATGTGGAACGGGCCCGCTTTGTGTAGACGCATGTGAGGCAGGCGCCATTGATTTCAAACAGAAAGATAAGGCAGTAGAATTGAATGTTGGCGCGATCGTCGTCACGACAGGATACGATATCATGGATCCTTCTACCCTGCACGAGTATGGATATGCTCGCTCTAATGATGTAATTACCACCATGCAGATGGAACGCTTAATCAATTCCTCAGGCCCAACTGGTGGTGAAATTGTGCGTCCATCGACAGGAGAAAAACCAAAAAGTATCACCTATGTTTTATGTGTTGGATCACGTGATGAGACTGCCTGTGCCTGGTGCTGTCGCATTGGGTGTATGAGTGCATTAAAACAGGTGTATTTGCTGAAAGAAAAATGTGGCGATGATGTAGAAATCAACGTATGTTACACAGATATCAGATCGTTTGGAAAAGGCTATGAAGAATTTTATCGAAAGATCCGAGGAATGAATACCAATTTCTTTAGAGGTCGTCCTTCAGAGGTTCGAAATGCAGGTGTTCATCTTACCATCGATATCTTTGATACAATCACCAATAAACTGTTTGAGATTTCTACTGATCTTGTCGTACTTGTTCCTGCACTTATTCCACGCACAAATGCAGATGAACTTGCTCGGACACTGCGCGTCTCAACAAGTGCTGATGGCTTTTTTCTTGAAGCCCATCCCAAACTTCGCCCCATGGATACATTTACGGGCGGCATTTTTATTGCTGGTTGTTGCCAAGGACCAAAAGACATTCAGGACTCTGTTGCACAAGCAAGTGGCGCAGCAGCTCGAGCAGCAACAATTCTTTCAAAAAAAGAACTGGAAGCAGAACCAATGGTTTCTTTTGTAGAGGAAGAGTTGTGTTCGGGGTGTAGTTCTTGTATTGCAGTCTGTGCGTATAATGCGATAGATCTGGTAAAAAGAGAGGATGGCAAATCCCATGCCAAGGTTAACGAGGCGCTCTGCATGGGCTGTGGTGCTTGTGTCGGTTCTTGTCCATCAGGTGCCATGCAACAAAAAGGATTCAAAGATAAACAATTGATTCCCATGGTTGATGAGACGATATCATCATAGGTGTGATGTGTGAATATTTCTGACCAACAAATTCGCTTATTTCAAGAGAAAGTATTGTCGTTTTATACCCAGCATGGTCGCGATTTACCGTGGAGAAAAACGACAGATCCTTACAAGATTTTGCTGTCTGAGATGATGCTGCAACAGACACAAGTTTCTCGCGTTATGGAGTATTATATGCAATGGATTGAACGATGGCCAACAGTTGAGTCACTTGCAGAAGCACCCTGGAAGGATGTATTGAAAGCATGGATGGGACTGGGATACAACCGTCGAGCAGTACATGTCCATCAAGCTGCCCAGACTATTGCGAACACCTTTGCTGGCGATATATTACAAGCGATGGAACACTATGAAAAAGTACCTGGAATTGGGCTCTACACATCAAGAGCAGTACGAATTTTTGCAAGCAATGCCGATATCGTTACCGTTGATACGAATATACGACGTATTTTCATTCACGAATTCTCTTTACCAGAAAATATCTCCTCTAAGGAATTGTGGTCACTTGCCGAACAATGCCTACCAAAAGATCAGAGTCGGACGTGGCATAATGCATTAATGGATTATGGGGCACTGTTAATGACCTCCCGTAAAACAGGAATCCGACCACTTACCATGCAATCAAAATTTGAGGGATCAGATCGGCAAATCCGAGGAATGATTCTTCGACAGTTATTACAATGTTCGTCATCTCTTGAAGAATTGAAAATGATAACAAAGATAAACACTTCTCGATTACAGAAAATTCTTGAAAAAATGATTCAGGAGGGTCTGATTTCTCTTAGTAACAATCGGTATTCTATACAAGAGTGACGGTACAATCACGTCTATATAATAGCACATATAGATATAGTAGAAATATGATAAATATAATAAATAGGCACGTCTAGAGTAACTTATCTCGTTTTCATCACAAGATATTTAACGCCTAAGCAAATACTATACACATCCGTGAGGATAGAGAGGGATAAAATGAAAGATGTTATTGATAACTTTGGCCGAAATGCTGGCAGAGTATGGAAAGCGCTAACCACTCATGGATCGTTAACATCAACGAGTCTCATGAAGACAACAAGACTAACTGAAAAGGAATGCTATGCTGCCATCGGATGGCTTGCCAAAGAAAATAAAATATATACCGATGGTACCAACTACTTTATTGGAGAAACCAATTTAACTCCAACAATCGGTGAAAATGCTGGAAAGATATGGCGCCTCTTGGATACTTGGGGGGAATTAGATGAGTTCCACTTGCCAAAGTTGGCAGGTATCAATCCACCGGAGGCATATTCTGCATTAGGATGGCTTGCTCGAGAAGGAAAACTAAATGCCAACACCATAAAAGTAAAAACATCCCCAATTAAATTCGGATTAAAATAAAAAACAATGAAGTATAGTTCCTATACTTTTCCTTATTACACTATTGGTTAAGCGTTAAATTTTTCCGTTATTTTACGATTGAGTGTCTCAAGCCATGAAGGCAATCCTTCAACGGTCCGGATCATAGCATGCTTGGCGACGATTTCCCGATATCTGAGATTGCATCGAACACGTCCTTCAAGATTTTTACGGATGATACGGCAAATATATCCACCTCGTCGATCCCAATCCATGAGTAAAATTATTTCAGTGTACTGGCGAGCGATCATATCACAGAAACTGATCAAAGACATACCCGCATTAACACTGAGAACAGTACCGGCTATTCCTAACTTTCGTAAAGCTGCAATATCCTTTTCCCCCTCAACAAGAATAGGGATAGTAATATTTTCCTCCTGAAGTTCTTTTAACATCTTTTCTAAAACCTCAAGAGATGCCTTATAATCCATGGAGCGACTCCCGTAACTTTTGAGTTACGAGTGTACCTGATACTTCTTTTAACAATATTGTCTTTGTCCGCCGTTTCTCTCCTTGTATAATAAAGACTTTTCGTTCTGGCACTCCGAAAAATGAGGCTATGGTGGTAAGTACTTCAGCATTTGCTTTATTGTCTTTTGCTGGTGGTTCCACTTTAATTTCTATACGTCTTCTCCAAGAATTAAACCCCGCAGGAAACTTTGTTGTTTTTGCACCAGATGTAACAAAAAGATTAAGATGGACGCCATCGTCCTGCTGTGTGACTGCATCTTCCACCTCAGCCATATAGTCCATTATAGATAACAACTTTTAGCATTTCAGTGTTTCGCTTAATGCCTTACCCTTGTTACACCCTTACTTTCTTCAACAATCGCGCTTCCTTTTTACAAAAACTTCTTATACACAAAGTATATTCCAGCACCCCTGGGCATAGGGGGAATGTCGTCGCTCAACATGCCTATCAGATATGTGTTTGTGTATCTGTTGTATCTCTGCGTTATGCGTGAAGGGAAGGTAGAATATATGGCTAAAGAAAACATCTCTGTGTTAATGGATGAAAAGAGGGTGTTCACGCCCTCAAAAGAATCTGTTGAAAACACCAACGTCAAGCAATGGATGGAGAAGCATAATATCAAAACGCTTGATGAACTCTATAAAAAAGGTGGAGATTGGCAATGGTTCTGGGAAGAGATTTCAAAAGATCTTGTTGAATGGTATGGGCCCTATAAAAAAGTAGTTGAGTGGAATCCGCCCTGGGTCAAATGGTTTGTTGGCGCAGAGTACAACATTGTTCATGACGCTTTGGACAAACATGTTAAAACCTGGCGGAAAAACAAAGTTGCCTTTATCTATGAAGGTGAGCCCGGTGAAGTTAAAAAATATACTTACAATGATTTGTACATTGAAGTCAATAAAATGGCAAACGCACTCAAAAAATTAGGTGTCAAAAAAGGCGATCGTGTTGGTATTTATCTCCCTATGGTACCTGAGCTTCCTATTGCCATGCTTGCTTGTGCAAAAATTGGTGCTGTTCATTCTGTTGTTTTTTCAGGATTTTCTGCCCTTGCTTTTCGAGATCGAGTTAACGACTGTGAGGCAAAGGTGGTTTTTACTTGCGATAGTTTCTATCGTCGTGGTAAAAAAGTGCAATTAAAAAAACAAGCGGATGAAGCTGTAGAAAATGCACCGAGTGTTAAACACGTAATTGTCTGCAAAAGAACGGGAGATACTGTTTCCTGGAACGAGGGCAGAGATATTTGGTGGGATGATGCTATAAAAGACATGCCGAAAGAATGTGAGACGGAGCATCTTGATGCCAATGATCCTTTATTTTTCTTATATACTTCAGGGACCACAGGAAAGCCAAAAGGAATTATTCATGCTCATGGGGGCTATGCCGTAGGTACCTCCTACACTTTAAAATGGGTCTTTGATATGAAAGAGGAAGATATCTGGTGGTGTGCTGCTGATATTGGGTGGATTACAGGACATTCCTATATTGTGTATGCACCGCTGATTCTTGGTGCTACGTCAGTGTTATATGAAGGTGCCCCTGATTGGCCGCAGCCAGATCGCTGGTGGGATATTATTGAGCGCTATGGAGTAACGTTGCTCTACACCTCTCCAACTAGCATTCGATCTTTCATGCGACAGGGAGAAGAATGGCCTGACAAGCATGATTTGAGTACGCTCCGGTTATTGGGCTCTGTTGGCGAACCCATTAACCCTGAAGCATGGATGTGGTATTACAAAGTCATTGGTAAAGAACATTGCCAAATCATGGATACGTGGTGGCAGACCGAAACGGGACATTTTGTAATCTCGCCGTTACCACTCACGCCGTTGAAACCTGGTTCAGCAACACGGCCATTGCCGGGCCTTTCTGCCGAAGTCTTCAATGAAGAAGGAAAACCGATTCAAAATGCTGGCGGTAACTTAGTGCTAACTCATCCCTGGCCAGGTATGTTACGTGGCATCTACAAAAATCCAGACCGCTATCAAGAAACGTACTGGAGTAAATTTGACAATACTTACCTTGCTGGAGACGTCACTCGAAAAGACTCGGATGGATTTTTCTGGATTCAGGGACGAGCAGATGATGTTCTCAATGTTTCCGGCCATAGAATTGGAAACTCCGAAGTTGAATCAGCGTTGGTAAGCCATCCGCTTGTTGCCGAAGCAGCGGTCATTGGTAAACCACATGAGATTAAGGGAGAATCGATTGCTTCCTTTGTCGTGCTTCGTAAAGGGACAACCCCTAGTGAAGAACTCAAGAAGCAGCTTCGTGAGCATGTGGGTAAAGAAATGGGTAAAATTGCTCGCCCTGATGAGATTTGGTTTGTCAATGATGTTCCCAAAACCAGAAGCGGAAAAATCATGCGTCGAGTTATCCGCGCAAAAGCAATGGGTAATGATGTTGGGGACACCTCGACGCTTGCAAACCCTGAGGCAGTAGATGGGTTGTCAAAAGGGCAGTAGTTCTTGCCCTTCTTCTTATTTTTGAAAGCAAAAATCCTAAAGGTAAGAAAGAGATACCGATAGGAAAGTATGAATCTAAATCGTGGTCGTTACTCCCCGGTGGAAGAAGCGGCAATTATCATTAAAGAGTTTCTTGCCACCTATGTGGGGAATGCTGGATGCAAAGGAGTGGTGATTGGTCTTTCTGGTGGTGTTGATTCTGCAGTAGTTGCAGCGCTCTCTCAACAAGCATTGGGAAAAAAACAGACGCATTGTTTGTTTTTACCAGAACAAACAACACCACAAAACGATCATATCCACTGCAAGCGTTTAGTTACACATTTTGATATTCCTTGTACAACAGTTGATATTTCCACCTTGGTTCGTCAGTGTTCAGAATACATCCCACTAAGGCTGGATAAGTACGCGTTAGCTAACCTCAAAGCACGAATACGAATGATGATATTGTTTTCGCATGCCAATATGAATAATCTGCTGGTGTGTGGTACCTCAAATAAATCAGAATTACTTGTTGGATACTTTACAAAATATGGTGACGGCGGAGTTGATATCCAACCCCTTGGCGATCTGTATAAAACACAAGTCTGGGAACTAGCTCGCCATCTCAAAATTCCTGAACCAATAATCAACAAACCTCCCACGGCAGGTCTGTGGCACAATCAAACTGATGAAGGAGAGTTGGAACTGAAGTACGAAACACTTGATAAGATTCTGGTGGGACTTGAACACAAACGCCCACTCAATGATATTGCTGTCCAAGCACGTGTTGCCCTTGCAGAGGTTAAACGAATAAAACAGATGCGTGTACAGAGTCAGCACAAGCGACGATCACCGTTAATTCCCAAAATTGGACTGCGAACGCCCGGGCTTGATTGGCGTAGTCCCGTACAAGAAGGGTAGTTCTTTAATTGTCTACGCTTTTAACGTTTGATATGTGAAGAAGTGTGCAAGGACACCTTTTATTTATAGGTGGTAGTATCTCATCGACATAGTTCAAATGTACGCTTTGTGGCACGCCTAATTCTTTTATGATTTGGATCTCAGTTACTTGCAGTTTAACAGAATCTTCTATCCACACATCGTCACCACGAATGCTGATGTTGCGGTAGTGACATCCTTGTTTACAATCGTCTGTTTGTACAAAGAGAGTAGGATGTTGACTGCAGTTTAAGGGAAGAGTATCATATCTATTTTCATCACCATCAAACACTCGGGCATGATGAGCATGGCCAGCCAATACCGCTTCTACGTCATATGCTTCGCACAGTGAAATAAACATCTCCCTGTTTCGCGCGATCACGTTCTCCATTTCCCCTTGATCATTTCGATCGTTTATTGCAGGGTGATGCATCAACACTATTTTCTGCTGAGAGCTACACTGTTGTAACCCCTCATCGAGCCACTGGATGTCATCATCATAAAGACCATCACCAAGAATATGAAACCACTTGGCAGGATCTGCGTAGTAGTTGGGACCAGAATCCATAAAGAACAAACTCACCTCGTTATGGGTGAGTATATATCGGTCATGGTCAGTGACGTGATCACTGTCGATCAATCGATGATAATTTTTTAGATTTCTATTGAAGTTATAATCATGATTCCCAGGGGTCGTGTAGACTGGAATAGTATAAGCTTCATCCGCAAAAAACTGGTTGTTGTTCTCGTACAAACAGTCAACTAGTGCTTGATAATTAAGCGCACCTGATGCCCCACTTCCACCCCACTCAACGAGATCTCCTGTAATCACGATAAATGCTGGCTTTTCCTGGAAAGAGGTAATAGTTTCTCTTACCGTTTTAAAAATTGTTGTTGTGACTTCTTCAGGATCATAGAGCTTATGCATGATGTGGGTGTCTGTAATATGGACAAAATAAAAATCATCGATAGTGCGGTGATTTGATGGTTGAGATGAACATGCGATACTTGTCTTTTTGTCAATTTGATGCTGATGGATTTCTCCTATGCTACAACTTGCCGAAATGAATAGCAAACAACATAAAAACAAAGAGAGATAATATTTTAATTTACGCATAAAAGTGTGATCCGCTACTAAAACATAAAGTTTTTGCCGGTAAGCTTTTCATACGCTTCCTGGTATCGCTGTTGTGTCCCAGTAATAACTTCTTCAGGAAGTTGTGGGGGCGGAGACTTTTTATCCCAACCAGTGGTAGATAGATAATCACGAACATATTGTTTATCAAAACTTGGTTGACCTTTCCCAGATTCGTATTGATCAGCAGGCCAAAATCGCGAAGAATCTGGTGTTAGTAATTCGTCTACAATTGCAATCCTATCATTAATTCTCCCAAATTCAAACTTCGTGTCAGCAATAATAATGCCTTTTTCAAGAGCATAGTTGGAGGCAATATCGTAAATAGTGAGTGACAATTGCTTGATTTCTTCGGCAGAATCCTCGCCAATAATTTCCCCCATCTCTTCAAAGGAGATATTGATATCATGTCCGGTGTCTGCTTTTGTTGAAGGGGTAAAGAGTGGCTCGTTAAATTGCTCTGACTCTTTCATTCCTCCAGGTAGTTGTATGCCACAGACGGTGCCGTCTTTTTGGTATGATTTCCATGCAGAACCAGAAATATATCCGCGAACAATACACTCAACAGGAAAAACTTCTGCCTTTTTGACCAGCATCGACCTGCCTTTCAGCACATCTTCATATGCATGCAGTGTTGCGGGAAACTGGTTAACTTCAGTGGTAACCATGTGGCTCGGCACCGTATCCTTAAAAAAATCAAACCAGAACTTTGAAATTTGGGTCAAGCACACTCCTTTATATGGGATAGGGTTTGGTAATACAACATCAAATGCTGAAATACGATCAGTTACAATCAATAATAACTCGTCATTCACACCATACACATCGCGAACTTTTCCTTTCTTAAATACTTTCAACGGTAACTCTGTTTGTGTTACGACACCCATATTTTTTCCTCCTGTTTACAATATTTTCGTTCCTTTTTTCATGGATTTGTCAGCAATAATAATGCCTTTTTCTGTTTGGAGTGCTCTATTTCCATAGGTTGCTCTGTTCTTGTCTCCAATCTGCAACGGTACTTTCTTGAACTCTTCAAATTCAACAATTCCAGCAGGTTGGTGGGCAATGCCTTCAGCAAATACTTCAGATCCTGGTGTTGCATCACCTGGATCGAGCAGTGAGCACACGCCACCATCTTCCGCAGCAAGCAACATGCCGTTCGATTTTACCCCCCGGATGGTCGCTGGTTTAAGATTAGATACAACGACAATTTTTTTCCCTTTCAATTCCTCTTTTGTGTAGTACGGTTTCATGCCTGCAACAATGACACGTTTTCCCAGTGCACCAAGATCAAGATGCAAAAGATACAGTTTGTTTGCTTGCGGATGGTCTTTTACATCTAGCACCTGTGCAACACGCAAGTCAAGTTTTTCAAAGGGGTCTTCTGCCTCCTCCATGAAATCCTTTAATGATAGTTTCTTAAATAATGGTTTTGGTTTTTCCAACGTAGTTCCTACTTTTACTGACGTTTGTGCATCATCCCACATTGCTTTATGGATGGACTGCTCATGACCGAGCATGTTCCATAGCGTATCGGAGGAAAAAGGCAGATAGGGAGTCATGTAGACGGCGAGAGCCTGTATGATACGTAGACAGTGATGTAACACAAATCCACACTGCTCTTTTTCAGTTTTAATTAATTCCCACGGTTTCTGTCGATCAAAATATACATTTCCAAATTGTGCAAGTGCCATTACTGCTTTCAATCCTTTTTTGAATTCGCAGCGAGCAATAGCGTTACTGGCGTCTTTGGAGGCTTCGGCAATTTTAGCATCAACCTCTTTATTGGCAGGTCCTGCTGGCGGTATCTTTCCAAAATTATTTGCCGTAAATGTTACAACTCGATGGATAAAGTTTCCATAGGTGCCCACCAACTCATCGTTATTTTTTGCAACAAAATCATCCCATGCCCAGTTGGTATCTTTGTTTTCAGGCATGTTAATGGAAAGATAATAGCGTACCGCATCAACATCAAACTTCTTCAACACATCCGGAACCCATATGGCAAGACCCCGACTCTTTGAAAACTGCTCTCCTTTGAGTCTTAGATATTCGTTGGCAGGAATGTCATAGGGCAATTGCAAATCGGCATCATAGCCCATTAACATCGAGGGCCATATTAAACTATGAAACGGAATATTGTCTTTAGCTAAGAAATAGTAATGTTTCACCCCCCTTGCTTTCCACCAGGCTTTCCACTTACTAGGGTCGTTTTGTTTTTGTGACCATTCCTTACTTGCTGCAAGATAGCCGATGACTGCATCAAACCACACGTAGATGCGTTTATCTTCAAATCCTTTAATTGGTACAGGGATGCCCCAAGACATGTCTCTGGTGATTGCACGGTCTCTCAATCCATTTTCTAACCAATTTTCCGTAAAATGAAGGACACTTGCCTTCCAGTAGCTTTTCCCTTTGATCCACGTCTGTAGTTTTGATTCAAAAGCACTCAATGCAAAAAAGAAGTGCTCGGTAGTATGAAGTTCTGGTGTTCCTCCACAAAGTTTACACGTGACATCAAGCAACTCTTGAGCGTCAAGTAATTTTCCACATTCATCACACTGGTCGCCCCTTGCCCCTTCTTTGCCACAATGAGGACATTTTCCTTCAAGGTAACGATCGGGAAGAAATCGCTTACAGGTTTCACAGTAAAATGATTCTATTTCTTTTGTATAAATATGCCCCTTGTCTTTTAATGTTAAGAAGATATCTTGGACCGTCTCTTTATGATTCTTTGTTGTGGTCCTAGTAAATAGATCAAAGGAAATGCCAAATTGATTCATATTCTGTGCGTGTTCTTTATGGTATCTATCCACAATAGCTTGAGGGGTGGTTTGTTGTTTTTCTGCTGTAATAGTAATGGGTGTTCCGTGTTCGTCACTCCCAGAAACCATGAGAACCTCGTTGCCGGTCATACGCTGAAATCGAGCAAAGATGTCTGCTGGTAAATAACAACCAGCAATATGGCCAAGATGGAGTGAACCATTTGCGTACGGCCAGGCAACACCGATATAAACTTTTCCGGTCATCTGAACAATTCCTCATCCGTGAATATGGGCATAACATTTAAATATGGCGCAACCCTCATATATAGCAACATATCGTAAAAAATATCATGAAAAATAGCACATGATATGTTGTTAACTTCGAGTTAATCGATTTACCACTTAATCTGATACTTCGTGTTATTACACGCAATGAAGAAGGTAACCACCTCTATTTGCTACGAAGCTAATAAAGGTGCTATTTTTCAACAAGAACATAAAAGGTGAATATCATGGTAATCGATCCAGCAACAACAAAATATTTGATTAAAGCTCATATTAAAGCAGATGGAATTATTGAAAAATCTGATGTCGTCGGTGCAATTTTTGGGCAAACCGAAGGTCTTCTCGGCGATGAGTTAGATTTGCGAGAACTGCAACGATCCGCCCGTGTTGGCCGGATTGAGGTAGAACTTGAATCAAAGAATGGGAAATCTGAAGGTACTATTACGTTGCCAACCTCCCTAGACAAAGTCGAAACGGTCATTCTTGCTGCTGCCTTCGAAAGTATTGATCGAGTCGGTCCATGCAAAGCAACCATTGTAGCAGATGAAGTTGAAGATGTGCGTGTCGTTCGACGAAAGAAAGTTATTGAGCGAGCAAAGGAGCTTCTCAATAAGGTAATTGAAGAAGGAAAGGTTGAAGGCGCGAGTATTGCCGATAATGTCCGGCAAGCAGTGCAAGTTGAAGAAATCGTCCATTTTGGACAAGATCACTGCCCTGCGGGTCCCAATATTGACAAAAGCGACGCCATCATTATTGTTGAAGGACGACGAGATGTCTTGAATCTGTTGAAATACGGCATTAAAAATGTCATTGCCGTAGGTGGAACAAACATTCCAAAAACAGTTCTTGATTTAACAAAAGAACGTATTACCACTGCCTTTGTTGATGGTGACCGCGGGGGAGAACTCATTTTAAAGGAATTGCTACAAACCGCAGATGTTGACTTTGTTGCTCGGGCACCACAAACTCGCGAGGTCGAAGAAATCCCACAAAAGCTGATTATGAAAGCTCTTAAAAATAAGATCCCTGCTGAGCAATATGCTGAGATGTACGATATTAAAATTGAGAAAAGAGATAAAGAGTTACAAAAACCGCAACAAACTCAACAATCAAAAGAACAAGAAAAAGAATCGCAGAAATCAAAACCACAAAAATCAGAGCAAACCAAAGAAGACAAAAAGAAAATTATGACTGACACTCAGAAAAATTATGGCAAAATTTTAGATAGTATCTCCGGCTCGCTTAAAGCAGTCTTATTTGATGAAAATGAAAAAGAACTCAAGAAAATACCTGTCAGGGAATTAACTGATGCACTTAAGAAAAGCAACAACATTTCAACCGTCGTATTTGACGGTATCATTACCCAACGACTGCTTGACATTGCCAACAATAAAAACGTCAAAGAAATTGTCGGCATCAAGCTCGGCAATGTTGTTAAGATGCCCGCATCCGTTAAAGTTTTGACTAAAAAGGATCTAGATTGATTTCCCTTCCTTTATCTTTTTTTATAAACACAACTTAGTTCGTGGGAGTTATATTTAAAACCCCCATAGAAAGACATAAAAAGTCGACGCCGCATGTCATCATATATTCTGATGGTGGAAGATTGTGATGCAGAAAGACGAACTTATTCAATTGCACACGTTTTTACTTCAACTGAGGACTCATCTGGAGGATATGGTTGAACACAATGGTGGGAGCGAGTTTATGGCATACCAAAGGCTCGATGTTACCCCCTACCAAGTATATAAGTCAAAGCGAGAACATAAGCTTGCGGTGTTTACCCTCAGCAGAGGAATTGCTTGTCTCCTATCAAATAACCAGTGTACAGGATTAGATAAGATTTCGAATCGGTTGGATCAAATGTCTGAACGATTTATGACCAATAAAGAAAAAGAACTCATACGGTCCTAAAGCGATTTGCGCATTGAATATGCATCCTCTCCATTTTGATAAAAATGCTCTAATCGACGCAGTGTAGTAAACCCCTGTTTTTGATAAAAATTAAAGGCAGATTGGTTATCTGTACGAACTTCTAATTCCACTTGTTTGATATTTTTTTGTGCTAATCTCTTCATTAGTTGAGTAAGTAAATGTGTTGCAATCTTTTTCCGACGATGTTCTGGAGTAACGCTAATCATAAGAATCTTTGCGATATTCTCATTGAGCATAACGCTGACGAGAACACCAGCAATTTTGTGATATTGCTCAGCAACCAGAAATCCTTTAGGAAACGTCTCATAAAAATAATTGAATATGCTAGGATTATACCGTTCCGGCAAGGTTTCAGAAACAAGTTTAATTACGGGAAACATGTCGGTTGGTTCAAAGGTTCGAATTGTATACACAGCAAGATATCAGAGGAGTGGAGTATAAAGCATTAGCGGTCTACAGCCACAAATCGACAGTCTTATAAACAACTAATATATTTCTATTAGCAGTTAATATGGTGGAGGAAGCATTTTTCGTTCCAGAACACAATTCAATACTGCTAAAAAGAGCTATTGCAAAAATTTTATATCGTAAAAATATGGAACAATCAAAAATTTCTTCCCTGCTCCAACTTTCCCAACCGATGGTGAGCAATTATTGTACGTCTGCTGTTTCCATCCCTTCTTCCATTATGAGACAGGCACAGGCGATTGCTGAGATAATCATCGATGGTTCGACACCTGTCTTTCATACCAGTGTTTCTTTTTCTAAAAAAATCACGCAGGGTAAATGGTATATCGCTACAAAAAATGAAATAAGTTATGATGAAACCGATACGATAATCGACAATCTGACCAAGGCATTTTTCCTTTTAAGGGGAAAAGAGATTGGCCGGCTATTGCCAAAGGTAAAAGTTAATATTGCCATGGCAAAAAAAGATGCAAAGAACGCAGAAGATGTTGCTTCTTTTCTAAATGGTCTAGTGGTGGTGGATGGAAAAGCATCCAGTTTTAATGGAATACGCTTCGGGGCGAGTCAGCATCTCTCTTCGCTTTTGTTGTATTTGCAGCAGACCCTTGATGTTCATGCCATCATGAATGTTGCTCATTTCCCCAATGTTGCTAAAAGCAGTTTGCAAGCTAGTTATCTTACTCAAGATTTCAAACTCCTTGACGATACCAAACATGCTGATATCCTTTTGCACAAAGGAGATTTTGGTATTGAGCCGTGTACCTATATCCTTGGAACTGATGCAATAGATGTGGTAAAAAAACTCCTGATTTTTTTAGAAGAGGTCTCCAATGATAGATGAGCAACGGTTGCGAAAAGCATATGAAACTGACGGGTTCTACGCCTTGCAACTCGAGGTAGGCGATCAATGTTTTCAGGACTGTGTATATTGTTACATGAATGCTGTTGAACAGGAGCATAATACACTTTCCGATCAACAGATTACAGCAATTCTACATGATGCTAGACAGTTAGATTTTTGTGCTATAGAATGGCTTGGTGGAGAGCCGCTCCTCCGAGGATCTATTTTTGACCATATGGCACTAGCACACAAGTTGGGATTTCGAAACAATATCTGGACCGGTGGATTACCACTGGCTAATCCTTCTGTTGCGGAGAAAGCAGTGGCCTATGCCAATCCGGGATTGATTTCTGTTCATGTGTCTAGTGTCAATCCTGAGATGTATCAGGGGCTTCACCCCCATCGGTCGACTGATGATCTTTATACTATTTTATCTGCTATCGGCCGTGTGTTAGACTTAGGATACCCTGCCTCGCAACTGCTTAATTCTGTTACTTTTACCGGCTTACAGACAGCAGATGATATGATTGCAACTATGGAGTATTTCGAAAAACAGTTTGGCATGTTAACGTCATTAAATATCTATCATACCTATCTGCGTCCTGGAAGTCCATCAACGGATCTTGAACGCTTTATTCCCTCAAAGGAAGAAGTAGCAAAGGTATATCACTATTATGCGCAACAGCACGGTGTTTATCAGGTTCCCATGAACTGTGTAAATAAATACTACTGTTCTGCAACCGTTGCGGTGCTGTGTGATGGAGGCATTACTCCCTGTGCAACGATTCGAGATCCTGCCGCTCCGTCAATCCATGGCCATGATTCATTTCGCGAGATAGTGGAACGCCATAAGGATTATTTGATACTGAAATCTATGAAAGATGGTACGAAATTGCCATCATCTTGTGCGTCCTGTCCCCTTTCTAGTATCTGTTGGGGATGTCGCTCACGAGCATATGCTGCTAGAAGAGGTATTTATGGAAAGGATCCTCGATGTTTTCGAACGTCAGAAGCCTGGAGACAGAAGTATGCATAAGAAACTAGCTATTATTGCTAACGGAACCATTACGGATGATGCATTTCACAAAAAAATATTGGGTAACGTTGACATGATTATTTGTGCTGATGGCGGTGCGAATCATGCCTACGCATTGGGAGTTATTCCAGAGTATATTGTTGGAGATTTTGACTCCATAACGGCACAGGTACTCTCCTACTTTATTGAACAAAAGAAAACCACGCTCGTTAAAGATACTAATCCAGATAAAACTGATGTTGAATTGGCCTTATCTCTTGCCCAATCCCTCAATCCACAAGAAATTGTATTACTTGGTGCCCTTGGGTGCCGGATGGATCACACGCTAGCTAACATGCTTTGTCTTACTAAATTGCCATCAGCAATCAAGGCACAGATTATTGATGAGACCAATACGATTGAATTGGTCGACAAACCCGTTGATATTACAGGAAAAGAAAATGACATTGTTTCTGTCGTTCCGTTAACTGATGTTGCAGGTTTATCCTATAAAGGGATGAAATGGCCAGTGACCAACAAAAAAACCACGGTCGGATGGTTTGGTATTTCAAATCGTTTACTGCAAAATACTGCAACCATTGCTCTAGCTAAAGGAAAACTGTTGGTTATTCGAGTAAGAAAGGAATGAGCGGGGGAGCAAATGGAGATATCGCTGATTGATTATGGGATTATTGGATTCTACTTCGTCTTACTTTTTGTCATAGGCTATGTAGTAAAAAAGAAAGTACACGGTATTACCGATTATTTTTTAGCAGGCCGTCGCCTTACGCTACCTATCTTTGTTGCAACCCTGGTTTCTACATGGTACGGCGGGCTATTGGGTGTTGGCGAGCTCTCCTTTAATTATGGACTTGTTAATTGGCTCACCCAAGGCTTCTTCTGGTACTTGGTATATCTTTTTTTCGCCCTCTTTCTTGCCAATAGAATACGAAAGTCAAACCTCTATACGATTCCTGATCAGCTTGAACGATTCTATGATAAAAAATCACGGTTTGTTGGAGCAATTTTCAATTTTATTATGGTAACTCCTGCTCCCTATATTTTTTCACTGGGCATTATTTTTAGTATTTTCTTTGGATGTGAAGCATGGTTAGGTATTCTCTTTGGAACTATTTTCATTATTTTTTATACCATCCGCGGAGGATTTTTTGCTGATATCTACACTGACTTCTTACAATTTCTCTTTATGATGATAGGCGTTGCGCTGATCATTCCCTTTACCATTCAGAAATACGGAGGTTTAGATTTTCTTATGGTAAATCTCCCTTCGACCCATTTAACCATTACTGGTGGCTGGACCACACAAATGATTCTTGTATGGGGGCTGCTTGCCTTTTGGACACTTGTCGATCCTGGTTTTTACCAACGGTGTTATGCGGCAAAAGATGATCGCATTCCCCGGAAAGGTATCCTCATTGCTATTGTCTTTTGGTTGCTCTTTGACATTTGTACAACCTTCACCGGTATGTATGCAGCAGCTGCCTACAATGCAGGTTTGCTTTCTGTTGAATCTGCGGCAACCTCGTATCTATCAATCGCTAGCTCTGTTTTGCCCCCCGTGTTGTTGGGAATATTTTTAACAGGGCTTATTGCCACTGTGATGAGTACTGTTGATTCTTTTACTCTGCTTGGTGCCATGAATATTTCTCATGATCTGTATAAAGGTATTTTCAGGCCAAACTCCACTGAGAAACAAGAGATGAAGATGACAAAAATCAGCATCGTTATTACTGCAGGATTCGCACTAGTCATCGCTCTCTTTTTTGATTCCATTGTTGCTATGTGGTATACTCTAGGTACTATCGGTATTGCTGCTTTGCTTGTACCTATCCTTGTGGGATTTTTTTATAATGGTAGAAAATCATCATTGGCATCTGTCCTCTCTATGATTGCAGGAGCAGGTACCTCGCTCTTTTGGCTTATTACTGGTTATATGAACCTTGATAGTTGGGGATGGCCACAATATTACTATGGGTTAGAACCCCTGTATCCTGGGTTAATGATGTCTTTAATTATCTTTGTCATTGTAAATATTATCCATATGCGGAGGATGGGCTAATGGACGCCGTTGCCATGTTGTTAATCATTGATGCTGTTGTGCTGATTCTTGCAACACTAGCACTTACCTATTTTCTTCTTAGAGATATGTTCAAGTTAAAGCACAAAAAGAAGTGATTACTTAGATAGACGGCCTGCGATGAGTATCACAAATAAAGGAACACATCAACTGTTATTCATGTTACTGCGCAGGTTTTGCTTCTCTATTTTTTTGTTGAATGTTTCTAGCTTTAGCAAAAGATAATATTGCACCTAATGCAATTGATAAAAATGCAGCCATTAGCACCCGATATTCCGACGGCAATAAGAAAGTTATTGTATGGGCAGGTATCCAAAATGCTGGAATTGTTTTCATTACAATAAAAGAAATAAAATTATTCCAGTCTATTTCATTTAAGACTTGATCTAATTTAAAATTCTTTCGCCCTTCAACAAATTTTAAATCAGCGTAAGTATCAGTAATTCTGTGGAACCCCATCATAGTTGGTGCAAAAACTAAATTCATTATGGTGCTGGTAAAAAACGCAAATGCTATAGTATATCCCACCCCAGGCAATGATCCCGTCTCCATTGCAGCTGCTACACCTGCTCCAAAAATATCGAAGATTAAAACAATTACTGCTCCTAAGAAACCCCAAATAAACATTCTGAATAAAAATCCATTTCGTATTTTCCACTCACTTGTCACTATTCTATATGCTAAAAGGTCCCCCATCGTTGCTAATATGGCAAACTTTAGAAATCCAGCTATATATGCATAATTATTTGTAAAAGTAACAAACAATTTGTGGGTAATCGGGTATAATAAGAATGCTATAATCCCAATTAAAACTACAGTCCAGATAACATCTCCTTTCTTCAACGTATTGCCTCCGTAGATGTGATAAAATTACACTTAATACATTTTACCATATTTTTAATAGTATCCTCGTGAAATCAATTTTAGTCTGCACAGGCGGTTATTATCGTTCAATAACTCGTTTTGCTTTTCCAGTGCTTCGAGGAATACTTTTCGGCTCTATTGCCCTTACTGGTACATGGAGATTGAGAATACTATATATCTCTCCTTCAGCTTGTTTTTCCAAATTGTCAAGATGCCCCTGTTTATACCGTTCTTCAGTAGGTTCAAACTCAACAGATAATGAGGTGATATCACCCTTTTTGGTTTTGATAATCTGATAGTTATCGCTGACTCCGGCAACTTGCATGAGCGCCGCTTCGATTTGTGAAGGAAAGACAATCACCCCTTTTACTTTCATCATATCGTCACTGCGACCTTTAATCCTCGATTGGATGGGTAAGGTCCGACCGCACGAACATTTTTCATTACTGAGCGAGGCAAGATCTTTTGTGCGAAAACGAATAGCAGGAAACGCCTCTTTAGTCAAGGTAGTAAATACTAATTCTCCCTCTTCGCCTGGTCCAAGTGTTTCACCGGTTTTTGGATCAATGATTTCCGGCAGAAAATGATCAGCATTCACATGCAGCTTTTTGTGTTCGCATTCTGAAACTACTCCCGGGCCAATAATCTCGGTTAACCCGTAATGCTCATGAGCAATAATCCCCCATCGCTTCTCAATGTTACTTCTCATTTCTTCACTCCATGCTTCTGCCCCAAACAGCCCCAGTCGGAGATTAAAATCATTCAGAGGATCAAGTCCATGCTCCTCAGCGACTTCAGCAATATACAGTGAGTACGAGGGCGTTGCAGCAAGAGCAGTACTGCCAAAATCTTTCATGACATCAATCTGACGCTTGGTGTTTCCCGAACTGATGGTAATCACCATTGCACCAATTTTTTGTGCCCCTTTTTCAAATCCGTGTGCCCCAGTAAACAGACCGTAGCCATATGAATTTTGCATTCTGTCGTGTTTTCTCAAGCCATTTGCCCAAAGTGATCGGGCCATGACTTCCCCCCACAACTCAACATCGTTGGGGGTGTAGGGACCGACGACTGATTTTCCCGTAGTTCCTGAAGAGGCATGTACCTCAACGATATCATCCATTTCTGTACATACTAGGCCAAAAGGGTAGTATTCACGTAGATCGTTTTTGGTTAAGAACGGTAGTTTTTCGATATCTTTTAGGTGCTTGATATCACTTGGTTTAAGACCAGCAGCGTCAAAGGTTTTTTTGTAGTATTTATTTGTGCTGTAGACGCGATGAACCAAGTCTTTTAGACGAGTAAGTTGCACTTCCTTTAATTTGGCAATAGACATCGATTCATTCGTTGAATCCCACAATTCTGTCTTCATCTTTTGACCTCCCTCAGTGCTCCCGAAATAGCATAGTCAGATATAATTCTTATGAAAAATTGTGGACCAATCCTTTTTAAGAACAACACTGATTCCCTGATACTATCGGAGGCACTATTTATGAATGCTCTTGTTCTCGGTGCAGGAATGATGGGCCGAGCTATTGCACACGACCTTGCTAAACATTCTCAGTTTGACACTATAGCTCTTACTGACAATGACAACACAACGCTCGCCTCCGCTGAACAATTCTTAAAAAATCTATCTATTGAGTTTGATGTCTTAGACATCAATAACAGAGAGAAGGTAAAAACATATTTTAAAGAATACGATGTAGCAATATCTGCAGTTCCCTATATGTTTAATAACCTGTTAACAAACATTGCCGTAGAGACACAGACTCACTTTCTTGATCTTGGTGGCAATACTGTTGTAGTTCAACAACAAAAAAATCTTCATCAAAAGGCAAAGAACCACAACGTAACCGTTATTCCTGATTGTGGACTTGCACCGGGTCTTGTATCTGTTGTAACTCAGGATATTGTTACTTCTTTAGATACGACAGAGTTTATAAAAATACGAGTGGGAGGATTGCCGTTAAACCCGCAACCTCCTCTCAATTATCAACTGGTATTTTCTCCTAATGGGTTGATAAACGAATATGTAGAAGATGCTATTGTTCTGGACCATGGTAACATCATTACCAAAAAGTCGATGGCTGATATTGAAAAAATAATATTTCCAAAACCTTTTGGAGAATTGGAGGCCTTTATTACTTCAGGAGGATGTTCCACTCTTCCCTATACGTACAAAGGACGCGTAGGATATCTCGATTATAAGACTATCAGGTATCCTGGTCATTGTGAGGCATTCAAACCGTTATTAACGATGGAACCTCGTAAGAAATTAATTGATTATTTAATGCAAACTCTCCCTTCTAATGGCAAAGACGTCGTCTTGATGAAAATTTTTGGCAGAGGCCACACCAACGGCAAACTCATTGATCTTGAACACACTCTGATTGATTACTGCGATGAAAAAAACCATCTTACCTCCATGATGCGGACTACTGCCTATCCAGTATCAATTGCCGCTCAGATGATCGAACGCGGCGTCATCAATGATCGGGGTGTCTTTTGTTCTGAAGAAATTATTCCCCATCAACCGTTTTTTCAGGAACTTGAAAAGCGAAATATCATTATTACTAAGGAAGTTAGATGAACAGAAACTTTTTAGATGCAAAAGAAAAAGCTTTAGCAGCATTAGATAAAGCGTGTAACGATAAGGATGTCGATGCACAAATACTCTCTCTTCTTGATGATTTAAATGCATTTGACGAATACTACACCTCAAGCAGTTGCGCAGGTAGAATTGTAGTCTTGGAACTTCCTTGCATTGGCGACAAACAGCACGCACATTTTTTAGGAAAATGGCATCATCAAATCACTGTTGAGGATGTTACCGTGGCAGTAAAGAAAGCGACAAGCGGTCTTATCTGGATACTTGCCCAATCTCCTATTGTACATGTTGGTGCCACAACCACTGCATCAGCAAATCATTTGGTAAACCTTGCGAATAGTTGCGGATTTAAACATTCCACGCTCAAGTCGGCCGGAAAAAAATTTATGGTTGAGATTTGTAGCACCGAACGACTTGATGCCCCCATTGGCAACAACGGTACCTTACTTTGTCGCGGAGAGTACCTGGACTTGTTGGTTACTATTGCCAATGAAGTGATGGAGCGATCACAACAAAAGCTTAATCGATTAGAACAGGAACTACACAAACGTTTAAGTACTTACAAAACAACCACACAATAAGGTAGATATGACGCGCCGAAAGTCACTTGCCACACTCTTTCTTTTTTCGCTTGTAATGTACGTGATATTTTCCAGTATGCTTCTAAGTGCAGTACTTTTTGAAGGTGGTGGGATACTCAATAGACCATCGTATATACTTCTTGTTTTGATTTGTATTGCAATGCTTTCCCTCTGCCTTTATGCTGTTCATGCATTACTCACCGGCATTAGACTGCGACTGAAAGAAGGAAAGGAAAAAGAACAGAGCGTCAAAGAGTGCTACCAGTACGAACAGTTACTCAACCCGCCCGTTATGAATAATTAGTTACAATATGAGTGAGTGAGCCATGCGCTTTCTGGTATTTTCTTGTAAATCTTGTATTTTTCCTCTTTGAATTTTTTATAGGCAATCTCTCTGATGATGTCGTTATTAAATGACCAATAATATTTTCGTATAAATTTTCCCTGTTCCTTGAATTCTTCTCTCCGAAGTTTTAACAGCCGCTCTCGTTGAAGTTCATAGAACAACGCCCGGGCATATTTATCGATAGTCATATCTTCGATTTCTTCTTTGCCATCAAAAATCCCTTCAACTATCTTTGCCAGGGCAGTGGCGTCTTCTTTTGCCATATCAAATTTATTTTTCAATGCTTGTACGAGCAATCGTTTCATATTATATCCTCACACTACCCTTTTTGTTATTCTCCTTATAAAGGACTTGTTGTACAACTGTTATCAAAAGATTCGCTCCGAATGTTTTAAATCTGGTTTGTTCATACTCAGCTCCAAGAAATAAGGTGATATGATGACAAAACGCGTATACAATTTCTATGCAGGTCCTGCAACCTTACCTCTTCCTGTATTAAAAAAGGCACAAGAAGAACTACTTGATTTTCAAGAGACAGGCATGTCTTTAATGGAGTTGTCCCATCGCTCTAAACCATATGATGCAATGCATAAAGAAGCATCGCAACTGGTGAGGGAATTAATGGGTTTGTCTGATGAGTATGTTGTCCTGTGGTTGCAAGGAGGTGCATCATCACAATTTTACATGGTTCCACTTAATCTACAGCTCAAGGGGAAACCTATGGAGTATGTAAACACTGGTGTTTGGTCGAAAAAAGCAATCAAAGAAGCAAAATTCTATGGGGACGTCAATGTTGTTGCCAGCTCAGAGGACAAAAACTTTTCCTATATCCCTAAAGATATTTGCTTCGGTGACAAAGCAGCATTTGCTCACATTACCGGTAACAATACTATTTATGGGACGGAATTTCATCAATGGCCTAAGATTCCCAACGATATTCCTCTTGCATGTGATATGTCATCCCATATCTTTGACAAAGTGATTGATCCCAAACTCTTTGGTGTCATGTATGCTGGTGCGCAAAAGAATCTCGGTCCTGCGGGTGTTACGCTTGTCATTGTTCGAAAGGACCTGTTAGATAGAGTACCTGAACTTACGCCGACCATGCAAAAATGGAAAACCCATGCAGAAAAAGACTCGCTCTTTAATACTGGACCTTGTTGGGCAGTCTATATCTGTAAGTTAAGCCTCGAATATCTGAAGAGTATCGGTGGCGTTCCTGCTATTGAGAAGCTTAACCGAAAGAAGGCAACGGTACTCTATGATGTCTTAGACAAATCTGGTGGATTTTACAAAGGACATGCAGAAAAGGAATCCCGATCGCTGATGAATGTAACGTTTACTTTACCAACGCCAGAACTTGAGGAAGCGTGTGTTGCCGAAGCTCTTAAACATGACATGGTTGGACTGAAAGGCCATCGATCTGTTGGTGGCATGCGAGCATCACTTTACAATGCTATGTCACTTGAAGGCGTACAGAAACTTGCTGAATTTTTGAAAGTATTCCAAGAGAAACATGCGTAGTTGCTGGGCGGATAGTTGCTCTCAGCCTTCATCACTTTTTTTATTCTCTCCACTTACAATTTTACCATATTGACATTTTTCCAGCATAGTTTTAAATATGGTTAGTGACAAAATTTGACATGTTATGTTGTATCAATATTTGAGGTGGAGTGGCACAATATGAATAAGAGAATTATGATTGTTGACGACGAACCTGATGTTTTGTTTGCACTGCGAACCATCTTTGAGCGAAAAAATTTTGATGTTATCACTGTTAAAAATGGATTTGAGTGTCTCAACGAATTGGAGAAAGGATTCAAAGGGGTCATTCTGATGGACATCATGATGCCTGATATGGATGGATGGGACACGATAAAGACGATTGTACAACGCGGTCTGATGAAAGGAGTGGCCATTGAGATTATCACCGGAAAAGGAACCAAAGATCATGAGAAAATGGCTGGCCTTGAGTCATACATTCGCGATTATTTAGCAAAACCACTTGATACCAAACAACTGCTTGCGAGTGTCGACGAATGTAACCGCTACCTCGATGGTAAAAAATAATAAAATACTACGCATGTATTTGTTTTTTCTCCGAGTGGTATTTTGTCAAAATGTTATTTTGTCAAGATAGTTTTAAATAGAATTATAACCGTCCTGGCATTCCCATCCCAAACACGAAGGGGTCTGGATCGACTGTCCAAGATGCCAACCTTCCTGGGTCAATCACCAAACCTGCTTTTTGATCCGACCCCATCCTCTTTTTATAATATTTTTGTTGCGACGGTAAGATAATACGGCCTTATCTTAAAACTCAAAATATTGGTCAATTTCGCATCATTTTTTCAAAAAATAGTAATTCGATTATTTTTCCTTATCCAAAAATTGTTATCGAAAATGAGGAAATCAAATACTTTTGAGACAAAGCCAAAAAATACTTTCGCTTACCCTGTCTGCATCTATATAAACCAAGAGTGCTTTGTCTCTCCTAGAAAGACGTAAGATGCGGGGGACATGCCAGCACTGCTGGCATTTCTGCCATTTTAGAATTTATCTAGCGTTTTCGTGTTATGATTTTTGATCAGTACTTTTGCTGTCTTCCATGAATGTCTAACGTGTGGCGGCAAGGTACCAAAACGATCTACCCACGCTTTGAGAAAGATTTGGGTAATGGGATCAGCAGGATAGCCACTTCCTAATGGCAATGATATTTTCTTTTCCAATATCTGTGCAATCTTTTCAATCTCTGCATCTCGTGTTGTTTTTGCAAGAATAGATGCGGCACTGACAATAGGATACAAATCGTCTGCTTTATGTTTCGAAACCATCTCTGGTTTGAACGACAACTGAGAAAGAATGTCTCTTCCAAATCGATCCCCATCGACATCAGCTGCATCAACATAACAGACGTGAGGCTTTAATTTCTTAATGACACGACTAAATGCATGCACCTCGATTTCATTTAGAGTCATGACCTTACGCATATCGTCAATATCTGATGCAGCAATAGCTATAATTTCATAAGAGATGGCACTTTCCTTTACTTTTTTTGCGAGAAATCGTCGTTTCGCTGGTGATAATTTTTTTGAATCACGAACGTGCATGTTGACCAATGCATCATCATCTTCCACAGTTAGTCCTGCAACCACGAGTGGGCCGATCACCGGACCTCTCCCTGCTTCATCAACACCAGCAATCATGCATAAGAAATAGCACAGGCACGTAAAAAGATATTGTGGAGAATAATAGGCACGTTTTTATTACCCAAGAATATTTAGCCCTGGATGCCGCCGTAGCTTAGTTGGTGGAGCGGCTGATTCGTAATCAGCAGGTCGGGGGTTCAAATCCCTCCGGCGGCTTACCTTTATTTAACCCACTAAAACATTTTTCCTTTTGACGTTTTTAACACTCTGTTGACAATGAACACATATACTCAGCTCAGAGCTCCAATAATTACTTCCGTGAATCCCACAACGCCGCTTGCAGTATTTACATATCATAGTCTTCTCCCCAAAGCTCTAAAGAATACTTTGCGATTCTCATTATAAAGGGCTTGTTGTACAACTGTTGTCAAAAATCATTTTGAACGCTAGAGAAAGTCTCTTCTTTGAGAAACTTTAGTGTTTGTTTAATACTCGCTCAACACGAGTTTTGAGGTCCATAATATCAAAAGGTTTGGTAATATAATCCTCTGCAGCCATGCTTCCCATACCTACACTCACCGCATCCCCCTTTGCGGTGACAAACACAATAGGAATATTGCTCCATTGCGGATTCTCTTTAATTTTTGCAGCAACATCCCATCCATTCATGCCCGGCATCATAATGTCAAGCAATACAAGATCAGGCGTTATGTCCCCTAATTTTTTCAAACAATCGGGGCCGTCCACTGCTTTAATTACTTCGTATCCACTCATCTCAAGCATCTGTCCAACAGTAAACAGAATGTCTGGCTCATCATCTACGATCATGATCTTTTTAGTCATAATGCACCCTACTCTTTCAGCATGTTGTCTACCCGACTAAGCAATCCGTCCTTGTCAAATGGTTTCATGATATAATCTGCCAATCCTTCATCAAGCAGTACTTGTTTCCGTTTTTCCGAGATTTCAAGTACGCTCATAAAAGCTACTTTTACCTCAGAGGCTTTCTTTTTAATCCGATTAAAGACATCCCAGCCACTCATGCCCGGCATCATAATGTCAAGCAACACTAAATCTACTTTTTCTTTCTCTAATTTCCGCAAACACTCTTCACCACTATAGGCAGGTATAACCGTATAGCCTCCCAACTCAAGTACCGTTCGAGTCAAATCAACAATATCAGGTTCATTATCGACTACCATTATCTTTTTCATGAGCTATCTCACCACACTCTGTTCACTATCGGTAATGTTAATAATTGTATATCAATAACATGTTTTTAAATTAATGCATGTATTGTGCATGGTAATTCTGGTTGAGAGTATATGAATAAATGTTCATGGGTGAAACGACCATTTTCCTTTCTCGGTTCATGGCGACCATTTCCAGTTTATGAACTGATAAGCTACATTGTTATGTATGCCAGTGTCCCCATGCTTGCCTATGGGATACAGACCTATAATTCAGAGATCATACAGCTCATTGTCTTTACGATTTTAGCATTGTATTCTGGATTTTTCGCTGCACTTATCTGGAACGATCTCACTGATATAGACATTGATAAAGTTGTCCATCCTGCGAGACCAACCGCTGCAGGAAGAATTAGTTTTAGAAAATTTTTTGGTATCGCACTTGTTTTTTCCGCCTCAACATTCATTTTTGCCCTTTTGGTGAGTGTGTGGTGTCTTATTCTTGTTGGTGCTGCGGCTTTATTTGTTACGTTTCATAATAAATATCTCAAAAAAGTCATTAAACTTCCAGCATACTCTGAAATCTTTACTCCCATACAATGGGTAGTGGTTGCCATTTTTGGGTTTCTTGCCATATGGACCGCACTCCCACAAAATTCGTCGATAGAGTTTTCTCTCCCCTTGTTTGCCAGTATTTCAACAAATGCAGTAGCTCTTCAACATATGATTCTTTTGGTGTTGTTTACCTATTTTGCTGACAATGCACACGACCTTCCAGAAGGCATCCATGATGTTGAAGGAGATCGAACGTTAGGAGTGCGAACGTATGCGACCTCCTTTGGAGAAAGGACTGCGGCAAAAATCTCGTTTGCTATGTTTTTTATTTCAGGAATCCTTGGTATCCTACTATTTACGCAAACTATCCTTTCTTTTGTGTTTCTCATCCCGTTCTTAGTGCTTTGGGTCTACATTTTGTCTTGGTCTTACAAACTTGTACGAGCACCACCTCCCCAGATGAAAGCGCTGGGAACAACGGTGGGGAAAAAAGGCTACGATTATTTCCTCATGTCATATAATCTCATTTTCTTAGACATTCTTGTACAATTATTACGTTATCATTTTTGGTGAAACATCTGGTCTAAGTACCTTGAGCAGTAAAGCCATCTGTGCCCACATACGGTTTTCCGCTTCGTCAATAATGACCGATTGTGGTCCATGAGCAACTTCTTTGACCACTTCTTCTCCGTAGTAGATGGGCATACAGTGCATGAAAATGGCATCCTTTTTTGCTTTGCTCATAACGTCTTTGGTTACCGTGTATCCTTTCAAATCTGCCATTATTTGAGCTCGCTGCTTTTCATACCATAATGAAATCCATGTATCAGTTGCAACCACATCCGCTCCTTGCACTGCAGCAAGATCATCGGTTATGGTTATCGTGACCTTTTGTTTTTTCGCGATCTCGTTTGCTTTCTTGACAAAACGTTCTGAAGGCCAATGGTTCTTATGAGAAATCACGGTGACATTCATACCTACCATAGTACATCCAAGCATGTAGGAATGGGTGAGATTATCGTTTCCATCCCCAACAAAGACAAACTCCAATCCTTGGAGTGTTTCCTTATGTTCTTTTATAGTCATTAGGTCGGCAAGAATTTGACACGGGTGTTCGTCAACATCTAAGCCGTTGATAACCGGTACCGTAGCATGACGTGCCAGCTCGTGTAAATCTTCTTTTTTCAATGCTCTGTACATAATCACATCAACATAACGAGAAAGCACCAAAGCAATATCTTCAACTGATTCTCGTTCTCCAATTTTGATGTCCTCTTTATTCAAGAAGAGGGCATGACCGCCCAATAGGGTCATTCCTACTTCAAATGACACTCGCGTTCGAGTTGATGCTCGTTCAAAAAGCATGGCCAGCGTCTTGTGAGGAAGATAGTTCAGCATTTTACCCTTTCTGATTGCCTGTTTTAAGGAAATACCAAGATCGATAATGTTTTCTGTTTCATTCTCTGTGTCCATAATAGAAAGAATATTTGTTTTCATAGGAGACAACAAGAGTCTTATCCTATTAAAATCTTTACTGTCTCTGCTTTTTAGAAAAGATAATGATGTAGGTTTCTTATATTGAACCAACGCTATGTTCAAAACATTCCTTGATCGTCTCTATTACTCCTATGAAATGCTGGCATATCATATTCCGTTCTTTGCAGCAGCCTATATCAGATTTCATGCCCCTTCCGTAAACAAGGAACTTTCTCTATTGCATATTAAATCGACTGATCGCGTGCTTCATATCGGCTGTGGCGCGATACCGTACACCTCTTTCTTTATTGCACAGGAAACTGGTGCACACGTTACCGGCATCGATCATAAACCACCTATTGTGAAAAATGCGGTTCATGTTCTCCACCGTTACTCTCAGTCCAATAATATTTCTATTACTCGGGGAGAAGGGACAACTTATGATGTGTCCTCATTTGATATTATTATTGTCTCCTATGGAATTGCTGGCCAAGAGCGCATTGTCCGTCATGTGCTTTCCTCAAGCAAGCCAGGAACACGTGTTTTAGTACGAACATCAACGGCAAAACAAAACGCATCGCTTATTGGTTTGATTCGACCGCTGATTGTGAATCGCGCGCGCCTGCTTTTGACACAAGAATCTCTTTTGTTTGTCGTTCCTAAAACTACCTGAGTGCTACGGTTTACGCATTGAGGTTGAAAAATCCTTTTTACACAATGGTGTTATTTTGAATTGAAATCGAGGGCGTGGTACCAGATGAAGTGCTACCATCATTTTTTTTCTTAAGTAATGTGATACTAGGGTAAGATCCATTCCTACTCCTTTAGGAGGTTTTGTAATATCGATTTGTAGTGAATTGTGGCCAAGTATGGATAATTGTCGCTGAGGCTCAATTTTACAGATGCCAGTAAGCGTTATGTTGTCTTCTCCATTTGTGTATTCTCCCTTCACCACACCAGGAGCTTCACAAATGACCAGTCCCGTCCAATATTTTCCTCCTGAAAACCTAGTGAAATACTCGCGAGGTTCAACAGTCATGGTAAAGGTTAGATGCAAGCGTTCTTTTCCTTGTGTAGCGATGATTTCCAGTTCTGAAGGGTAATAAAAATCGTACTCTTTTCCATATCGTAGGTTGTTATATTTGAAGGACACATTGCTAAATTCAGTATATGTTTCGCCATCCTTTGTCAGAATGAGGATCCCGGTGACAGGTCCTTTCATCAGCCAAAACATAATATTGCCTAGAAATAGGCTCCATCCATTATCAAGAAGTGCCCAGACCCAATCGTAGCCAAAGGGATTATTTTCGGTACTAAACATAAGTGAATAAGGAATGCGCGGATGGTGATTTTTCATCCACCATCCGATGAGTTTGGCGTACGTTCGTATCGTATGGCCAAAGTCTGCTGCATTGGTGAGTGGATTGTCGTACAGAAAATCACCCCACACGTGTTCAAAATAGCCTTGTCCCTTGATTTCCTGTGTTCTTCCTTGGATAGTCAATGTTCCTGAGACCGTATTGCGAGGAATAAAACCATAGCGATATGCCCCTAGACCCATGGGAAGCCATCCGCCTGTTATGTCTTGGGCAACCCAATGAGGTAAGGATGCGGCCTTATAGGTAAGATCGAGGGCGATATCGTGGTTGGGATCATGAAAATGCATGACATATGATGGATATAATCCTTTCATAAACGAATCCTTATAGCGTACGTCAAAGGTCTTTTTTTTAACATCCAATTTCTTGGTGTCATCTCGTTCATATAAAATGTAGTGCGTATTGGCAGCATGATCAAACAAGGTCATATTTTGAATGGATCCAATAGTTTTTGCTTTTTCAAACCATTCTGTAAACGCTACTTTTACACTCCACTCGTTCTTGTTCTTCAACGATGAAAAAAATGCCTCGGCACACCACCATTCCATAACACAGGGATAATGTTCTTGTTCATCTTGCGAGCTCCAGGGATTTTTGTTTGTTGCCATAGCTTAAACTGCTGTATTTACTCCTGATATAAATAGCTTTATGACTTTTGTGCAATACTATAAAGTATTTTATTCTATAGAATATACATACTTCATAAACTACGGTATGTGGTGATAGTCATACGTATTGACATTGTTGGTGGTAGTCTAGGGGGATTGAGTGCAGCCCTTTCGCTTAAAAGACTTGACCGCACTCTTGATGTCGTCGTGCATGAAAAATATAATGCCATAGGATATAACCATGAAGGACGACGATGTGGTGAGGGCTATGAAATTGAGCCTGACTGGAACCACTGGCAGCCGACAGAGCGTAGTATTTTTAACCACATACAACAGATAGAAACCATTGTAGGGAAGAAAACATATCGGGCTCATCAACCCCCAGGTACTTTTTATATGCTCAACCGACAGGAGTTTATTTGCCAGTTAGCACGAGACGCAGAAGGTCTTGATGTTGAGATCAATACAGGGGATAAGATACACTCGGTCGATGAGTTAGATGGCGAGTACATTGTTGATGCCTCAGGATGTCCAAGCACCATAAAAAAGTCGCTGGGGTTGCATCAAGGGATTGTTGGGAGTACATACCAGCAAACGATTGAGGGATGTAATTGGTTTGCTCCCCATGTTATCAAAGTAATCTTTTTTGATGCCAGCGGCTATTATTGGGTATTCCCTCGAGATCCCAAAAAACGAGAGATTAACCTGGGACTGGGTATTGTAAGCGGGCACCATCAGAACTTGAAACAGATGTTAGAGGATTTTAAATCATATCATCAGATCGAAGGTACGGTTAATTATGTAACAGGTGGGCTTATCCCTGCAGGTCTTCAGAGGCCACTTCGGCATCGTAATATTTTGTTTGTAGGAGATGCTGGTGTAGGGACCTTCCCATTGTTAGGAGCAGGTATCTATCGCGCTCTTCTTAGTGGAGAGATTGCGGCAAAATGTCTTGTACGCCATCGTCCTGAGCAGTATCCCTATAAGATTTATCAAGCGTTCATCAAGTGGGAAGTATTGGGAAAAACCTTTCTGCATATGAGCAATGTTCTCGGTCATATTGGAAAGCATGCACTGTTTGCGTTTTATCATGCGTACCTTGATGTGTGGTACTCATCTCATTGACACTGGCTTTAAAACCTAAAATCTCTCTTGTAATATCTTCGAAACGAAAAATTAGTACCAAATGGTGCAATAGCACCTAGACTTTTGGTGGTAGAGATGATATGAAGATTACGTTGGATAATCCTAGGTATGTGATAAAATTCTTTTGCCACCTTTCGGGCCCCGTTCCAGAGTTCTTTGGGGCTCATGTATTTTGGCTGAAATACCACATCAACCTGATTATATCGTGACCAATCTTTGGTAAGGATGCGGCCTTGTTTTTCTAATCGTTCATAGAGTGGGGTTCCAGGATAGGGGGTAAGGATATTGACCTCTAATACATCTATTTCTAGCTCGTAAAGTTTCTCAAGGGTCATGTCAAAGACGCTAGGCGTATCTTCATCAAACCCAAAGATAATGCCTCCCTGTACCGCCATTCCATGATTGTGCACTCGGTCAATCATCTTTTTGAAGTTTTCAACCTTATTGTGTGTTTTTTTAATACCGTCGAGGGCTGCTTGACTCACTGACTCAAATCCCACAAACCACTCCACACACCCTGACTTTTGTGCGAGACTCAAAAACCCATCATCTGCTTTTCCCAGCACATTTGTTGTGCCGTTTGCCACCCATGATTTCTTGACATTTTGGTGGATAAGTTCCTTAAACAGTTCTCTGGCATAGCGAGGATTGGCAGTAAGATGCGGGTCATGAAAGACAAAGATTCTATTGGGTATTTGTTTAATTTCTTCTACGACATTTTCTACAGGGCGTTGCCTAACACCATGCTTACAAAAAGTACTAATGGCACAAAACTCACACCGGTTTGCACATCCTCTAGTCGACTGCACTGCACCCATGATGGGATTGTGAGTAATAAGATCGCGACGAAGTGGCGGAACATCGGCCATATCAAAATCAGTGTCCCACTCATAAAACTGCTTCAGTTTTCCGTGTTCAACATCGGCAAGAAGTTGCGGCCAACTTGCTTCAGCCATGCCAAACACGATGCTATCGGCGTGTTGCTTTGCTTCATCAGGTAATGCAGTAGGATGATAGCCTCCAAGAACAACGATTTTTCCTCGTCGGCGAAATTCATCAGCAATTTCATATACTCGGGGCGCAGTCATTGTGTAGCAGGTGATGCCTACTACATCAACATCCGCATCAAAATCAATATCTTCATAATTTTCATTTACAATCTGTACGATATGATCCTGTGGAGTAATGGCTGCTAGATGAGGCAGTGTTATCACAGGATACCCAAAGAGAATTGATCCCCATGAGCCCTTATCAGTATATGTTGATGCGCCATGCTCGATTTTGGGGAATATCAGAAGAATATTCATAGGAATGCGTATCTCATAAGATAGACATCAATTATATAACATTTATTATAGAGAAATATAAGGAGTTATTATCAATAGCGTATGGACTGGACGGGATTTGAACCCGTGGCCTCCACCTTGCGAAGGTAGCGATCTACCACTGATCTACCAGCCCCTAGTAGCCACCGTACATAAAAGCGCTATTTGATTGTTTCTCTTATTTCATCCGTTTTTTTGCTGCTTTTAATGCTTCTACTACCGGCAATTTTTCCCCCATCATAAATTTTTCAAGAGAGCCACCGCCAGTTGAGATATGAGACATTTTGTCATCAAGGCCAAGCTGCTCTACTGCTGCAACAGTATGTCCGCCACCAACGATGGTAAATGCATCAGAATTGGCCACGAAATTAAAGAGCTCTTTTGTCCCCTCCATGAATAAGGGATTTTCAAAAACGCCACAGGGTCCTGATAAAAACACCGTTTTTGCGTCATCAATGACCTGTTTAAATTGTTTGATGGTTTGTGTACCGATATCATAGAGCGTCTTATTTGAGGGCAATTCTTCAGTTGTAATTTCGTCTCTTTGGTCGTTATCCTCGATAGCAAAATCAGTAGGAAGATAAATGTTCTGAGAATATTTATTTAGAAGTCTTTTAATTTCTTTATATTGTTCTGGACTCCCTTCTTTGGAAAGGATTTCCTCATTTTTTTGACCCAGATTTATACCTTGCGCTTTCAAAAAAGCGTTTGCAGGCAATCCCGTAAGAATAATTTTATCGGCGGTGTTATTATCCAGTAATCTCTCAATAGTAATTACAACATCAGAAAATTTTGCGCCACCAAAGAGAAAAACAGAGGGTTTTAGAGGATGTTTGACTACCTTCTCCAATGTTTCTAGCTCAGACTCTAGCAGTCTTCCTGCGCATGAAGGAAGCACTGCAGTAAATCCAATCAACGAGCACTGCGGTCGATGAGCGGCGGCAAATGCATCATTCACAAATAAATCTGCCAACGGATACAGATGTTGGACAAGTGGTGATTGTGCATGTTCTGTCGCTGATTTTTTCTCGGTTTCGCCATCAAGCTTCCGTACATTATCAAGCAACAACACCTCTCCCAGTTTGAGGTTTTTAATGGCAGCTTGCGCTTCTTTTCCATGGAGGTCATCAACAGTCTGTACTGGCTTCGCTAGAAGTTTTTCTAATGCCTGTGCATGCTGATGAAGATTGGTAAAATCCCAACTTCCTTGCCGTCCTTGATGAGCGATAATCACGGTTTTTGCCTGGTTTTCAATAAGTTCTTTAATGGTGGGAAGTGCTCGTTTTATTCGGGTAGTATCTAAAATTGTTAAGGTTTTTTTATCGAGTGGCATGTTAAAATCGACACGCAATAACACGATTTTTTGTGTCACGTCAACATCATCTAACGTATTGTATTCTTTCATACCATAAAGCCTCCAAAATCAGATATCAAACCCGTTTATTTAAACGTATATGGTGGTAAATGAAAGTTCGCCTAATACACCACTTTTACTGGCTCTGTGGCGGTTGATGGTTTGGTATGATAAAACATGTAATAGATGAGATCGACCAGTCTACACGAGTACCCCCATTCATTATCATACCATGAGAGTATTTTCACTAGATTTCCGTTCTCTCCATTGACTCGAGTACTCAACCCATCGATGATGGATGAATGAGGATTACCTACAATGTCTACCGAGACTAAAGGCTCCTCGGAATATTGCATGATGCCTCGAAGCTTGTGCTCTGCTGCTTTCTTCAGCGCTCTGTTCACATCGTCAACGCTCACGTCTTTTTTCAATAGGCAGGTAAAATCAGTTAATGAACCGTCAGGAGTTGGCACCCGCACAGCCATCCCGTCAATTTTTCCTTTTAACTCAGGCATAACTAAGGCAACTGCTTTTGCAGCACCTGTGGTGGTCGGGATGATGGAGACCGCTGCAGCCCGTGCCCTCCGCAAATCTTTGTGTGGAAAGTCAAGGATACGCTGATCTCCGGTATATGAATGAATGGTAGTCATGAACCCTTGGTCTATGCCAAAGGAATCGTGGAGCACTTTGACTGGGGGTGCAAGACTATTGGTGGTACATGATGCATTGGAAATGATGTGGTGATGCTGTGTGTCGTACTGGTGTTCATTGACACCAAGCACAATTGTGATATCCGGATCTTTTGCTGGTGCAGAAATCACCACCTTTTTTGCTCCTGCTTCAAGATGGTTTGACGCACCTTCGCGGGTGCGGAATATGCCTGTAGATTCGATAACGACATCAACGTTAAGCTTATTCCATGGTAATTTTGCAGGGTTTACTTGCGAGAAGAAGGCAATGGGTTTGCCATTCACCGTGAGACCATCGTCTGTGGTTTCTACCTCGCCTTCAAATTTTCCGTAAATCGAATCATATTTGAGAAGATGAGCAAGTATTTCGGTGCTCCCAAGATCATTTATGGCAACAATTTCGAATTTTTTTCCATACTGAGAATGTCCTAAAGCCGCTCGAAGAGTATTTCTTCCTATCCGTCCAAAACCATTGATTCCTACTCGAATCATCCCTTCCACGTTGCTACAAATACCCTGGTTCTATATAATCTTTCCTACGAGATATGTCGGTGCTGCGTCGGTGATTTTTACAGGCACAAAACTACCACGTCCAACTTGTTCGCTTACTACTACTGGTTTGTATGTTTCAGTTCTGCCCATCATAGTACTCTTTTTTCCTTGCTCAGTTATAAGTACAGTGTACCGTTTTCCAATGAGTTGGATATTTCTCTCAAATGATATCTTGGTGCATAGGTCTGTTAGGAGTCTAGACTGCTCTTTGGCAACATGTGTTGCGATGCGCCCCTTCATTGATTTTGCTTTGGTATGAGGGCGTGCCGAATATCGCGTAATATTAGTGATGTCTGGTTTTACCGTTTCAAGTAATTCAATAGTGTGTTGAAAACACTCATCTGTTTCGGTAGGAAAACCGATGATGACGTCAGTTGACAGGGTAATCTCAGGATATCTCTTCCTAAATTGCTCTACAATCGTTATAAAATCTTGAACCGTGTATCGCCGATTCATCTTCTGTAATAGGTCATTATCCCCCGATTGTACTGGCAGATGTACGAATTTGTAGATTCGTTTATCTGCAAGACCCTGTAGTATGCTAGAAAGATGTGTGTGTGCAGTATAGGGATTCATCATTCCTACACGAACGCGAAACGCTCCCTTGAGTGATGATATTGATTGTAAGAGATTACCTAGATTTTGTTCTCCCGTTTCCATCCCATATGATCCTGTGTCTTGAGCAGTCAGCTGGATTTCTTTACAGCCTTGATCAAGAGCCGTTTGCATGTCCTGGATGACTTCTTGTAAAGGATAGCTGACCAGCGGTCCACGTGCTTGTGAGGTGATGCAATATGAACACGAAAACAGACATCCTTCAGCAATGGAGAGAGGAGCAACTACATCGGTAAACTGTTTTGGGCACCTTGTTTTATGTCTAGTGATAAACGTCACAGTTTTTCCTTCTATAATATCCATTATATGATGGATGTGTGGGGGTGGCAGTAGTTGTGCGTCAGGTACAATACTACGAATTAACTTTTGTTGGACTGCAGCCATGCACCCTGCAACAATAAGTGGTTTTCCCACTTGTTTTAATACTCGTAGGCGGGAAAGCATTCGCTGTTCTGTCGTTCCAATAACCGTACACGTCAATAGAATCAGGACGTCAGCAGCATCTGCTGTTGGGATAACCTGATGCTGTTTTTTTTGTAGCAACCCTTCGATGATACATGCATCGGCTTTATTTGCAGTACAACCATAGGTTTCAAGATATACCTTCATACTATTCGTGGCAAAAAACACAGGACCTATTTAACTGCTTCTTTAAACCGCTTTAGGACAAACGACTTGTCTACATTTGATAAAAAGTATCCTGCGCGGGGTCCTTTCTCCTGGCCAAGGAGGAGCTGGTATGTGGTAGTAAATGCTGTCTTGATGGGGATGTTTTCCGTTTCTGCGATCTCGTAAATCGCGTTATGAATGTGTTCTCCATCCCATTCAAGGGAAGAAAGTATATCAAGGAATGAGGTCACAAAACGGTGTTGTTCGGAGGAAAGATCGACTTTCGGTAATTTTTGTTTTATTTCAAATTTCAGCATTTCTGGTGCAAAATATTCGAGCCAGTATGTAACATGCTCAGCCCGTTGTTTGAGACGTGCTTCATCAGTTGTACTCATATCGTTCGGAATTTGTTCTGTTCGCTGTAGAATCTTTTTGATATCTTTCCATGTTTTTCCAATTTGTACCACTGTTACTAGATGTCGATAGGGAACTTGATGAGGGAGGTGTTTGGGTACCTCATAGGGTTGCGATAATTCATAGGTTTTCTCTAAATCTTTCATCCCTTTGGTTTTTTTCTCTGCGTTAAAATATACACGCTCTAGTTGATCATACTCATCTACTAGTGATAACAATCCCAATCCCGGGTCAAAGACAATATGCTTATTTGGTTGATTGTTCATTAATAAAAAACGCAGCACTTCTGGCGGCGTCATGCATAACATCTCTCCAGCGCTGAGCGCGGTTCCTTTGGAACTATGCATGGCTCCCTTTCCTTTGAGTAAAATAAACTCGTACGTGGTGTATTTTGGAGGAGGATACTTGAAAATGTCTTTTGCTATGACTGCGCCAGTGTCATGTGTTCCCCCAGCAGCCCCATGGTCTTTACCGAATGGTTCGTAGGTAACCCCTAAAATTTTCCATCGAGCAGGCCAATCTACTCTCCATGGTAGTTTTCCTACTCCTCCTTCTTGAATATCGACTTTGCCTTCATACCCGCACTCACAAGTGTATTCAACAAAAGGAAATTCATATAGGACGGGTTTTGCGGTCGTAATCCTTCCGCAGCTGGTACATAATATGTTAAATGGTATCCACTGCTTAGGCAGTTGTCTTTTTGAGACGGTTTCAATAATGGTTTTAATGCGTTCCGTATTATCCAGAGCGGTTTTTATCGCCTCTTCGTACATTCCGCTTTTATACATCTCACTTGCCCGATGAACAATAGGATAGATGCCGAGTTCTTTTAATGAGTCTAAAAAGGACATAAGAAAGTGATCAGCGTAACTCTTATGTTCTCCGCAAGGGCAAGGGATTTCTGAAATTGGCATGCCAACATACTTTTCATAGCTTTCTGGTAAAAAAGGGTATACTTTTCGAAGGTTATCAAAATCGTCGGCAATATAGATGAAGTCTGCTTTTGCCCCCTTCTCTTTCAGGGACCGATACACTGCATCTGTTGTTAGCACCTCTCGCATGTTCCCAATATGAATGGGACCCGACGGCGTTATCCCAGTAGCAAGCACGTGCTTTTTATTGTCCTTTAATAACTCCTCAGCTAAAACATCTGCCCAATGCATGGCTCCTTCCCTACTCAATAAAAACGAACTTAAATAACTCGCGCTCTAATGAGTGCCCGAAGCGGTACGCCAGCAACACTGTTTTGTGTTTTCTTGTTTAGTAGTGCCACACATAGTGCGGGTTTTCCTTTTTCTGCCTTAGTGGCTTTAATGGCGCTTTTAAAAGTCTCACCTGTTCCGACTACATCATCGATGAATACAACCGTTTTATCTTTCACTGATGCGTAGTTGGAAGAAAATGCCCCCATTTTTTCATGATGCGGCCTAAATATAGCTAGCTCTAACCCCAATTTGTCAGCAACAAACGTTGCGTAGGGAACGCCATTAATGGCAATTCCCACAATGGTATCTACTTGTTCACACTCTTCTAAGATAATATCGCATAACGCATCTGCAATAAACCCCATTCTTGAAGGATACACGCCAATAGAACGCCAACCGATTTTTACGTCTCCTTCTGGTTTTTTTTCTTTTCCTTTGTTAAGCAACCACATTGCGGTTTCTTTTGAGACATTGAGTTCTTCGGCAATTTCGTGATCGGTCAATCCGCCCTCTTTATACTTCAATGCTTTTGTGATGAGTGTGTCCACTTCTTTCATATTTTTACACCCTTGGCATAAGGTATGATTATGCAATATTTAGATGTTTGGTCCGAGGGTAAAACGTACTCGGCAACTAACAGTAAAGCTAAAATAGAGTAATGGTATGTGCTGTAGTAACTACAAGTAGGTTAGTGACCCATCATGGCCAAACAGAAAAAAGGTGAAGGCTTTCACTCTGCAGCAGGACTCATTCGCTATTTTGATGCAGAAGAGAAGACATCGCTAAAGATACCACCATGGTTTATTATTATTATGTGCGTGGCAACTATTGTTATCATTACTGCTGTCCATGTTGCCATACAGTTCTAGCTTATCCTTTCTTCAACTGTTGTTCTAGTAGTTCTTCTGCTTTTTGTCGAGCGTCTGGCATATTTCCCGGTTTTTTTCCACCTGCATGAGCCATCCGTGGTTTTCCTCCGCCACTACCACCAAGGAGACTTCCTACTTGTTTTGCGATTGAGGCAAGGTCGATGTCAACATCTTCTGAAGCTGCCAGCGTTACCCGATTTCCACTACTGATATACACAATATGTCCCTTTTGTTTAATCAGTTCTGCAGCACGGGCAACCGTATCAAGACCTTGCTTGAGATCCTGAGTAATAAACCGGATTTTTTTGCCAGAAATATCCCACTCCTTCTGAAAAGTCTGCTTGTTTGCTACATCAACAGTTGCTGATTGCTTCTTCAGTCGTTTTTTAGTTTGTTTCCATTCTTTAAAAAGCATTTTGCATGCTGAGGTTAAATCAACTGCCGACTTCGTTGATTTCAACTCAGTTTCCGATAAAAATCGTTGTATGGTCTTTTCTAATTGGTTGGGAGGAACTTTAAATAATGCAGCAGATTGTTGAAGTTGTTGCGAAATCTGGGCATGAGTGGTAATCTTAAATGCTGGACTGAGCGCTGTAACAATTTGATCATAGAGCTGTTGTTCTTCTTGTTGGTAGGCATCTACCATTTTCCCTGCCGCAAAGATTATGCGATTTACACCATCTTGAATGCGCTCGGTTTTTATGATTCTGATTTTTTCTACTTCGCTGGTATTATTTAAGTGTGTACCACCACAAGCTTCAACATCGATACCAGGCATATCAAGTACCCGAATGCTATTTCCAGGAGGAACCCCTCCCTGGTATAATCGAAAGCCATATTGCCGTTCTGCACTGTTACGGTCTAAAACTCTCTTTTTTACCCCAACTGCCTTGGTGATAAATGTATTTGCTTTTGTTTCGATGGTTTTCCTCTCTTGCTCAGTGATTGGTTTGTAATGTGAAAAATCAAATCGCGCTTCAGTAATCCCAAGTTGTGATCCTGCTTGCCAGATATGCTCACCTAAGATTTGACGAAGTGCCCCATTCACTAGATGTGTCCCGGTATGATGTTTCATTAAGGTATATCGATGATCCCAGTCAATGCAACCATGTACAGTATCGCCAACCGCCACATCTCCGCCAATAAGGTGTACAATGGCGTTTCCTTCTTTTTCTGCTCGGGTGACAGGAATGATTTTTCCTTTGACATTGAAGGTCCCCTTATCTCCTGGTTGTCCTCCTCCCTCTGGGTAAAATGCCGTTTTATCGAGTACAACTTTTGTTCCCTGTGCTGTCTTTTTTTTCCACAGCACTGTTGCATTAAACTCTTTGGTATAATGATCGTCATAATACAGTGCCTCTGTAGAGGGAAGATCGGTAGATGGTTCTTCCTGCGGTCCAGTTATGCTTTCGTGAGAGTGTAGTTCTGCAATCATCGATTCGAAATTATCAGGGATATGAACGGTTAGTCCTTCTTCCTCAGCAATTTTTTGTACGACGTCTGGAGGCATCCCATGAGTGTCATATAAATTAATTAATGCATCTGTATCAATTGCGCCACTTTCTTTGAGAATTTTTTTGATAAGATTTTCTCCTTTAGCCAAGGTCTCTCTAAACCGCCTTGTTTCCAGATCTAAAATTTCGTCAATTTGTTTTTTCCGCTTTTTTAATGATGGAAAATCTTGTTCCAAGTGATCAAGTTGCAAATTTACAAGTTTCTTTAGAGGGATGTCAAGTCCTACATTGTTCATAAAGCGGAGCGCTCGTCTTATGATGAGGCGTGCCAAGTACCCTGCTTTTACGTTTGAGGGGACAATACCATCGCCTAACATAAACGCAAGACATTTCGAATGATCAGCTAATGAATATACACTTTGTCTATCTGATGAATTCTTCGCATGAGTGGTAATCCATTGTATTGACTCTGGCGAGACGGTTTCATAGACTGTTGGAGTACCTCGAGAACACCAAGCAATCCGCTCGAGACCATAGCCGGTATCAACAATATTTAGCGGATTGGGGGAGTAAGTTTTTCCGTTAATTTCAAAGTCTCCACGATCATCTTCCTTCATATTCATAAAAACAAGCGTGGCAATCTCAAGTCCTCCAGCGAGTACTTCCAGACAGGGACCTGCATTTCCACCACCATCCCATAATTGTTCTTTATATGTGATCTTCTTTCGAGGGATGCCGATACGATCTACAAAAAAATCATCGCAATATTCGACGGTTTTATTTTTCCAATAAATTTCATCAGTGCGTTTGTTAAAGGCATGGTGCCCCATCATCTCAAACATACTCAAATGACGGCCACTGACACCAATTTCCTCCAGGTCATTTAATCGGATACAGGGTTGTGAAATCACTAAAGGATTTGCGGGAGGGGGAACCTCTCCTGAGGTAACATGTGGCTGAAAATCAGCAATTGATGCAATGGTCAAATAGATGTCCGACCGCCATCGGGCAATAACAGGGCATCGTTCTCCCGTTTCAGGATAATGAAGTCGTGTGTGATTATGTTCCTCAAAATAGGATAAAAATTGCTCACGAACTTCAGTGAGTGAAAATGATTTTTTGGTCAGTGGTTTGCCTATGAAACTAAATGGAACACAGGGTTGGTCCCCACAGAGTGTTGCCGATGAATCTAATGTCCAGAAATAGGCATCACAGGTAGAGCATTTCTTTCGGATAAAGCCATTTTCGTGGAAGAACGCAAGATCACATTCTTTTTTTAGGAAAGAATCCATGGATTATCACGCGTCGTCAACCGAATATAACGAAGGTTTATAAATTGTCTCACTATCCGTACTTTCTGTATGTCTTTCCCTGTTGATTTGGTTCAAATTGGCCTGTATCTGCTCTACATTCTTCTCCCCATCTTGGCGTTTTATATCATTTATATGACACTGACTAAAGCCTTTGAAGATATGGGATTTACTACGGTAGAAGCTGTTATCATTGTGTTTTTATCGTTTCTGTTTGGATTTGAAATTATTTTGTTTGGAGTCAATATTTCTACCCTCTCCCTTTTTTCCTATGAAAATTGGATAATTGGCGTTAGTATGGGGGGAGCAGTTATTCCCATTCTTCTGAGCATTTATCTGATTATTAGAAAGAATTTAGCATCTAAACACTTGCTTATCGGAATCGTTACCGTTACCATTATTACTTTCCTTGTTACCCGGCCTGTGGCTGGAAAAGGTATTGTTTCTGCGTTTCCGTATTGGCTCCTTCCCGCAGTCTGTGCGAGTCTGATATCCGTTATTCTCTCGTGGAAAACATTTAGTAAAGCTGCCCCTCTTGCGTATATCTCTGGAACCATTGGTGTGTTGATTGGTGCAGACTTTCTTCATTTGCCCCAACTTCTCCAAATACGGACGACATCGACAACCATGGCCGTTGTTGGCGGTGCAAACGTTTTTGATATGGTATACATTACAGGGATACTAGCAGTCATCCTTGATGGTATCTTAATGTACCATCAGCGATCAAAAGAAGCAAAACCATAAGAAAGTGTTATCTTTCGAAATACTTAATAAATACCTTATATTTTACCTACTACTTAAGGCAACTACCTTTCGGGGTTTTACATGAGCGAGTCAATCGATGATATGAAGACGAAAAAAGATGAATTTCAGAAAAGAGCAAACGAATTAAAAGAAAAAAGAAACAAGCTTCATCAAAAGTCAAAACAATTTGCTGATGAACGAGATCAATTAAATTCTACTATTCGAGAGATGCGAAATAAAATAACTGATCATAAGAAAAAACGAGACGAATTTAATGAACGAGTCAAAAATGCAAAAGAGCAGCGCAACCAGCTCAATAAATCATATAGTACAATTAAAAGGCGGATTGAAGAACTGGAACGAAAACGTTCGTCTGCATCAGGCACAAATTTGAACGAACTGAGAAAACAATTGCGAAATTTAGAAAATGAACAGATGACACAACCCATGACCCCTCAAAAGGAAAAAAAAGTCATCGAACTTATTTCTGAGTTGCATGCAAAAATCAAACAACAGGAACAGTTGTTAAATCAGGACCCCCACCTCAAAAAAGCAGTTGAAGAAGAAAAAATAATCAAACAGAAAGCAGAAAAACAACATGATCTTGTTGAAAAAATGGCAACCAGGGCGCAAGAAGAGCATGAAGGCATGATTAAACTTATTAGGCAGCTTGATAACTATGTCCAAAAAGTGAATCAGGTTCAAGAAACCATTGTGATGACAAAGATTGAAGCAGATAAGGTTCATAAAGAGTTCATCGAATGTGTTGATGCCATTCATGAACTTGAGCGCCAGATTTCTTCAATGCATGAAAAAGCTTATAAGAAAAAGAAAACTGTTGAAGCAAGCACCGCACATAAAGAGGCTAATGAAATCTTTGAGCGATTCAAACGTGGTGAAAAACTCAGTACAGACGATCTAATGGCGTTACAGAAAGCCGGATTAATTTAATATCATAAATTCTGGAGGGATGAGCATTACACAATGCGAACTTTGTGGTAGAGAATGTGCATGTCGACCTGCCCTTGTTGATGGCGTGCGAATGATGTTGTGCCCTGGGTGCATGCGACATGGCCAAGGTGTACGAGAAATTGAACGGCCAACGACCGATAGTTCTTCACAAACACTGCTTTCACGAATAAAACGGCCAAAGGTAAAAGATGTCTACAAAGACATGGACAAAGAGTTAGTTTCTGATTGGAATGAGCGTATTAAACGAGCCCGCGAGAAGAAAGGAATAAGTCGGGAGGATCTCGGGTTTAAGATTGGCGAGCGAACAGTTACCATTGCAAAGATTGAAAATGGCGATTTACGTCCTTCAGATCAAGTTGTTAAAAAACTAGAAAAAGAACTGGAGATCACTCTTGTTGAAGAAGTAAAAGACACGACACCTCTTTCGTATGGATCTCATGGACAGGGATTGACCTTAGGCGATTTTATCAAAACCGAAAAGAAGTAGCCATGACACCTGCCGATATTTCCGAGGCAATTGTAGCAATCCAACAAGGGAGGGTTATCATCTATCCTACTGACACCTTGTATGGGTTAGGTGCAGATATTTTTAACCACAATGCGGTGCGAACGGTGTTTGCCATTAAGCATCGTCCACTGGACATGCCTCTTTCTGTTGCCGTTTCTTCTGTTGACGATATCAGCACCATTGCGTGCATTCCTGAGTACGCGCAGTCGCTGCTTACTACGTTTTTACCCGGCTCATTAACAATTATTTTGCCGAAGAGAGGGCATATCCCTGAGAGCATTACTGGTAAAGAAACCACTATCGCCATACGTGTTCCTAATCACCCTCTTGCGCAACACCTCCTTTCTTCCTATGGGCCACTCACGGCTACGAGTGCTAACATCCATGGTCAACACACACCTTCTACCATTATGGGACTCAAAAAACAGTTTGGTGATGCCATTGCTCAGTATGTAGATGGCGGAACATTGAGAGGCCAACCCTCAACAATTGTTGATCTCACTACCACTCAACCGAAAATACTTAGAGAGGGCACTATATCTACACAAGCGATTCTTGAGGTAATCTCTGATGAATGAAGCAATCTATGAAAAATACAAGCGTGCAGGCTCTATTGCCTCAAGTGCCCGTGAGCATGGTGCCAACTTAATCAAAGAAGGAGCATCGTATCTTGATGTTGTTACTACGGTTGAATCTGAAATCAAGGAACAAGGAGCAGGTATTGCATTTCCTGCCAATATTTCAGTTAACGAACTTGCTGCTCATTTCAGTCCACGACACGATGATACGGCCTTAGTGTTTAGGAAGGGTGATGTGGTCAAAATTGACGTGGGCGCACATGTGGATGGGTATATTGCAGATACGGCAAAGACTGTTGAGGTCAGCACGCATACATACGATAAGATGATTCGCGCATCACGAGAGGCACTGAACAATGCTATTGCCCACATAAAAGCAGACATTCCCCTTTGCGAGATTGGTAAAATTATTGAGGACACTATCGCTTCTTTCGGGTATAAATCGATTGACAATTTAACTGGCCACAGTCTTCAGTGTTATACCTTGCATTCAGGGCTTTCGATCCCCAATGTCGCAGATATGTTGAATCGGAGCAAGCCCAATCTAGAAGATGTATTGGCTATCGAGCCGTTCGCCACTGATGGTGCAGGTCATGTGATTTCTGGGCAGAGCAGTAATATTTATCGATATCAGTCTTCTGTTCGTGCCCGATTTATACGGGACACCAAAGCACGATCCTTGGCGACAAAGATACATAAACGGTTTAATGAACTACCATTTGCAGAGCGTTGGTGTGCGGACATATCTTCACACCCCGATAGTTCTTTAAAGCGACTTATCTTCGCAGGATGTATTAAACAATACCCTCAGCTGATTGATGCCAATCACGGTATTGTGACACAGGCAGAGCATACCGTTATTATTCATGAAAATGACTGTGAGGTAACCACGTGAACAAGAAATCTCAGAAAAAAAAGAGTACGCCTGCCAAACTTCTTAAATTTGAAGAAATGACCTGGAAACAGATTGATGCCTTAGATAGAAAAAAAACTATCTTTTTTTTACCGATTAGCCCCCTTGAAGAGCATGGCCCACATTTGCCCATCGGTACTGATATCTTAACGGCCCAGGTTGCAGCGAACGAAGCGATAAAGTGGTTACAGTACAAACGACCAGAGCTGACCTACGTGTTACTGCCTCCTGTCCCTGTTGGGTTTTGCAAGTTTAATATCGATTTTCCGGGAAGCGTTTCCGTAAGTGGACGGGTAGTCAAAGATATTGTGTATAGTTATTGTTCCTCACTGGGAAATCATGGGTTTAAGTTTGTGGTTATCTGTACCTATCATATGGCTATTGGGCACCTCAAAGGCATTTATGCAGGCATGAAAAAAGCGATGAAAGCATACGATATGCAAATTTGTGAGCCATGGGGACCATATTTTTATCACAACGAAGTAGAAAAACGGGAGCCAAAATTGGGATTTGACACCAGTAAAGAAGTGCATGCTGGATTTCGGGAAACGTCCCTGATGAAATATCAGTACCCCTATCTTGTAGATGAGTCATACAAAACCTTGCAAAGTATTTATCGAGACCTCACTTCGCCCAAGGTTCTCGGAAAATCATTTAAGCAACTTGGATTAAAGGATGGTTATGTTGGCAGTCCTGCACGAGCAGATGCTGATTATGGTCGGTGGTTTTTTTCGGAGACCGTGAATGTCTATGCCAAAGCAGCACTTGCGTTATATGATGGCAAGCCACTACCAACATTGCCAAAAAAGACGCAAGCGTTAATGCATTCATTATTCTGGCAATAAAACGTTGTATTATAGCCGTTCAAATAATGCACTCGTCATCAGTGGCAAAAGAACTGTTGCATCCCCTTCAATGGTTACGTTATCTGCCTGCTCTTTTACTTTTCCCCAAGAAATGGCCTCTCTTGTTTGTGCACCACTCAGACTGCCATCATATTCTACTGCTGTGGTGATGTACACCACATGGTCAAGCCCATCTTTAAACTGATTCCACCAGATAGTGTGATGTTTCGAAATCCCCCCACCAATAATTAACGCTCCCGTTTTCTTTGCATCAAACACGATATCTGAAAGTTCTTGTTCATCTTGTAAGAGGTCAATCATAAAATCACGATGTTCTTGATAGTACATCCATAATTGCGAGCCGAATGCTCCATCGGTGATGCCGGGGACATACATGGGTATTTTATTTTTCCAAGCCCAATACAGAATGGAATCCTTGCCCTTCTCTTCATTGGCGACAAAATTTCCAAATTCCCAAATTAAATCTTTTGTCGACCAAGTTTTTTTTCGTTTGTAGAGATTTTCTAAAATGGGCTGCATTTTTTCTTCAAGAATAGTGCCATAGCATTCATTGGGAATGAAAATATTGCCTAATCTATTAACCCCTTCCTTATGCAACGCTCGATCGTCTACCATGAATGATCCATGATAATAATTTTTCCAAATGCGTGCTAAATCATGATCAAGTGTTCCTGCAGTTGTAATGACAACATCAAACAGCTTCCGTTTAAGCAGCTCTCTGATAACGCCCCGAGTTCCTGTTGCACAAATACAGGCAGGAAATGAGAGAAATCGTGTGCATTGACGATCCTTAATCATAGTCTCCAGGATATTGACGCCTGTCGCTACCTTTTTTGCCGAAAACCCTCCCGCATCGTATAGTGCTTTCATCAGCTCGTTAACCGTCATGGTATTGCATGGAATATCTTTGACTGGCGTTTCATTCATAGTGTTCTCTCCCTAATAAACTGCGATGGCTCCATACCCCACGCATGAGCCACCTGGATAGACTTCATATGAGGACCCATATTTAAGCAATTCTGCCGTTGTTGCCCCCAGTTTTTTTGCGGCAACAATCATTGTGGCAACAGGCCCGTATCCACACATGGTAATATGATGTTTATGCACGGTGTAGATGAGCCCTTCTACGTCCATCTCAAGTATCTTTTCTATTGCTAATTTGTCTTGTTGTTCACAATATGTATTCACCCGTGTTCCTGTGGGAGGCATACTCTGATAATTAAACCCTGCATGAGAAAAATCACTACTGGCCACGATGCAAATGCGTTGCTCACTCTTTTTTATCACGTCAGCAATGATGCCCCCTACTTCTTGGGAAGTTTGCACATCTTGCATTCCCATACAGATTGGTACAAAATCAAACGATTTACCATTGGCGAGAAATTGAAGAAAAGGGAGTTGTACTTCGATGCTATGTTCGTAGATGTGAGCAACCTCATCATTATCAATGATATCTTTCTGTAATTTCGTCGCAGTTGATTCATTGATGGGAACGATGCCAAGCGGTGTTTTCCACCCGCCCTCAGTCATGATCGAGACTCCTGAACCCATGCCAGTATGGTTTGGTCCAAGGATAATAAACGTGTCAGCAAATCCGTTTGATGCAAGATAGTGATAGGCATGTGCGGCGATAGAACCTGAAGCAGGATAGCCGGCATGAGGAACCACGATTCCTCTAGGATTTTGTTTCCCTTCTTTTATCTCAGGTATTGATTGTGGCCCGCGTTCATCAGTGAAGCAGGAACGGATACTTTCTAGAAGGGCATGCTGGTCACTCTCATAAAATTGTCCTGCTACGGCAGGTGTCCGAATGGTAGCCATGGTTTCTCTCCCCAACTATATTCGTGATAGCACACATTAATCTTGTCCACAAAAAATATAAATACCGTTGCTTAATTCGAGATTAAGATTCGATAGGGGTAATCATGGAGACCGTTTGTTATATTGAAATTATTAAGGATGGGAGAGATTTTGTCGCTCGCGCACATCTTTCAAATGGTGCAACCAAAGAATACCGGCATCATATCTTTGAGGACGTGTTAACAGAGATGGTCATCGATCTTCAGGAAGAACTCTCAGAATCATAAATCGTTATATCAACCATTTTTTGTTGTATTTAGCAAGTCTCATCGTCTTGTTGAGGTTTCTCACTACCAGCAAGCTTTTTCTTTTCATAGTGACAGATAATTGACACACCAATGGTACAAATAATGGCAGTTCCAAGAATGATGACAAATACAATGTCGGCAAAAAATCCGTGCATGCCTGGCATCAGATCAGCAACAATCGAGGGGCCAAAGTTCAATGCAAGAATAGCTGCCGCAAGTCCTCTTGGTAACATCACAATCATGGTTTGTTTATCATCACGTTCAAAACCTCCATGGTGGGTTGCCAACTGAATGGCAGTATATCGCATTGTGATTAGCAGGACAAGAACACCAATTCCAATAAAGATGAATTCGAGCCGTTGAAAACTAACCATCATACCTAAAAACACAAAAAAGAACGTACGGATAATAAATGAAATAAGGGCATGCGAATGTCGCGATTCTTCATCCAATTCGAATTTTTTGCTCCCATAATCAAGCATCTTGAGTATTTTTCTTCCATTGCCCAGTACTAATCCAAACACTAGACAAGCAATGGCGCCTGCTCCTTCACCCCCTCCTTCAATAGTCAAAATAAGCGCTGTGATAGAATAGACTAAAAAGGCAACAGCAAGCGTTGCCACATACGAAAACTGTTCCTTACGAATTTTATTCATCACGGGAAGCCACAATAGTCCCAGGAGAAATCCCATAACCGCGCCCACAGAAAACGTACTAATGACATTTTTTGCCCCTAAACCAATATCTATTCCACTTGAATCTGGTCCTATAACCATAAAATAGGCAGCAAGCACTATGACAATGCAGAGCGGATCGGTGATGATGCTTTCTATAGACAGTGCCATTTTTGTTTTTTCTTGTAAATTTTGTAACCGACTTGCCAAAGGAATAACAATGGGGCTACTGGTACCACCAACCATTGCCCCAAGAATGATACCAATGATTATGCTATATTCTAGCGGAATGGAGGGCATTATGGTTGCTGAGAGCATCACTACAATGGCCATGGTTGCTAGAATGCTGAGGGTAAAGGCACTGACGGACAAGAGCAATCCCCTGGGAGCACCTCGAAAAAGCTGATAAAGGTCGGTATTAATCCCGCTGTCAAATAAAATGATAACAATAGCAACGGCACCAAAGAATTGCGATGCCGCCATCAAAATAGTTTCATTGATATTCTGGATGTTAAAAACGACGCCAACAACCAGCCCAAAGAGAAGTAGCCAGACGATACTGGGGATTTGCGTCCGATTAAAAATAAAGTTTCCTAGAAATCCTAAAATCATAATCGCGCCAAGCGTAATAACAGCAGGGATGATGTAATCAACAACTTCTATCATACTTCCCCGCCTATGAGCGAACACCCAAATTTAAAGCTTGTCGTTCTTCTTGTGTTAATATGCAAGAATATTCATTGCAAAGAGGAGCAATACCACGAAAATTGATCCATACATAAGGTATACTAGGAGTTTCCGTTTTTTCAAGAGCGATTGATATCGTTGTTTACATTCTTCAGAACAGAGTGTCTCACTTACAGGAATGGATTTCCCACATATCTGACAATGGGTGTGTTGAGCGACTTTTTCAGCCATAGATATCACATCTCCTAACAAGATTCTCTTATAAAAGTCATTCTCAGGATTTAAATACTACTTTACCGTCAACAACATCAATTTTAACCAGTGTTTCAATAGCAACACCAGATTCTTGCGCTATTTTTTCCGCAACATTTCCCTTATCTATTGCAATAATGGCTCCTTGTACCCTCACTTCCATTTTTTTAAGTACTGTAAGTACTGCTCGTAGCGTGCCACCAGTACTGAGTACATCGTCAACGATAACAATGCGTTCTCCCCTTTTTAGCCCGTTAACATACAAGTGTGCTTTCGAATATCCTGTTACTTGTTCGACACTAATCTCATCTGGTAACCCGTATGATTTTTTTCTGATAATGGTAAATGGCAACTTCATTTTCAACGATAATGCGGCAGCAAGAGGAATACCCATCGCTTCCATGGTAACAATTTTTTCTATTTTTCCATATTTTTTTATTCGTTGATACATTTCATCTGTTACTCCTTGTAGAAGCTCCGGGGCTATAGAAGGAATCCCATCGGTAATGGGGTGAATAACATAATGATAGTTTCCTTTCTTTACAATGGGCACTTGCGTCAGTGTCTCCTGTAATCGCTTGATGCTCATAATTCACCACTCTCTTGACATACTTTTTGTAAATCAGGAATAAATTTATCAATTATTGGTTTTGTGACATGGGGCATAATCACTACACGGATGGAAGAAATACGATCTAAGTTATTTACCTTCCATCCTAACTTGGTAAGTTTTTCCACTATGGTTCTAGGGTGGGACAGCCGTATTCCTAGTACATTCATCGTTGGTTCCATCATTACCTCAAGTCCTACTTGGCGAATACGCTCTTCTGTGTATAAGGTTGTTTCCATACACTGCTTTACCAGGTTTGTATACCCTTCTTTCCCCAGATACTTGATAATTGCATATGCAGCAGCAATTGGCCCACCTGATCTTGTACCTAGAATGCCTGCTTGCCATTCTGTACTTACACAATTTGATTTCACACTAATGGCATCTAACCACATATTTTTTCGTAATAACAATGCTCCAAGAGGAATTGCTGCACAACCCATCTTATGCGCATCAATAGAAATACTGCTGACGCCTGGAAGGTGAAAATCAAAGTCAACAACATCGTACCCAAGGCGCTTAAGAAAGGGAATTACAAAACCACCAAAGGCTGCATCCACATGGAAAAACAGATGCTCCTCACGGCAAAGGTCACTTAATTCAGGAATGGGGTCTATGGCTCCTAATTCTGTTGACCCGGCAATACCAACTAATGCTGCTGTCTCAGGTGTTATCGCTTGTTTAACTTTTGTAATGTCCATAACAAACTTGGTAGTTAATGGAATAGAAATAAGCTTCATATCCATCAATGATGAAATTTTTTGAAAGGAGAAATGGGCACTTTCTGGGATAATAATTTCACGTTTACCCGTCAGTACCTTTGCAATCCACATGCTAGTAATATTACTTTCAGTCCCTCCGCCTACAATATGCCCAGCAGCAGTCGTTGGTGCATGAGTCAAGTCTAGCAAAAAGGAAAGCACCTTTTGTTCGATTGTTTTAGTTCCTGGAAAGAGCTGAGGGTCCCCAAGATTTGTTTCAAGAAATTTCATGTATGCCTCTTTTGCAATTGGATGAGGTTGTGTGCACATTGAACCAAGAATGCGGCCACTGGTAAAGCTAAAATCTTGTGTTTGGTATCGAGTAAGTTCCTGTAAAATTTCATTCTTAGCATCGTGAACTCTTTTTTTGCTCATTAGTACCCCTCATACTACACCCCACAAAAAAGATTTCGCTTATGCCCCCATCACCTTTTAATAAATTGGAAAGATTGCCATGCAGCATTAGCACAATACATTTTAATATAGGAAAATGTATTTTGATTACATGATTGAAAAAGAAACAAAAACGACCGCTGAAGAAGTCACTTCTTTTTTGAAATTACCGGTTTATACTCGTGAGGGGACCTATGTTGGTCATGTGCGAAACATATTCATCGATATGGATGAAAAGCGCGTTAGCAGTCTTCTAGTCACCAACACTAATCCAGTATTGGTCGAAGGTACTGTTGATGTTGCTGTGCCATACCGATGGGTCAACGCCGTTGGTGATATTATTATCTTATCTCACTTTCCTGAGCGAGTTACCACCAAGAAAAAAGAAGAAAAAAAAGAGGAAAACACTTCTGATGTAGATATTGATGTCATACAATAAAATCGATAGTTCCTCCTGTTGATTTATTTTCTTTTTTTATTTTTATCTGGTTAGAAAAAGCAAATACTTTTATATAATGAAGATTATATATATTACTATATTATGGGCGGCATGAGATTCATGCAGTCTGTAAGACGTGTACAATAACGTTTAAATAGGGGAAAATGTAAGTAATATAGTGGAAATATAAAAATTGGTGATTAAAAATGACCAAAAAGCTGAGAACAGTGAAAGCAAGCCTCGTGATGGGCATTTTGTTAATTAGTGTTATTGTTGCATTTATGCCTTCAGCGTCTGCGGGTATTATCAAATCTTCATCTAATTTGAAATTAGAATATGATGCCAGTTCACTTGAAGAGAACGTCCAGCCGCTTGGCGGCCCACGACCTGTTACGGTTAGCGTTGGATATCTCGTAAGTGGTATCTTTGCCCGACAAACAGTTGATTTCTTGCAGGGTAGAGTTCCACCGATGGTCGAGCTATCTGTTGAACAAACACCAGACTATGCAACTGCGTGGATTGAACCAAATGTCGTGAGTCCTGATCTAAGCACAGCTTGGAGTTCGGCAACAGCGACATTATGGGTATCCTTTAAAGAGAATGTTCCTGCACGTGCAGAAGTAACTATTCGAGTTAAGATGCACGCACGACAGATTCCCGGCGTCCTCTTTGAAGTAACAGAATCAACATCATATGGTGATGTAAGTTTTACACCAGGGTACCTTCCCATTATTAGTGTCAACACACCAACCGGAAATTTCAAAGAAATTGGTCCCGGACAAACCGCTGCGTTTAACATTGAATTAGAAAATCTCGGAAATGCAAAAACGGTTGTTGACTTTCGCATCTTAGATATTCCAAAGGACTGGAGCCCCAACATACAATCTCGAGTCACGCTTGGTGCTGGTGTACTTGGTGAAGATCCAAAAACAACCGTGCAAATGGTAGTTCAACCACCCTATGGTTTTGGGTATCACAACGATAGAGAGACGATACGGGTAGAAATTACACCGTCATACTATGGATCTCCTGGAGACCCTTCAGTTACTGGTTTACCACAAATTGAAACCTTTACCGTGCAAAGTAGAGGATTTTCGACGCCTGGCTTTGAAGCAGGCTTTGTGGTCTTTGCATTAGTTGCTATCGCTCTTATCATTAAGACACACAAGCGCAAACAATAAACCAAGAGAGAAGAATAATTCTTTTATAATTCTCTTCTTTTTTATTTATGTTTTTTAAGGAAATATTTTTATAATGTTTAATTCATATATTTTTTAACAGTAATAGCTAAAAGAATCATAGTTGTACAGAAATATTTAAATAGACATAAGTTAAATAATATAATAAAAATATTAATGTTGGCGAGTTAACCATGAACTATCATACACTTCATATTATGAAAACGGTCATGATTGCTTTTCTTCTATTCATCACTGTGTTATCAGTGATGCCCCCCTCTTCAGCATTATATGGGAGAATTGCTAAACTTTATGAATGTGAAGGGGCCGTTCGCATCGAATACGATGAAAACACCGTTGAGCAGGTGTTCCTCCCCGTGGATATGGTTATGGAGATTCCCTTGAATATCAGTTTTTCTGTTCAAGGCTATTACGCTGAAGAACTTCTAGAGTACTATACTGAGGGCCCTATATTTGAAGCATCCATTGAAGCGAAACCAGAATGGTGCTCTGTAGCAATTCTTCCATCACTATTTGATATTATTCCTAGAACTGAGTGGAACACAAAAGAATGTCTGTTAAGCATCAAAGTCAATGAAAACGCTCAAGCCTATAGTGAGGGAACAATTCGAGTTAAAATTCAGTTTAAACGTTTCGGTTCAATAAATAACGGGACCTTCTATCAAGACATACCCTTCAAACCAGGGTTTTTGCCACTTCTCAAAATATCAACATCAGAGACAACGGTTAAGCAGATAAACCCGCAGGAAACAGCAATGTTTACTGTTCAAGTTCAAAATCTTGGAAATGCAAAGACAGAACTTCTTTGCAACGTTGTTGATAAGCCAAAAGACTGGACTGTTGCTGTTGAAGAAAAGGCAGTGGTAGGATCAAAGGCAACAGGTGATGATGATCTAATCCAAATGTCTGTTGTAGTAAAACCGCCCTTTAATTTTGGATATCATCATGATCGCGAAGTCATTCAACTATCCATTACGCCCTCTTATTTTGGCAATGACTCGTTGACGGGTGAAGAATATCTTGTTTCATTCATTGTGCAAAGTAGAGGCTTTTCTACTCCTGGCTTTGAAGGGGCGTACTTCATTATTGGATTTGCTTGCGTTTTATTTTTATTCCACTACCAACAAAGAAAAATAATGACCTGCTCCAAAAGACAGAAGGAGGATAAGTATGAAAATTAAATTTATGACCATTACCTTGGTAAGTTTTATCCTTCTTTCATCCATTTGCTTTCAGGATAATGCAGAAGCCGAACCACAACGGTTGTTTGATAGACTTGCTATTGGTTTTCTGAGATATACGTACAGTCAGGGACCTATCGCCGGTTTGCTATTTTCCCCATTTATTGCTCCATGGAAAGGCTTTCGATTTGTAGAGCCCGATTTTTTTACTGCCGATCCAAGTAACATAGATATCAAATTTCTGAATACCACGGAGATTGTCATCGGTATGAAAAATCCTGATGGAACCTACGTGTCTATGGAAAAGTTTGATGACCGTCCCGAATTTATACAGGCACAGGACTATGAATTTTCGTTAGAACTTCCTGATGATGTTCCTGATGGTGTGTTCACCGCTCGTTTCGATCCGCCCTGGATTCACAGTGACACTGATATAGACATTAAAACAACACTCCGAATTTCAACTAATATCCCAGAAAGTGTTGTTCTTCCTGATAATATTGTTTTACGGGTTAACGTCACAAAATTTATTACCTATGGAAATCTCATTTGGAATTTTCCCAGCTGGGGTCCTTTAGCTTCAATAGGAAAATTTGCCCAATATAGCGGACAGCGTTTAAATGACCCTCCAGTGTTTGTTGATATTTTAGTGAGAACGAATCGTTTCCATCTTGCCGAGATGGTTCCACCACCTGCCACTGAAATTAAACCAGATCAACTAACAACTATCCCCATCACTATAAAGAATCTTGGAAGTCACATCGATACCTTCAGATTTAATGTTTCTGTAAGGGACGGAACCGAACTTCTGGTTTCAGCGCCTCCAACAATTACGTTAGGCCCTGGCGAAGTCGGTATAACATCGCTAAGTGTTGCCTCTCCACTGTACTTCCAGGATCCTGGCACTGCTCATTCTGTTATCATTCAAGCCTATTCAGTCTACGACTCAGAAAAAACGTTCAATAATACGGTTACCATCATTACTCGAGGAGTGTATGTTTCAGAAATGAATGTCATGTACGCAGGATTTGGTGCTATTCTGCTCCTTATGATTGTAGGATTTTATTTCTATAGGCGTAAAAAAACATATGAGAAATTCTGTCAAAAACCAGACAAACCATGGACTCTCCCTGAAGAAAAGAAACATCTCGAGCAATTGAAGGAGACCAATAAAGAAGAGCATACTAACGTTTTGGACATGATGAAACAGGAATACCAATCAGCACTGTTGTGGCATAAGACATATTGTCAGGCAATGATGGAGAAAGAGCAAGGTAAAAAACAAAACATCTTCCAGCGCCTGATAACGATTCTTGCATCTCTATTTAAAAGACGAGCACACCCTCCAAAAGAAAAAGAGAAACAACCACTGAAACCGCCAAAAAAGGAAAAAAAGAAAAAGGAAATAAAGCCTGAGAAAACACTAGAAAAATCACGAGAAGAACCTGAACCTCTTCATTTAGAAGAACAACCAGAGGAGCAAGAAGAGCCTGTTATTGATTATGAAAAAGAGCGAGAAAAACAACGACGACTAAAGGCGATTCTCAAGGCGAAACGTGCGCAAGAAAAACAACGACGAAAATTCAAAAAACCACTGTATTAAACAGTTTTTACTTTTTTCTTAAGATATTGAGAACATTTATAGATAGTGAGACCAAGTATGATGCTGGTGGCACCTGCAAACAGATAAAATCCGCTGTTTGGCCCCCATATGCACCCTATCTCGCAGGTGGATTGACCCGGGATGGCCACGGTTATCTCTCCTGAGCCACTAAAGTTACCAACCCCAATTTCTGCAAGTTGCGACGTGCTATAGATAAAGAGAGCAAGAGAACCAACAAACAGAACAACACTACCTCCCAACAGCAGAGAAGACCACCATTCTCTCTCACTTTGTTTTGCTACGATAATACTTGTTATCAGTAAGAGACATCCCCCCATAATTGTCCATTGTACAATTGTCATGGCTTGTAGAAATAAATCATCAAGTACCGCTGTTTCTCCGGCCGTTACTTCGTCCGTGGATGTTACTGTTACTAATTCTGTTGGCAATAAAAACAACGTGGTAGACGTTTCAATATCCGTAGTATTATTTGCATTTGCAATCCCCCACCAGGGAGAGACCACTGCAATGAGGGAAAGGCATACTGCTACTAGCATAATGAATAAGATGAGTTTTTTAGGATGATATGCGGTATAGAGCCCCATAACAACGAGTACACCACTAAGCACTACCACGATAATAGTCGGTAGTAGTGGTTCAGCGGTGGTTACGATACGTACTGTTTTTTCATTGGTAACGTCAATATCGCGCATCGCGATAGTACTTCCATTGGTGGTAATCGTACAAGAATAGGTCCCCGGCGGAAGCACAAAGATACCATTTCCCTGCTCATCTATTTCCTGGTTTACTTTTTTTCCCTCTCGTTTCATTTCTACGTTCGCATCTGACAGCATGTTTCCTCGTGCATCTAAAGTAACCAGAGTGACATTAAAGAGCGCAGGAAAGGTAATACCTATTGTTTCATTGGTGTGAGGAATAGTGATGGGTTTGTTCACCATAAATGATTTGTACGAAAGGTGCAACCAATAGTTTGCAGGGTATACATTGGTAAACACATATGACTCCGCGTCATGGTGTTCTGCCGAAATAACAACGTGTTTTTCAAATTCATCACTTTCTAGTACGATATCAAGCGATACCGCTGGTGCAAGCCCCCATTTATCCTTGACGTTCACGGTTACGTCATATACTGTAATCCGAAGAGAGGAGGTTTCAGGTACATCGATTGTCCTCGTAATGGAGAAGGGCGAGTAGTCTATCTGTACCTGGTACGTAGCCGTGTACAAATCAGTGAAACGATACTGCCCGTCTGATTGATCGTCAGGGGTAATTGTTGTCGGCGTATGCATGGAATCACTGGTAAGACTGATATCAATAGGAACTGATGGAACTCTTCCTTGCTCGTCTCTGACATCAATCGTAAGGTCGTGAACATCTATTGTTATCGTTTTTTTTACAGGAAGAAACCGCCTGATATATCCAAGCCGTACCTCTTCATTTTCTAATTCAAACCCGTCATAGAGTATTTGCACTTGGTATCGTTCTTGTATCCCACAAGGGGCACCAAGTTTTGCAATTCCCTCAGCATTGGTTACTTTTTCAGCAATGATGGTCCCTTTTTGTAATAAAAAGACATGGGCATCAGACAGGCTATCTCCCTGTTGATCCGTGACGGTCACCTCAATTCTTCCCTGAGGCTTACACCAGATGTGGGTGGTGTCCGTTTGAGTAATATTGAGAACTTGGAACCCAACATATTCATAACTACTTCCATCAAAAGGGTTAATTAACCAAATCTTTACTACATACTTGCCTTCTTCAAGATGATTGAATCGTATTTTCCGTAAAAATGAGATATTCCCCCAATCAATAGTCATCTTTTTTGTGAAGGCTACCCTGCTTACTCCCCCCGAAGCCCGCAGCGCGTTATCCTGATAGAGTGCTGCGAACAAACAGGGCGGCGTCTGCCCTAAGGCTATCGCTTGCCTCCATCGTGATCGGAGGGAATGAGGCAGATGAGCATACACGACAAGTGAATGCGTTTCATTTTCCTCACCGTTGGTTACATTGGTGTCAGTTGGCGGTTGATAGGCAACAAGTGCTTGATAGAGCTGTGCTTCTTTATTTACGCCTTCATATCCTCCCGCCGGGGTAGAAAAAAATTCTACGTCGAACTCAACAACAAAATCTTTGGGGATATGGTCATCTCCTCCATGGTTGCTTTCGTAGGCGTTTCTTCCCAGACAGACATTAGCAAACCTTCCCTCAAGACCTGGAAGCTGTACGACCTTTGACTCGTAGACTTGCACCTCGATACCGTCCATCTCATCGGTCCCCGATTGCAAAATCTTGTTGGAGCCAAAGATGATGGCATGGGCTGTTCCTGTTCGGCCTTGGTCAACAGAGACCCATGCAGGACTTCCCAAATCACAGTCATCTGTTTTTGCAACGATGGTATCGAGATAGTTTTCTGGATATTGGTCAAGGTCATAGGTAATCATCCGATTCTCTTCATTAAACACATGAAGGTACGGGGGGATAGAACCAAAATTCAGATCATCGATACTATTACTTCTGATGCCGCCCGATCGTAAAATGACGTAGTAGACGTCAATTTCATCGCCAAGAGGCACCGGATAATCAAGCAACTCATGTTTTGCATGAATGTTTATCCGTTTATCTTCGGTTGGGCAGTAATAATACTTATATATTGCAGTTGTTTGAAATAACCCATCGTCTGATTGGCTTACCATGCCAAACTTCACCATGAGATTGCCGTCGACCATGAGTTCTTTGGAAATAAGCCGTTCACTGGTGGAACTTTTTTTCCAGATATCTCCATGCAAATGCCAATAGACTAAATCAAAAGATGCTGCTTCTTCCCCACTGTTGGGTCTGACTTCCTGTGCGTTTGGTTGTAGCTTTGTAACCTGCTGGCAGATGGGGGCATCGAGGAAAGATCCCCTCTGTGAGACCGCGTACACAATGGCATTCCCTTCTGTTATTTTATAGAATTGAGATTCAAACGACACTCCTTGTATCGGTTCGTATTGATAGTAGGATTCATCCACAGATACCTGATCTTTATATGAAGGACTTGATGTCGCATCACTGTGATAATACATATAGTATCGCTCTGTTCCACTTGCACCAAGGGGTATCAAAAACACAAGATTGCAAGAAATAATATGTGTATTGTCCCCATGCGCTAAATCATAAATCTGGGAATCTAGTTCTTGCATTACCTTTCCTTCTTGATAGACAACTCTGATGGAGTGCTCCTCCTCTGTTTTTGCCCAGCACGGGTTATCGAACTTGACGGGCATATCAATGGGTTGAAAAGTTGTAGACTCTTTACCAGTGTCAATGGGCAATAACAGTTCTTGCCGAAATGACCACCGAGTATTCCACCATGGCATTTCATCCCCAGAGGAGATGCTGGGGGCATACCACAAACTTCCTATGAGTATGATGAGGAAACATACCACGAGTCGTTTGTTTGTTCTGCTTATCTTTTTCATGGTCAAACGGCCTAGCTGATATTTCTATGATGCAGTAATATATAAGACCTTTTTATATAAAAAACACGTGGAATAGCTCATCAGTACGAAATTAGTGAGAAACTAGAAAGAAAATACTGGTGCATATCTAAAGGCTAGGACCACCAGAGCAACAGCAATGATAAATGCGATAATCCATGCCGTTGGGTTCCATTGTACCACTTTTGAGCCGTCAAGTGGACGAATAGGTAATAGATTAAATGCTGCAAGAATGGCATTGATAAGACAGATAAAGCCTACTATGGGCCCAAGCAATGTTGATTCATAAAACACACCAAGATACAATGGCAGTGTAATTCCAGCGACAACCACATTTGCGAGAGGGCCTGAAAGTGCAATACGCCCCATTTCATAGGATCGTGTTTCTCCACGAAACATCACTGCCCCTGGAGCTGCAAAAACAAAAGGCGTAAACAGTGCAAATACCAAAGCCATTAGTAAGCCGTTAGGATACATCCGATATTCTGCCCACAGTCCATACTTTTGCGCCATAAGTTTATGTGAAAGCTCATGGAAGATAAATGCGGTAAGTACGCCTAAAAAAGCCACGGGAAGAAAAAGTACCAACACCCCGAGATCAAATCCATAGAGTACGCCATATAATACATTGTTTCTAGTCAATGCAAAGGAAAATGCCACCGTGAGCACGACCATGGAAAGAAGCAAGTGTGTGAGCTCTAGTCTACTAAATTTTCCTGGCTCGCTTACGTCTATCGTTCCCTTTGGAAAATACATATATTCTCGGGGAGGGATGTCATGAAATGACGTATAGGTCTTTTTCTTCTCGGCCATACTCTTGCTCAATTACAGTAGTAAACAAGGTCTTTCTAAAATATCTTTGGGATGATATAGTATAACGAAACAAACGTCCCAAGTATACTACCAACATTTGCTAGTGCTACTACCATCAGCAATCGAATCACTCTATTGTTGAGAAAATCCTTTGTCGAATCGATTTTACTGAGTCCCTGAAAGTCCTTAACCATAGGTGTACGCATCTTTGCTTCGACAAATCCTGCAAACCATCCTGCTGCAAGGGCCGGATTTAATGAGGTAATAGGTGCTGCGGCAAACGCAGCAATGATTGAAAAAGGATGACCACGGGCGATGAGGGCGCCAAGTGCAGAAAGCGACCCATTAATAATAATCCATGCAAGAATAGCTTCAGTTGCAAGCTCCCAACTTCCTGTCAGCATTAAATAGGCAAACAGAGCAATTACAAATATCGGGATCGCATAGGCAATTGTTTTCATAACGCTAAATCGTTTTTTAGGAACTTCTTCAAGATGTTTTACGTCTACTTCGGCTAGAGAATCATCTTTTAGATGCTTCTCAATCCCTTTGAGATGTCCTGCGCCAACGACGGCAACAATCTTGCCTTTGTGACTCTCTTCCAGTATTTTTTTTGCAATATATTGATCACGTTCATGAATGAGGACGTTAGAGACACTTGGAGCAATCTGACCAAATTCCTCCATCATGGTAGAGATAACATCCTGTTTCATGAGCTCTTGTAAATCTAATTCCTCAAGTTCCTCGTCGGAATAGCCAACAAGTGCTTTTAAAAATTCCCAGGAGAGGCGCCATTTCTCCCGAATCCCCATCTTGCGCCAGGCACGTTTCAAGGTAATAGAAATGTCCCGATCAACAAGCGCAATATCTATTTTTTTCTTTTTCGCTATGTCTAGCGCCGCTACCATCTCTGAGCCCGGCTCCACCCCGTATTCTTTCCCCAGTCGTCGTTGTATTGAAGACAAGAACGTTTGTGCAAGCATTAAATAGGCTTTATTTGATTTTAATAGGGATGTGATGGGGGTATTTTCCCAATTTGCTTTTTGTGTTAATGATTCATATCGTCGTGGGCATAATTCTACGGCAACGATATCCGGTTTATATTTCTTTATAACCTCTTGTACTTCATCCACACTTTCTTGAGAAATATGGGCAGTGCCAATCAGTACGATATTATCGCGTATTGTAACTTGCAAAGTATCTCCTTTTATAATGGTAATCTCAGAAGGGCATAAAAAAATATTTAAATCTCTGCTTCGAAATCCTCAATTTCTGGTTTAAATTCATCATAGGATTTGATTTTGCCCCGCTCTTTTAAAATAGCACGAGCTAGTAGCCAATAGACTAACGCAAGTGCCCGTCTCCCTTTGTTGTTGGTGGGGATAACAAGATCTAGATATTTCGTTTCGTTATTGGTATCGCAAAGACCAACTACAGGAATACCAATATTTTTTGCCTCATGCAGTGCCTGAGCATCCGCAAGAGGATCAGTCACAATCAAAAGCTCGGGTTCAAGGAATCCTTTTGCATTGGGGTTGGTAAGGGTGCCTGGTCGGAAACGCCCATCTAGTACACCGATGCCTGTATGTTGTGATAACATGGTGATAGGTTTTTGTCCGTATTGTCTCACCGAAACAATTAAGATGTCTTTGGGGGTGTATTTGGCAAGGAATTTTGCTGCTGTTTGTATACGATCGTCTGTTTTTTTCACATCGATAATGTACAGCCCATCATTTCGCACTTTGTAAATGAATTCTTTCATATCTGCTGTTTTTTGTCGTGTGCCGATATGTGCACCAGCAGTCATGTACGTTTCTTCGCTTACAATCATCTCAGGATCGGTTGCTGTTGTTTCCTTTTCTTTCGTTTCTTCTTTTGCCATAGAATAGAATTCCCCTTTCTTACCCTTGTTGCGCTCGTTTCACGGTGATGGGTATTGCTTCCTGTTCAAACTCATACATTGCGATATCAATAGGGGCAATGATTTCTTTCGGTATCTTAACTAATGATGGTGCACCCATAGAAATTTGTAATGCGCGGGCGCCAATAATGCGTGCTTTTTCAAATCGTGTATATTTAAACATAATTCCTCAATGTGCTAGATAGTAGATGCACCAAATGCCCGAAATGCTTAAAAAGCTTACCCTTAGCACAGTAGTTCCGAAAGTAGGGAGACAAGCTGCGAAAACAGCCTGAAAACTGCGGTTCTTACCTTTTTAAAGTACAATTGGCATAAGAAAAGACGTAAATAAAGTTGTGGGACCTGGTTTTAGCAATAAAAAATAAGGATAGAAACCTGTTTAACACTAATACAATTGCATAAAAAACACAGGAAAAACCATTGTGTTATCCCCCACCTGGATCAATAGTATACAAAATGGTTCCAAAATATTTCGATGTTACCATCTCTTCGTCAGTTGTTCTGTCAGTATATCCAATTACCATGGGGGTCAATGCTGAAACAATAAACAAGATTGTCATCCCGATTGCTAAATTTATCTTAATGGATTTGTTATTCGTGATATAATTCCTCCCAATAATGGAAACTTTTCTAAAAATCTTAGAAACAATGAGTTAGTTGATTGTTGATTTACTGGCATTTCTACTTCAAGTTCACCCCATGGTCCTTCTTCATTGTAAGGGTCTTTGGCTTTACATCTGATTGTATATGTTCCTTGTTCATT
>Ga0180433_10000537_pt1 | contig 65105 bp, 84 predicted proteins | sample SS_ome_8_FD_132980 | JGI IMG/M metagenome (GOLD analysis project Ga0180433, IMG submission 132980) | Hypersaline lake sediment archaeal communities from the Salton Sea, California, USA - SS_1_D_1 metaG | ecosystem: Environmental > Aquatic > Non-marine Saline and Alkaline > Hypersaline >... | reverse complement strand
AGTCCATTACTTCCAATCCAAGATAAATAAACAGATGCAGCAAGAGCACAAAGTCCTTCATTTGTGCATATATTACTTGTTGCTCTGCCACGCCTTATGTGTTGTTCTCTAGTTTGAAGAGCCATACAAAATGCTCTTTTACCTTGGGTATCTTCTGTTAATCCAATAATTCTACCAGGCATCTGACGTAAAAAATCTTTTTTACAGGAAAAAATACCAAGAGTTGACCCGCCAAAATCAATGGATAAACCAAGAGAACTTCCTTCACCTATAACAATATCTGCACCATATTCACCTGGATTCTTTATTATCCCAAGAGCGATGGGATCTATACCTGTTACAAAAAGACCATTAGAAGATTTTATAATATCACTAATTTTCTCAACTTGATCTTCAAATATACCAAAAAAGTTAGGATTTTCAATATAAAAACCAGAAATATTAGAGTTAACTTTCTTTTTTAAATCATTAATATCAATTTTTCCTGTTTTTCTATCATAAAACACTTCAGTGACCTTTATACCAGGCCCCTGACAATAATTCCTTAAAATGGATTTCTTTTCCCATGATATATTTTCAGGAATTAAAAACTCATTTTTTTTATTTATACGACTGCACATAAGAACTGCTTCAGAGAGAGCAGTTGCACCATCATATAAAGAACAATTAGCTACATCCATACCTGTAAGTTCTGCTATCATGCTTTGATATTCAAACATAGATTGAAGAAAACCCTGACTTGCTTCAGGCTGATATGGAGTATAGGCTGTAAAAAATTCACCTCTTGAAATTATTGATCTTACAACACTTGGTACATAACGAGGCTTTAATCCACCACCTGTAAAACAGGTTAATTCATGAAAAGATTTATTTTTTTTAGAAATTTTTCTCATCTTTTCTTCTGTTTCTTGTTGTGATAAACCCTTATCAATGTCAAGATTATCAAATTTTATCTTATTGGGGATATCAGAAAACAAATCATCAATACCACTAAGACCTATTTCCTTTATCATCTCTTTTTTAATGTTTGAATTTGGAATGAATTTCATCAAAACCCCCATCCTGGTAACAATAAGATATTAAAGAAATTTATTGAAAAAATAGCTGAAATATTAAAAACATATAACCTATTCAAAGCTTTGTTATGAAATACTACAAGTTCAAAGAAAAAAAACAAAGAAATCTAACTATAGGGAAAATAATCTGTCTTGCAAGAACTTATAAAAAACATGCAGAAGAAATGAACGCGAATATAACAAAAGATCCGGTTCTTTTTTTAAAACCTAATAGCTCAGTTATTTTTGATAAAGAAACAATAATTATTCCAAAGCTCTCCAAAAATGTACACCATGAAGTGGAACTTGGTATAGTTATTGGAAAAAAAGGAAAAAATATAAGAAAAAATGATGCAACAAATCACGTTTTAGGTTATCTTTTAGGTCTTGATATAACTGCAAGAGATATGCAATCGGAAGCAAAAAGAAAGGGACTACCATGGAGTATTTCAAAAGGGTTTGATACATTCACACCTATAAGTAATGTTATTTTAAAGGAAAAAATTAGTAATATAAATAATCTAGATATTTGTTTAAAAGTAAATGGAGAGATACGCCAGGAATCAAATACTAAATTTATGATTTATTCTATAGAAGAAATAATCGAATTTGTATCAAGAATTTTCACTCTCGAAGAAGGTGATTTGATACTTACAGGGACACCTGAAGGAGTAAGTGAAATTAAAGATGGCGATCTTGTTGAGGCGACAATAGACAATAGTTTTTCGCTAAAATTAAATGTAAAAAATGAGATATAAAAGTGGAAAATAATTTAAATTAACATCCTATTGCACACCCTGCTTTTACTTTATTTGGAGGAGGCGATATACGTGAAAGATGTTGTAATAGTATCTGGTGTAAGAACCGCACAAGGTAAATTTTCTGGAACTCTAAAAGGTTTTTCAGCACCTCAGTTAGGAAGTATTGTTATAAAAGAAGCTATTAAAAAAGCAAAGATAAAACCAAAAGATGTTAACGAAGTTATAATGGGATGCGTTGTACCTGCGGGTCTTGGGCAAAATGTCGCAAGGCAGGCAGCAATCAATGCAGATATTCCATATGAAGTTGGAGCGTTACATATCGATAAGGTCTGTGGTTCAGGTTTAAAGGCAGTTGTTCTAGCTACACAAGCTATAAAATGTGGCGATGCAGATATCGTGGTTGCAGGTGGTATGGAGAGTATGAGCAATGCTCCATTTGCACTTCCAAAGGCACGTTTTGGGTATAGATTGTTTGATGGAAAAGTAGTTGATCTTATGGTTCATGATGGACTATGGGATGTATATAATGACTATCATATGGGAAACACTGGAGAAGTAATCGCAGAACGTCATAATATATCACGCAAAGATTGTGATGAATTTGCAGCTTGGAGTCATAAAAAAGCTGCTAATGCAACAGAAAAAGGCTACTTTAAAGAGGAAATAGTACCGATTGAGATTCCACAGAAAAAAGGCGATCCAATAGTTTTTGATAAAGATGAAGGCATACGTCCAGGTACAACTTTTGAAAAACTCGGAAAACTTCCACCATTTTTTAGAAAAGATGGAGTAGTAACAGCCGGTAATGCTTCACAGATTACAGATGGTGCAAGTGCTACAATTGTTATGAGCAAAGAAAAAGCAGATAAACTTGGAATCGAGCCACTTGCTACAATAAAAGGATATAATACAAGTGGTGTAGAACCGGCTTATGTTATGGGTGCTCCAATTCCAGGTGTCAAAAAGATCCTTAAAGATATGAAACTTACAATTGATGACATTGATTTAGTTGAACATAATGAAGCATTTTCATCAGCATCTGCTGCAGTTATGAAAGAATTTGACATTCCAAAAGAAAAGTTTAATGTTCATGGTGGAGCAGTAGCTATTGGACACCCAATAGGAAGCAGTGGTTCTCGTATTCTAATAACACTTATGCATGCTATGAAAAATATGAAAAAACACAGAGGTCTTGCAACAATTTGTCTTGGTGGGGGAAATGCAGTTCAAATGATTATAGAGAGGTGAAAAAATGGTTGTTAAAAAGATTGGTGTAATTGGTGCAGGGCAAATGGGACATGGAATAGCACTTGTCTCTGCACAAGCAGGTTTTGATGTAATACTTCGCGATATAAAAGATGAGTTCGTGAAAAAAGGAATTGGCAGTATTGAAAGGTTTTTGAATAAAAGTATCGAAAAAGGAAAAATCACAGAGGAAGATAAAAAGAAGGTAATGTCAAAGATAAATGGTACAACAAAGCTTGAGGAGTTAAAAGATGCTGATTTAGTAATTGAAGCAATTTTTGAAAACGTTCAGGTTAAAAAAGACTTGTTTAAAGAACTCGACAAGATTTGTAAAAAAGATTGTGTACTGGCATCAAATACTAGTACTATTCCTATAACAGATTTAGCGTCGGTAACCAGTCGTCCTGAAAAATTCATTGGAATGCATTTCATGAACCCCGTTCCAATAATGAAACTAGTTGAAGTTATTCGTGGACTGCGTACTGATGATGAAACTGCAAAATTGATTCATCAACTTTCTGAGAAAATGGGTAAGACACCAGTTGAAGTAAATGATAGCCCTGGTTTTGTAAGTAACCGTGTGCTCATCCCAATGATTAATGAGGCGGTGTATTGTTTGTATGAAGGTGTCGGGACGCCTGAGGCAATCGATGGTGTAATGAAACTTGGGATGAACCATCCAATGGGTCCTCTTGCGTTAGCTGATCTAATTGGCTTGGATGTCTGTCTGGGTATTATGAATGTTTTGTATGAAGGATTTAATGACTCAAAATATAGACCATGTCCACTCCTCAAAAAAATGGTACAAGCAGGATATTTAGGAAGAAAAAACGGCAAAGGTTTTTATGATTATTCAAAGTAGGTGAAAAAAATGGCTTATAAAAATATCTTATTAGAAAAAAAAGATGGTATCGCAACAATAAAAATCAACAGACCAAAAGTATTAAACGCTCTAAATATAGAAACAATCGATGAGTTAACCAACGCTGTAAAAGAACTTGACAAAGATGAAAAGATAAACGTTGCAATACTAACAGGAGAAGGAAAAGCTTTTATTGCGGGCGCAGACATCAGTCAAATGGCCGAAATGACACCGCTTGAAGCAAAGAAATTTTCAGAAAAAGGACATTGTCTATTAGATAGAATAGAAAAATCAAGAATCCCATATATCGCAGCAGTAAACGGTTTTGCACTTGGAGGTGGCTGTGAAACATTGATGGCATGTGATATTGTCATTGCTTCAAAAAATGCAAAACTTGGTCAACCTGAAATAAACCTTGGCATTAGCCCTGGTTTTGGAGGGACACAACGCTTACCAAGATTGGTTGGACGTATGAAAGCAAAAGAGCTATTGCTTACTGGACGAAATATATCCGCTGAGGAGGCACAAGATATAGGTCTAGTTAACATGATAGCAGAAGACGAAAAGCTAATGGAAGAAGCAAACAAAATAGCAGGTAAAATCGCAAGTAAATCACCTGTTCAGACGAACTTTATTAAAGCACTAGTAAACAAGGGAACAGATATTGATCTTCACTCTGCAAATTCTCTTGAAATATCATACTTTTCAAGTAGTTTCTCGACACATGATCAAAAAGAAGGAATGAAAGCATTTCTTGAGAAACGCAAGCCAGCATTTAAGGGTAAATAAGCCATCTCTTTTCTATTTTAATATTTTACTAAGTATTTTATCCGCAGCAGTATATGGATCAATCTGTTTTTTACTGATTTGATCTAAAAGAGATTCTATTTTTTCTTTGAAAGTGCTTTCGTCAAATATAAAATTCATCAAACGTTTTTTTATGATTTCAACTAGTTCTGCCTCATATCTAAGACGTCTTTGCTTATCAAATTCTTTTGTTTTTTGTAGATGATTTTTATGTTTATTAATTTCTTTTAACAGCTCATCTATTCCTTTACCTTGTTTTGCAATTGTTGAAAGAACAGGTGTTTTACGCTCTTTTTCAGAGCAGGTGATATCAACAAGAGATTCAACCTCCGCAACAGTTTGCTCAACGCCTGACCTATCTGCCTTATTTACCACATAAATATCTGCAATTTCCATAACACCCGCCTTTAATGTTTGGATGCTATCACCAAGTCCAGGAACTACTATAACAAGAGTTGTATCGGCAATTTTTATAACATCTACTTCAGCCTGTCCAACTCCAACTGTCTCAACTATAACAATATCTTTTCCACATGCGTCTAAAATCTCTACTACATCATAAACAGAACTTGTAAGACCACCGAGCATACCACGGGTACCCATGCTACGAATGAAAACACCATCATCCATAGCAAGTTCCATCATGCGAACTCTATCACCGAGTAATGCTCCACCACTAAATGGGCTAGTTGGATCAATAGCAATTATACCAACAGTTTTGCCATGTTTTCTATAAAGTTGAGTAAGTTCACAAATCAAAGTACTTTTACCAGATCCCATAACACCAGTAATTCCAATAACATGGGCACTACCTGTGTGAGGATGAATATCTTTCATAGCTTTAGTTGCAATTGGATCATTGTTTTCTGCAAGAGTAATCAAACGTGCAATACTACGAGAATCACCCTTCAAAACCTTGCTTACCAAATCTTTCATTTTTTCACTTTCTTTTGAATAAATTTAACAATATCATCACAATGAGTTCCAGGTCCAAAAACAGCAGATATACCTTCTTTTTTTAGTTTTGGAACATCTTCCTCAGGAATAATCCCCCCACCAACAATTAATACATCACCAAGACCTTTCTTTTTCAAAAGTTTTGCAACATCAACAAATAGTGTCATATGCGCACCACTAAGAAGACTGAGACCAACAACATCCACATCTTCCTGAATAGCCGTTTCAACAATCATATCAGCTGTTTGATGTAATCCCGTGTAAATTACCTCCATTCCAGCATCACGAAGTGCACGGGCAACAATCTTTGCCCCACGATCATGGCCATCAAGGCCAGGTTTTGCAACCAAGACTCTAATCTTACGTTCCATCAATAACTCCTCCTAATAAATTGCAGGTTCCTCATATTCACCAAATACATCTCTAAGTACTTGACAGGTTTCACCTAATGTAGCATAACTATGAACACAATCCAAAATATAAGGCATAAGGTTTTCATCACCATCTGCGGCCTTTCTAAGTCTATTAAGATTACGTTCATATTTTTGTTTATTGCGATTTTTACGAAGTTTATTCAAACGATTAATCTGTCTTCCCTCACCCTTTTCATCCATCTTCAAAATAGGTATATCAATAGGTTCATCCAATTGATAATCATTTACTCCAACGACAATACGTTTTTTCTCATCAATTTCTTTTTGATATTTGTAAGCAGCCTGTGCAATCTCACGCTGATAAAAGCCTTTCTCGATTGCAGGAAGTACACCACCAAGTTGTTCCACACGATCCCAATATTTGTAGGTTTCTTCCTCCATTTTATCAGTAAGCCATTCAATGTAATAGGAACCACCAAGTGGATCAACAGTGCTATCAACACCACTTTCCTCGGCGATAATTTGCTGAGTACGCAATGCTATTCTAACTGCTTTTTCTGAAGGTAAAGCTAATGCCTCATCCATACTATTGGTATGCAGGGATTGTGTACCACCAAGAACTGCAGCAAGAGCCTGAAGTGTTACACGGACAATGTTAATTTCTGGTTGTTGAGCAGTAAGGCTACAACCAGCTGTCTGAGTATGAAAACGCATAAACATGCTCCTTGGTTTTTTAGCACCAAGTTTCTTAAGTTCTTTTGCCCAGATACGTCTAGCAGCACGATACTTTGCAATTTCTTCAAAAATATCATTATGAGCATTAAAAAAGAAACTTAAACGAGGGGCAAAATCATCAATTTTCAAACCTCGTTTCATAGCCCATTTAACATATTCAACTCCATCTCCAACTGTAAAAGCAAGTTCTTGAACAGCAGTGCTACCTGCCTCACGAATATGATAACCAGAAATGCTAATTGTATTCCATCTTGGTATCGCCTTAGACCCAAATTCAAATGTGTCAACAATCAAACGCATGCTAGGTTCAGGGGGAAAGATCCAACTTTTCTGAGCGATATATTCTTTTAAAATATCGTTTTGGATAGTTCCACCAATGATACGGCGGTCAATACCTCGATTCTCAGCATTTGCAATATAAAACCCCCATACAACAGCAGCAGGACCGTTAATAGTCATACTAGTAGTAACCTTATCAATTGGAATATCGCTAAAAAGAATCTCCATATCCTGAAGACTGCTTATAGCTACTCCACATTTTCCAAACTCACCCCGGCTCATTGGATGATCTGTATCATAACCATATAGCGTAGGATAGTCAAATGCCACACTAAGACCCGTTTCACCATGGTCAAGCAGATACTTGTAACGTTGGTTGGTTTCTTCAGCACTACCAAAACCAGAAAATTGTCTAAATGTCCATAGACGGCCACGATAAAGATTAGGATGAACGCCACGTAAGAAAGGAAAATCCCCAGGAAAACCAATATCTTTTAAATAATCAAGATGAGAAATATCGTCTGGAGTAAAAAGATTTTTTATTTCGTCACCAGATAAATTCTCAAACTTCTTTTTACGCTCAGAATGTTTTTTAATATGAGCAACATAATTGTTTTTTTCCCAATCCTTCCGATTTTTTTTGATGTTTTCTAATTCTTTTTTATCAAACATTCAAAGACACCTTCCTAAACTTAGAAATCAATACCTTTTCTTGCTTCAACTCCATCTTGATAAGGATGTTTAATCTCTAGCAGTTCTGATACATAATCTGCAATTTTAATAATCTCAGGATTTGCATATCGACCCGTCAATACAAGTTCAAGTTTTTCAGGTTTTTCTTCGATAAATTTTAAAACTTCATCAAGAGATACAAGATTGAAATCAACTGCGACATTGATTTCATCAAGAATTATCATATTATATTTATTACTTTTAATCAATTCCTTTGCTTTAGAAAAACCTTCTTTTGCAAAGTCAATATCAATTTGTTCAGGGTTTTCTTTGTTTACAAATTCATCACGTCCATGTTGAGAAACTGTAAAATTATCAACTTTTTCAAGACCATCAATTTCGCTATATCTACGACCTTTCATGAACTGGACCATATGAACTTTATAACCTGCACCAGCTGCTCTAATACCAAGGCCAAGTGAAGCCGTTGTTTTGCCTTTTCCGTTACCCGTATATACATGGACGTATCCTTTTTTCAAAGAAATCTCCCCTGTTTCCGAATCATCTAATTTATTATATTTCTTTCCTTAAATTGTCGAATTATAGACAGAAACCTTTATGTTTAACGACTTGATTCGAAAAATCCATGAAACTGGAACTTAATGATCAACAAAAAATGATACAAAAAATGGTGCGAGAGTTTGCAGAAAAAGAAGTTGCGCCTATAGCAGCTGAACTCGATGAAAAAGAAGAATACCCAACAAAGACTCTTGAAAAAATGGCAAAGCTTGGTCTTCTTGGAATAATAATTCCTACAGAATATGGTGGAGCAGGGCTTGATACTGTTTCTTATGCAATAGTAGTAGAAGAAATATCAAGAAAATGTGCATCCACTGGTGTAGTTACATCGGTACATAATTCACTTACAGCTTGGCCTATTTTGAAATATGGTACCGACCAACAAAAGAAAAAATATTTACCAATTCTTGCAAAAGGCGAAAAAATCGGTGCTTTTGCAGGAACTGAACCAAATGCAGGATCAGATTTAGGCGCCATGCAAACAACTGCTATAAAAAAAGGAAATAAGTACATAATAAATGGCGACAAAACCTTTATTACAAGTGGTCCTGAAGCAGGAATTATAATTGTTTTTGCAGTTACAGATAAGAATGCAGGTACCAAAGGCATTTCTGCATTTATAGTTGAAAATGATATGAAAGGATACAAAGTAGGAAGTATATTTGAAAAACTGGGAATTAACGCTTCAAAAACAAGCGAACTTATATTTGAAGACATGGAGGTTCCAGCAGAAAATCTTTTAGGTAAAGAAGGAGAAGGGTTTAAAATAGCACTAAGTACACTTGATGGTGGCCGTATAGGTATTGGATGCCAAGCAGTAGGAATTGCACAAGCTGCACTTGATGAAAGCATCGAATATTCAAAACAACGTCAACAATTTGGAAGACCTATTGCAAAGTTTCAGGCAATACAGTGGATGATAGCTGATATGGCAACCCGTATTGAAGCATCAAGATGGCTTGTTTATAACGCTGCATACAAAAAAGATTTGGGCGAGAGAATAAGCAAAGAAGCTGCAATGGCAAAACTATTTGCTTCAGAAACTGCAATGGATGCAGTAATCAAGGCAGTACAGATACATGGAGGATATGGTTATACAAAAGAATATACTGTAGAGAGACTATTTCGCGATGCAAAAATAACAGAGATATATGAGGGCACTTCTGAAGTTCAAAGAATGGTTATAGCCGGAAGTTTACTTAGATAAAAAGAGACATTTGAGGTATATATTCATGGGGGATTTTAACTACGAAGAAGAATATCAGAATTGGAAATGGGACATACCTGAAAATTACAATATAGGTTATGACTGTGTAGATAAGCATACAGAAACAAAAAAGAAAAACAAAATAGCATTATATTGGGAAGATGAAGAAGGTAAAAAAGATAAGTTCACCTTCTCAGATATGAAAGAACACACAAACAAATTTGGAAACGTTCTAAGAAATCTTGGTTTTAAAAAAGGCGATCGTTTTTTGATACGTCTTCCAAATCTACCTGAATTTCAAATATCATTTTTAGGTGGAGTAAAGATTGGTGCAGTACCAATTCCTTCTAGTGTGATGTTTAGATCTCATGAAATAGAATATAGAATAAATGATAGTAACTCAAAAGCAGTAATTACAACATCCAAATATGTAAAACCATTAAACGAAATAAAAGATAAATGTCCAACACTTGAACACATTATAATTGTCGGTGAAAACAATGATAACAATCTTTCATATGATGATTTAATGAAAGAATCATCAAATAATTTAGAAATTGAAAAAACAAAAAAAGACGATATGGCGTTCTTTTGTTATACCTCAGGAACAACAGGCAATCCAAAAGGAGCAGTTCATCTACACAGATGGGTACCAGGAAATGACCCAAGTGTACTATTTTGGCAGAATGCAAAAGACAATGATATACTTGCACACACAGGTGATCTAAATTGGATATTTCCACTTGGAAATGGATTTTTGTATCCATGGAGACATGGTTTTTCAACATTTATATACGACGGCAGATTTAACGCTGAAAAGTGGTATGAACTACTTGAAAAATACAAAATAACAAACCTTGCATCTGTTCCAACTGCATATCGTATGTTTGTAGCATTAAAAGATGCTGAGAAAAAATACGATCTCTCAATGTTAAATCATTGTATAAGTGCAGGTGAACCACTAAATCCCGAAGTAATAAAGGAATGGAAAAAACGTTTTCATCTAGATATATACGATGGAATAGGAATGACAGAGGTAATGGTTTATCTATCAAATCTCAAAGGTATGAAAATAAAACCAGGTTCATGCGGCAGACCACAACCTGGAAAAATATGTGGTATAGTAAATCACAACGGAAAACCAGTAAAACAAGGAGATCCAGGGGTTCTTGCAGTAAAACAAACAGATCCAGGATTATTTGAAAAATACTGGAACAAACATGATAAAACAAAAAAAAGTTTCAAAAATGGATGGTTTCTTACAGGAGATGTGCTTTATCAAGATGAAGAGGGATATTACTGGTTCAGTGGCCGAGATGATGATCTTATAATGGCTGCAGGATATCGTATATCACCTTTTGAAGTAGAATCCGCAATCATTTCACACCCGGACGTATTAGAATGTGCAGTTGTTGCTAGTCCTGATAATGTACGAGGTGTAATTGTCAAAGCATTTGTTATTTTAAAAGATAAACATATAGCTTCTGAAAAGCTTATAAAAAATATTCAGGAGCATACAAAATCTGTATCTGCTCCATATAAATACCCTCGGGAGATAGAGTTTGTAGAAGAACTTCCGAAAACTCAGAGTGGAAAAATAAAAAGAAAACAGCTTAGAGAGCTTGAAAAAGAAAGAAAAATGGGAGGAAAAAATCTATGAATATAATTGTTTGTGCAAAACAAATTCCAGATATATCTGAGATGAAAATTGATCCCTCAACAAATAAACCTATAATAAAAGGGACACCTCAGACAGTAAATGATATTGATAAAAACGCAATGGAAGAAGCAATAAAAATAAAAGAAAAAAACGGTGGAAAAATAATCGTTTTAACAGTTAGTCATTATGACGCTAAAGAAAGAATAAAAGAACTTTTAGCAATGGGTGCAGATGAAGGAACGATTGTAAGAGCACCTGAAAATATAGACTACCACATGACAGCTCAACTTATTGCAGAAGCAGTTAAAAAAATTGGAGCATATGATTTAATTTTATGTGGTGAAGCGTCCGTTGATCTTTTTTCAGGACAAATTGGACCTCGTGTTGCAGGACTATTAAATATTTCTCAACTTACTTATGCCCAAAAAGTCGATGCTGGAAAAGACAAAATAACTGCTGAAAGAAATACTGGAGACCAGATGGTTACATCTGAATCAAAATATCCTACTCTTGTGACAGTTACTAAAGAAATAAACGAACCTCGCCTTCCAAGTCTAATGCAGATTCTTGCTGCAGCAAATAAGCCTATAAACGAATGGACGGCAGACTCGCTTAAAAGTGATTTGAAGACTATGGTTGACACAGTTGAAATAAAAGGAGTCAGTATGGATCGTAAAAATATAGTATACAAAGACGACTTAGATGAATCTGTTAACAAGCTTGTTGATAATCTAGCTAAAGACGGGGTTCTTGGAGGTTGATAAATATGGTTCTTGTTTATTCAGATAATAAAAATTTAACAATCGAGATGCTAAGCAAAGCAAGTGAGCTGTCAAAGGAAAATAAAAGTAAAGTAATAGCTACAATAATTGGAAAATCTGATGAAAAGCTTGCAAAAGAATATATAAGCTATGGAGCAAATCAAATATTTATCGCAGAAACAGATGTTAGCGAATTTAAAGCAGAGGAATATACAGATGTATTAAAAAATATAATTGATGAAACAAAGTCAGAGATTATTTTGATTGGATCTGATAAAAATGGTAAAGAGCTGTCAGCTCGTCTTAGCGGATTAATAAATGCAGGTTGTGTGGTTGATTCAAATAATATCTATTTTAAGAACGGAAAATTAAATGCCGAACGAGTTGTTTATAGCGGAAAAGCAATTGCAGTAGAGCAATTCAATAGCATGCCTTCAATAATCACAATTCCCTCAAAAGCATTTGATCCGATAAAAAAAGATGAATCAAGAAAAGGTGAAATCATAAAAAAGAAAATCGAACCAAACACATATGACTCAAAAATCCTAAAAACACAAGAGTTAAAAACTGAAGGTGTAAATGTAGAAGATGCTGAAATAATTATCTCATGTGGCCGTGGATTTAAAAACAAAGAAGACATAAAACTTGCAAATGATTTAGCAGAGGTAACAAAAGGAAAAACTGTTGGATGTAGCAGACCAATTGCAGCAGATTTAAAATGGCTTTCTGAAGATCATTGGATAGGGTTATCAGGTCACAAGGTAAAACCAAAACTATATATCGCAGCTGGAATCAGTGGTCAGATACAACATATAGCAGGTATGCGCGATAGTGGAGTTGTCGTAGCAATCAATAAAGATCCAGATGCTTTGATATTTAAATCAGCAGACTATGGAGTTGTAGGAGATCTCTACGAGGTTTTACCAAAATTAACTGATGCTATAAAAGAAAAAATGAAATAAAAAATCGTTTTTCTTTTATTTTATTCAAATATTGTAGGTGTAAAAATGGGAAGAGAGTTAGACAGAAAATATATAGAAGAGATACCTAAAGAAAAATTGGCTGATTTTGTTTTTATGCATCTACGAAATATGTGGGCAGTCGATGGTTTATATTATCTGTTCATCGAGGAAAAATATGGAACAGAAATTGCAACAGATATCGATAGACGTGTTTGGGAAGTTATGGGAAAAATCGAAGCCCGTAAAATCAAAGAATCATTTGATATAAAAGGAGATAAAATTTCAGATTTAATAAAAGCTTTATCATATTCTGGTTGGTCAATGGATCTTGAAGATAAAGAGATAGAAGAAAAAGACGGCGTTGGAATAATAAGAAATGTTAAATGCCGCGTTCAAAATACTCGTCTTAAAAAGAACCTCAAAGAATTTGGTTGCAAGCCAGTTCGTTTCGGTTTTTTAAAATCTTTTGCTCATGAAATTAACAAAAACATTGAAGTTAAATGTAATGTTTGTCCACCTGATCAACATACTGATGGTTTGTGGTGTGAATGGGAGTTTAAACTCGAGGAAAAATAAATATGAAAACATCTAAAGAATACAAAGAAAGTCTTAAAAAAATGAGACCTAACATCTACAAATTTGGCGAACTAATAAAGGACGTTACAACACATCCGTCTACAAAAAGAACAATTAATGGCCATGGACAAATTTTTGATGCAGCACATAAAGGAGAATATAAAGACATTCTTACTACAAAATCAAATCTTACAAACAAACGCATAATCCGCTATCTTTCTATCTTAAGAAACGCTGAAGATATGATAGCAAATGTTAGAATGAAAAGATTGATGTTTAATCTTACAGGTACCTGTACTGGAGGGCGTTGTGCTGGTTTTAATGCGCTTAACGCGATGTGGGCAACAACCTATGATATTGATAAAGATAAAGAAACAGATTACCATAAACGCTTTAAGAAATGGCTTAAAGATGCACAAGAAAAAGATATAACTCTTGCAGGAGCACTTACAGACCCAAAGGGAGATCGATCGAAATCGCCTTCTCAACAAGACGACCCTGATATGAGTCTCCATATAGTAGAAAAGAAAAAAGATGGAATAGTTGTTCGTGGAGCAAAAGTAATGATTTGTGGTGTTGCTGCTGCAAATGAAATTTTTGTTATGCCTGGAACGGGTTATAAAGAAGATGATAAAGATTACGCTGTATCATTTGTTATACCAAGAGATATTAAAAATCTAACAATAGTAGAATCACGTAGACCAAGTGACACGCGTGAAATAGAAAAAGGTTTTGATATTCCTGTAGAAATTGGTGGAATAACCCAAGCATATCTTTTGTTTGAAGATGTTTTTATTCCAAATGAACGTGTTTTTATGTGTGGCGAATATAAATATTCCTTAAATGCTGTCTTAAATTTTATATCTCCATATAGAGCAGCTATAGGAGGATGCGTTGCAGGCCAAGGAGATGTAATGATAGGAGCTGCAGCTCTAATGGCTCGGGCAAACGGTCTTTCTGAAAAAGTATTCAGAGAAAAGATTAATAAAATGATAATTAACAATGAAACAACTTTTGGGATGGGTATTGCTGCAAGTGCCTTGGGATCTAAACATTCTTCAGGAGTATGGATACCAAATATGCTTCTTTCAAATGTAAATAAGGTTCATGTAGCAACACTTCCATATGATACAAAAAGGATTGCTCAAGATATTGCTGGAGGTATCGCAGAAACAGGTTGTCTACCATCATGTGAAGATATAAATAATAAACAATACGGAAATCTTTTAAAGAAATATTTGAAGGCAAACTGTTCTGGTGAAACAAGAGCAAAAATCAGTAGACTCATAGAATGGCTCACTATTGGTGCAGGAGTCCCTGGTTGTATGCACGGTGGCGGATCACCTGATGGAGCAAAAATTATGATAAATGCAAAATCAGATATAAACCATTACATCGACCTTGCAAAAAGGCTTGCTGATATAAAAGAAGATATAAAAATCGAAAAAAAATAAAACATTTCTTGTCAAAATGTTACTTTGGCGTTTTTACAAATTACTTTTAAATATAAAGATTTCTAAAATTCTAAGTGTGATAAGGTAAAAAAAAGGAGATTTGTGTAGATATGAGACATAAATTTAGTAAAATAGGAAGATATGGCATTACATATAAGCCTGTTGAGGGCTATAAAACAAAAGATGGAAAAAGGATTGTTCCACATTATAAAAAAGTAGAGTTTAAGTGGAATGATCATAATTAGTCTTTTTAAAAATTTAAATGACTATTCAATAGAAAAGTAGCAAACAATCTAAATTTGATAAAAGCTGTTTAATATCAAATAAATATCAAAAAGATTAAAAATAATAGAGATATATTTTTAAACGAATACTTATATATTCATCTTGCAGGGAGCTATAATGAAAAGAGAAAATTGTCCTTTTTGTGGACATAGATGGGTCCGCAGTTCTAAAGAATCTCCTATAACCTGCCCTAGTTGTAAAAGAAAATATTATAACGAAGAAGAACTTGAAAAAATTAAAGGAATGAAAAAATAAAAAATTACTCTCTGTTTTTTAATAGTTGAATTACTTCTTTTCCAAAAGTAGTTAAACTATAAAGTTTAATATTTTTACCAGCTGTATTTTCTTCAACAATACCAAGTTCAAGAAGAGATTCTTCTTCTTTATATCTTGATTCCATACCTCTTATTGCGCCTATAACGTTTGTAGGTGTAGTTTTAACATTATAAGCTATTTCAGAAGTATAGCTACTACTTGGACTAATGTCAAAAAGATATTCTGCAATCTTTTTTCTAACATTACTTCTTCTAAGAGCTCTGATAACAAGTGGTCTTTTTACATTGATAGAGTATTCTACTTTAGGTTCTATATTCTCTTCTTGCATCCCGTCCAAAAAATAGATGCAATTCATTATTTATAAAAGTATTCTCCTGCGGATAATTATCTGCATAATTACCTACATATTTACTTGCACAGATAATCAATTAGTTATTTATTAAAGAGTGGCGTAGGTTTATTTAATTAATATTTTATCAAATAATTTTTTAAGTAAATTTTTATTATACAAAGAACATGAATTTTCCAAAAGGTACAATATTTAAAGATAGTATAGATCCTGAAACCGGTGAAAAAATAAGAGTAGCAATACTTCCAGATGGAACTGAATTAAAGTTTTTTACAGAAGAAGATTTGGATTCAATATAAATATGAAATTAAAGTCAATAACTTAGATATATCGCATCATTTTTAAAGTCGAGTTTAATTACCATTTTGAGGGTAGCAGAGAGATGGGAGTAAACAATAAATTTGTATTCACCAAGCCAAAACAGATACCATTATTTGAAGAAAAAGAAGATGGGACCTTAAAAGAATATAAAAAAGATTGAGCTTAAAATAGATTGAGGGTATTTTTTGGAAAACGACGAATTTAAAGAATTGAATATGTTCGGAGAAAGATTTGAACAAAAAGATGACAATAAAAAAGAAAGCGATAAAAACTATTCTAAAGAAAATGAATATAAGTTAAACAAACACCATATTATTAGATTCTTATTTCGCGTTTCAAAAATTATTATCAAAAAGTCAATTAGATTGATAAGATCCATTTTTGGTAGGATAGTAATAATAGCATTTAAAAAAATCAGTACTATTTTAAAAAAGAAGGTTACCGACTTAGAGTTAAAGAACAAAAAAGATATTGGATACAAAATAACTGAAGTTAAAAAAGTAAAAAGAAATAAGGTTATAATAATAAGAAAAAGAGTACCTATATCTATAAACCATATATGTAAAAATAGAACCAGTAAGCCATGTATTTATTATTACAGTTTAAACTCAAATAAAAAAGAAATTAATTTACAAGAAATCAATAAATATTCAAACCTGAAAGAATCAGTTTGGGACTTTCCAATAAAAAAAATATAAACTATTTTTCTAAAGTATATATTTAAAAACTAATTTTCTTTACAAAAAATAATGAAATCTGCCGTATTATTTTCAGGTGGAAAGGATTCATGCTATGCAACATATCTAATGAAAAAAGAAGGAGTTGATATTTCTTGCTTGATTTCTATTTTATCTGAAAATTGTGAAAGCTATATGTTTCATACACCTTCAATTTCTAAAGTTAAAGTTCAAGCAGAGGTAATGAACCTCCCATTGATAATAAGAAAAACTTTAGGAAAAAAAGAAGATGAACTAAAAGATTTGGAAAAAGCAATAGAAAATGCGATAAGCAATTTTAAAATTGAAGGTATAATTACGGGTGCAGTTGAATCTGTTTATCAAAAATCTAGAATCCAAAAAATATGTAGCAGATTTAATCTCAAATGTTTTAATCCAATATGGAAAAAAAATCAATTTTCTTTGTTAGAGGAACTTATTAAAAATAACTTTAATATACTTATTACAGGAGTTTTTGCATATCCTTTGGATAGATCATGGCTTGGTAGAAAAATTGATGAAAATTTTGTTAAAGATTTGAAGCATCTTTATGAAAAATACAAGATAAATCCCGCTGGAGAGGGAGGAGAATTCGAAACTTTTGTATTAAATTGCCCATTATTTAATAGAGAAATCAAAGTTACAAAAAAAACTGTTTTCGGAAATAAGAATTCATGGTGGTTAGAAATTGATGCAGAATAAAAAAACATATAAAAATTATTTAAACTTGTTTTTTTCTAATCTATAATATTTCCAATCTGAAAGATGAACTGAATTATTTTTTTCATAAAAATCTATAGCAGGTTTATTCCACTCTAGAACATGCCATTCAATTCTTCCACATTTTCTTTTACTTGCTATTGAAACACAAAAATCAAATAAAATTTGACCTATCCCCTTTTTTCTATACTCTTTCAGAACAAAAATATCTTCAATATAAAGAGTTGGAAGTGCAAGAAAGCTCGAATAGCTCATAAAAAATATTAGATAACCAACATATTTTTTATTTAATGATGCAAGATATGCCTCATACTTTGGATTCTTAGAAAAACAATCTTTTCTAAGACGATCTTTTGCGTTCTTATCAGGTGGAGTTAATTTTTCATATATTGCCAACTTATCAACTAAATATAAAAAATCGTTAAAATTAGTTTTTTTAACCTTTTCAACTTTTATATTTTCTTTCATGATGCTAAGCCAGATAGAGAATTTATTAAATAATATTTCCTTTAATTAATATATAATAACTATTTTTTAATAAAATTTTACAGTAAAAAGAATTATAAATAAGATATCTATTTCGATTCCTTTACTTATAGATTAAATTAGGTGTAAAAATGGCGCGTAAACCAAGTTCCATGTACAGATATGTAAGAGGCCAACCTACAACTAGAAAAGAATATATGGGTGGCGTTCCTACTCCCCATATTACTCAATTTGTACTAGGAAATAAAAAAGATGAATTTCCAATCCAACTCGAATTAAGAGCAGAAGAAAAATGCCATATAAGACATACTTCTCTAGAGTCCGCTCGTATAACTACAAATAGAGAAATTGAAAAGAAAATAGGAAATACAAACTACAGACTAAAAATAAGAGTTTACCCACATGTTGTATTAAGAGAAAACAAACAAGCAACAGGTGCAGGAGCAGATCGTGTTAGTCAAGGAATGCGAGCATCTTATGGAAAAAATGTTGGTACAGCAGCACGTGTCAAACCTAATCAAATAATTATGACAATCGAAACAACAGAAGAAAATATTGCTGATGCAAAAAATGCATTAAGAAAAGCAGGTATGAAAATACCAACTCCTTGTAAGATTAGTATAAAAGAAAATAAAAAACATTAATTTTAAATGTATTTGAATATAAAAGGAAATATTACCATAAAAAGTATTATGAGCGATACAACAAGAGATATGTTTCCTACAATTTTTTCTGTTTTTTCTTCGTTCATTTCTCTTTTAACTTTTTTTATTACAAGTCGTATGTAGTCATTAAACAAATAACCACCATCTAATGGTAACATAGGTATTACATTGAACAAACCAACCATAAGATTAAGCCAAAATATCCAATATAGCAAATTTATAGATCCCCAAAAAACTGGTGCGGGTAAAGAACTAAGAGGTCCAGTAATTTCATATGATTCTGTAAATGGAGAAACAAGAGGATTGTATCCATCAAAATAACCCATAATTGGTAAAGAAATGTAAAAAAGTATACGATCCCTATTTAATGGTAGATTCTTTAATATGTCAAGATTGTTTTTTTCATCAACAAATGAAAATATTCCTGTTTCACCTTTACCTTTGATTTTAGTTATATTTATATCGCCATAACTTTCTATATAGTTGTATTTATCATCCAATTTGATTTTTTTATTGTATAAATTTCCATTTGTAATATACGAGATATTTATTGTATCATTTGCCTTAGTTGAATTTAATATGATAGTATACGAAATAAATTTATCGTTTTGATTATCTATTTTTGTAAGATCAGAATCATTTATTGATGTTATAATCGACCCTTTTCTTATACCAAGATCATATGCAGGTGACTCTTCATATACTTCATAAACAGTAAGGCCACTTCCAGGTTGAACAGCAGACATAAAAACAAATGAAAAAATTAAAAGACATACTAAAACAACAATAAAATTTGCCGTAGGACCAGCTGCAAAAACTCTCAATCTTTTATGAATGGTTGTTTTTTTCAATTGTTTCTCATCTGGCTCAACAAAAGCTCCGATAGGGATAATAAGGTAAACAATACCCATTGATTTTACCTTTAAATCACCTACATAAGCCATAATACCATGTGAAAATTCATGAACGATTATTGCAACTATGAAAGCTATTATTATGTAAGGTAAGTAATCTAACGGAAGAATTGGATTTATTCCTGGTAGAACTAATGCAAATTCAGGGCCAGGTAAATCTACTTTTTTCTCAGGTGGAATTTCTGAGAGTAAATTTATTTGCCAAATAAAAAATACAATCATTACTATCATTAAAACAAAACATAAAATAACTGCAAAATTTCCATATCTTCTCCAGAATATTTTTTTATTAGATATTTTTTTAAGGAAATTAAGACCTTTTTTTGTTTTTAGAAGTAAAAAAGGACCACTTAAAGACATACCATATTTTTCTATAACGCCTTTTTTTTGTAGTATAAATGTTATCAAAAAATATCCTAAAAGGATTGATATGAAAATTAACAAACCATCTATCCAAGTCATAGTTAAAAGCAGTGCAATAGTTTTTTGTTTATTAAAGTTCCCGATAAAAAAAAAATTAAATATATTCAATATTTGGATTTTCTTTTCTAAGTTCTTCTATCAGGCATCTACACCATTTTAATTTCTTTAGTTTTTTAATCTTGTTTTTATTTTTAGAAAAAGAATATTTGCCAATTTTATTTTCGTAATCAAAAGAAGAAAGATATATTTTTTTAGCTTTGAAATGATCTGAAAGAAAGACACATCTATCCCCATCTGTAAAACCACCAAAATTATGAATATTGTCGAAAATAGAAGGATCAGTTTGAGTTGTCCCAATTATATTTCCTTTAAATTTTGGCACATATTTTATAATTTTGTCAATATTATCTCCATGAGCATGGATAATTGCTATGCTGCCCTTTTTATTTGCCGCGATTTGATCTGAAATCTTTCCATCAAGATCAGTTACAACAACATCAGGGATTATATCTTTTTCAACAAATGCAGTAGTTACCCCATCAGCAGTTATTGTTATCATATCTTGATTTTCTTTAAAATTATTTATTGATTCAATTAACGAAGGACCCGCTCCAAATATGGTTATCTTTTTATTTTTAAACAAATCTTTTAAATCACCTACCGAAAAATTATTTCTTTTTAGAAAAAGATTATCAAGTAATCTAGCAGACTCTATATCCTTTTTAATATCAAAATTAAAATCATCTAAAATTTCTTTATAATAAACTTTCCAATATTTATATAACATTTTTAGTTTTTGTCTGCAAGAGTTTTTGTTTGTTCTTCAATTTTCATCTCTTTTTCTTCGGTGTTATGAACCTCTTTGATATAGTGATATGTTATCGCACCAACTAGAGCTATCATTATACCAGAACTAGTGTATCCAATAAAATCAAATCCTGTGAAAGGTTTTATATAAAAGGTATCTGGCCAACTAATAAGTGCATCATATAGTGCATCAAATATAGCATATGAAATAAAACCAAATCCAAACAAGGAAAAAGGTATAGGCCAATAAGTCCAAAGTGTTTTTTTATTTTTTACATAAGAATCTATAACCATACCAAATAATGCAACAATACCTGCTATAACAATTCCCCATATCATATTTTTAACAAATAATAGAATTATTTGCATATCCGTCTGGTTTGGTATATGTGCATTTTGATATGAAAGAAATATATTTGCTACGATTATCAAACCAGCTATGATGTAAGTATAAACAGATAATTTCCCTGTCAGAAATCCTGATTTAATTTCATTCCACATGAATGCAATATTTTTTTCCCATTTGAAAACTCTTATCAAAAGATAGGCACCTAAAGTAAAAATTATAGCTCCAAAACCATTTGATGCCATATCTATAATTACAAAAAAAGCCCATACGATTAAAACAAGTGCAATTGGTAATACAAATTGTTTTAGCACTTTTTCATCTTCAAGTAATTTTAAAAAACGATAGTAAGCATCCTCTAGTTCTCTACTTTGTTTTACTGCTACTCTTTCAACAGAAGTTATTTTTATTCTAGATTGGACTATAGGCAAAACATGCTCATCTTCAGCCCCATCTGAAACAAGAATGACATCATCTGCATCTGTTTTTTTAATTACATCTTCAAGTTGCCTTGCAAGTATCTCATCTGATTTTATACCAACACTTATATTACCACAGATAGTTGCTACTTCAACATCTTTGTTTTCTTTTATTAATTTATGATATATTGATATTGCGTAAAATATAGCATTTAAATCAGAATCCTCTGGATCAACTTGACCGAGTTTATTTGCTGCTTCTAGATTTTTTTTAAGTCCAATTATTGGACTTTCTTGCTTTGCTTTTCTCCCAAAATCGTCATCACGATCAACGTTGAGAATAAGTGTTTTCATATATTTTCAACAATGGTATTAATAAACATATATTTAATAATGTTACTATAGAATTGTATTTTTCTCTTCTATTTTTCAATTGGTTTTTATAGGTTATAGTAATAACCATGAAAGCTAGATATGAAAGAAAAAATAAAAAAACAAAATGGGAAAAATTGGAAATATCTTATGTTGATACTACTTTCAATATTTTTCTGGGCATGCGCATTCCCATTTATAAATATTTTATTAGAAGAACTGTCTTTTGTTAACCTTACAATTATGAGGCTTTTTATAGTCTGCTTAGGTCTAATAATCCTTTTATCATTTCAATCAAAAAGATTTAGTCCTTTACAAAAAAAAGACATAATACCAATATTTTTACTAGGTTTTTTTGGAATAATAGTTTATCATCTGGGTTTAAACTATGGAGAACAATATGTATCTCCAGGAGCAGCAAGCCTAATTATAGCAACAATTCCAATTTTTGTTGTGATATTATCAATAATATATCTAAAAGAAAAAATTACAATCAAAAAAACTATTGGCATAATATTGTCTATATTAGGTGTGACAATTATATCTTTATGGGGAACAACAAACGCAAAAATAGAAATTAATTATGTATCTGGTGCAGTAGGAGTGCTTATAGCCTCATTGATGGGAGCTCTTTATACAGTTGCAGGTAAAAAAATGCTGAAAAGATATAACGGTCTTTCACTTACAGCATATGCCCTAATTTTAGGAAGTATCGGTTTAATACCATTTTTAAATATAGGTCTTATAAACCAAGTTAAAAATCTTTCAATTCATGCATGGGGTGCTTTGATATTTTTAGGCATATTTTCAACAATTATAGCATATAGTATATGGTATATAATACTTGAAACAAGAAATGCAACAGAAATAAGTATGTACTTATATGCAATACCTGTTTTATCAACCATAATTAGTTTTTTTCTTGTGGGTGAGATTATTACTTTATATTTTTTATTAGGAGGATTCTTTGTAATAGCAGGTCTTTTAATAGTAAATTCTAAAGAGAATAAAAAAGTTCATAAAACATAACATAATCTTGAAAAAACACATGACTGAACTTCTCTATATGAACGACATTGATGGGAACTATATTAAAGAATTTGACGCAATAGTTACAAAAAGTAAAAAAGATTATATCACTCTTGATAAATCAGCTTTTTATCCTTTGGGTGGTGGGCAACCATCTGACATAGGATATATTTTATGGGGAGACAAAAAAACAATAGTAAAAGATGTTATCAAAAAAGGAGACACTATAAAACATATAATTGATGGTGAAAAACCTGATGTTGGAACAAAAATACATGCTAAAATAGATTGGGATAGAAGATATAAACATATGAAAATGCATACCGCACAACACATTATATCAGGGATAGTATTTGATGACTTTAGTGCACGAACCGTAGGAAATCAAATATATACAGACTACTCAAGAGTTGATTTTTATCCAATAACTTTTACAGAAAAAAACTTAGAAAAAATAGTTGAAAAATTTAACAAAATTATTTCAAAAAAATTACCTGTAAAAATATATGAAGAAGAAAAAGCAAATCTTGAGAAAAGAGTAAATCAACAAAGATGTAACCTAGATTTACTACCAAAATTTATTAAAAAACTTAGAATTGTTGAAATTATGGATTTTGATTTGTGTCCATGTGCAGGAACGCATGTAAAAAATACAGAAGAAATTCCTGAAATCGATAAAATTAAAAGAGACACAAAAGGAAAAGATAAGGATAGAATTATTTATTCTTTGAAGTATTAAATTGAAAAACTTATCTCAACGTTTTTTATTTCGTCTACACCCTTAAGAGATTTTAACATACCAATTATCGAATTTTTTATTATTTCCTCTGGAAAATCAGTTAGATTTATGATCTCTCCATTTACTTTAATTGAAATATTACTCATTTTTATCAACCCTCTCATTCATTTTTTCGGTTATAATATTTATCAATCTTAAAAAATCACCATAATATGTACATATCGTATTTTCCCTTTCAGTAATATCACCTATTCTTATTTTAGGTGTTTTTTTATCATTTGCACCTTCTACAAATATTATATCATAGTAATCAAAATTAGAAATATTAGAAATAATATTATTAATTGTTTGTTTTTCTTTTATCAAAAATACAGTTTCTATAGAAGATGAAAAAGTAACTAAATCAGAACCAGCCTCACCATGTTTAAAAGTATCTTTACCAGGCTTATCAAAAGCTATATTTTTATCGGTTATTTTTAACGTAGCAACCTTAAAGCCTTTTTCTTTATAGTGCTTTATTAAATCTATCATCAAATTTGTTTTACCTGTATTTGAATTGCCATATATTCCTAAAACAAATGTTTTTTTCATAATAAAAAAACAGAAAAAAAGAGTTTCATATAATTTTTATGGTTTAAAACCACAAATTCAAAATATCGTATGTTGTTAACAATTCTAATCTTATGAAAAAAAAAGCAGATATTGGACTTTTTATATCTATTTTGTCTGTATCTGCTGCAGCTATATTAATTCGATTGGTATCAGAAGAGGTTCCACCTCTTACCATTGCTTTTTATAGACTTCTTTTTACTGTTTTATTACTTTTACCTGCACTACTTTTTTATAAGAAATATATAGGTGAACTACTTAAAATAGATAAAAAAACATATTTTTTAATGATAGGTATAGGCGTGATTCTCTCCCTTCATTTTGCTTTTTGGATAACTTCACTTGATTATACATCGGTTGCAAGTTCTGTGATACTTGTAACTGCGCATCCTGTAATTGTCGCACCTGTTGCATATTATTTCTTAAAAGAAAAAGTATCTATTGTAAATATTTTAGGTATTATAATATCTCTTTTTGGAGTTACAATACTTATTTTTGGAAACTATGATTTAGGAGCATTATCTGTTGATAGTCTTTATGGTAATATACTTGCAATATTTGGAGGTATCTTTGCGGGCTTATACATATTAGGTGGAAGGAAAATAAGAAAAACTGTATCTGTAGTTCCCTATGCTTTTGTTGTATATTTGATAAGTACAATAGTGCTTTTTTTAATGTGTATTTTTTCAAATACCTCTATTGTTGGGATAGAAGTTAGAGATTATGAGATATTTATACTAATGGCATTTATATCAGGGATACTTGGTCACACAATTTATAACTGGTCTTTAAAATATATTAAGGCGTCTGTTGCTTCTGTAGCACTTCTTGGTGAGCCTGTCGGATCAACAGTTCTAGCAATTATAATACTAAGTGAAATACCTTCTAGTTTTACTTTTGTTGGAGGGACAATAATATTAGCAGGCATATATCTTACATCAAGAAAATAAAAAATATAAAGATTTAAGAACCAATTTTTTTTATCGGTTACTCATGGCAAAAGAAGATAACACAAGTAAAATGCTGACGATATTACTTGTAATTGTTATAGCAATATCAGCAATAATAGTATTATACATTAATATACCACAGAATAAAACAGATGATGGAAAAATAGATAATAGTGAAACCAATGAAGAATCTGAAACAATTCTAACTGTTATATATGGTAATGAACAAATTAACTTTAGTATGGACGAAATTAAAGCAATGGATTCCTACACCGGACAAGGTGCAAAAATAAACAAAAAGCTTACAATAACAGGTCCTTATAATTTTACTGGGATAAAAATGTCTACAATTTTATCTGAACTTGAAAATTTACCAACTAACTATAGTATCGATACAACGTCGACAGATGGATACCTGCAACATTATACATATAATCAAATCCAAGGAGTTGTAGAAAAGTTAAATGAAACTAGAGCATCGCTTGGAAATGTAAGTCTAACAATGATAGTTGTATATATGCAAGAAGGAGAAGAAATAACTGATCCAGACGATGGTCCTTTAATGATTGCTTTTGTCGATGATTATTATACAGATTCAGGGTTATGGGCAAGAATGTTAGCCTCGATAGAAATTATAGAAGAATAAAAAAAACAACCACAACCTTTTTTTCTATCTTTTTTATTTCATATAATGCAATTATATGAAAAAAATTGAAGATTTGATTAAGACAAATAAAAAATATGGAAAAACAATCGTTCAAAAAAAGCTAAAAAGTAAAAAAAATACAGTTGCATATGTAATGATGAATAATAAGCCACGTGTTTTAAAATGGTTTGTACCTGGTTTAAAAAGAAACATGGAAAATGAATATAAAATATTAAAAAAGGCAAAACCAGATTTAAATGTTCCAGTTGTTTATGAAAAAGACGATAAAAATAATGTATTAATAATGAACTATATACCAGGGGAAAATTTATGCGATATAATAAACGATGAAGACACCACATATGAAGAAAAAGAAAGACTTATGATACTTCTCTCAGAATGGTTTTACAGGTTTCATAATTTTTTTAAAAAAGATGGAGAGTTCTTAATTCATGGAGATTCAAGTCTTAGAAATTTTATTTTTACAGATCAAATATGTGGAATGGATTTTGAGGAAATAAGGAAAGGCAAGCCATCAGAGGATATTGCAGGAATGTGCGCATCCATTCTTTCAACAGATCCAATGTTTACAGAAGAAAAATTTAACTTATCAAAGGTTTTAATAGATAAATACATAAAGCTTGCGCCTGGAAGAATAACAGATATTGATGATGAAATCGCATATTCACTTTTAGAAAAAATACAATGGAGACCTCAGCAGGAAGAAATACTTAGAAAGTACAGTAAAAAAATAAGACAAAAAGGATTAAACAAATAAAGAGATATATTCAACAAAACCCTACAAAAAAGATTAAAAACTATTTATTGATAAGCACTATGAGGGAAAAAATGGGACTATACGAATCCATTGATGATTTAGTCGATGAAATACTAAATAAATCAAAAGAAACAGATGCAGAAGTTGGAAAAGCAAAAGATAAACCATTTAGGTATTTAAAAAACAAAAAAGAAATCGAATCTGCGTTATCTGAAGAAAAACAAATAACATTTATGAAAAATCCTAAGAAAAAAGAGATATTTAATGAAGAAATATTTAAAGTAGGCATGGGTGACATTAAAACAATTGAAGATATAATTAAAAAACATCAAGTAAGTAGAAGAATTAAATAATACACCTATTTTAGTCATAATTTTTAAATATAACTGATTCTATCCGTGCACCGATGTTATGGGGAATGACAGATTTTTTCCGATACTAGCAATAAGTGTTTTATTAATAGGTATCTTCGCATCTTTATATGTTACAGCAATTACAAATCAGCAAGATATCGATGAGGATAAAATTGAAATAAATAATATTATGTTTTCAAAAACTGATTTTTTTAAGGATATTGAACAGATCACAATCACAACTGATAGAGGTGAAAAAACAGGTTATCCTCTTGATGAAATAATAATAAAATCTGGAGTTGATTGCACAGAATGTCATAAATATACATTTAAAGCAATTGAACCTGATCCTTATCAACAAACCGTTACATGGGAAGATATAAAAACAGGTATTTTTTCTCTTGATAGAGATATTGTATATTTTCCTTACAAAACACATAGTTTTTGGGTTTATAATATTGTAGAAATTGAGGTAGATTAAGATGAATGAAATGAGATTATTACTTGGTATAATACTATTTGGATCACTTTGGGGGTTTTCTGAAGTAATACTTGGTCCAATAATAAATAATGGGGCAATTATGACAGGTATTTTTGCGATAAGCTTTATGTTTTTAAGTAGAATGATTTTCAAACAGAGGGGTATGCAGCTTGGTATGGGTCTTATTGCTGGAACCCTGAAGATATTTGATCCTTTTTGTGTAACATGTATGGTGTGCTCAGGGATTGCTATAGCCGCTGAAGCTGCAATATTTGAAGTTATGTTCTACAAACTTGAAAAACTTGATTTTTCAAATTTAAAAACAATTACAGTCCAAAGCAGTCTCGGGATCTCTGCTGCATATGTTATATTTGTAGGTGGATATATTGTCACACAAATACTAACGCCTCTTTCACAAAATAGTTTTTACCTAGAAAATTTGTTTGTAAAAATTCCAGGAATTCTATCATCAGGACTTATGGCAGCACTTGTAGGATCAATAACAATACCCATATTATTTCAAACAAATAAACTTGAATTAAGATTAAAAGATAGATTATATTATCCAACCACTATTGGAATAAGCGCCCTTTGTTGGATTATAATCATTACAAATTTTTTACTATTTTCATAAAGTGAATTACAATGAACAAACAAAAAACAGTTAAAATCCTAAAATTTTATCCAGAAAAATGCCAAGGATGTAAAGAATGTGAAAAAGCATGTTCAAAGGTTCATTTTAATTCAGATGAAGGTGGAGATAAGTCAGCAATTAGAATATTAAAAGATAAAGACGGTAAATACAAAATGCATGTTTGTGACCAAAGAGGTCTTTGTCTTGATATGTGCCCAGTTGGAGCATTAACACGTAAGAAAAACGGTGTAGTTTTTCTTGATAAAAATAAATGTATCGGATGCCAGGCATGTGTAGCTTTTTGCCCAATTGGAGCTATGAGAAAATCCAAAACAAGAATTGAGCCTTTTAAATGCATATCTTGTGGAGCGTGCGTTCGTGCTTGTCCAACTGGTGCATTGGGACTTGTGGAAGTAAAAATCCAAGATATAAAGGAAGTCGTATACCATAAACAAGGAGTGCAATATAAATGATTGGAGGACAAATCGCTATCGAAGAATATAAAACAGGTAACACGGAACACAAATGGGACACAAAAAAGCTAAGGTCAAAACATAAAATACTTGAAGAATATAGATACAAAAAAAGTGAGATAAATAAAGGATTTACAAATAGAACTCTTTATATTAATCTAGATACTAATAAAATAAAAGAAAAAAAAGTAACAGAAGAAATGAAAAAAAAATTTACTGGTGGAAGAGGTTTTGGTCTAAAGCTTATGTGGGACTCAATAAAATCCAGTACCAGATGGAATGATAATGAAAACGAGCTTATTATAACAACAGGGCCGCTATGCGGTGCAACACAATATCCAGGATCAGGAAAATCACTATGTCTTAGTATTTCACCATCTACAAACATAATTTGTGATAGCAATGTTGGAGGATTCTTTGGACCTTATCTTAAATTTGCGGGATTCGACGCAATCGAGCTACAGGGTAAAGCAAAAGAAGATGTGATAATAGTTGTAGATGGAGAAAAGGAAAAAATTACTATTGAAACATCACCCCAAGAAGAGATTAATTCACATCTACTTAACGAACAATTAACTTGTATGTATGCTTCAGAGGATGCAGACGAAAGCCGACAGCTTATATCTGTTGTATCAGCAGGAGAAGGAGCTGAAAACACATATTGGGGTTGTATGAATTTTAGTTTCTATGACATACGCCGTAAAGTCTGTCGTATGAAGCAGGCAGGAAGAGGTGGCCTTGGTACTGTTCTTCGTGATAAAAAGATAAAGGCGGTTGTTGCAAAAGTCGAAAGGTTTACAGGTGTCACAAACAATCCTGCAGATCCAAATAAAATTGCACAAGTAGGAACAAAGCTTCATCGTGAGATACGTGATCTAGACAGATATCAATGTAATATGAGAGCAGTAGGAACTGGGCATCTTGTTGAGATTATGGACGAATATGATCTTTTACCATGTGAAAATTATAGATTCGGAAGCTTTCCTAAAGCATCAAAGATTTATTCTCCAAAATTCTATGAACTTTTTACAAAAATCATACCTGATGGTTGCTGGCATGGTTGTACCATGGCTTGTGCAAAAACCGTTGATGGTTTTGAAGTAATGACGGGGCCTTATAAAGGACAAAAAGTAACAGTTGATGGACCAGAGTATGAAACATGTGGATGTGGATCTAATATGAGCCTTTGGGATCCAAAGCAAATTCTTGAATTCAATTTCTATTGCGATACATATGGAATTGATACAATTTCAACAGGTACAGCAATAGCATTTTACATGGAGATGTATGAATATAATATACTAAACAAAGAACGTTGTGATGGAATTGAACTTTGCTTTGGCAATTTTGAAGCAGTAATGGAATTATTACATAGAATAGCAAAAGGAGATAAAGGTGAATTTGTAAATATTGCCGGAAAAGGCATACGTCGTGTAAAAGATTGGCTTAAAAAGAAAGGTTGGGGCGACTTATATACTATAGAAGAAAGCGGGATGGAAAGTAAAGGTCTTGAATATTCTGAGTATGTCACAAAAGAATCCCTTGCTATGCAAGGAGGATATGGCCTTACCCTCAAAGGACCACAGCATGATGAAGCATGGCTAATTTTTATGGACATGGTAAACAATCAGATACCTACATTCAAAGATAAAGCAGAAGCGCTACATTATTTTCCTATGTGGCGTACGTGGTTTGGATTAAATGGTCTTTGTAAACTTCCATGGAACGATGTAGAACCTGCAAATAATGCTGAAACTGAGGAACCCGCTAAAGTTCCAGAACATGTACAAAATTATGTAGATTATCAAAACGCTATGACCGGTTGGAATGTCGATAAAGAAGAGCTAATACTTCAAAGTGAGCGTTGTTACAATTGGCAGCGTGCAATGAATGTTTGGATGGGGCGAGGACAAAGAAAAGATGACTGGATACCATACAGATCAATGGGCCCTGTCACAGAAACAGAATACATGTCTAGAAAAGATAGATATGATAAACAACTTGTAGAAAAAGTTGGAATAAATAAAAAAGATGTTGAAAAGATGGATACAAAAGAAAAAATGCAGGTTTTATATGATTGGAAACAAGATCAGTATCAAAAACTTGCAGATGCGGTATACTATAGAAGAGGTTGGACACAAAATGGAGTTCCCACACCACAAAAAATGAAGCAACTTGGGTTTACAGATAAAAAGATGCTTGATATGCTTCAGAAAAAAATTGATTATGATGAAAAAAAAGGATTAAACAAATGGGGTGGCAAATACAAAAAAGGAGAAAAGGCACCAAGTAAAAATCTTAGGTATTGGGAAAAATGGTAAAAAATGAACAATAAAAAAAATGAGACCTTAAGAAAAAAACTTATTAATTCAAGTGTAGGAATTGCAGGTGCTGGGGGTCTTGGATCAAACGTAGCAATATCTTTAGTTAGAACGGGCATTGGAAGACTTGTAATTGTTGATTTTGATACAGTAGAAGAAAGCAATCTAAATAGACAATATTATTTCAAAAATCAAGTAGGAAAATTAAAAGTTGATGCACTGAAAGAAAACATATTAAGAATAAATCCTAAAATTAAAATTGATGTTTTTAATGAAAGACTTGTCAAAGGAACTATGCATAAATATTTCAAAGATGTAGATGTAATTGTTGAGGCGTTAGACAACGCAGAAACAAAAACTAGTTTTATTGAAGAAGTAATGGATAAATTAACAGAAATTCCGATTGTTTCAGCATCAGGAGTGACAGGATATGGGAATATTGACAGGATTAAAAGTATAAACATGGGAAATTTACATATGATCTATGATAAAAATGCAAAAGATAGCGATAAGGATATTTTAACAGCTCCAAAAGTAGCTCTGATAGCAAATTGGCAAGCAAATATAATTTTAGAAATACTTCTCGGTGAAGACATATGATTTATGTTAACGATAAAAAAGTTGAATTTTTAGAAAACGAAACTGTTAAAGAGCTTCTAAAAAGAATGAAATATACATTTCCAAATATAGTTGTAAAAATAAATGGGAATTTAGTTAAAAGAAGTGATTTTTCAGAAACTATCGTACCAGATAAATCAAAAATCTCAGCTATTCATATGATAAGTGGCGGATAAAAAATTATTATTAGAAATCAGAATTGCGCGCATCTGTCTTTTATAAAAATTAAATAAAAACATAGATTTTATAGAAAGAACATCTATTCAATACACAGGATGAAAAAATGGCTCTATTTAGAGGATTTATAGCAATCGATGTCAAAGCTTCATCTGAAATAAGCAATATTATTAACGAATTTAAAAAATCTGTAACAAACATAAAACTTGTTGAACCAAAAAACATACATATAACATTAAAATTTTTAGGAGATACAGATGAAAATCTTATTTCAAAAATAAAAGGAATTATAGAAGAATCCGTAGAGGATATAAATCCCTTTGAAATAAAGATAAAAGATACAGGTGTTTTTCCAAATGAGAATTACATAAAAGTAATATGGATAGGAATAAAAAATCATGAGCAAATAGCTGAAATAGCAAAAAAAATAGATGATCAGCTATCAAAAATTGGTTTTAAAAAAGAAAAAAGAAAGTTTTCACCACATATTACTATTGGAAGAGTAAAAAGTGGAAAAGATAAAGAAAAAATCTTACAAATTTTAAATAAATATAAAAATGTAGATTTCATAGATTTGAAAATAGATTCAATAAAACTTAAAAAAAGTGAATTAAATCCAAAAGGGCCTATATATACAACATTAAAAGAGATTAAAATTGGACAAGGATGAAAAATCAGATGTGGTTTTTATTTTTACTTACTGGAAATATTTTGCTTTTTGTTTTTAGTATGATATTTCTTACACCAAAAGATTTCCTGAAGAAGATTCCCTTTGATATAAAAGAACTGACTAATCTTTTTTTAAAACAATATAAACTTCTCTTGATTATTATAGCTGCATTTTGTTTCCATTTATTTGAAGTAAATTTTATTGATCCAATAGCAACTGAATGGGTTGGATATGACTATGCAAACATTCTTGTTAGATTTGAAGATGGTATTGCAAATTGGTTTAGTCAAAATTGGAATCCGATATTACTATATTTTTTTGTATTTATTTATATTATAATATATCCATTTAGCGTATTATTTTCACTAATATATTTTATTTTAGACGATCAAAAAAAGGCACTTAAAAATCTTGCATATGCACTTGTTGTAACATATGTTATTTCACTTCCTTTCTATCTTTTTCTACCAATAACAAATGTATATACATATTATGGGACAGAATCAGCACTTGAAACAGTAATACCATCTATAGAGCAATTTTTTTATTCAACAACAACTCACAATAATTGCTTACCTTCACTTCATACAGCAATGGTGATATTTCTTGCATATTGTGCAAGCCTTACAAATAATAAAAAATTTGCATATTTTAACTACTTTTTAATGGTTTCAGTACTAATTTCTGTAATATATTTATCAATACACTGGTTAACTGATGTTATAGCGGGAATAATTGTTGCATTTGTAACAATATTTTTATTGAAAAGATATATCACTAATGAAGAAAAAAATGAATCAAATTGAAAAAAAAGTGCTAGAAAAAATAACACCTACAGATAAATATAGAAAAAAACTTAAAGGAATATTAGAAGAAATAAAAATTGGGATTGAAAAAGAAGTCAAAAAAAGGAAATTACCTGTAGAAACAATACTTGTAGGATCTATAGCAAAAGATACATATCTTATGAAAAATATGGATATCGATTTTTTCTTATGTTTTCCTACAAATTTAAAAAAAGATAAAATCGCAGAAAACGCACTTTCAATAGGAAAAGAATTACTTGAAGATACAGAAGAATCATATGCTGAGCATCCATATATTCGCGGATATTTTAAAAAATATTACGTAGAAATAGTACCATGCTATAAAATAGAGAAAGCCTCTCAAAAACTATCAGCAGTTGATAGAACACCATTGCATACCGATTATGTTAAAAAAAATCTCAAAGAAGAGCAAAAAAAAGAAGTAAGACTTTTCAAACAGTTTCTGAAAGGTATAGGATGTTATGGAGCTGAAGCGCAAGTTCAGGGATTTTCAGGTTATCTTTGTGAGATTCTAATTTTATATTATGGAACATTTCAAAAATTGTTATATAATGCTAAAAAATGGAAACATAAGGAAAAACTTTCATTAAAAAAAGGAGATCATCCTGATTTTGATACTTCTCTTATTTTTATTGATCCAGTGGACCCAAACAGAAATGTAGCCTCTGCCATTTCAAAAGAAAAATTTGATTTATTTGTAAAAGCATCAAAATATTATCTTGAAAAACCTGATATAAAATTCTTTTTTCCAAATTCAATAAAACCTTGGAGCATTGAAAAAATAAAAAAAGAAATACAAAAACAAGACTGTAAGTATGTTGCAATAAAATTTGATGAACCTAAAATAATTGACGAAAATCTTTATCCACAAATAAGAAAAGCAGAAAAATCAATAATTCAAGCTTGTAAAGAAAATGATTTTAAAGTATATGATACGCAATTTTATATAAACAAAAAAGAAAAAAAGATATTTATAATAATTAAAACACAAACAAAAGAACTTTCTTATACAAAAATACATGAGGGACCTCCATTAAAATTAAAGAAAAATGTAGATGAATTTAATAGAAAATGGAAAAATAATAAGAGGGTTGTAAGAAATCCTTTTGAAAAAAATAACAGAATAAATGTAGAAATAAAAAGGGAATATGTAGATATCAAAGATTTTTTAAGAAATGTTTTATTAAATTTGAGCCTTGGGAAACATTTAGACGAGAAGATAATGGAAGAATTTGATATAGTCCAAATAAACGATTTATTAGAAGAAAATCTAAGATTTTTTTGGACAAAATATCTTGATGATAAATATTCTTGGGAGAGATAAATAAAACATTTACAAAAATATTAAATCATGGATATTTGATATTTTTTAAAAGATGAAAACAATAGGCGTTTACACAAAAGATTTTTCTCTTTATTATGATATAATAAAAACACTCAGAAAAAGAAAAATTCCATATGTATCACTCACGTCTCATAAGGGTATACCTTCAAAAATTGGTGTAGTACTTACTTCAAACAATGAAATCCATGATATAAAATCATCAAAAATAATTGCTGCAGATGCATATGATACAGTGTCCCATGCAATTGATCTAGCAATACAGATGATTATAGGAAAAGATCTATATCAAAATCTTTATATTGGAATAGACCCAGGGGATAGTCCTGGACTAGCAGTTGTTGGTGATGATTTACTTTTATGTAAAACACAAGTTGATTCCCCAAAAAAGGTTTTACCAAAAATTAAAAGATTCTTAAAGGAATATCCTGCATCTCAAGTAATAATTCGTATTGGGCATGGATCGGTTCTTATTAGAAACCTAATTATTAATTCATTAATTCCACTTGAGGTTCCAATTGAGATAGTAGATGAAACAAAAACTACTCCCACACAAGAAGTGAAAAGACACTTAAGAGACAGTGAGGCAGCTGCAGCAATTGCACTTATACACGGCGGGAAAGTTCAAAGTAGACTACCTTTAAAACCCACAAAAGGTGAAATCAAAAATATACAAGAAAAAAGCAGGAAACTTACAAATGGACAATTTACTATTTCTAAAGAAATAGCAAAGAAAGTTTTAGAAGGAAAATTAGGTTTAGAAGAAGCAATTTATTTAGAAAAAAAACAATAATAACCCAAATATTTATGAACAATATAACTATGCATCCTAGGTAACAGTAATGAAAGTAAAAAGAGCATTGATAAGTGTATCAGACAAACAAGGAATAGCAGATTTTACAAAAGAGCTTTATAAACTTAGTATAGAAATAATATCAACTGGTGGAACAGCATCTTTTTTAGAAAAATCAAATATTAAAATTAAGAAAATATCAGAATTAACTGGTTTTCCAGAGATGCTCGATGGCAGAGTAAAAACACTGCATCCAAAAATACATGCAGGAATACTTGCAAAAAGAGAAAATAAAAACCATATGAAAACTCTTGAAAAACACGATATTCAAACTATCGATTTGTTGGTATGTAATCTATATCCATTTGAACAAACAATCAAGAAATCTAATGTAAAAATAGAAGAGATAATTGAGAATATAGACATTGGTGGACCAACATTAATACGTGCCGCTGCAAAAAACTACAAAGATACAATAGTTGTAACAAATAATAATCAATATCAAATGGTTCTTGAGTCACTAAAAACAAACGGAGATCTTAAAATTGATGAAAGAGAAAAGCTCGCAATAGATGCATACACACATACAGCACAATATGATACAATTATATCAAACTATTTAAGAAATAGATGGACAGATGATATACTACCAAATACACAAAGCATTACAATGCGTAAAAAACAAGATATGAGATATGGTGAAAACCCTCATTTAAAAGGCGGATTTTATAAAATAGTACCCGAAACAACTGAGCCTTGTATAACAAATGCAATAAAAATTCAAGGAAAGGAACTCTCATATAATAATGTTCTTGATGGAGATTGTGCAATTGAGATAATAAAAGAATTTACAGAACCAACATGTGCTATAATAAAACATGCAACACCTTGTGGAGTTGCTAGTGCAAATACTCTTTTAAGAGCTTGGAGAGACGCCTACGCTACCGATACTTATTCACCTTTTGGAGGAATAATAAGCTTTAATAGAGAAGTAGATAAAGATGTTGCAGAAGAATTATCAAATTTGTTTTTAGAAGTAATAATTTCACCAAATTTTACAGATAGTGCAAAGGATATATTTTCAAAAAAGAAAAACCTTAGAATCCTTGAATTAAAAGGACTTGATGAAAAAATTAATCGTAGTGGTATGAGATTTAGAAGTGTAGTAGGCGGAGCATTATTTCAGGATAGAGATTCCTATTTAACACCACGAAAAGATTGGAAAATTGTTACAAAAAAGAAACCTACAGAAAATCAAATTAAATCAATGGAATTCTCAGTAAAAGTAGTAAAACATGTCAAATCAAACTCAGTTGTATTTGTAAAAAATACACAAACTGTAGGAATAGGTGGAGGACAAACCTCAAGAGTAGACGCAGCTTGGATTGCAACACATAAGGGAAAAGAAAATATTAAAGGTAGCACCCTTGCATCAGATGCATTTTTCCCATTTAGAGACACAGTTGATCTTGCAGCAGAAGCAGGAGTAGAAGCAATAATACAACCTGGTGGCAGCATACGTGATGAAGAAGTAATAAACGCTGCTGATGAACATGGGATTTCTATGGTTTTTTCAGGCCAGAGATATTTTAGACACTAGAATATATTATAAAAAGTAATTGTATTTTCTATTAAAATGAGCTTTAAAATAATCGCAAGAGATGAAACATCAAAAATAGGAGAAATAAAGCTAAATAACAAAAATATAATTTTTCCAAATATTCTATTTGTTGATACAGATAGATTTAAATCACCAAATTTTTCAGAAATAAATCTCACAGATATAAATAAGAATTTTGATGAATTCCTTGATTTAGAAAATAAAGAATTTTTCTTCAAATTTAATAGCAATATCCTTGCTGTAAAATATGCAAATCAGATTTTTAGTCAAACAAAAAAATTTACAAAGATAATCATAGAAAATAGAAAAAAAACATTTTATGATAGTTTATTGTATATTCCATCGATTGCAGAACCTTCCAATCTATCAATTCTAGCTTATATGGGGATAGATTTTTTTGATTCCACAAAAGCAATTATTAATGCTAGAAAAAAAACTATGTTCTTTTGTAGTGGAAATATAAAAGTAGACGATATTATTGAAAATCCTTGCACGTGTCAGATTTGTTCTAAACTAAAGAAAAAACCAAAAGAAATGACTTTTGAAGAGATATTAAATCATAATTATAATATTTTGTATTCTGAGTTAAAAAATGTTAGAAATCATATACGAAACAAAAACTTAAGATTTCTTGTTGAAAAAAGAATAACATCAAATACAAATCTTACAAGTATTCTTAGAATTCTAGATAAAGACTATTATGATTATCTAGAGGAAAAAACACCTGTAGCAAGTAATAAAACTATACTTACAACAACATTTGAATCGATGAATAGACCAGAGATAAAGAGATTCCAGAAACGTGTTATTGATCGTTATAAAAAGCCAAAAAATACAAAGATACTTCTTATGCTCCCATGTTCTGCAAAAAAACCATATTCTTTATCAAAATCACATAGTTTATTTAAAAAAGCACTTTTTTCATCTACTAAAAATCCTTATGTTATTCATGATATTATAATTACTTCACCTCTTGGTATCGTTCCAAGAGAACTCGAATTAGCATACCCTGCAAAGAATTATGATATACCTGTAACTGGAACGTGGTATGAAGATGAAAAATATATGATTAAAACATTACTTAATAAGTATCTTCAGAAAAATAAATATGAAGTATTAATCTCACATCTTCCAGAGGGTTTGAACGATTTTATTAAAGATGATGTGAAAATAGACTATTTTACATGTATAAAAAATCCAACATCCGAAGAATCAATCAATAATCTTTCAGAAGTGTTAAAGAATCTGTCTGAAAAATATAAAAAAATAAGAAAATCTGATAGAATAAAAGAGGATATAAAAGAATTAGCAAGTTATCAATTTGGTAGAGATATTTCTAAAAAATTACTAGAAAAAACCAATATAAAAGGAAGATATCCTAACTTAAGAATAATGAAAAAAAATGTCCAACTTGGAGCACTTGTAAAAGAAAAAGGGTTCATTTCTTTGACTTTAGATGGAGGAAATATATTATTTAAGGAAAAAAAGAATTTTGTTGAAATATTTGATGATTTTGATCTCAAAGGATCTGTTTTTGCACCAGGAATTAAAAATGCAGATGAAAACATAAGGATTGGAGATGAAGTAATAGTAATAAGAAAAAACAAACTTGTTGGCGTAGGATCCTCTTTGATGAATGGAAGAGAGATGAAAAATTTAAACTATGGCGAATCGGTAAATATAAGACATATTAAAAAAGATTAAAATCTATGTAAAGGTTTTTCTACTCCACAGAAGGGACATGTAAAAACTTGTGTATTGCTATATAAGTCTGATCCTTCAGCCCAAATGGTTACACCCTCACCACAAATTTTGCATCTAAAAACAGCTTTTGTTGATTTTTTCTCAGGTATGTCCTCTTCTATACAAAGTGGATTTTCGGGTATAATTCCCATTGCCCCACAGTCGGGACAATTCATCTTAACCTTTTTTTTATTATTTGCCCTTGATTTTTTAATCGCAAAAATACCGCCACATATTTGACATTTAAAATGAAATAATCCACCTTTTAACGTCTTTTCAAATTCTTCTATAGAAAGAGCAGGTGTAAATTTTGTTCTATAAAAGAAAATAAGAAGTATAACTAAAATTAAAAATAATACAATATAAGAGCTTATCAATATAATTATCCAATCTTTGTTAAAAAGTATATCAAATATAGTAAAAACAAAAACGATAAGAGCAAATTCGTATATTAGAATAAAAATATTATTTATTTTAAATAAATTTTTATTCATTAGATAACCCTCCTTTTACCATAAAATGTTACTATTAACAGACTAAAAAACAGTATAATCGATAAGAACAGATAACCTAGATTATTTTTTATTTCATATGCAATGTTCTGAAGGAAAATATTTTTTCTTGGATTTGTGTTCATATGGTATTCTTCTAGGTTTGTATATCCATCATCATCTGTATCATCATCAGCATCAGACATATCAAAGCTATCAAAATCATATTCTTTTTCCCATGAATTTGGCATTCCATCACTATCAGAATCATATAAATCTTCTGTTATCCAAAAATATTTTGTATTTGTTTTTTTAACATTACCTGATACATCTTTTAATTCCATCTCATAACCATATTTTCCAACACTTAGATATATATCTTTATATACATATTCTCCATCTTGTTCTAATTTCATAACTCGTTTATATAAAAGCGCTTCAGGTGGAAAAATCGTTATCTCAACATTTGAGATTTCAATATTATCAGAAGCAATACAAGTAATTTTAACTGTATTATTTTTTAGTTGAACAATAGGTTCTACGCCAAAATAAAAAATCTCTGGTTCAATATCATCCTTTTTTATTGTAAAACTACCGTGTTGTATATTTACATTTTTTCTAATTGAATTATCAACTACTTTTATTATAAATTCATAAGTACCGATCTCAAAAGTTGAGTCGAATTCATATCTAAATTGATCACCAAATGTTCTTACCATAATATCAGAATATGTATTATTTAATGGATCTGTTATGTTGATATCTGCTCGCTCAATTCCTGTATCATCATAAATTATTGCCTTAAAGATGATAGTGTCACCTTGTTTAGGAGATACAGGAGAAACTGTTATGTTTCGTATTATAGGCTCATTTGATTCTACAGATTTAACATATAAAGAATCTAAAGAAAGAAGTTTGTTATTCCAACGATTTGTATCATAATTTGACTCATTATAAAAGATTTCAATTCCTACAAACCAATTACCAGGACTTGCAGATTCCCAATAAAGATTAAAGCTTTCACTTGAATTCTTTTTTACATCAATTATTTTACTGTCTACAAGATTTTCATATTTCATAGCGGGATTACTACCTGATATTTTTTCAATGAAAAGACCTATCTTATAGTCATCTGCATCACCAAATCCTTGATTTGCAATTAAAACATCAATTTCAACTTCGTCAAATTCAATTATTTCTTTATCAGGTAATAAAATATCTTTAACATACAAATCAGGCCAATCGTAAACAGTTAATTTTTTTGTCATATTATTATTTGACTCATTTTTTTCATTAACATTATCATCAAAATCTGAGTATACGCTAATATTGAATTCACCAGAAATGTTTGCAATCCAATTAAAATATACTGCTGTAATTTTATCTTTAATCAAATCAAATGTAGCTATGTCTTCATAAATTATTTTATCATTTTCTATATCAAAAATCTCAAGTAAAAAATTGACGTTTTCCAAAGATACAGAACTGGTCTTTATAAATGCAGAAATATTTAGATTGTCATCTTTATGGACAGTCGTATAATTTTTATTTATAACAGAAAAAGATATGCCAGTAATTTTTAAATCAGGATGGCCAACATAAAAAGTATCTGAAAAATTATAATATACACCTGCACCATCTAGACAAGATATATTTATACTCCAATTTCCTTCTTTACAAAAAGATAAAGCTTCATTATACCAAATAGTCCCATCTAAAGCTTCACTTAAATCAGGTGAATAATTATAGCTATCATTTTCAATGTTTGAGATATAACAAGAAGCATAAATTATTTTTGAAGTCGAAACAATGCTGATATTTATTGTATCTCCTAAAAGAATAAGACTTGTATCAGTTGGGCTTTTTATCTCAGCCCACCAACTTTCATAGAACTCTTCATATACTGTCTCAACCAAATCAGATGCATTTCCTATATAAGTTTCAACTAACGAAGACCTAGATCCTCTATTTTCTTCAACATCAAAATAAATAACATAATGTTTTATACCTGATTCATTTGAAACATTCCACTTTAAATATCCAGTTGCATTGTTTGTACTATCAAAACCATCAGATTCAACAAAAATATACTTATCAATAACATCACTTATCGTACCATCTTCAAAATACTTAACTATTCTAATTTTGTTGTTCTCAAAAATATAATCAGATATACCAAAGTCGAGAAGGATTTCTGAAAAATTAAAAAATTTAGAAAAATTACCGTCACCTTCAACAGATAATAAATATCTATAATGCCAATTTTCATCCCACCAATCAAAAATTCTACCAGAGACAGCTATATTTTTTTCATACGTATCATGTAAATTATCTTCTAAAAAAACATTAATTGATATTTTTTGAACAGCTGTCTTTGAAGGAATCCAATTGAATTTAAAATCATATATTTCATCTCTTTCTAAACCAATTTTTTCAATTACATCAATTTCTCCGTCGATACTAGTGTTCATCTTTGCAATAATTTTTTTATCAGTTGTTTTACCACTATTTATTACACTAGCAGTAATAATAGAAGTTTCATTTACTAAAATATTATCAGGAAAGATTACGTCTATAATATCTAAGCTTGTTGTTTTTTCTTTTATTATTACATGAAAGTCAACAATGTTGTTATCAAAATTTTTCTCGTCAAAAAGTTCCTCATAGTTTGCAACAATTCTAATAATATGTGTTTCATCATCTCCAAAATTAGGTGTCCAACTAATATTAACATATCTAGAGTCCCCTATATCTAGATCAGCAAATGTTGAATTATGTGATATAGGATCAGAAGATTGGTCTATAAATAATCCAATCTTAATCTCTTCACTAGTAATATTTTTATCACCGATATTTTTAATATCTACAATAAACTCTGCTTTTTCATATTCATATAAAGTATTATCATAATCAATTGATAATATCTTAATATCAGGAAGCTCATTTTCATCAGCTAAGGCAGGTAGATTTAAAAATCCAAATATAAAAAATGAAGTAATAACAACAGCGAATAATTTAAAAATTATATTTTCAAATTTTTTTGATTTGTATCCTATCGCTCTCAACAAAAGCCCCCCATCAAGTAACTTGTAATTAATATATTTAAAGTTGTATTTCTATCTTTCTATTTATTATTAAAATATAAAAAAAAGATAAAAATTTATGAGCATAAAATATAAAACAAAAATACAGTTACACAAAAATTGTTGATAAAATGAATCCTGATATTCACGAATCAAGTTTTATTTCAAAAACAGCAGTTATAATTGGAAACGTAAAAATCAAAAAGAATTGTGGTGTTTTTCCAAATGCGGTAATTAGAGGAGATCAAAATTTAATAGAAATTGACGAAGGTTCAAATATTCAAGATTGTGCAGTGATACATGTAAATTCTACATACAAGGTAAAAATTGGAAAAAAAGTTTCAATTGGACACAGTGCTGTAATACACGGTGCAACAATAGAAGATAATGTAATCGTTGGCATGAATGCAACAGTTATGAATGGGGTTAAAATCGGTAAAGGATCTATAATAGGAGCAAATGCCCTTGTAACAGAAAATAAAGAGATACCGCCAAATAGTCTTGTTATTGGAGTTCCTGCCAAGATCGCAAAACAAGATGAAAAATTTGAAGATATATGTATAAAAAATGCAGAAGTATATAAAAAACTATCAAAAGAACATAAAAATAAAAAATATGAGTTTTATGAACAATAAATAAGAATTATTTTTTATCTTCGTTTAGTTTTTTACGCGTGTACTCTAAAAGCCCTCCTGCATCACGGATTTCTAGTATTTTCTTTGGTATCTTTGGGAAAGAAAATTCTTTATTTCCAACCAAAAGTTTTCCTTGATCTAAATAAATTTCTACTTTATCTCCATCTGAATAAGATTCTACAGCCTCGGGACATTCAATTAATATAAGACCTTGATTAATTGATGCTCTATAAAAAATACGTGCGAAACTTTTTGCAACAACAGCTTTAATTCCAACAGATTTTAAACCAACTACTGGTTGTTCACGACTACTACCGCATCCAAAGTTTTTACCAGCAAAAATAAAATCACCAGATGTTACATTTTTAGAAAAAGATGAATCTAAGTCCTCTAATAAGTGCGGTTTAATTTCTTCTGATGTGCTACAGGTATATGTATATTTTCCAGGAAACAACATATCTGTGTTAATATTATCCTGATCATATTTCCATACTTTCATATTTATATAACCTCCCTTGGATCACTTACTTTTCCATTGATTGCAGAATAAGCAACTGTTTCAGGACTTGCAAGATATATCTCTGCGTCTTTACATCCCATTCGACCTTTGAAATTTCTGTTAGCAGTACTTAGACATCTTTCATCCGGCGCGAGGCATCCTTGATGTGCTCCAAGACATGGCCCACATCCAGGTGGCAATATCAACGCACCTGATTTTACAAGTATTTCTATTACCCCTTCTGTCAAAGATTTTTCAAATATATCTTTAGAAGCTGGAAGTACAAGTAATCGTACATTTTTATGCACTTTTTTATTTTTCAAAATCTTTGCAGCAATTTCCAAATCAGAAAATCTACCATTCGTGCAAGTACCAATAAGACATTGTTGAATTTCTAAATCTTGCATATCAGATACTGGTTTGACATTATCAACAGTATGCGGACAAGCGATCATCGGAACAACATCAGATAGATCATATTCATATTTTTTATCATAACATGCATCTTTATCAGAAAAAACAGGTTCGTATGTATCATTTTTCACACCAATTGACGTTAAATATTTTTCTGCTACATCGTCAAAAAAAATCACTGAATTTTTTGCACCCATCTCAACACCCATATTTGAAATAGTAAAACGATCATCTATTGAAAATTGTCCTAAATCACCATGGTATTCAACAGAACAATAATTTGCACCAGACGCTGATATATCTCCAATTATTTTTAATATTAAATCCTTTGAAGATACTCCTTTTTTAAGTTCATTTGATAAAGTCATTTTAATCGTTTCAGGAACCTTTAACCAGGTTTCTCCAGTAAGAATCAAAGATGCAGCTTCAGTTCGATCAATTCCTGAGGAAAAAGCTCCAATTGCACCATATGAACATGTGTGAGAATCGCTACCCAAAAGTACTTTACCTGGGAGGGCTAATCCTTTTTCTATTACTATTTGATGGCAGACTCCAACTCCAACGTCAAAAAAATTTTTTATTTCATATCTTTTGACAAACTCTCTTATTTTTTTATGATTAGTTGCTGTCTTTTCAGATGCAGCAGGTATAACATGATCTAAAACAATTATAGATAAATCTTTTGAATAAATCCCATATTTTTCAAGTTCAGGTTGTATCTTCTGAATTATTGCTGCTGTATTGTCATGCGTTAACAGATAATCTGGTTTTATGGTAACTATTTCTCCTGCATTTACCTCTTTTTTATTTCCATACTTTGCCAATATTTTTTCTACAAATGTTTTTCCCATTATATTTTCTCCTGAAAGACCAAAAGTATTTTATAATCTTATTGAAAAACAGAATTTAATATGTTTTATTTAATGGTTTTTTTACTAAATGGCAAAATCATCGGAAAAATATAAGTTATATAAAATACATATAATTATGTTAGAGGGTGACGAAGGGAGTGAAAAAAATATTAATTAAAAATAACTTTGCCCTTGCAGGAGTGATAGAAGCACTACTGCTTGTTGGACTTGTTGCAATTATTCTTTCTACTATTCAGCTTGCATATATACCTGAAATAATGAAACAAAGAGAGTCAGATCATTTGGATGAAGTTGAAAATCAATTTTCACAACTTAAATCGGTGATAGAAACACAATCAATGATGGGTGTAATGCAATCAGATGAAGCTATTGCCCATTCGCCAATGTCATCCCCTTTAATTCTTGGTACAAAAAAACTTCCTTATTTTGTTACAAGTAACTCTTTTGGTTTTATAGAGATTGTAGATAAAAGCGAGATGGTCGATAAAATTAACGAAATAGAGTTATCTCCTTCAGTAAGTGATTCAAGATATATAAATGGGATACCCTTGACATCTGTTAAATATACATTTTATAGTATGTATCAAGATTATGATACAAACTATATTTATGAAGGAAGTGGGATTATTCTTAATCAAACAGGAAGCAGTAGAGACACGGGAGAAGCAATGAAAGTAAACCCGGCTATAACAGTTGAAAACATATCTGGATCTCCTGGAAAAATAAAAATCTATTATTACATACCCATATTAAATTGCGCTCCTGGAAAAGATAATGCACAAGGGTTAGATATAACATATATTAGAACTAATTATAGCAGCCATATAACGCACACAGATACTCTTACAAATCCGGGTGATCATTATATTAGATTATATTCAAATCATTTGGATGCATGGAATAAATCATTCATGGATAACGAAATAGGTCTACTTTGGGAATATGACCATAATGGATATATTGATGTTACATACGAAAAATCAGCAAACCCTAAATATATTGAGATATCACCAAATACAAAAGATATTGATATAGATTTCACAATACTAGAGTTAGGAGTTCAAGTAGGATTGGGAACAGTGATAAACTAGATTATATAATTAGAAAGCTTTTTATCTATTATAATATATAGTTTTTTGATAAATGGAGATGAGATATAATTTTTAATAAAAATTTAAAATAGTTGAGAGGGACAGATGGAAGATTCGGAAAAAATACAAAAAAAAGAACATGAAATACTTAAAACTGAAATAGAAGGATTTGATAAATTATTTACAGATGAAGGTATACCAAAAGGAAGTTCGGTTTTAGTAGCAGGAGGCCCGGGCACAGGAAAAAGTACATTTTGTAGAGAGATATGCTATAATATTGTAAAAAAAGGAAAAAAATGTATGTATGTAAGTTTTGAAGAAAATAAGGATAAAATAATAAAAAGTATGGACAACTTTGGATGGAATGTAGGAAAATACATAGAAAACGAATCTCTTTTAATTCAGAAGATTAACCCACTTGATATTCTTAGAATGAAATTTGGATCAATAGGCGGCTCAGGATCTGCAACGGAACTTTCATATAAAATTAAACCACTTGTTATACCAAAGGATTTTAATCCAGAGGCAATCTTTGTAGATTCTCTAACTGCTATTATTGCAGCATCAGTTACAAAAGATAAAAATTATAGGGTATATCTACAACAACTTTTTAGTTTCTTTGAAGAAACAGGCGCTACAAGCTTTCTTGTAACTGAAACAGAACCTATTCCTACAAGATATAGCAAGTCAGGTATAGAGGAGTTTCTTGCAGATGGGATAATAGTGCTTTATAATATCCAAGATAAAGATAGTAGAAAAAATGCTATAGAAATAGTAAAGATGAGATATGGAAAACACAAAAAAAAGGTTTTTTTGATGGATATCACTGAAAAAGGAATTAAAGTACATACCGACAAAAATATTATAATAAATCAATGAATGAGATGCTATAATTACAGAAACTTAAATGGCTGTTTAGTTCCATCCAGTCTTTTTGCACCATACTTAATGATATATTTCTCTGCTTCAATTATTTGTTCTTTGTTTAACCCTGTTCTTTTTAATATAAGATTATCATTTTCATCATATATTTTAAGGACACCGTTATCTACGTCAAGAACAGCTTTTAGAACATGTCTGTCTTGAAGCCAAATCCAGATATTTTCGTGCAAATTGCATCACCCATATAAATATCTGTTTTCTATATATATAAATGTTTTTATAATAATATATAAACTATGAGTTTTCTATCCTAAAATTACAAAAAATCTACAAACTATAAATTTAGATAGAATCGATTGAAAATTTATAGAAATCTAAAAGGTCTTGGAGAACCATGAACACTCTTTGCACCATATTTTATAATGCATTTTTCTACTTCAGTTATCTGACTTTTATTTAACCCTGTTCTCTTTAAAATAAGAGTATCATATTCATCGTATATATTTAAAATCCCGTTATCAACATTGAGAATGGCTTTTAGAATGTGAATACCCTGAATCCAGATCCAAATATGAATATTATTTGTTTTCATTTTTATCACATCACTTTATATTTTTATATACAATATAATATTTGTATCTCTTTATATATAAATCTTTTTATAATAATTGGTATCTTAAAAAATGAGCAAGTATAATTGAAAAAAATACAATATTATTTAATTTAAAATCTATATAATGAGAAGGATAATATATACCCATTCATATACAACGTACTGCATGCAAGATTTTAACGATTTACAAACTAATAGTTATGATTTAGAACGTATTAAAACAGGCATAAATGGATTAGATAATATCCTAGAAGGAGGTTTGCCAAAAAAGTCCATAACTTTAGTATCTGGTCCACCTGGAGGTGGAAAAAGTATTTTTTGCTTTCAATTTCTATATGAAGGTATAAAAAACAATGAAAAATGCTTGTTTTTGAGCCTTGACAAAAAATCAGAAGGATTAATTATACAAGCAAAAAGACTTGGTTTTGACTTTCAGCCAGCAATTGAACAACAAATGATAAAATTCCAATATCTAAACATTAATAAAAAATTTGTATACGAAAAAATGACAGATGAAATAATGACCGGGAATTATGATCGAATAGTTTTAGATTCAATCACCCCTCTTTCTGAAATGCCCATATACGTTAGAGATGCAGAGGATACAAGTACTGATACAAATATTGTAAATCCTAGTGAAGTACCAAAAGGTACAAGTTTACCTACTAGAAGATTACACTTAATATACATAACTAACGCATTGGAATCAACTGAATCAACCAGTATTGTAACCTCAGAACTACCTGTTGGGTCAAATATGCTCTCAAGAGATGGCATATCTGAGTTTCTTGCAGATGGTGTAATAAAACTTAGTTTTGATCCTACGATGGATCGAAGAAAACTTTCTGTAATGAAAATGAGAAATACAAAACACACGCTGAAGCCGCAAGACATCATGATAGATATGGGCGGCATTAAGTTAATTTGATTCTAGATAAAATATGTTTAAAAAAAAAATGAAGATATTTTTAGAATACAAACCACCTAAAGATATTAGAACTCTTTTTATTGTACATTATGCGCCATTAATTCTTATTATATTGACTGGGCCAATAACACCATTATACGGAATTTGGAAAATATCTGAAGAATTGTTTAGTATAATTATTGGAATAATTATTTTTTTATTAGGATCTTATGTATATTTTAAATGGGAAATATTTTGGCAAAAGACGTATCATGGACAATTAGTGACAGATGGAATATTTAAAAAAATAAGACACCCGCATTATACATCCTTATTGATTATTGGTTTTGGACTTGCCTTCTTTTTTAATTCACTTTTTGCACTTATAGTTGCAGTAATATCAATACCTATAATGATTATAAGCATCCTTGATGAAGAAAAAAGATTAATTAAACAATATGGAGAAGATTATAAAAAATACAAAAAAGAAACACCATGGAGAATAATACCTAAGCTTTTTTAATTAAAGATATAAAGAAGAAAAAAATGTAGGTATAGATTATAATATAGCTATTTTTTTCTTAGCTGTTTAAGTTTTTCTTCCAAATTATGAATTTTATTTCTTATTTTTTCTCTTTTTTTCTCATAATTAATTTTATGTTTTTCAAGTTCCTCTTTTGTTATTTCTTGTTCTTCATATTGTTTTTCAAATTCTTCTAAATCTCTATGATAAACTGCTCTAATTTCATTTAAATCTTTGATCTTATCTTCGATTTTATCCTTTTTACTCATAAATTATACACTTACTAGAATTAGTAGATATATAGATATACTTTTTTAAAAAACGGCGGTAATCATACTTTTCGATAAAAACCTGTTCGAATATAATTTTTTAAAAATTGTTGTTTTTCTCCTTATAAATATAACATATGTTTTTGATAAGAAACTTAGTGAAATATAGTCAGTTTTTAAGATTTCGACAGATAAAAATTCTACTTTCGGAACTACTTAGATAATAATAACATTTATATATGATATCTTTAATGCATTATTTCCTTATCTATACCAGACATTATATGGGCAATTCAAATATGAAACCCAAAAACATCTCAGCAAATAAAAATTTCTGACTGATTTGTAGAATGTCACGGTTTGGAAAACAAGAAATTAGATTAAATATCTAAAAGCTAAACATTTCATTAGAGGTTATATTATGCCTGAAAGACATCATCCAAGAAGAGGATCAATGGGCTATTCGCCAAGGAAAAGAGCAAGACAAGAAACGCCGCATATTAAAAGCTGGCCAAACGGAGGAGAAAAACCAAAAATACAGGGTTTTTTAGGATACAAAGCAGGTATGACCCATGTATTTATTGTTGATTTTAGACCTACATCTACAACATCAGGAAAAGAAGTTAAGGAACCTGTAACTGTTTTAGAAACACCACCTGTTAAAATTGCGGCTGTAAGAACATATAAAAAAACATATCACGGTCTTCAAACAACGGGTGAGATATGGGCAGAAAAAATAGACAAAGAATTAGAAAAAAAATTACCACTACAAAAAAATCAAAAAAAGAAAAATTGGGATTTTACAAAAGATGCTGATGAAATTAGAGTTATTATTTATACACAACCAAAACTTGTTTCAGGAATACCTAAAAAAACACCGGATATAAGAGAATTTAGAATTTCAGGTGGAACAATCGAAGATCAAATAAAATATGCTAAAGAAATCCTTGGAAAAGAAGTCAAAATAAATGACGCAATAAAAGAAGGAGATATGATAGATGCAATATCCATTACAAAGGGAAAAGGATTCCAAGGTCACGTTAAAAGATGGGGTGTAAAGTTACTCAGCCATAAGAATTCAAAACATAGAAGGATGATAGGTACAGCGGGAAGCTGGCATCCAAACTGGATTCAAACAACCGTTCCACAAGCAGGTCAAACAGGATATCATCAAAGGACAGAATACAACAAACGTGTACTTAAAATAGGGGATAATGGAGAGGAAATAACCCCTTCAGGTGGATTTATACATTATGGTGCAATAAAAAATTCTTATGTTATTTTACATGGATCAATACCAGGTCCTGTAAAAAGACTTGTAAGTATGAGAGATGCCATAAGATACAAACGTGGTGTTGAAGTTAAAAAGCCTGAGATTACATATATTTCAACTACAAGCAAACAGGGGGTATAGCTAGATGACAAAGGTAAATGTTTACAAAATAGATGGCACATCAACAGAAAAAATTGATTTGCCAGATGTATTCAGTACTGAATATAGACCAGATATCATAAAAAAATCATTTAATACACTCAAATCTAATAGCAGAACCCCTTATGGTGCATCACCTCTTGCAGGATGCAGACATGCTACTGCATCTATAGGAAAAGGGAGAGGTACAAGTCGTGTACCAAGACTAACTCAAGGAAGACGTGCAGCTCTAGCACCATGTGTTGTAGGAGGAAGGCGCGCACACCCTCCAAAATCAGAGAGGAATTGGAAAGAAAAGATCAACAAGAAGGAAAAAATACTTGCAAAAAAATCTGCAATTGCTGCCACAGCACAAAAAGAACTAGTTATAAAAAGAGGACATAAATTTGACGAGAAAGTTACAGTTCCTATAATAATTGAAGATAATTTTGAGAAAATAACAAAGACAAAAGATTTAATAAAAGCATTGGAGAAAGTTGGCGTATATGATGATATTTTAAGATCAGTAAATGGAAAGCACATAAGAGCCGGTAAAGGAAAAGCGAGAGGTCGTAAATATAAAACACCCAAATCAATTTTAATTGTTTCAAAAAATGATTTTACAATAAAAAGTTCAAATAATCTTACAGGTGTCGATGCAGTAAAACCAGATCAAATAAACATAGACCATCTTGCACCGGGTGGAGATCCTGGACGTTTAACCATCTTTACAAAATCAGCACTCAAAGAAATAGGAGGCAAAAAGTAATGGGCCCTTACGATATTATTTTACATCCGTATGTTACAGAAAAAACAATGAATTTGATGGATAAAAACAATGCTCTTGAATTTATAGTAAAAAGAAACGCAGGAAAACAACAGATTAAAAAATCCATAGAGGAATTATTTGAGTCAAAAGTCAAAAAAATTAATACCAGGATCACAAAGAATGGAAAACATGCAATAGTAACATTTGCCGATGATGTTAATGCGGAAGATATTGGAATGAGGATTGGTATATTCTAGAGGTAATAAAATATGGGAAAAAGACTGATACAACAAAGACGCGGCCGAAACAAAACAAAATTCAACTCACCATCGCATAGATTCAAAGGTGAAGTAAAATATCTATTTGATTTAGAGGGAAAAAGAGAAGGAACTGTTAAAGATATACTTCATGATGGTGGACATACAGCACCTCTAGTAGAAGTCAAATTTAATGATAGTACTAAAACATTAATGATCGCTCCTGAAGGAGTGAAGATTGGAGATAAGATTAAAACAACAGATGAAAAGGGGACGCCAAATATAGGAGATATCCAAAAAATCGGAGATATACCAGAAGGTGCACCTATATTTAATGTAGAACTTTCACCAGGAGATGGCGGTAAACTTGTAAGATCCGGTGGAAGCAACGCAACAGTTGTAAGCCACTACAAATCAAAAACAGTTATTCAGCTTCCATCAGGTAGGTTTAAGACTCTAGAATCAAACTGTAGAGCCACTATTGGTGTGGCCGCAGGTGGAGGAAGAAAGGATAAACCATTTTTGAAAGCGGGTAAAAAACATCATGCAATGAGAACCAGAGGTAAACAATATCCAATAGTAAGAGGAGTTGCAATGAATGCAGTTGCTCACCCTCATGGTGGCGGTGGTCATCAACATGTAGGAAAACCATCTACTGTAAAACGTGGTGCATCACCAGGAAGAAAGGTTGGTAGTATAGCTGCAAAACGTACTGGGAGGAAGTAGATAAATGGTAGAAAAAGGAGTTAAAATTTCCAGAAGACAAAGAAAGAAGGGAAGGAAGAAGATAGAGTTTAAGAAAAAAGAGTTTAAATACAGAGGTCACACCATCGAAGAATTAAAAGATCTTTCATTAGAAGAATTAATGCCTTTACTGCCATCAAGAACCAGAAGAACACTAAAAAGAGGAATGACTGAAAGACAAAATAAGTTATTAAAAGATATAAATGAAGCAAAAAAAGGTGACACCATCCGAACCCATTGCCGAAATATGATAATTCTACCTAATTTTGTTGATCATACTATATATGTACATAATGGTAAAGAATTCCAAAGAGTAGACATACAACCAGATATGATTGGCCACTATCTTGGTGAATTTGCATTAACAAGACAAAAAGTAAAACACACTGGACCTGGCGTTGGGGCAACTAGGTCGTCTAAATTTATGCCTTTAAAGTGATGATATATGAAATATTCAAAAGATACTGATCCCGATAAGACAGCAAAAGCATATGGGTACGAGCTTCATTGCTCAAAAAAGGATTCAATGAACATAGCTTATGCTATAAAAAACATGAAAGTAGCAGATGCAAAGAAATATCTACAAGATATAATAGATATGAAAAGTGCTTTGCCAACAAAAGTTCATAAGAAAAAAAGAGCACATAAAAAGACTATGGGACCGGGAAGTTATCCAACAAAAGCATCCAAATACATACTTAAAATACTTGAAAATGCAGAAAATAATGCAGAATATAAGGGATTTGATGCAGAAAATATGAAGATAATGCACGCATCAGCTTATGGTGGTAGAGTAATAAGAGGCATAATGCCTCGTGCTCAAGGAAGAGCAACAGATAAAAATACCAGAACAACAAATTTTGAGATAATTATTGAAGAGGTAGAGTAATGACAGGCGAACGTACATTTATTAGAGAAAACACTAACAGGATACTAATCAAGGAGTTCCTAATAAAAAAGATAGAAGGTGCTGGATTTGGAGGCATGAATATACAAAGAACTCCAATGGGAACAAGGATAAACATAATCGTTGAAAGACCAGGTATAGTCATTGGGAAAGGCGGAAGAAAAGTAAAAGAACTTACAGATGAAATTAAAGAAAGATTTAATGTTGAAAATCCTCAAATAGAAATCGAAGAAGCAGGGGCAAAGGCATCATTAAATGCAAAGATTATGGCCGAAAAACTCGCTGCAGCCTTAGAAAGAGGATGGCATTTTAGAAGAGCGGGTCATTCAACAGTCAGACGCATAATGAAAGCTGGAGCAAGAGGATGTCAAATAATAATTGCAGGAAAACTCACAGGGGCAAGACATAGAACAGAAAAGTTTACAGAAGGACATGTAAAATATTGTGGCGAGATAGCTAGAGAAGTAATGGATGAAGGTTATGCCGTTGCAAAATTAAAAGCAGGAGTTTTAGGTGTTAAAGTACGCATCATGAAACCAGATTCAAAATTACCAGATGAAATAAGTCTTAAGACATCTATAAAAGAAGAAAAAAAGGAGAAGAAAGAAACAAAGGAAAAACCAGTGGAAAAAGAAGAAAAGAAAACAGATATCAAACAACTTAGAAATATACAAGGAATAGGCCCATCAGTTATCAAAAAATTTGAAAAAGCCGGAATAAAATCACTCGAAGAAGTTTATGAAATGGATGTAGATGACATCGCAACCATTGATGGAATTGGCGGTAAAACAGCTGAGAATATTGTAAAAAACCTTAAAAAATTACTTAAAGAGGTAGCTTAAAGATGGTACTCAAATCTAAAGAGATTAGAGCTTTCACACCTGAAGAAAGGAGTGAAAAATTAAAAGAATTAAAAAGCGAACTGATGCATGAGAGAGGTGTTGCTGCAATGGGTGGTTCACCACCTTCACCTGGTAAAATACGTCAAATAAGGATGAACATTGCAAAGATACTTACTATCATGCGGGAGGAAGGAGATCAATAAATGAGTGGAATATGTGAAGTATGTGGCCTACCTAAAGAAATCTGTGTCTGTGAAGATATAGCACGTGAACAACAAAAGATAGTAATCAGCGTTGACAAACGAAGATACGGAAAAATGATGACTGTCATTGACGGAATAGACAGTCATGATTTAGATATTAACTCTCTAATAACTCAACTAAAATCCAAATGCGCATGCGGTGGAACAATAAAAGAAGGTAAGATTGAGCTGCAAGGCGACCACAGAAACAAAGTAAAAGAAACCCTTGAAAAAATGGGGTTCACAGTAGAAGTAGCATAAAAAAACGCTTTTATTGTAACTCTATTAGATTCAAAATTCCTATATGAGGATAAAAATGGATATCAAAGAGAAAGAATTAGCAAGAAATGAACTCATAGGAATGAAAGTAAAAATCAAAAAATGTAATGATCCAAATTGGGAAGGAAAAAAGGGTCTTGTTATAGACGAGACAAAAAATACTTTCCTTATAAAAATAGAAAAGGAAGAAAAAAGAATAGCAAAAAAATCTGCTATATTTGAGTTCGAATATGAAGATGAGAAAATCAGCCTAAATGGCTCAGATATAATATATAAACCTGAAGACAGAATCAAAAAGATAAGGTGAATATCAAAATGGAAAAAGAAGAAAACAAATCAAGAAACATAGGAATAAAAATAACGCCACCTAAAGAAACATGTAACGATAAAAATTGTCCTTTACATGGAAAACTTCCAGTTAGAGGACAGATTATAAACGGCGTGGTATCATCAAAGAAAATGCAGAGTTCGATACTTGTAAAAAAAGAATATATGAACTATGTTCCAAAATATGAACGTTATGAAAAGAGAACGTCTTCATATGCAGCTCATTGCCCACCATGCTTAAAGTTAAAAGTTGGAGACAGAGTAAGAATAGCAGAATGTCGTCCGCTTAGTAAAACGATTTCATTTGTGGCAATAGAAAAATTATAAAAAAAGGTGATTTAAAAATGAAAGGTATCGCTGGTAAAACCATGAGAGGACTTCCGGTCGGCGCCAGGCTTGAATGTATTGACAACACTGGTGCAAAAATAGTAGAAATTATAATGACACCAAAGCTCAAAGGTACTCATAGAAGATACCCTAAGGCAGGAATTGGTGACATGATAATAATCAGTGTTAAAAAAGGAGCAGCCGACATGAGAAGACAATTATTCAAAGCAGTAATAGTAAGACAAAGGAGGCCTTTTAGAAGACCAGATGGAACCATGGTACAATTTGAAGATAACGCAGCAGTAATTGTAACAGAAACTGGAGAAACTAAAGGGTCAATGATAAAGGGACCTGTTGCTCTTGAAGCTGCTGAAAGATATCCAAAAATTGCATCAAATGCATCAATTATAATATAAAATATTATGGAGAATTAAAATGAAGTCATACAAGCCAAACAAACAAAGAAAACAAATGTTCAATGCACCTCAGCATAAAAAAAGAAAAGCACTAGCATCTCATCTAGAGGAAAATTTGATTTTAAAATACGACAAAAGATCAATTCCTGTGATAAAAGGCGATACTGTAAAAGTTATGAGAGGAAACTACAAAGGACATGAAGACAAAGTATCAAAAATAAATGTAAAAAAGTTCAGCATAGAAATTGAAGGTATAACAATGGCAAAGGCTGATGGAAATAAAATTGCAAAGCCAATTCATCCAAGTAATGTACTTATTACAAAACTTAATCTTACAGATAAATGGCGAAGAAAAAAACTTGAAGAAGGTCTTTCTGCAGAAACCAAAAAGGAAATAGAGAAAGAAGCAGAAAAACAGATAAAAGAAAAAGAAGAAGAGGAAAAAAGACTAGCAGAAGAAAAAATAAAAGAAGAGGAAAAAGAAGATCAGGATGAAAAAGAATCTGAAGAAGAAAAAACAACAAAAACTGTAGGAAAAAAAGAGAAAATAGATACAAAAACCAAAAGTGAAAAAAAGACCAAAGAAGAACCAAAAAAACAACAGAAGAAAGTAAGCAAACCAAAGAAAACAACCACCAGCAAGAAAAAAACAAGTGCCAAAAAGAAAACAACTGTGAAAAAAAAGGAGGAAAAGTAGATGAGCAAGCACATGAAAAGATTAAACGCTCCAAAAACCTTAAAGATACATAGGAAAGAAAAAGTTTGGACAGTAAAACCTTCACCAGGTCCACACCCTATCAAAAAATCAATTCCTTTAGGTTTAATAATTAGAGATTACCTAAGTCTTGCTGATACAATGAAAGAAACAAAAAAAATTCTTTCAAACAATGAAGTTATGGTAGATGGTAAAATCAAAAAAGAATACAAATATCCTGTTGGACTTATGGATGTAATATCCATTCCAAAATTAAAAAAAGACTTCCGTGTAATTTTTGATCAAAAAGGAAAACTTACACTCATACCAACTTCTTCAAAAGATGCTAAATGGAAATTGTGCCGTGTTGAAAACAAAACAATCATCAAGGGTAAAAGAACACAGATACATCTTCATGATGGACAAAATAAAATAGTTAAAAAAGACGAATACAAAACGGGAGATGTATTAAAAATAAATTTTGAAGACAAAAAAATAGCTGATAAATATGAGTTTAAAAAAGGAACGATTTCCATTATAGTTGGAGGAAATCACATTGGTGAAATAGCAAATATTGAGGATTTAGAGGAAATTCATTCATCAAAGCCAAATCTTGCAAAAATGAAAGGAAAAACTGATTTTTTAACGTTGCAAGAATATGTTTTTCCAATAGGAAAAGCCAGTCCTGCAATAGAGTTACCAGAGGTGAAAATTAAATGAGCGCAAAAAAAGAAAAAACAAAAATACAGAAATTTCAACCAGATATCGAAAAGGTAACAATAAATATTGGAGTCGGAGAAGCAGGTGAAAGATTGATAAAAGCACAAAATCTATTAAAAAATATTACCAACCAAAAAACTGTACAGACGCTATCAAATACCACAAATAAAGATCTTGGTCTTAGAAAAAGAATGCCCATTGGCTGCAAGGTCACACTTAGAGGAAAGAATGCAGATGAATTTCTAAAACAAGCACTTGAAACCCGTGAAAATAAAATAGCAGATTATGCTTTTGATGATCAAGGAAATATTTCATTTGGAATACCTGACCACACTTTATTTAAATCTCAAAAATACGATCCAAAAGTAGGAATTTTTGGAATGGATATATGTATAACAATGCAAAGATTAGGATATAGAATTAAAAAAAGACGTATAGCAAGAAAGCACATACCACATAAACATAGAGTCACAAGAAATGAAACTATAGAGTTTTTCAAAGATAGGTATAAAGTGGAGGTCGTAGAATGAAGATAAAGGAAAAAAAGAAAATCTACGGTAGAATCAAAGGATGCGAAAGATGTGGACGGAAAAGAGGACTCATAAGATCATATGGATTACACCTATGCAGACAATGTTTCAGAGAAAAGGCAGAGGAGATGGGTTTTAAAAAATATTCATAAAAAGGGGGCTAAAAAATATGTTAAATGATCCATTGGCAAATGCATTATCTACCATGAAAAATGCTGAATTAAGAGGCAAAGGAAAATGTGAAATACAGCCTTCTTCAAAATTGATTGGTGGAGTTTTAAATCTATTAAAAGAGAAAGGTTACATTAAAGAATTTGAATATATTGAAGATAGAAAAACAGGTACATTCAAAGTGAATTTAAATGGAAATATAAACAATTGTGGTGTTATAAAACCAAGATATCCAATAAAAAATGAAGAGCTTGACAATTGGGAATCAAGGTATCTACCTGCACAACATTTTGGACTTTTAATTCTTACTACAACAAAAGGTATTTTATCACAAGATGAAGCAAGAAAAGAAGGTATCGGAGGAAAGCTTTTAGCTTATGTATATTGAGGTGAAATGTAAATGAAGATACCAGATGTAAAACGAGAAATAACAATTCCTGAAAATGTAACAGCAACAATTGAAAATGATGAAATTACAATTAAAAGTGAAAAGGGAGAGTTAAAAAGAGTTTTCTTTCACCCTCAAATAAATATCAAAATTAATTATAATAAAATAATTATACATGGAAAAGACGTTAGACGAAAACAAAAAGCTCTGATAGGAACCTACGTAGCACATATCAAAAATATGATAAAAGGTGTAACAGATGGATTTGAGTATAAGATGAAGACTGTTTTTTCACACTTTCCGATAAAAACATCTGTCGAAGGTAACATGTTTGTTATTCAAAACTTTTTAGGAGAAAGAGCACCTAGAAAAGCAAATATACTAGACGGCGTAGAAGTTGAAGCAAAAGGTGAGGATGTAACAGTGAAAGGTATCGACAAAGAAAAAGTAGGGCAAACTGTTGCAAATATAGAAAGAGCAACTACTGTTAAAAAGAGAGATATTCGAGTATTTCAAGATGGTGTTTATAGAATCAGCAAGGAGGGTTAAAAGATGGTAGAAGAAAAAAAGACTAACGATAAACCTTCTGAAGATAAAAAACCAAAGGAAACTAGCAATAAAACTACTCAAAAAAAGACTGAGCCTAAAGCAGATGAAAAAAAGGAAACAAAGAAAACAACTGATAAAAAAGAAACAAAGGTAAAGAAAGAAGAAAAAGTAGAGGCAAAACCTGTAGGAAAAAAAGAGAAAACAGAGATAAAAACCAAAAGTGAAAAAAAGACCAAAGAAGAACCAAAAAAACAAGATAAGAAAAAGAAAATGAAGAAGAAACCAAAGTTATCCAACGAAATAAGAGATATTCTTAACGTTCGAAAAGACATCAAAAAAAGGACACCAAAATTTAGACGGGAAGAGTGGTATAGATACAAAAGAATAGATGATAATTGGAGAAGACCAGATGGACTTCATTCGAAGATGAGAGAAAATCTAAAGTATCGTCCAAGTAGAGTAAGAGTAGGATTTAGAGGACCAAAAAAAACACGTAAACTACATTCATCTGGTTTTGAAGAAATCATGGTTTATAATACAAAAGACCTAGACAAAATTAATCCGGATATACAAGCCGCAAGAATTGGTAAATCTGTTGGTACAAAAAAACGGATTGATATAGAAAAAATTGCTGAAGAACGTAATATTAGAATACTTAATCTACAACATGAGAGGTAATTAAAAATGGCTGATTTAAGGAACCAACGAAGGATGGCTGCAGATCTTCTTAAATGTGGTAAAAACAGAATCTGGATGGATAATGATAGATTAGATGAAATAGCAAAGGCAGTCACAAAAGAAGATGTTCGATTATTAATCAAAGGTAAAGCAATAAAAGCTCATCAAAAAAATGGTATTTCAAATTTTAGAAAAAAATATGCACAAAAACAAAAAGAAAAAGGAAGAAGAAAGGGTCATGGTTCAAGAAAAGGTGCAAAATATGCTCGCGTTTCTAAAAAAGAAAGATGGATAAAAACAATCAGACCAATAAGATCATATCTTAGGACACTTAGAAATGAAAAATCAATAACTCCTTCAATTTACAGGAAATATTATATGAAATCTAAAGGCGGTGAATTTAGAAACAAGCATCATTTAGAAACGCATTTAATATCAGATGGAATCCTAAAAAAGGAGGATAAGAAATGAGTATAGGGCCAAGATATCGAGTGAAGCCTAGACGAAGAAGAGAAGGAAAAACAGATTACAGAAAACGATTAAATTTGTTAAGATCGCAAAAAACTCGCATGATTGTAAGAAAAACATTATCTCAGATAATTGTTCAATTTGTTGAGTACAAGGAAGATGGAGACAATGTTATTGCCTCTGCAGTTTCAAAAGAACTTAAAACAAAGTACAAGTGGAAATATTCCACATCGAATACATCCTCAGCATACGTTACGGGCTATCTTGCTGGTGTAAGAGCAAAAGAAAAAGGTGTAAAAGAATGTGTATTAGATGCTGGAAGACAAAGACCAGTAACAGGTTCAAAGATATTTGCTTCGTTAAAAGGAGCTTTAGATGCAGGAATTAATTGTCCACATGACGAAAAAAAGCTTCCTGATGATGATAGAATTCATGGTAAACACATCGATGAAAAAATTGGCCCAGAGGTAAATAGCATAATTAAAGAAATATCTGGAGGAAAATAATGCGAGTAAATAAATCAGAATCTAATAAAATAAAAAAGAATCCAGAAGAAATAGAATGGAATCCAAAGACAAAATTAGGAAGACTCGTAAGATCCGGTGAAGTCAAAACTATGAATGAGGTATTAAAAACAGGACTTCCAATCAGAGAGCCTGAAATAGTAGATATTGTACTTCCAGAACTTGATGATGAGGTAATCGATGTAAATATGGTTCAACGTATGACAGATAGCGGTAGAAGAGTGAAATTTGTAATAACAGTTGCTGTTGGTAATAAAAATGGGTACGTAGGATTTGGACAAGCAAAGGGAAAAGAAGTAGGATCAAGTATTAGGAAAGCAATTGATTCTGCAAAACTAAATATAATTGAAATTAGACGAGGATGCGGATCATGGGAATGTGGATGCGGTAAACCACATACCGTTCCATTTGCAATTAATGGTAAAAGTGGAAGCGTAGAAATAACATTAAAACCTGCACCTAGAGGAATTGGGCTTGCAACAGGAAATGTTGCAAAAAAGATTCTTACACTTGCAGGAATAAAAGATTGCTGGGCATTTACCAAAGGTAAAACCCGTACCACTGTAAATTATGCTAAAGCTGTTTTTGATGCTCTTATAGAAAATGCAGAAATGCGTATTTTATCAGAAGAATCAAAAAAGTTAGGAATTGTATCAGGCAGTATTAAAGTTGAAGAGAAACAAATAGAAAAAATAGTACAGGAGGAAACCAAATAATGACTTTTGCTGCAATACGTGTTAGAGGTACAGTAAACGTTAATCCAGATATTAAAAAAACCTTAGAATTATTGAATTTAACAAGGGCAAATCATTGTGTATTACTAGAAGAGAAAAAAAATATCAAAGGCATGTTACAAGTTGCAAAAGACTATATAACCTGGGGTGAAATAGATAAAAATATTCTTACAAAACTTATTAAAACAAGAGGAAAACTAAAAGGTGACAAAGAAATAACTGATAATTATATAAAATCTACAACATCATATGATACTATTGACAAACTCTCCGATGCAATTACCAGCGATAAATTCAAATACAAAGAACTGCCAGATGTTAAACCACTTTTTAGGTTAAACCCACCAAAAAAAGGTTTTGAAGGGATAAAAAGATCATTTCAAAATAAAGGTGCTCTTGGATACCGAGGTAAAAATATAAACAAACTTTTAGAGAAAATGATATAAAAAAGATATCCAAAAGGTTTTTATATTAAACTGTTTTAATACAATAATATCATTTTCAAAAGAGGGAAGCAAAAATGGAGGAAACTCTATATAATATTGAAATACACAAGGATGAAAAGGGATACTTAGGCAAGTTGTTTTCAGACATGGATGGAGAAAAAGAATTCGAAAACGAATATCTAGATCAATTGCTTAGAGATATAACAATTGATATGCAGCTTGCTTTAGATGAATTTTCCAACAAATCAGATAACATTTCAGAAGGATCCCGAAAAAAATATTAAAAAAATAAATTTTTTTAATTATTCTATTAAGGGTAAGCTTTTTAAATGATTTTGATATTGTGTGCTCTTAATATTTATAAGATATGGTGAATTAATTTGAACTATACTCGATTTGAAAAAGCAAGAATAGTAGGGGCAAGAGCGCTTCAAATATCAATGGGAGCTCCAACAATTATAAAAATACCAAAAGAACTCATATCTCCAATTGATATTGCTATGCTTGAATTTAAAGAAAACGCAATACCAATAACTGTTAAGAGATTAGAAAGAAGATAAAAAATATTTAAGTTTTTAAGAGGAAACACAAAATGGTAGAAAAACAGGGAAAAAATGATAAGACAGAAGAAAACAAAGAAAAAAGTGAGATGAGCGTCTCAGAAGAAACTTACATGACTTCAGGTGCACATATAGGTACAAGACAAAAAACTTCAGATATCAAAGAATTTATATACAAAGTAAGAAACGATGGTCTTTATATCATCGATGTTAAAAAGACAGATGAAAAAATAAAATCTGCTGCAAAATTTATTAAAAAATACAATCCAGAAAACATCCTTGCCGTAAGTGTACGTCAATATGGTCAAAAGCCGATAAGAAAATTAGGTGAACTTACAGGTATAAAAGTACTAGATGGAAGATTTAGACCAGGTACCCTAACAAATCCCAATTCGAAAGGATTTGTTGAACCTGAAATGTTAATTTTAACCGATCCTTTAGCTGATCAACAAGCACTGCATGAAGCAAAAAACATTGGAATACCTGTTATAGGTTTATGTGATACAAACAATGAAACACGCCATCTAGATCTAGTGATACCTACAAATAATAAAGGAAGACGTGCTCTTGCACTTGTATATTGGATTTTAGCTCGTGAAATTTTAAAGCAAAAAGGCGAAATAAAGAACTATGATGAATTCAAATCTACTGTAGAAGACTTCGAAGCTGAAATTTAAAAATTTTTTTATTTTATTATTTGATTCATTGACTCAAAACGAAAAAATTTAATAGATAGGAGAATCTATTTTGGAAAAGATAGTAAATGAAAGTATTACATTAGTAGGAACAGCACATGTATCAAAGGAGAGTGTAAAAGAAGTAAAAAAAGTGATAGAAGAAAAAAAACCAGATATTGTAGCTGTAGAACTTTGTAAAAGAAGGTATGAATCTATTGTTAAAAAGGATCAGTGGGAAAATAAACCAGTTACCTCCTTACTTAAAGGAAATAACGCTTTTTTTATGCTTGCGCAGACATTTTTATCATCTATTCAAAGAAAATTAGGAAAAGAATATGGAGTTGATCCGGGTTCAGAAATGATTGCTGCAATGGATATTGCAAAAAAACATAATCTAAAGGTAGCACTAGTCGACAGAGATATTTCTGTAACTTTAAAGCGAGCCTGGAAAAAAATGGGGATACGTGAAAAATTTAGGCTTGTTTGGGAGTTTCTTAAAGCAATTGTTGGATTTGATGAAGAAGAGTTAGAAGATTTTGATCTTGAAGAACTAATGGATCAGGATGTTATTTCGTCTATGATGAAAGAATTTGGCGAAATTGCACCAAGTGTTACAACTGTTTTGATTCATGAGCGGGACCAATACATTGCAAAAAAAATACTTGATGAAAGTAAAAAAGGAAAAGTCGTTGCAGTTGTTGGTGCAGGACACCTTGAGGGCATTGAAAAACATCTTAAAAATCCTAAAAAAGATGTGAATTTAAAAGAACTTGAATATGTCCCTAAAAAAAGATTTAGCATCTTAAAAGCAATAGGTTATGCAATACCTGTTGTGTTTGTAGCATTAATTGCATATATAATATTAACAGGTGGAATAGAAAAAGGACTTTTTGCGCTTGGAATGTGGTTTTTGATTAATGGAAGTCTTTCTGCAGCGGGGACTATAATTGCAAGAGGTCATCCTTTAACATGGCTTACAGCATTTGTTGCAGCACCACTTACCTCTCTAAATCCAGCTATAGCTGCAGGCTGGGTTGCAGGTTGGGTAGAAGCGAAATTAAGGACTCCTAAAATCAAAGATTTCAAAGAACTAAGTAAACTTGATAATTTTAGTGATTTTTGGAAGAATAGGGTAATAAAACTTCTTTTAGTTGTTGCTCTTGCAAATGTTGGAAGCATGATAGGTACATTTGTAGCATTACCTTATTTAGCAAACTTAGGATTTAGTATATAAAATAAGTTATTAAATGATTAAAAAATATTCTAATATTCAGGAATTAGTATGCCTCAAGAAAGAAAGATATACACATCATTTCATGATATACCTCCTAGAGAATATATGTATTTTCCAAAGGCTACAATTGAACCGAGTAGACCAGGTAAATTCAGTAGGATCGAAATTAAACACTTATTAATTTCAATATCTGTTCTAACATTAGCATTTACCTTTGTACTTACAGGAAATAATCTATTAACAGGTTTAACAAGCGGATTTAATCTAATAGATATACCATTTGGGTTAATATCTTCTTTTTTAGGTATTATAACAGCATTCTTTTTCCATGAAATGTTTCATAAATTTATGGCTCAAAAACATGGACTTTGGGCAGAATACAGAATGTTTCCACGAGGCTTATTTATTTGTCTTATCTTAAGTGTCTTTACTCCTTTTATATTTGCAGCACCAGGTGCAGTTATGTTTAGAGGAGGTGCAAGAAACTATGAAACAGGTCGTATTGCAATGTCGGGTCCTCTAGCTAACATTATAATTGCAACAATAACTCTACCATTATATCTATATTTTATAGAAGAACCAATGGTGAGCAAGATAATTGCTACTATATGTGTTATTAACGCGATTCTAGCAACTTTCAATCTTTTACCGTTTGGGCCACTTGATGGCGTTAAAATAATACGTTGGAACCCTACAGTATGGGTAATAATGTTAATAGCAGCAATATTTATACTCATTAATTCTCCATTTTTGAGTATAATTTAAAAAAAGTTTTAGCTTTATTTGACAAATTTTCTTTTCTGTCTTTCCTGTTGTCTAGCTATTTTTTGAAGTTCCTTATCTTTCTTACTTTGTCTTTGTTTTATCTTAATTTCCCTTTTTGATATAGCAGGTTCTATAACTTCTAATTCTACTTCATCTTCAATTTCTTTTTCTACTATTTTTTTAGGTTTGGAAGTATCTTTGTTTTTATCTTCAAAAGTTCCATTAACTTTTATTTTATCTTTTATAATTTTTAGAGAAAATATTTTTGAATTATCTTTTTTTTTGGATTTTTCTTTATTTTTTTTAAATTCTCTTTTT
>Ga0180433_10000536_pt1 | contig 65121 bp, 71 predicted proteins | sample SS_ome_8_FD_132980 | JGI IMG/M metagenome (GOLD analysis project Ga0180433, IMG submission 132980) | Hypersaline lake sediment archaeal communities from the Salton Sea, California, USA - SS_1_D_1 metaG | ecosystem: Environmental > Aquatic > Non-marine Saline and Alkaline > Hypersaline >... | reverse complement strand
TTCCGTTTATCTTTGTCCCCCCATCGTACATGCTCACACCATTTTGATAGTCTGGTGTCCTGCCGCTGGTGGTTCTGAAATAAAACTTCGGGAATATTTTGTAGGTCTTCCCAGGGGTCAGATTGTCAAATGTAAGTCCCGTCACCGTTGCCGAAGCCGAAGTAAAGTTGGATTGCAGGATTCGGGTTTGCCACTTGTTCTGCGGGATCGCATAGGGCTGTGAATAGCCTCTGAGCCACGGCTTGACCGTGATGTGGATGTCCCGCTGTCCCGATGCCGTTTCTCTGTCTGCGTAGATGAGGTTCGATGTGAGTGTCCTGTCCTGTTCCCTCATTAATCTTATTGTCTTTTTTCCAGCCGAATCGAACTTAAAGAGGCCAGTCAGGACAATTGGAAACACCATGTCACTTGTCGTGCCGTTCCATGATGTCAGTCTTGTGTTGCCCTCCTGCACAATTGTCTGGTTTGCGTTTCCGGTTTCTACAAGTTCAAAAACAGCCCGTGCTGCCTTTGCCTTGTGTGCAAGGGTAAATTCAAACTCATACGCCCCCGCCTGTGGGATGTTCAGTACAATGGCAATCTGCTCGTTCCCTGCTGAACACGTCAGGTCGCCCACGTCATTTTCATTTGTTCCTGAACAACCAATGCCAACACTTGCCGACCCGTCATTTACAACAAGGTCAAGCCCCGAATTGTCCGGTGCAGTGTAGGTGGTGATGGTGGAGTTGCCCATGTCAATGTTCGCACCACCGATGCTGGCGTCAACGTACCACTTCGACATGTCTATTGTGGTCGCCTTCTGGCTTTCAAGCGGGTAGCGGTAGACCGCTGCCGCGAGTCCAGCGTAGATGCCCGTTGTGAAGCAGTCACCGTCGGGGTCGCCGTAGACAATGAGTGTATAGGTTGTGTCGCCCTGTGCCGTGTCGTATGTGAAGTCAGCTTCAACGCTTGGCACTGCATTGATCTGTGCGTTGTTCGTAGCGGCAGCGTGTGTGACTTCCTTTCTGGTTGTCCCGTCTGTTATCGCGTACCTGCACACGGTTGTTCCGGTTCCGTAGTCGGCGTTCATACCACCCGTGAACACCACCCTATAGTCGCCCGAGTCAAGACCGGCAAATCTTATCTTTGGCTTCTGCCCGTCAATCGTTGCGTCTGCTATCGCCTGCCCTGTGAATGTTCTTGTGTTGTCGTCGCATTGTACGTCGGCAGCGTACTCGTCCCAGTTGTCTGCGTTCTTTGTCCAGGCGCACCCCGATGTCGCTGCCCACCGCTTGGTTCCCACGCGCTCTGCCGTGAGATAGTCAAAATTGTTCAGGTTGCTTCCAAGCCAGAAGTCGTCCAGCGTTATCTCGTCCGCGTCGGCAGTCGATTCCAACCTGGCATAAATTGAACCAGATGACGGGCATGTGAACGCGACCCTGGCCGGTTCCGGAAGCGGTGAGGATGTTGGGACAAGGTCCACCTTTTCATGCAGGGCGTTGGTTCCGTCCCATACATAAAACTGAATCTCTCCAGCAGTCCCGCTGTCCCAGGAGTATATGAAGGAAAGCTCGCAGTCGCGTCCGTACATCCCCTTGGGAAGCACGGCGGCATCACTGGTGAATGTCTGACTGGTGGCCGAGGGGTTCCACTGACCCGATGCCCCGCCCATCAGATGCGTGGATGTTTCAAGGGTGTAGACTCCGCCACTCTTCGTCCACCCGGTCTTGTGGTTCTCCCATCCAGGATTGTCCAGAAGGTTTATTTTTGGAAGGTGCGTCTGCTTCGTGTATTTGAATCTTGCGTCGGCCACTGTTGACAACAGTGCCAGAAGGACCAGAAGTCTAAACATTCCACTCTCCACTTATCCAAATGACAATTCACACATGTTCGGCATGAACCGCGTATCCGCCGTGTCCGAAGATGTCTCCGTACTGGCTTGTCTGTTCAATCTTATCTTCAAAACATCACCGGCACTAACTGAAATTGAGTTTATCTTCCCGTTCGAGTCGGTGAGGTCGAATTCTAAATTGTGGAACTTTCTGGTTTCATTCGTTATTTCAGTGTTTGTCGAGTTGTGGAAGTTGGTGACTGAATCCATAACATCCGTCTCCGGCCTGTAAAGATAGGTCCGGGTTTTCATCAGGATGTTGCTGCCCGGAGAAGAAGGCGTGTAGACCCCGCCATACATCTTGATCTGGTTCCCCTCCACATACCTCTCCGGCACCTTGACGTATGCGTAGAGAAACTGGTTGTCCTGAACATCCGGGCTGAACAGGAATATGTTTTCGTTGTACTCCTGAATCTCAACCGGGGCATTTCCATCCGGTGCATTCCAGTTTATTCCAGGATCGTCACTGTCCGGAATCTCAACCGTGGTGGGTGCTCCGTTTACAAACTTGATCTGTCTCCCCATTGGCGGTCCCTGTAGTGTGGAGGGGTCAGGCCCCTCCACAGTTGAAGGTTAACTTATCCCAGGTCAAATCCCATGAAGCCGCCGAATCCGGCGTCCACCATGATCTCCTCGTTGGCCGCTGTCGCATTGTACTCGTTCAGCTTCCCAAGGATCACAATTGCGTACTTCTCGCCCGCTGTGATTCCCGTGGAAGGATCGAGACCGATGGCCCCTGCCTTGTTCAGGTAGAGGAAAGCGCCGTCATCCGAAGAACTGGAGCCGATCACGCTGTCCGAAGATCCAAGGGCCTTGGCCTTGTTGAATCTGAGAACCGTGCAGGCGTCGCCTTCTGCAAGCGGGGTGCCTCCCACCTGAACCAGACCGACAACCCGGTATTCTCCCGGCTCGTTTTCTTCATCCGAGCTGGCCTTGTATACCTTGCCCTTCTCTTCGCCAGCGAGGATGATCTCAAAGGACATGTAGCCACTGAAGCTTGACCAGTTGGTGCCACCGTCAGTTGACCAGTCCCTTACGTTTGGAGTGGAATCTGATGTGAATACGAAAACCTGTCCGCCTCCAAAGCTCCCATCGCCGCGAAGGACGCAATGATAGGTGGTGCTTGCCGCAATCGTCGGTGGTGTTGACCACGTAAATTCAATCTCTGTCGCTGCAGCTCCGTTGCCTGTTCCAATTGCAAGGGTGTTTACAGCAACAGCATTGGAAGAACCGTTGGCGATAACGCTTCCGGGTTCTCCAGAGTTGTCATCATAAATGTCCATGATGAGGTTGTTGGTTGTTGCGCTGGACTGCCTTTCGAGCCACGCCTTTACGGTTCCCAGTGTTCCACCAGTGGCATCACTGAAGGGAGAGCCTGCCCTTGTCTGGTCATCGCTGATGTTGCCAGGGCTTGAATTGAGATCCTCGTCATAGATGCTTGACGGGCCGTTTGCACCGATCATCTCGCGGACTGCAAACGATGTGTTCGCAGCGAATGCCTCACCAGCAACGCTGGCATAGCTCAGATTGTCCGGAGAAGATCCGCCAACCTGTGCATCGACATAGGCCTTGACCGACTGCTGCGTGGGCACATGGCTGGCACTGTCCGAAGTCATGTCGTCTTCGTCGATGCCGGGAAGGTGCTCGTTTGCAACAAAGTCTGCAAAGCCGTCGTGAGTCAACGCGCCAACCGAGTCATCGACATATTTCTTTGTTGACTGCTGGCTGGGAGCCTTGCTGTCGTCATCGGACGCCATGTCGTCTTCGTCAAGAAGCAGAAAGTGCTTCGTGGCGTCGTCCAGATGGGAGTCGAGTTCGGTGTGGGTGTATGTTCCCTTGTTTGCAAGGTCAACGTGGTCCGTGACCGCAACCGGACGAAGTTCCCATGCGGGGGTGCCATCGTCCACATACAGCGCGTCCTTGTTGTCCGAATCCGAATAGGCCACGTAGCCTTCAAGAGGCGATACCGCGACCCATGTATCGGTGACAAATTCGACAATGTCACCAGCCGATGCGCCGTCCCATCCCGCGTGGGGTGAGCCGCCGTCAACGGCCAGAATGTACCTGTTTCCGTGGGTCTCGCGTGCCGCTGGATCTGCAGTGTTGTCTGCTACGATTTCAATGACCGCCTGACGTCTTGAATAGCCCGTTGAAAGGGCATTCAATTGTGTTTGGATTCCAGAGGTTACGCCACTGACATAACCAAGTTCTGTGCTGGTTACAGTCGATGCTTCAGGCAGACCGTTTGAATCTGTCTGTACGGCTCTCGACCCTGTCAGCGCAGACTGCTCTACAATTGCGCCACCACTGGATATGATGAACCTGTTGTTGTTCATCGCGGAAGCGGAACCGGTACCACCATTGCCCACAGGCAGGGTGCCCGTTACTTCAGTTGTGAGGTCGATGTCCCCTGATGTGAATTTCTTGTCCGCGTCGAGCTTCAGGGGTTTGGAAGCGGTAACGCCGGAATCTGTGATCTTGAAGTTTTCGACTTTCAGCACATTGCCGGATGCTGTCAGGTCGATTGTTTGTGGGATGCTGTCTATCACACCCCGCAGTTTGGAAATATCGCCCATCTCTCAATTCCTCCAAATGGGGTTTAGGACTTCTTTGGAAGCACCCGCAGAATTATGGATACTTCCGCCTTGCCCTCCAGGAGTTCCTCAAACTCCTTCTTCCGGGCCTTGGCGTACTTCTGCAGAGCTTTACACCGTGTTAAAAAGTCTGCTTGTACGTCTGGATCTGTGAATTGCACTTCATCGTCGACAAAGCTCACACACCCAGTCTTTTTCGGTTCATTTTCTGAAGACATTAGTGAATCCCCCGTTTTTTTTTAAGCAATACCCAGAAAATGAGGTTGAAGAAGAAGATCGCCATCATCCCATAAACCCACAACCTGCTGCTGGTGCCCCGAAAGGTCAGCAGGAGGTGAAACTGTAAACTGTCCGTTCAGTCCAAGCCATATCCTTGAATTATCTGCCGGAATGACATTTTCTACAAAGTTAACAACCGAAAACACATCACCCGGCACGCGCCCTGATGTCTTCACATCGCCATGTTGATTTTGAGCAAGCAACTGAAGGGATACTCCAAGGAACCTGTCCGCCGCAGACTTGTCGGCGTATTTGATAAGTCCTACCCCCGCCTTCGTAACAGCAGCGCCCGACACGATATTCCCCGTGCCGGTATACTGGTATCTTCGCTGTGGAGCTTCGTGTGCCATTGTATCCCCTACAGAACCGCGATTTCAGGATTAAGCCAGAGGTCGTCTGCATTCGGAGAGGCCACACCGTCAGGCGGCTCTGCATATCCAAGCATGATTGCCGTGTCGCCACCACCCGTGGGCTTCGTGAGCGTCACACCCCCCGGAACCGCCCCGTCCATCCAGACCTTGTCGCCAACCGTCGCACCCAGGCCGGAGCATATCCCCGCTATGTTTCCAATCTTGGCCACCTCTCCAAACGTCCCGTCCGCAATGGGCTCCACCGTAATACCGGCAAAATCCGAGAGGGTGACCACGTTTGCGTCCGCCAGAACTATGGTCCCGTCATCCGCCCAGGCGCAGACCTTGTTTGCAGGAATAAGGGCACCGGAACCGTTCTTGACCCGCTTTCCAGGCCTTACCGCAACCTTGCCGTCCTGTCCGCCACCGGATGTTATCTTGAATGTGATGCGCTTGCCGTTTGGAACCGCACGCAAGAGCTCTACCTGGTCGCCGATACCGGCACCGATGTTTGGATCCTCCAGAACATCCTCGCCCACACCGAACGTCCACTTCCTGCCGTCCACGAACATGTCAAGCTGTCTGATCCCGGTCTGATAGGTATAGTTACCGCCCACCCCGTAGGCTGGAGGCAGCTTGACCTTGGAACCGATCTGAAAACCGGCACCACCGTCCGAAACCACATACTCCTCATACCGTGGCCCCATGGTGACCGCGTGGATCATGTCTACTATTGCATCAAGCTCTGAAATGGTTTGTGTGAATGAAGCACCAGGGGTTATCCAGTGGCTTGAGGTATAGGGTGGCGTGGAGTCATATTCATCAACCAGCCCCATGGCCGTGATCCATTCGGTTGGGATGCCGTCACCAAGCTGGCTTTCCTCTCCACTCTCCAGTTCCATCGACTGCCAGCCGTTTCCGAAATAGACCTTCGTGCCCGACCTGTAGGCCAGAATGTAGCCTCTGGTATTGGCCGCATTCAGAAGGTAGGCCGAAGAGGCCGCCTTGCTCACCGCCAGCGGTCCACCGGGTGCCGTTCCAACATCCGGAAGCGTTACATAGACAACCTCGCCGTCCGCAAGGTTGCTGACCGTCTGTGCCGAAACCGTGAACGAATAGGCCCTTCCAGGAGCGATGATCTTGAGGGCGTCCGTCCAGGTAAGCTCTGTGTTCGTGAAGCCGTCGATCATTCCCTGTGGAGCAAGGGTGACGTTGTTGTTGGCCAGATTCTCACTTATCGCCACGTTTCCAGCGGAGCCGGTGTTGTCGTTGACAAGACTGATCTTGTTGTCCGGCCCCGGAGAGGCTGTGATGTCAAATGCCGCCGCATTGATTGCAGCTATCATGGCCGCCTTGACTGCCGCAGCAGTGGCACCCGAACCGATGGTTACCGGGTTGGGCGGAGAAGATGCGTCGGTGTCGAATTCAAAGGTGATGGGCGTGACCCCGTCGCTTATGGTGAAGGTGTCACCATCCTTGATGCCTTCGACCGGGGACGCATGGTGGGCTATCATGCTGCCTTCGGCGGCCTTCGGCATGTCCCACTTGATCTGGCCGCCGTCGACCAGGATGTAGTTTATGCGCTCCAGAAGGGAGAGGGTGCCTACACCCGTGTCCTGATACCACTCGGCGTCTCCAAACGACGAGAGCTCTTTCATTTCCTTTATACTGGTCTTTATCGCGTCCAGATCATCCTTGAGCGTCCTTACTCCAAGGTCCGTTCTGGGGGAGCCGAAATTCCAGTCGATCTCCAGATGAAACAGCATGTCGCGGGCGTCCTGTATGTTTGTGATCGACCCGCCCGAAGTGGTTACCTCGGCCAGTGGAATCCTGTTTGTCTGCCCGACCGAGAAGGCGATGGTGTTGCTTACCAGCCTGTGCGTGGCCCACAGGTTCACCGTGTCCACATTCTGGATAAACTCCTCGCCCTCACCGCTGTTTGCCGTAGGATCCCAGACTGCCACCGAATCATCGCCAGTCGTGTTGGAATAAAGCTCGACCTCGACATAGTTTACAGAGTTGTTTTCAAGATCCAGCGTCAGGTCGTCACACGATGTGCACCTCACTACAAGGGACTCCCGCCCGTCACGCTCCGAGTTGACAAGCACCGAATCCGAACCCTTGTTCAGCTTTATCTGGAGGCCGCCGTTATCCTGGACAACCCAGTTCGCAATGACCTTGTTGTCTGCAGATATGAAGGACTCGTTGTAAGAATGGAACTCCTGCGCCATGAAATTGATCATCGAGTTGTACTGCGGAAGATCAAAACGCTGGTCTGCTACGAACCTTTGGCTTTTCTTCATTTCATCCCTCTAACAAGATATTTGCGGACCAATGATTGTCCAGTTTACCACCACACCTGACGCCACAAGTGATTCCACTATCTGCTGCGCCAGAAGCCTCGCCGCCTCAATGCCAACGAGATACACCGAATAGTCCGTCCCGTTCTTGTTCGGCTTCTGATATGGAACTACAACCATGTTGACCCATTCGCCAACGGCATGGTCGTTGATAAACATGTAGGCCGGATCAAGCAGCAGCGTGGTGTTGTTGGGTCGCCCAAGATACCTCACAAGCGACTCCTCGGTGGGCTTTCCGAAGTTGAAGCACAGCCTTCCGGGTGCGTCGGGAATGTTTGATGCGTCCTGCATTGTGAGGTTAGGAACAAGATCCCCCGATGTAATGACCTGTCCCAGCCTTCCACGATTCTTTGTAAGGGTGAATGTGGCTGACGGGTCCGGAATGTATGACCCCGGATATCTGGGGTTTGTCATCATGAACCTTGCCGTGGGCACAAAGGCCGACAGGTCGCTCGCCGCCCCAAACTGAAGGGTGACGCCCGTGGTCCCAGCCGTATTGGACAGGATTATGTCCCCGGCATCCGGTGTCCCCAGAAGGCCGTCCTGCACCTCATCCACCTTCAAAACCTTGGTATCGTCCTCGAGGTCTATCACAATCTCCTTCAGGACATTGTCCACCGACACGATGGTGCCCGAATAGCTGTGAAAATGCTGCGCCCCGCGAAGTCCCCGTCTGAGGGCCGGGATGGAGGATGGTATCTGGATTTCTATCTGGTTTTCGTTTATCTCGTGAACCTTCACCTTCGGGTTGTTCTCTTCGTAGAAGATGTCGAGAACCGTCTTGATGGTGGGAATCACCTGCTTGGGGTAGAAACTCAAAGCCGGTATGAGCCGCCTGAACAGCGTGTCAGTGAGGTTAAAAACGGTAGGCCTGAATACCCCCACATTGGCCCCAAGGGCGTCCAGAAAGCGAAGCTGGGCCGTCAGGACGTATATCTGCTCCTTGGCGTCCTGGACCGCCTGAACGAGCGCATCATCCTCACCAGCCCACGCATACAAAAGGCCCCGGATATTCACGTTGACCGAAGGCTTGTACAGGGCCGGAACGAACCTCTGCATTTTTTCAAGTTTTGTTACCATGTCATCCCACTATAATGTCGTCTTCAGTGATCCGGGCCAGGGAGTTGTCCGCAATCGGAATATTGTCATCCGGCGAGGTCACCTTGGCATCGGCCACCCCCGTCACCCCGCGAACCGAGCACACGACAGCCGAAAGGATTACATCGTCCTTCACGGCCAGGTTGTTCACATAGTTGGAAACCGCCGACTTGATGCTGTTTGTGATTGTCTGAAGGGTTGTCCCTTCGGATGTGGTCACATCTATCTCAAGCCTCACCGGCACCGTCACAGGCTCTATCACCTCGACCTGAACACCCGCAGCACGGATGCCCTGATAGTTGTCAAGGTCGTCCTCCTTGCCGTCAACCGTCCACTGAACCTCCTGTGCGAGCCCGGTAAAGTAGCGGTAGGCATCTACACCATTCTCCTGGAGAGCGAAGTTAAGCTGCGTGTTTCCAGACCCGCCGGTAACGGATATGGAGGCGTCTTCGCCAAGCTGAAGACTGGCAAGCTGGACCCTTCTGCCTCCATCGGAAAGCTTCACCTCGGCCTTGGTGGACACAAGCGTCACCTGCTTGTTGTTCCACAGGCTGACCACATGATCGGCTGTTTTCGGAATAAGCTGATAGGTGTCCGTGGGAGCCGGTGCCCCTGGAAGGGCAGCAATGTCAAGACGGCCCGTCGCTGCGGTGTAGGCTGTTACCGCAACCTTCTGCCCGCTCTGCGCCCCGCTGGTCATCAGAAGATAGAAATCGGTGAGGTCACTGTCCAGAGGGAACACGGTATTGAGTGTCGTGTCAAAAACTATGGCAGGGCTTGTTACAGCCGTAAGGCTGGAGGCCTTGTAGCACGGCACCTCAAAGTTGTCGGCCAGGTTGTCATCAACGACCACGATAATGAAGTCATCCTGTGCAAATGTGAAGTCCTCCTGATCCGACTCAAGGGCTGGCTGATGACTCACAAGGGATGTAACAAGATCCGTGGGGAATGCAAGGATGGTGTTGGCTCCACCGGCCACCGCCTGAATGGTTCCATCCGTCATCCTGTTCGCAGCAATCTTGATCCTGTCGTCGGATGTGGTCGACATCGTCACACCCTTGATACCCGCAAGGGCCGCGATAACCTCTGCCGACGATGCGGCCAGTGGATCTACAAAATCACCGGCCTGGAACATGTAGCTCTGAAGCACCCCATCCACATAAAGGGAGAATGTAGTCCCAACCAAGCCCGACCATGTCGCCGGACTGCTTGCAATGTAAGCACGGGTGTTGCTCGAGCCGATGGTCACGCGGTCGCCCGCCTGAAGCGTTCCGGTAAGCTCTATCTGTCCCATGAACCTGTTTATCCGGTAGTCATTGTCCGCACCTTCGGCCTCTTCCTCGCTGAATGAGAATATCTCGTTGGCCCCGCAGACCTTTACAACCGACTCTATCGGTGGAGTGGGTACCGTGGCCTCTGTGCGCTGTACCCTTATCCAGTAGGCATTGGTTCCGGAAACCAGTGTCTTGGCCCAATCAAATGGTGCGAAGAACAGAACATGGCCGTCCTGTGTGAAACCAAGCGTTTCATCCCGGACCCCCAGATCCACCCACGACGCTCCATTCCAGTATTCAAAAACCGGAAGAATGTCGGCTGAAGCCGGTGTAGCCATCTTCACATAGACCGAATCAAACGGCACCTCGTCATGTCCAAGGTAGACGTAGTCCAGATTGGCCCCAAACATGGTCGCATTCGAACCGGTGCTGCCGAATTCGGTGGTCCGGTCTATCAGCACCCCGGTCTCCTCGTTGAAGACGCTTGTAAATGTATCCACAATCCTGATTTTCGATTCCGCACTCCGAAGCGTCTCGGACGACAGGTTGATCCGGGTATTGCCCGAAGACGGCTCGCAGTGCATCGCCGGAACCCTGGCATTTATCAGATCAGTCACCTCAAGAACGTCAACCGACGAAGGAATGACAAAATCGGACGGGTCAAACCATGCCTTGATTATGTTGTTCACCTTGCCGTCCGCGACAAGGGCCAGATGCACCCTGCCCCCGCTGAAGTCGTAGTCTGCCGTGGAGCCGGACTCTATTGCTGCGGTCCTTCCATCCTTTGACAACAACGATATTGCGTTGTTGCGTTCAAGGTAAACCTTGCTCGTGTACTTGACGTCCGTCTGGAAGGCGAGGGATGAATTCGCCGTTCCACCGGTCACCTGTATTTCTTCTCCCGTGTTGAATCTGGAGAATATTCTGGTTTTCGTTCCACCCGAAGAAACACGGGCCTCGAAATTGACAGCCACCGTGTTTATCTTGGCCAGCACCTCATAGGCCGTCGCTGCGCCGGGAACCTCAAAGTCCGAATCGACGAAGGTAACAACCTCCTGCTCGCCGCCAACCTCCACTATCAGTGTTTGGTTGTTCAGAATATTGTAGGGCTCTTCGCTCTGCGTCTCCACAAACGCCTTGACCAGAGGGAAGTTTGAAACATCCAAATACTTCTCACCGCCTGTCGCGCTGGCCACAAGCTCCTCTTCGCCGACCCGCGAATACGTGGGAATCCACCCGGTGCCGTCATCCACAAACAACTTGACCACTTCCGCCGGTACGGTATTGGGTCGAAGCGACACCGAAACAACCCTCTTGTTGTCTGATTCGGAAACCAGACCAAGGACGCCGGTAATGATGGCCTGTCCGGTCCCGCGTGAGAGAGACTGGATGTGGTCCTTTATCCTGTCGCGCAGATCCTGATCCGACTCCTCGTCAAGGCCGTTGGTAACCCGCGCCGGGTTTCTCACCGTGGCCGTTGGGAACGGCTTTGCATCAAACGTGGATATGGCACCCACGGGCACGTTGGAGCTTGTACCGGCCTCGACCGCTGTAACGGCCACTCCCGTCTGCTCCTCTTCGCCGTCAAGGATTGTCGCGTCTTCGTCAAGTGTGAACGAAACCTGCTGAAGCTGATCGGAAGCCGGTACCGTAACCACGGTCCCAGCCGAAAACAAACGGTTCCCCGCCTGTGAAAGAACTATCGTCTCATCCGTGCCATGGTCCTTCGACAGACCGGCAGACAGGTTGAACCGGACATAGTTTGCAAACACCGTGATGGTGCCGTAGGCAATGGTCTCCACATTCGGCGTTCCACGGCCTATAATGATGGAACCGCTTGTAGGGAAGTTTGTGGCCGAGTCGCCGTTGATGGTTGTGTCCCCGGCAGCAGCGCCCGCGAGACCACTGTAGACCCCCGTGTTGACCTTCGTAACCGCCTCATCGCCAAGGGTCACGGATGTTGTGGCCTTGCTTGCAGGCTCCCTTTCCAGTCCGTATTCTGCAGCACGGTTTTCAAGATCCACACCCGTTGTGGTATCCAGTGAAAAACCCCGAATGATCTGAAGCATCTGGAAATACTGCTCGTCATCCTCCTGTGCCGCCGCTTCAAGCATGGAAGTCCAGACCGAGCCCCAGTTCACATCCGTAAGCGCTGTGGCGGATATCAGTCGGGCAAGCATGTCTCCAATGATTTCAGGATAGGTTCTCGGTGCAAATATGGCCATTATCAGTATCCCTTATGCTACCAGCGGTACCGGAAAAGCCACCGGCTGATCAATTCCCTTGAGCCTCAACGACAGTTCAGGAATGGTGGCATTGCCTTCCTGCCTGACGCTTACATATATGATAGATTCTATTCTCGAATCCGCGAAAAGAGTAGACCTAATTTGACCCACAGTCCTCTGTGCAACGGTGGTCTTCCTTCCGATCTGAAGGTCGGTTCCAATCTCAGGGTGACGCTTCAGGGCACCCACATCTAGCAGCAGCTTGACCACGATGGCCTGACCCACATTGTCCGAACCGGCTATGAGCTTGAGATCCTGTGTGTTTGAAACCGCAAGGTCGAATTCGTCGGTAAGCTGAATGTCCACCCCAAAGTTTTTCTGAGCCTCCGAAAGACCCTCCGTTATGGGATAGTCCCTGTTTTTGGCCGCCCCGCGAAGGTCTGAAGGCAAGCCGCTTTGTGGGATGTAAATCTGGTCACCCGGCCTCAGTACTCCAGCCACCCTTACAGGGTCGTCCTCAATGGGCGTGGTATCCACATAGGGAGGATTCAGGCCGTTTAATATTATCAGTTCCTTGTATCTGTCCACAGAATCAAGGTGGCGACCCGCAAGTATCTGGATATTGTCACCGTCATCTATCTTTACAATTCTGGCCGTCTTGGTTTTCAAAAGAGCCAGCTTGGCAGAGCTCTCCGAGAGCTTCTGGGTTTCTGTCTGCTCAAGCTCCTCAATCTCTTCCGCGAGTGCATTGGCTGCAACGATGTCTCCGGTGACGCGGAGGGAGTCCTCTTCAGCCCTTTTTGATTCCAGTTCCTTCTGGTTGGCCCGTTTCTGCTCTACATACTTGGCCTCGTTGTAGGTCTCCTCCACCTGGTCGCTGAAGTCATCGGTGGACGGTTCAAACATCTTGTTGTCCACCTGCATGAGCCACAAGGCCTTGCCTATCTTCTTGAGGGAGTTGACAATCTCAAGCTCCTCATCCGCAGTCGTCCTGTCTTCGGATCCGGGCAGCGTGGGGATTCTCCCCTTGGCCGCGTTGTAGGCGTCCATATCCCGACCAATGAAGTCGTTGACGTTTTCACTGACGCGCACCGTGTTTTCAAAAAGCTCCTTTATATTGGCAAGACTAAGCGTTTCAGCCCTCTCCCGCAGGGCCATGTAGCGACCGCCCGATGCCCGCCAGTCCTGGGTGAACTGAGCCACCTCTCTCACCGGCTCGATTATCGTGTTTCTAATATCCCGCTCGATCCTTTCAAGAAAAGAAAGTCCGCCTTCCAATATCTTTGTTCCCGCTATTAAGGCGTCGTTAATATCTTCTATGAAATTATCAATGTTTGTAAGGTCATACCAACTGCCGGTCTCTTCCATCTCGGCAATACCAATGGCCTTCATGTTTATTGTATAGTCGTAAAGATGGGCCTTGGATGCCGACCGGGTCATCGTGAACTTCTGCGGGACCACAAACAGATCCTCATGGTCCTTGAAGTTCTGCCATATCATCCGAAGCTCGCCCTGATCCGCCTGTGGGTCGTTTCTTTTCTGCTCCACATAGACCCTGAAGTAGGACCGAAGCTCCTGAAATTCATAGTAGCCGGATCGGCCAGCGGTGCCGAATGCTGGAGCACCTGACTGTGGATAAGCCCCCGCCGGTCCCCGCCTCTTCGGAGACAGGCCGGTGGTACCGGATATGGTTATGTCCTTGATTGTAATGCCCTGATGCTCAACCAAAACACCAGAAAAGGTGGGGGTGACCTCAATGGCAAAAACCTCGTCCTGCGTCAGTTCCTGCGGGTTTATCTGAAGGATGAAATCGGTCCAGCCCTCGGCGTCCTTGATCTTCCCGTTCTTGTTTACACGGACGACCTTGAACCCATACCCCAGCGACTTCCTCCACGCCTGGTCGTTTTCATCAACCTTGACGTTTGTCACCAGAGGCAGCTTGACGCTGCTGTCCTTGTCTGGATATGGGTGGGAACCAAAACCGAAAAGGGCACCGACATTGTCTATGGTGCCTACTACGTCATTCTTGATATCAGCTAAACCCATTAGGCTATCGTACCTCCCGCGCCCGTACCGGCCGCAATCGGACCACCCCCTGCGGAGCATGTTCCCGAGATGGTCGCCGGTCCATAGGTGACGCTTGCGTTGGACATTATGTAGGTCACCATGTTGTTGCAGAAGCTGATCAACTCAGGTGTTGTTCCCGGCTTGCCCATGCTTGTCGCCATGAGGTTTGCAAGCACGGTTCCATCATATCCCGATATTAACCCACCGGAACCCGATCCCACAAGTGGACCCGGACTGACCAGCGTGTTCGAACAAACCCCGACTATCAGGCCAGATGCAAACGCCACTGTCCCGGTAAGGAAATGATTGACCATCGCGTCCGCCATGCCTTGAAGCTCTGCGGTTATGGACGGCTTGTTCATCTTGGTCTTCATGTTTCCGGCAAGACTGGCCCCGGTCATTCCAAGGATCGTTCCCCCGCTGGCAAGGCCGGATATTAGCGGGCCACCTGAAGATGGAGCAACCCCGTTGACGGTTCCCGGAGCATTGGACACCGTGGCAATCCCAAACTCCGTTATGATGGCATCGGCAAGGCCGGTCGTCTCGGAACTGGTTGGTTCGGCATCGAACCCCAGCCCGTTCTTGAGCGCCTCTGCAAATGCTGCGATAACCATCGTCATCAGATGCCACCCTTTAAAAGCGTAAGTGTTGCCTTCAGTGTCCCCAGGGCCGTGAGAATGTTCGGATAGATCCCGGCGTTGATCGGTGGCCCTGTAGGATAACCAAGGTTCCCGTTGTGGGTTTCTGCCGTCTGACCGTTTATCACCTTCACAATCTCGTCTATGATCTTTATGCAGATATCCACAAGCTCACCCGCAGACGAGCCTATCCCAACCTTGTTCGTTCCCAGCTTTACCTTGCCACCGGACCCTTCCATCTCGGCGATGCCATTTTTCAACGACAGCTTCGTGCCACCGGCCGCAGGGGTCGATCCCTGTATCCCGTCCGTTGCGCTTATCGAAAACGAATCCCCAAAAGCAGTCTGAAGAAGAGCCTTGTCGGCAATTCCGTCATAGGCGACGTTCAAACCCTGTCCCATCTCCCAGAGCACCTTGGCCGTTTCCTTCAGCATCGAAAGCCGCAGGAGTGAATCGTTCAGGTCCAGAAAGAAGTCACCGTTCCCCTTGAATTCTATTTTTGACTTGTTGGGCGTTATGGCCTTTGGATTCTCAACAACCGGAGCAAGGCCGCCCACAAGGTTCTTTCTGCCGACATGTGTGATGGAGAAGTTGGACTCCTTGTCGATCAGAAACTCAAGACCCTGAAACTCATACCGCTCATGGATTCCCTCGTCAGTCGTGGGCTCATGCCAGTCGGGATTCTCGTTGGCAAGCGTGTGGCGGGCCGACCCTATTATGATCGGGAAGTTTGAATCACCCTCCAGCATCAGGACACGAACAAACTCCCCGTCCTTCTTGTCATTGGGAACCTTGTCCCTGTCGCCCTTTGCAAGGGCCACATCCTCTGGCTTTATGGCCTCCACACCCTTCCTGATCCGCGTGTGGTTTGCAAAGATTCCACCAGCCGCCGAGCAGTCCTGCACACCGAAATAGTCCTGCCCCTTGACGTTGACGACATATTCAAGCTCGCCGGATATGTTCTCGGAATCATCCTTGTAGACAACCTTCTTGATATAGCCCTTGTAGAGCCCGTACTTCTCCTCGTGCTCGTTTTCAACAAGCTCCGGCGGCCTGCCCGGAACGTGCGAGGGTACAACCCCACCGTCTCTTGTGTATCTTGTCCCCACCGATCACCCTTAGAAGCGCCACCACTTCTTCTCGGACTGCCTGCCCGGTCCTGATGGCCTGGTTACATTCGTCTTGACCAGCGACGTATTCGCCGTTTCATCATCAAAGGTTCCATCGTCTTCATCTATCAGATCAATGAATGGTGCCCCCAGATGGTCAAACTGTCCCATCGTAAGGCTCCACTCGGTCTCCCACTGTCCTGGAAACGTCCAGTGGTGCTGATAACCTTCCACGTAGTAAATCCTCGGACTTGAAAACTCCCCGTCCGTGGGTACCTTCAAAACCTTGCCAAGCTCCGCCTTGCCCTCGCCAACCGTGGTCATCGAGCCCGTGTCGTAGAGGTGATTGTAGGCATGAAGGTCATAAACGAGATGGGCAAACGACTTGAACAGGTTGATGTTTACATCCAGATCGGACTGGGTACCGCCCTGTGCATAAACGAAGTGAAGCTGCTGATGGAGCCGCTTCAGCCCATGCCGCCTTACTGACTCCGCCTGTGTCAGTGGTTTTGAATTTGCCATGTGGGCGTAGGAGTTGATTTCCTTCTTCTTGGACTGGACAGGGTCCAGCCAGATCATGTTGAAGCGGGTCTGTCCATCCTTGCCGAGGTTCTCAAACTTGATGTTGGCAGGATCCATTTTGATCGCTTCGTCATAGGCCAGGTCCTGAAGTGTATTCGTCTTGCCGTTCAACTTGCCGGTCGGGTCTTCGAAGAAGATGGAGCAGGGCCTTGGACGCAGGGTTATGGATGGCTGGGCATGTCCGGCGGAGGTTCGCGTCATGTCCAGAAAAACATCATTGGTCAGCTTGTTTGAATTCTCCTTTATCGGTCCCCAGATCCCACCCGATGATCCAGGAACAAGCTGGCTTCTGAATCTGTAGCCTGGAAGATCGCTTTCTATTTTCCTGACAAGTATTTCATCCAGCCATGACGATGAAAACTCATTGGGGCCTGTCCCGATGAACCCCACCTCCGGTTCAGGAACATCCGGGCCTTCCGGCCTGGGATACTTCAACTCGTTGAAACCGGACGCCGAGAGCGGGTCCGCGAACAGGGACTTCATTTCCTGGGGAATTCTCCACTGCTCCAGCGAGTCGGTTCTGGTCCTTCCAAGTCCGGTCTTCGACAGGTCGGCACCATTGGGGCCGATGAAGATGTCCAGAAACGAGTTGCAAAGCTCCGAGGGATTGCCCTTGAACCCAAGCCCCTGCGTCACAAGGAGTCCATCAAACTTCTTAAGAAGAAACCCCTGTGGGGTATATGGGTCGAACCAGACATTGGTTTCATCAAAGACCTTTCCAAAATCCCTGCCGGACACGTTGTAGCGAACCGTTATCTTGTCCGTCTGCTCATCACGCTGCTTGCTGCGGGCCACGCGGTCTATGTTCCCAAGCATGATGATGTTCTTGTTGGACGGGTTGTTTGGATCAAACGCACCGGCTTCGGCCGCAGTCTTGAACAGGTAGACTACAACCCAGTCCCCCGGAGCCAGCTTCTGCTTCCAGTTCACTGTCGGGAGAAGCGTGATGTCAAAAGTCCCCGAAGCCTGACGGATGCTTTTGGATGTCCTGAGTTCCACGATTTCCTTCTCAAGAACCCCGGACTTCACATTCAGAACCACACTGTCCGATTCCGCACCAAGAGCCTTTGTCTGTGTTGGGTTCTTGAAGTTCTGCCGGTTGTAGTGCCAGTAGAGAACCCTGGCAAACGAGTTGGTCGTGCCAAGCCGTCTTCTGGAAGGCGGAGCCGTATCCATTCCCTCGTAGCCAAAGTCAAACGACACTTCTATCCTCCGTAAATATCATTGCTTCCTCTTGGAAACGACATCATCGGGGCAGCCATTCCGCCACCCGACATGAGAATGTTTGTAAGCTGTCTGAGGGCTGATGTGTTGGCCTGTGTAGCCATCTCAAGCCCGCTGAAATTCATGTCCGGCATTTCATATCCGTCTCCACCGGCAGGCTCTATCGCCCCTCCCGCATTGGCGTAGACCAGTGCTGGCATGTTTCTGGCCGTGTCCCTTGCATTGACCACAAACTCGCCGGGGGTCAGCCATGCCGGAACCGTGTCCGTTCCAATGGGGCCACCCATGGCCTTGCGCCTTACAGCCCTCTGACCGGCCCTTCGAAGTGACTCCCGCATGGTAAAGCCGCTCGCCGTCCTCTTCTTCTCCTTCTTCTTTTTCGGCTTGGGCTTTGGCTTTCTCTTGCGGAATCCAAAAGCCGAATACACAGAGGCAGCCATGGACTGATGCGCCGACTTCTTGCGGCTCTTGCCTCCCCGCCGGTAATACTGGACAAGACCGCCTTCAGCCATGTCCTCGGACTCTTCAGGGAAGGCCTCCTCGAAAACCTCCTCCATCGTTGGCTCGACATATTCTTCAGCCAGAGAACCCATACCGGGTCCGGCCCTTCTCTCCCGCTTCCTCTGCATGGAGCGCTCTGTCTGCCACACCTTCGCAAGCTGGTCGGCAGAAAGTGTCCTGTTCTGGGAGCGTGCAAATTCAACGTACCTCTTTGTGTCCTCGGCTGGCATGGCGTTGAGAACCCGCTGGGTCTTGTCCGTGAACACACCCATCTTGTCCAGCAGCGTCATCCAGAAACTATCAAGCGCCCGGTCCCATTCTCCACCAGTCCACTCGTTAAGCTCCGCCCGCATTCCCTTGCCGATCTGGTGACCGATAAAGGCGGCAGACACGCCGCCCAGCAGCAGGGCTCCCGCGCCTCCGGCTCCGGCTATCACACCTCCACCGGCCCCGGCACCGGTTCCACCGCGTCCACCGAATCCACCCCTCATCAAAACAGAGGCAAGCCCGCCCGCACCAATAATGCCAGCCAGCTTCTCCACATCGGATCTGAACATGCCGGTCGCATTGGCGAAGTTATCCACAGCGTCAACCATCTTCAACATCCCGCCGGATATGCCGTCAGCGATCTTGTTCTTTATGTCATCGACCCGCTTTCCAAAATTGATTATCTGCGCCTCAAACGACTTGGCGTTTGCCTCGGCCTTGTCGGTTGGTGTCATTCCGGCCTTCTTGACACGCTTCACCTCGCCCTGTGTGAGGGAGAACTGATCCAGCGTGCCCTCCTGTTCGGCCTCCATCGCCCGGATCATTATTGGAAGCATCTGCATGGGAGAGAGCCCGGTCGCCTGCTGAAAGGCCAGCCCGCGTGCCTGTCCACCCATTCCCTTCGTGTCCCGCATGGCCTGTCTTATCCGGGCCTCCACCGCTGCCTGACCCGTGGTCTGGAAGGCTGGGAGAAGCTCCCCAAGTCCTGCCTCCCTCATTCTGTCTGCGGTTATGCCCTTTGGAAGTCCGCCACCCATGAGGGGAATCTGTCTTCTCAGTTCAATTCCGGCCGGTCCCAGCCGTCCACCCGAAGCCTCCTCCAGTGAACGGTATGAAAGGAAGTCCTGATAGGGGTCGCGATCCTTGAAGGCCTGCTGAAAACCCTGAATGGCCGCGAATATCCTCTCCGGCTTGCTGGCGAAGAAGGGCATTCTCGCCATGGCCGCCGTCATCTTCATTGAATTCTTGTCTATGTCTGTCTCGTTGGAAATGGACTCCATGTGGGATGTCATGGCCGTAAGGTATTCGATCATCCCGGACCCGCGAAGCCCCGCCTGAAAGCCCTGGTCTACAACCTGGGTTGTAAAGCCCCTCTGGTCCTGAATTCCGCCACGACGGGCCGCGCCCATCATGCCGCCAAACTGCTCACCCGAAAGCCCGAACGCCCGCTGAAGCATCTCGCCAAGGTTGACCCTCTCGTTAAGCTCCGCGCCCCTGATATCGCCCCCGGCGGCACGGGCTACCTGCATGGCCCGCTGCCTTCTCTCCATTCTCGTGAAGCCCCAGCGGCTTGAATCGTTGACCAGATCACCGCCAGTGAGGGCTCTTACCTCCATCCCCATTCTAGCTTGCTCTGTGGCCCGCGAAATGGCCGCCTGAACGCCGAAACCGATTCCCACGGCTCCCAACACCCTCCCGACCGGGCCGCCTGTGAGGCCGCGTGCGAGGCCTCCACCGACGAATTCATCCATGGCCCCTGAACCGGCTCCTCTGCCGCCTCCGCCTCCGCCTCCGCCTCCACCGCCTATTCCGGCCCCTGTGCCTGGGCCGCCACGAAGACTGTTCGCCTCGCGCCTGACGCCCCTGAGGCCCTCCTCAAGCTGGCGCACACGCTCGACATACTGGCGGACGCGGGTAACATCCCACGCCTTGTCACCGGCAGCGGTTATCTTGACCAGTTCTTCACGGGTATCCTTCAGGTGGGACTTGTAGAGTCTTATCTGGCCCTCGGCCTCCCGAAGCAACTCCTTCCGAAAGGCCTTCTTGATATTCTTGTCCAGTTGAACCTTGCCGAGATCCTCAAGGCTCCGCTTCATCTCCTTTGTGGCGTCCTGAAGCGGCTTGATGTCCATGCCGAGGGTAAGGCGGGCCTGCTTTGTGGTAGTTGGCATTCCTAGTCTCCAAAAATGTCCTCAAACTCATCGTCACCCATCACCGGGGCCTCTTTCTTCTTCTTTCTCGATCCTGGTAGATCCTTGCCAACATTATCCATCATCCGTGCGATTTCTTCATCCGTAAGATACTTGTCACTTTCAGTTACATATTTCTCAAGGACGTCGTCCTTGTCACCGAAGACACGACGGCGCTCCTCCTCAAGCCTCTTCTCCGCCTCTTCACTGAACTCCCCGTCCCACTCCTCCTCGTCTTCCGCCTGAAGAGAAGAATGGAATTCCTCAATGCGCCGTTCGTCCGCTTCATAGTAGTCCTCCAGGTTTTCGAGGAAGACCTCCTCTATGGTCATGTCGTCGAGTTCTTTTTCGGGGCGCTTCCATTTTTTCCGCCACCACCTCTTAAGACGGTATTCCTGGTCCTGTATGTTTGAAATGGCAATCCTGTGCAGATTGTCATTGTTGAGCAGCTTGCCTTCCAGCATCTCCGGAAGATTGTGGAACCGCATTCGTGGGATTAACGGCTGGTTCCTTAATCGTACTCTCGTTCCCTGCTGATTCGATTGGATTGTCATTGCCGACCTCTACGTCCTTGTGACTTCCCCCATGGACCTTGAGCCTCCAGCGCTTTTCAAAGTCCATGCACTTGTTGTAAACCTCACTCACAACATTTCCATCATGCAGTTCCATCCCATAGGCAGCGTCAAACCACCATTGGGGGAAGTCTGTCAGTGTGTGTCTGAGATGAGATATGGCGTGATTGAAGTCCTCAACTTCCGGGTCGTCCATGACTTCGACGCTTCCGTTGAGCTGGTTTCTGAGGGCGGCGATCCGGCTTCTGGCACCGAGTGAAGGTCTGCGGTAAACAAAGTCTCCAACCCAGTTGACACCTGTCTCGGCTCCTTCCATCTGGATCTTGAATGTAAAATCCATATTTGGAAGGGCGCTTTTCTTGTTGTTCATTTTTTACCTCTTACACTTGAAATTAATGTAAGGACGAATCGCACGTCCCTTCCGGCATCAACCTTCCGGATAAGGTTTACTTCGATGAAAGATCAAGTAGCCGTATCGTCTTCAGACTCGTCCTGCGACTGCCTTCCGACAAACGACCATGTCTCCGTCATGACACCGCGTGCGTCGACCGTGGTCTGACGCGCCTGGAGTTTTACTCCGGTCATGAGAAGGAGTGATGCTTCGGTATTCTTGTCAACAACCTGTGCCTGAAGCTCGCCCTGCGTGAGGATCTGCTTCAGCTTTGACATGATACCAAGCTGCTTGACTGAACTGTCCGGGACACGAAAGTTCTGACACTGGAGATCGACAGTGTAGCCTACCTCTGCGTGCTCCTCCACCTCCAGCTTGTCCAACACGTTGATTGGTTCATACTGGATGTTTTCATTGAAGGAAACATTTGAGGCAAAGGCTATCTTTCTCGCTCCAATCGAGAACTGCGCCCGTGAGCCTGTCATTACTGTAGTCATGGCTTATACTCCCTTCCTCTTAGGAATTACGCACTTTGCTGGATGTCTGCCAGGTAAATGGTTGGCAGAATGAAGTCGATACCCTGTACCGGAGTAACAACCACATTGATCGCCGCTGTCCCGGACGAGAATGTAACCCGGAGGTTCTTGTATCCCTTGCCAGCGTTGAGATCGTCTCCGACGATAATCTCAGCGTTGAGGTAAACCTCCATTCTGGTCCTTACGGAACCGGCGATATTGGTCGCCGTTGCAGTTCTTGCCTTTGTTCCCGTGTACTCCGCCTCCAGGTTGAACCGAAGGTCGTAGGCCACATAGTAGCCAGCCTCGATAACGGAACTCCTGTTCCAGACGAAGCTCGCGTCCTTTCCGTAAGTGGTATTGCCCACAACGGTTCTGTAGCCACCCTGATCAAGCGGCTCTGCAAAGGTACAGCCCGCATCAATCATCTCCGCGTAGTCGATCTTTGGATCCCATGATCCATCACGAACACGAAGGCCGTTGATATTCAGCAGCTTGTGGGTGATCGGCTCACCGACCGGAGAACCGGCCTGCATTCCGGCACAGACGCATGCGTATGCCCATGGGTCCATGTACTGAAGCTGCGCGTTGCTGTAGCTGTAGACCTGAATGTCCTGTCCCGTGAGCGAGACAAGGCCACTTGAAATTGACAGCGCTGCCGCCTTGTATTCATCCTTGGTCCCCAGCTTCGAACAGTAGGCATTCCTTTCAGATCTTCCTGCCGTCGAGGTCATGGCGATCACATGGGATGTGCAAAGGGCGTTGATGGAGTCAACCGACAACGACCCCTTGTCAGCCGAAATCAGTGGAACAACCGTGTTGATCCTTTCGAGCCTGAAGGCATCAAAGCCGTCGCCCCAGTCGGAGTTGGTTGATGTGCCGTCCGTGCCGCCCGTGAAGAAGGCAGGGCTTGCAACCAGCGCAACCGTTCCGATTACGTTGGACTTCCTTTCGGCAACAACCAGATCGCTCTGGGTGTTAAGGAAGTTGACAAGATCCTGAATGTCCCGCTTCAGGATTCCAGCAACCGCTTCAATCTGGAAGTCGGTGTAGTAGTCAAGATCAATGGCGTTCACATCCGGATTGGAGTACGTGGTCGATGCCTCATACTTCGCATTTCCGTTGATGACGTCCACAAGCTCCTTGACGGTAATCTTGGGTCGAAGCTCGCCGTCAAGCGTCTCGCCCAGGGTAATGTCAAGGTTGTCCGCTGCAACACCAAGGCAGTCCGTAGTGAGCTTTCTGTCTCCACCGGAGTCCTCGATTTTCAACTTGCAGGAAGTGGCTGCACCAACATACTTGATGCTCATCACATCCGGGCCGCCAAGCTCCTGAAGCGCATCCTCTTCTTCGCTTCCCTTGACAAACGTAAGGAATCTCGATCCCTTGAGGCCGCGAACAGTCCCGGTGATGCCCAGGATGGTGTCAATGGTTGATGTGGCGTCCACTGAAAGGTAGCCGTAGTCCTCCTTGGAACCACTGATTGCTCCCGTGTCAATGGTGAGGTCAACCTTGTTCCCATTCACCGAGGCAATTGTCGGCTTGGATGGTGCCCATCTTCCCACGGTGTCCAGTTCCGCCTGCATGGCTGCTGCGGTCTGTGAACCTACGAGAGTGTTGGTGAAGGTATAGGTTGTTCCAAAAATGTCGATGATCAGCGTCTGGCCGTTGGCGACCGTGAACGGGCCGTCAATGGTGCCGAGCAGCTTCGCATCTGCGCCTTCGGTCTGACCCTCGGAGACAACCACGTTCAGGTTGTTCTCGTCGGCTCCCCAGTTCTCCGAAAGCAGGTCGACCAGATCGCCCGAAATGGTGCTGGCGAGCGAATAGGCAGACCGTGTGGAGTTGTTTGGCTTGTAGATGACGACCTTGCTGGCTCCGTTCGGAACCCTCGGATCCTTTGAAGGCTCCGCAACAAGTCCCAGGCCGTCAGCGATGGTCCCACTCTTGTACCTTTCCTTTGCGGCCTGAATCTGTGGCCCCTCCAGAATGTCAAGAACCCTTGGCTCCCCGCCGACCGCCTCACCTATGAGACCTACAGTCCCGGTTGGCTGAAGCGGGTACCCTGTGAGGTTCTGGACCTTGACCGCCGAGTAAGCCCCTGGCTTGCTGACGGTCGCACCATTAAATGTGCGTTTTATAGACATCGTCTATTCCTCCCTTTAGAAACCCTTGAAAATTGCGTCCCACTCCTGAACCGTAGCCATGCGGACACCCTTTGCCTTCGGAAAGGCAAGCATCCCGGCGTGCATGCTTTTTCTTATTCCCTTCTTCCTGGCGTAAACGCTGAAAAGAATCTTCGGGCCTGCCGGTTCCACCGGTCCCGCGACCTCCTCGATGTACCTGGCCTTGACGGCTTTCGGAAGCTTTGACTTCCGAATCTCATCGATCTTCTTTTCAACACTGAAAGCCTTGGTAGGTGCCTTGGCCTTCTTTGCCACCTTCTTCTTTACCGTCTTTTTCTTTGAAAACTTCTTTTCTTCTGACATTTTATCCTCCAGTCGGAAGGTCTGCACTGACCTCCATTTCGACATCCGTGATGATTTCAGTCGCAATCGGAACCTCACCCTTGTTGACGCGGGCGAAGGTTTCAAAAGATGCGGTAATGAATCTTGAAAACATGTTGGCCGGAAGGTACTCGTTCAACCTCGAAAGATCCGTAGCCCTGAAAGTCATGTTGAACATTCCCTCTTCCTCTAGCTGATCGTGATATGCTCCGAGCAGGTAAAGGGCCAGAAGATACATATATTTAACCTTGTCCGGCGACCCTGCTGCATGTACTCCGATCAGGATGTCTTCCTTAATAGCAGAATATCCTATTTCACTTCTCCCGACTACATTTTCCTGGCTGTCAAGCGTGTCGAGTTCTCCGGCAAAATTATCCAGACCGGCGTGCTGGTCAAACTCAATTGCGCTGGCAAGGTTGAGGGAGAATATGGGTGAAGTTTCTGCCGCCAGTGGGAAGCCCTGAATCACCTTTATCTTGGTGTTTCTAATATAGTCGCCGATCTCCTGAATCTTGTTTGCACCATACCGTGTGGCCAGAAGCGGCCGGTCAAGCTGGCCATAGACAAGATTCTGAGCCTCCGGTGTTGCACGGAACCAGTCCATCCCGGCCTCAAGCACGATTTCGAGAATCATGTCGATTGGCAGAAAGCCAAAACGACAAGTGCTCTCAACCGGATCTTTTGGGTACCTGTCCTGCATTAAACCGTAACCCCCGCCATAACCGTGTCAACAACCCTTTCCATTTCCCTGTCCACCCACTGCTTGACCTCCTCCAGAAGATTCTTTGCTTCAATCCCCGGATGCTGCCATGACTCCGGACTTGAAGCCTCGCTCATGACCCGCCAGGTGATTAGCTGGGAAGACCCGCGCTGAAGGCCTCTGGATGTGGTGCCTCTTGCGACCTGCTGGACCCTGGTGATCCCCCGAAGGTACTCGTGTATGGGTGCCCGCTTCGGAACCCGCTTTACAGGACCGGGAATCACATTCCCCCGCGCCCCGCGAATCATCTTGTTCAGGCCATATTCCCTGACCGTTCTTTTCAGCTTGTTCTGAAGACCCATGGCTGCAGCCCTGCCTGAATAGGCGAACCGCCTGCTTGGGCCTGTGGAATGCCTGAAGGGAATGACCACATAGGACTGACCCTTCTTGTTCACCCTGGCCTTGCTTCCGCCAAGCCAGCCCGGTCTGATCGCCTTCATGTCAAACGGGTCCATGCCGTATTCGATGTTGTTCGCCATGCGGCCAACAAGGGTAATGTCGTAGTAGGGTTCGGTGCGCTCATAGCGCGTGGTAAAACTGTCCGACTGCTGGAGGCCGTTGATGTAAATGTCTGCGGAGGTTCTAAGGCGCTCCTGTGCAAGTCTTATCCATTCAGCATGGGCAGCGTTCGCAAGTCCGGCCACTGCCGTCCTGAACGACTCCGTCACCGACGCTGATATCAGGTCGGCGTTGTAGCCCATGTTTTCAATTTTAGACTTGAGCGATATCACTTCCACTCCCCACAGCCATGAAGTCCCACCGGATGTGAGCCTGCTGTGGCAGTTGCTCCGGCACCTTCACAGGATTCTTGTCGCTGTCGTAATAGTAGCGGTTCTCGTGTGGCAGATCCAAAACACGGAACGTGGGAAGCACCGGATAAAGAAATGAGAAAAGCCTGTCTTCTGGAGGCATCCGTGCCGTCTTCCACTCTATGTACTGGCCGTTGATATCGTAGTCCGTGCCAAGCTCATAGGTGTCACCCGCGCCATCTATCAGTGCAAATATATTGCCGTCTTCAGGGTCAAGGGCCGGGTACCTTATCCTGTCCCGTGTCTCCTTCCCGTTCTTGTGAATCAACTCGTTGAACTGTGAACCGAAGTCGATGATTTCGATTTTATACCAGTAGCTTACCCGAAGCGGGGACCGGAAGGTCATGAAGGCATCCTTCATGTCGTACCGGGATGACTCGGTAAATGTCTTGTCCAGTGTGATGCCCTGAATAAAGGCCCAGTCGTCCTGCGCCAGATGGTCAAGGTCTACCACGCTTCTGCCATGACAAATGGGGCAGTTCAGGTCGTGGTTTATATTCATGTTGTCCTCCACCTCACCCGTCCGCCTTGGACAGATCACCGATGGAGTGACGCGAACCATGATCCCCTGATCTTCTATCAGGTTGTTGAATTCGTCGATTACCAGGCTCACCCGTCCGGGTTTTCTGGTAGGTTTTGGATAAGTGTTCTTTGCCATTACGCGACCACCATTTGAATCCCGGTCAGGTTGTTTCTGATGTCCGATATCATCGAATCAATATGCTTCTGATACTGGAGTATCCGCGCTCCGTAGCCGGAGTTGGTTGCGCTGGATGTGGTCCCTATGGACTGTGAAAGACCGTCTATGCCTATGGACTTGCTTGCAATGCCAGCCCCGGCAATAAGGTCACCGGCTATGTTCAACGGCCCCATGGCCGCCTTCATGCCTATGATTTCCAGAATGTCCTCGTCCACTTCGTTCTGATCAAACCCGCATTCGTAATCCACAAAGATCACATAGGGGAGATAATCGCGGGCCGTATGGAGAATGGGTATAAACTGTCCACCCTGTCCCATCAGAATGGAAGACAGTGTTCCCTGCCTTGGAATAAGGTTGACCTGTGCACCGACCGAATCGGTTACAAACCATGCCGGATCAAAGCTGATCACCTCGCTTGTCAGCGGGAACTGAACACTGTAGCGGGTAACCTTCTTGACCGGATAATGGTGCAGCTTTACGTGGCCGAACTGCGTGTAGTCCGTGAAGTAGTAGTCATGGGCCTCGTTTTCAACTGCTGTTGGGAACAGCAAGACCCCACCGAGTTTTCTTTGGATGAACCGCGTGGCCGACTTGATGTACAGGTTGATAAGAGAATCCGGCATCTCATTGCCGTCATCGTCCTTCAGGTTTACGCCAAACAGGAAGTTTTCTCTTACAAATTGTGCGGAGACCAACTGGTCTGTTGATCGAGGCCGGATGTTGTATGCGGTGCCGTCATTTGACATTTTCCCGCCCTAATAAGATAGGTCAATGGTTACTTTCCTCAACCGTTCAAACTCCGAGCAGGAGCTGTTGTGGAACTTGAACTTTAGTTCTTCAGCTTCCTTTTCGGTTATGTCGAAAAAAAACTTAGCCCGTCCCGGCTTTATTTTCTCGACTTTCCTTATCTTGTGGCGTCCGGCTTCTTCAGTCTGCAGGTAAGTAGCAAAGAGATAGTTGACCGTTACATACGGGTTTCTTTTCAGACCATCTCCGTTATCTGCGCCAATCCGTCCGCTGTCGCCGATGCCGCCTTTATCACACTCACCTTGTCCCATATTTCACCCGACTGAATAACGATAGGTTGTCCGGCGGCGAGAAATATGTCGGTTGTCACGGCAGCAGATGTGCCCTTGCTCATCCTGAAATGCATGTCCACAGATGAAACCAGCCGATAGACCTTGTTTCTATCCATGTCCATTTCAGCAGAGGCGGCCGTCACGGTCGCATTGATCGGATCAATGGATCTGTCGGCAGCGCCGTGGGTCGCAAAGGCAACCGGGGCGTTGATAACCTTTCTCGCTCTGGATGCAGATGAATGCTCCTTTCGAAGCATCTCTTCCGTCGTCATATGATCTGTAGGACTCAATTCCTGTACCATAATCTACATCCTTACTTTTTGCCTGGTTGCTTGCCGTCCTTCTTTCCCGACTGCTGGGCCTGCTGCGGTGCTGGCTTGGGCTTGCCAACGAGCTTGAAGCCTGAAGCCTTGAGAGCCGACGCGACAGCCTTGTCTTCAACTTCAACAAAGCCTTCCTTGCTGACTTCGACAACACCCTTGTCCGTGCCGAGCTTCTGTCCTGCCATCATTTCATTTTGTAATCTCATCACATACTCCAGGATTGTAAGAAGGGGCGCTCGCACGCCCCTCCCGAATTTCTTACAGCGTCATCCTACGGGCCAATCAGATTTGGAACCGAAAGGCGACCGATGTTCTTGATGATCACAATTCCCCTTGGCCTGAATACAATGGGCGTATTGTATACAAGCTGCATCCAGCGGATGCTTGAAGCCACGGTTGCAAGAGGGAATTTGAGCATTGGGCTCAGTTCACGAAGCGTAAGGACCGTTTCGTCATACTGTCCAAGATAGGCAGTTCCAAGACCCGGAAGAGTCTCGTTGCCGTCGAGGAAGTCTGTCGAAGCGCCCGAGCTTGGAATCTCAGCGACAAGATACTTGGTACCAGCCGCACCGTCCGAGATGCGTGTCCGGTAGATCTTGTAGCCCTGTGTGAGGTCGTTGCCTGAAACCGCACCGCGTGCGATGACGAGCTTGACTTCATCACTGGCCCCAGCGGCTGCAACAACCGCACTGACGTTTCCGGCAGTGGCTGCTGATTCACCATTTCTGGAAATGGCCGTCACCTCGTAGGCGTAGGTGGCGAATTCAGCCGGGAGGAATCCCCTTGAAGTGGACTTGGCCTGAACCGTGACGGTCACCGTGGCCGGAGCCGTAGGTGCCGAGGGGTTGTCTGCCGCAGCAGGAGCAACCTGATCGGTTCTCAGGAATACGTCCGGGCGAAGCTGGATGGTTCCGCCGGAGGTTTTGACCCTGCGGCTGTCGAACCCTGTTTCCATTTCCTTGCCCACTGGTATCCCGTAGCGACCCTTGGAGAAGAATCCCACGTTGTAGTCCCTGTGGTTCTCATGGTTGAGATAACAGGCAGTGGGGAACATGTAGTTTGACAGAAGCACACGGGAGGCCTCTGCAAAAACTCCCTCGGTGAGGGGCTTGTCGCGGAGGTCGATGATGTGCTCAAGCGAGACGTCGGGCTTGCCGTCGCCTGCCGTGTCGGGATCGGAATAGCCGTCAATTGCCTGCTTGCGGAGGCCGTTGAACGACTGGCTGATGACCGAAGCATCTCCGTGGAAGAGGTTGTCTTCCAGACGCTCCAGCATCCACATGGTGCCGTTTTTGGTTTCAAGCGCGACCACGTTTCCGTGCGCGGGCTTGACGAGAAGCATGGGGTGCGTGATTTCACGGGTTGTCCCCATGAACTTCACGTACTGTACCTTCCTTTGATACGAACTGTCGTCCGTTCTGGGAAGGCCGCCTTCGTTGATGAAGAAACCACCGCGTCCACCATACTTGGAAAGCATGTTGTATTCTTCCACGGTGTTGTACGCCTTCGACTTGGGAATGTCGTTGTAGAAAACGATATTCTTCTGCATGAAGGATACAATTTTGAGTGTTGCGTCGAGGGCCTCAACACGAAGTGCCCCGCCATCCGACTGGCTTGCCGGATCGCTTGCGTAGCCCGCTGTGAGGGCTTTGTTGAGTTCGCTGACAACCTGGGGATTGGATGAACCGAAACCATCCCCATGGTTCTCAAACTGCTTTGTGTCCAGTACTGGATACATGGTTCATTCCTCCTAGTTGTTCAGCATGGCACGGAGCTTGGTGTCCGCTTCCGCTGATACGTAGTTGTATGTGTCGAAGTTGATGACATCGGTGTCTTCAAGTTCGCCCTTCTTGACCAATTCAATCATTGAATTGGAGATCGACTTCCTGACTTCGTCCGGAGACTTTCCTTCAAGACTCTTGTAGAAAGCACCCTGCGGAGCAGCGGCTGTGTCTCCCTGAGGAGCCTCAAACGTTCTCTGGACAGGCTGGCCAGCCGGTTGGCCTTCAGCCGTTTGGGACTTGGCCATCTGGGGCTGGTTCTCTATGATGCCGATGCGCTCGCATACAGCCTTGAGAACAACACCGATGTTGGCCATGGACTTCTCAAGCCCCGCGAAGGAGTCAAGGATGTCCTCTGTCCTCGCCTCAAACGCCGCATCCGACTTCACGACGAAGTCACGCAGACCGTTGATTTGAGTAGCCGTGTGATCGACAAGACTTTTCAGGAATTCGGAAACCTCGACCTTGGTTTCAACTTCCGATGGAAGACCCTGCTGGAATTCCGGGGGTGGAGTTGACTTGTTGGCCTCTGGCTTCACCTTTCCCTTTCCTGCCTTGTCGCTCATGTCCGATCCGGGTGCTCCGAGGGAACCGTCGTCTCCGCCACCAGTCGCCGCGCCGTTGGCAGAATTGAGGTCACCATTGGTTGACACGCCGGGAGTTGAAGTTGGCGAACCATCTCCACTCTTGCTGACGTCTGTGCCTTCGCCACCTGCTGCAGGGACGTTTCCCAGAGAGGAAAGGGCGTTGGTCACATCTTCCTTTGTTACTTGCATGAGAAACCTCCCTTTATAAACTAAAGCCAAGTTTGTTCAGGTCGTCGGTGAGAAGGGACGCGAAGTCCGTGTCACTCACACCGCCGTCTGCGTCCAGCTTGGCAGTCAAAGCCTTGAGAAGATCAATGATCTCGTCCTGTTTCGTCAACACAGCCTGAAAACCCTTTGTAGGGTCATCAAGGATGTGGTCCTGTCCGACTTCCTCTGCGGGCAGGCGTCCGATTTCCTGTGCTTCTGACATCGCTTATTCTCCTTTGCTTGAAATGATCCACCTAACCACTTCCGCCGCCGCTTCATCAGTGAAGTCGGGACGACTTTCCTTCACCCAATCGTAGGCCTTTTGAATATTGTCAGGGTCAAGACCCATTGAGCGCAGTATGATCTTCAGACCCTTGCCCTTCCTTCCAGGCTTCTTGTCGTCTTCCTGGTCAAGGTCTTCTGTCCGAAGGGCTCCGCCGCCGGATTGTGTGGCGGGGGATGTTGCGTAGCCAGCAGACAGCGACTTGATGGCCATCTCCTCGCTGTAAAAACTCTTCTTGAAAACGTCCCAGGTGCAGTCGGTGTTTACCGGGCAGTTGGTGATGGCCACGTTTTTGATCAGCGCCTTCTCGATCACCTTGTTGGACCTTCTGAGAACCTTGCCCTCGATGGAGAAGCCCAACCTGCGATCCGGGGTTTTTGCCAGCGCCTTCGCCAGTTCCCAGATGCCGTCAGCCCTTTTGGTCCCCTTGACGATCCATCCCTCGGTAAGCCAGCCCTCGGTCACACCCTTTTTGGTTTGGATCTGATCCGAATAGTATACCCGTTCGGGGTACCCAACGACCGCCGATGTGGACTGGTCATGATTGTCATTGAAGTGTCCATGCTGAAGGAAGGGGTTGAAGTCGAGCCCCTTTGCCATGACATTCTCTGCCTGGCGATCCTTGGTGGAGGTGTTCATGGTGCCTATGATTTTTCGGGAGTCGTGGCCTTCGTCCTTGTCTGCCTTCTCAAAGTCAAATTCCACATCCGGCAGCCATATACGAAAATCACTCTTGGAAATGAAAAAATCGTTCATGGAGTCCCCATAAGAAAAGGGAATAATCGCGTCACCGCAACTACTCCCTCATTCCGAGTCTCTGTTGCTCACCTGTATAAAGTCTATATTCGGATCTCTTCTGCGTCTACCCTTTTTTGGTTTCAAAGGTGAATTTGGTATTGATCGACTTCAAGACGTCCGGGCTTATCTCGACGTCGGTCTTGCAGGCTTTGCAGACCGCAAAGACCCCGTCCTTGTTCCATTTAACCAAAGCCACCCGCATCTTGACTTCAGTGTCGGTGCTCTTCACCAGATTATCCCTACAGTTGGGACACTTTACGATCATGGAGTATTCCTTTGATTTTTCTTATCTTTTCAGCTTTCTTCAGATCAATAACGATACCGGGCTGGGTTGGAGAGCTCTTCCTGATGTCCCCATTATAACCCAAAGTCTCCCCCGGTGTATAGGTCTCGGACTTGCTCACGACCAGGGAAAATGACTTCTTGATCTTCAACTCCTTCTTGAGAAATCCAATGAAGGAAACAGGGTCGATGACCTTGGTCTTCAGGATGTTCTTCAATTGAGCATCCGACAGGTTGTCCGCCTTGAAAATCTGTGCGTGTGACAGTTGCGAACCCGCGAGCTTCGAAGACGGGATGTCAATAAGCTGATCCGGGCCTCCCCGCATTACCACATATTTTCTCAGGGTCGAAAGGGCGATCCCTTCCTGGTATCTCGCCTGTGCCGTTGTGGACAGCTTGCCCGAAGGATCGACCTGTGGACGCTGTCCGCCATAAGCAGAACCGGCCCCGCCTGTCTTGGCCACCACATAGTTCCACGCTGGCATCAGGTGGATCGGCATCCAGGGTGGAGGAAGTTTCGGTTTGCCGTCCGCACCCTTGACTACAGCCTTGTGTACCTCGTCTGGAAGGGCTGTGCGGCCCCTTGGGTTTACCGACTGTGCGTATGGCGTCTTGCCACCTGGAACCTCGCTCCAGCTTTTCAGATCGCCGAAGGTGGGCATGGGCGGAGGGGCACTGGGATTTGCCTGCGCCCACGCGTCCTTCAAGAATGGCTTTAGTCTGTGAAACTGCTTCGCAGCATAGCCGCGTTTCATTCTCTCCACTTCAAGATTGATCGGTGGGTTGTTTATCACCTCATCCATGGTGTGGAAGGTACCAGATTCAAAATGCTTCTTTGCACCAGACCATGGAGGAAGGCCACTGCTTGTTCCGCCCATCTCCGTTCTTATCGCATTATACTGGGCCTTCCAGCCCGCCTCATTTATGGCACCCCCGCGCAACCTGGTCTCATAAGCTGCCAACATGTGCTTGATTGCCTTGGCGCGTTCCGGCTTCAGTTCACCCTTGATCCGCTCGTATATTTCCTTCGACCTTTTCAGGTAAGGGTTCTCTCCATTGCGCTGTGCATCAACGGCGGCCTGAACCGCTGTCTCCGCTTCTGCAAGCGCGGGATCGGCTTCGGAAAGATCACGGGCCGCCGCACCCTCTTCCGCTGGGGGAGCCGCTGCCGGGGCTGGAGTCGTGCCTACACGTTCAGCCGCCTCACGAACCGCTGCCGGACCCTCTGGAGAATCAGAAAGGTCGATTCCGCTTTCCTTCAGTTCGGCTATCAGCCGAGCCTGTTTCTGTGCCTTTGTTTCTCTGGCGCTTCCGGCCTGCTGTGCCTCACGCCTCGCCTCTTCAGGGGATATCCTTGCCATTCCCAAGGGAGTCGCACCGGCAGCACCTTCTGCAACCTGTGGGGTTCTGGGTGTGGCCGCTGCTTCAGCAGGAGCCCTTCGTGCTGCGGCCCTGGACTCACGATTCCGCCTGGCCTGTATGCCACCAGCATTTCTTCTGATAACAGGGATGGCCTCTCTAAGACTGTAGCCACCCCTTTCCCGGACCCTTCGTATTTCATCCAGCAACTGCTCTTCAGTTATCCCACCAAGGGCTGTTCTCAACTCCTCCTTTACAGATGGAGTCAGAGTTTCTCCTGCTGCCGACCTGCGGCCACGAGCCGCCGCTTCAGCAGGGGCGCTTCGTGCCCTGTCTCTAGCCCTTCTGGATTCAGCAACCGTTCCATGGTCTGCCGCTGCAGGACCATGCTTGGTTGTGATTTTTCTTATGTAGGTTCCGGAATCGACATCATCGTGTGTCGCCTCCAGCTTGTGATGGGAGTCAAAGTCATGGCCCCCACGGGTCTGCATATTGGAGGCAGCGCTCGTGACCCTCTGCCTTGGGTGACCGGTTTGCTGCGCTATTTCAGCATGGGTCATGTTGTGAACACCATCCCGCTTGCCCGCAAGCAGACGCTTTACATGCTCCACCTTTCCACGCTTCTGATCCGCCTCCGACCCTGCAGACATGGAGCCGTCCGGCAGTTTGTACCAATACTTGTAATTGCCAGGCCCACCCGTTCGCTTGATGTATTTGTGTCCACGCATGACTTATCCCTCATAGCTGAGAATTGCTTCCTGCCGCGTCTTGTTCTTCAGACTACCAAGACGGTCAAATATTTCATCAGGTATCAATTCACCTGTTTTGAATTTCTGCGAATCAAACTCAAAGGCCTCCTTCGCAACCGGGAACTTCTTGAAGCCGTAATCCTTCGGAACGACCGAAAGCTGGCACCGGCAGAAGGGGTGGACACTCCCTATCGTGGGAAGCCAGTTGCGTGCCTTGCGACCGAAGTTGCTGTCCGCCAGTTCACGCATCTTGAATATTCTGGGGGTAACCCCATCCTCTTCCAGATACAGCTTTTTGCACCATGGACACGCATCAGGAGCCGGACGCTTGTAGACCCTCTGGTCTTCATCCGCGTCGGACACCTCGCGGATTCGCCTGTAGACCCCGTGCTGGATGGCGTTGTTGATTTCAGTCTGTGCGACCCTGTGCCAGTCGCGGCCCCTGTCGTCAAGGGCATCAAAAAGGGCTGTCTTCAATTCACTGACGGTCTGCCGCTTTGCTATGGCCGTCTTCACACCTTCCTGAACCGCACGCTGGGCAGATATTGCAGCCCTTGACCTTCCGGCCCGTGCGTCCCGAACCATCGAGTCACGAAGGCCCCGGATGTATTCTCCAGCATGCTCCTGGGCATATTCAATGGCGGCTGTCTCCACGCCGGTCTGTGCCACCGCGCCCTCACGAACCATGCGCTTCAGATCCTCGTAGGTTATCCGGGCAGTCGCGCTCAAGGGAAGCATGGCGGTCAAACGACCGAAGGCTGCCGGATCAGCAACCATGTTTCTTGTCCCCGCCTTCAGCACCCCGGCCCTCCTCAGTGTCTCCATCTCGTCGTTGGTAAGAGCTCTCGGTCCAAGCGCCTCGTGTGAAAAGCCCATGAACCGTTCGTTGATTCTTCGAAGTATATCCTCAAGCTGTCGTTTGGTTATCGTCATTCAGGTACTTCTTAAAGGTGTCCATGAGTTCGGGAGCATAGGAATCTATTATCTCCCCGCCGTCTTCCTTCCAGTTCTCGCCAAGCATGATCTTCGCATTCCGTTCAAACATGCCCTGTGAGTAATTCTGCTCAACCAGATTCACAAAGTCATGCTCCACGCCAGCATCAATTTCTTCAAGCATTCCTGCCTCCCAATATCGCCCTGATCCGTGCCCGTGCGGCATCCGTGATCGGAGCCCTTCGTACAAAATCCCGAATCTCGTTTGAAGTCCAGGTTCTTATTTCAGCCAGCCGGGGTTCCGTTATGGCTATCCTTCGGCGGCTCCCACCGGGTGCCCAGGCACGCATTGCGTCCGCTCCCCTGTTTCCAGTGGAGGTTCTTGTTGTGGCGGTGGGGGTTCTTGGCCGTGACGTTCCCGTTCCCGTCAGGAACCTTTTCTCCGCCGCAACCTGCTGCTGCCTGTTGTACATCTTTGTACGCTGTTCGTTCAAGTGCCCCGCACGCCCTGTGGTCCTGTTTATGTAGTTTTTGGCATCCCCCCACGACGTCTTGCTGTGAATCATTATCAATTCACCAATGTCAATATACGGAGTGGCGGTGCCGCCCTTGGACCTCTTCTTTAGAAGCTGGTTGAAGTCGAAGTCAAGATTTTTGCGATCAGCCCTCAAAACCTTTTCTGCCTGTTCCCTTGTAAGAACAAAACCGGTCTTGGTGAACTGATATGGATATTCTGCCGAGTCTATTTTCCTTTTTAATTCAGCAACTTCTGATGCCGGTGTCCCGAGGGCCCTGGCATATTTGTCGATGCTTCGCTTCCAGGTGTCCTTCCAACTGCCAAGATACCGGTCTTTATTTGCAGGAGGAAAGTCGAAGAAGTGCTTGGTCCAGACCAGGGCACCCTTGTAGCCGTTTCCAAAGCCGCTGTTGGCGCACCCGCCTATTTCTATCAGGGTGTCCTTCTTGGCCGCTGGTGAATAGTTGGCGGTTACCTGCTTGAGGAACCGCTCCACGCCACCATAAAGCCCTGTGGCCATTTTGGGGTATTTGGCAAGGTCGTTGTTTTTGGCCCTGTTCAAAACCTCGTTGTGCCACACTATGGCCCCGTTTGACGACTTGCTCATGTGCCTTGTGGCAGCCGTTATCTTCCGCCCGGAGGACCGCTCCTTGAAGGTGAACCGAAGGCTGATGCTTCTCTGTCCGGCTCCGGCCCCATACCCGATCAGGCCGTCCATCATGGACCGCTCTATCCTGATCTCAACATCGGGGTGTCCCTGAAAGGCCTCCACCATTGAATCAAACTTGAAGTCCTTGCCGAAAAACTTGTCGATGCCCTTCATCAGCTTTACCTGCTCCGCCTCCGACAGGCTGGCCCCGTAATAGGACATCATCTTCCTGGCCGACTCACCATGCTTCTCGACTATCTCGCCATGCTCCCTGCGGAGCCTTTCAGCCTCCTCCCGCTGCCTGCGCTCCTGCTCCTGCTTGGCCCGCTTTAATTTGGCTGTGTCGATGGAAATCCGGCCTCTGGTGGCCTCTGTTCGGGTAAGGAGGGCTTCCGCCTCCTCCGGGAGCGCAGACGCGCCCACGAGGCGATTCATGGCCGTGTTGAAGCCAAGGTTTCCATACCCCCCGGCATCACGGGCTCTGGCGTTTTGCGGGCTTAGTCCACGGTGGGCTGCATCCACCTGATTCAAAGCCTCGTCCAGCGCGGATATGATATCAGACAGGGAATCCTCAACCTCCACCTCCTCCATTATGCTGGCGATGTTCACACCGTCCCGCTGAAGGTTTGTATAGAAGGGTGTGGACCGGTGGCCGTCCAGATACCCGAATATGCTGTCCCGAAGGGCCACCTCGATCTCATGGGTCACCCGTGCCTTCTGGTCATCGGTCAAATCCCTGAGAAACGGATCGTTGGCCCGCTCCGGGTCTATTACGTGTTCAAGCTGCCCCTGCTCAACAATATCGAGAAGGGCATGTCTTCTCAGCCATTCGGTGGCCGCCGGATGCCCTGTCTCATGAAGCTCAGCCAGCCGCCTTATGTTTTCAGCCTTGTGCTCTTCAGCCCCGTCAAGAAGGCGCTTGGAGGACTCGTGGCCCGTTTCCTTCAACTTCTGGAAGGTCTCCACCTGTGCAGGGGTGAGGCGCTTTCCGGGCTCGTCACCCTGATGGTAGATATAGATCCACTTGTCGCCCTTCTTGTACTTCCGCATATACTTGTGGGGACGGGCCTTGAGAATGTCGGTTATGAAGTATTCCGGCTCGGTGATGTAGAGCCCAAAGGATTTCTGGAGTCCCAGAAGCTGCAGCACCACGTTCTTTTTGGAATGAAGATTGTTCAAAACATCCTCCGGCAGTCCGTTTGAAACGTCTATCCACTCCCACTTCTTCACTTCCTCGTCGGGGTCGTATTTCACGGTGGGGGTCTTGTCGCAGTGATATTCAAAGGCATGAATGTCCAGAACCCCCTCGGGCGTCCTGACGGGTTTCATTCCGAGGGGGATAAGCGAGGCAACCTCTATACCAGCCTCTTCCTGAAGCTCCCTGATTCCTGCCTCAAGGGCGTATTCACCTGGTTCGAAGTGTCCGCCGGGGAGCGTGTACTTGTTGGAATCCCTCCTCCGGCCCATCAGAAGCTTGTCGCCGTCGAACACACCCACTGAGGCGACTGCCTTCTCCGATTGCGGTACCGCAACTCTCATCCCAACACCTCTTCGATTTCCTTCTTCAGTCCCCGGATCATCTTCTGAAACTCCCGGTCCCAATAGTCCAGCATCTCGTCCTGTATCTTCAGGATGGCCGGTCGCTTCTTCATCGACTTCTCAAGGCTTATGTCAAACATGCCTCCGGCGATCTTGTGGATCAGTTCCGGCCGCTTGCTCTCAAACTCCTCCTGCGTCGATTTGATAACAACGTCCATTCTAAAGTATAAGCTCCAGTGTCTTGAATTTGGCTTCCATCGACTTGCCGGTTGCGGTGCCCTGAAGCTTTGCCAGTTCGGCCTCAAGCTCCTTGTCGCTCATGTTCTCATAGGAAGGCTCGTCCTCCTCACCCATGGGAGCACCCGGCCCCTGCTCGCCGTCTTCTCCGGGCATTCCACCCTCCTCTTCACCGCCACCCATTGCAAGCGCCTGGAAGGCCTGAACGTATGTGGGGCTCAGAATCATGTCGCCGACCGACTCAACGTCATCGGGCTTCTTTGCGGCAGGAAGGTCATGCTCGGCACGAAGCTCGTCCACCGTCATGAATGTGGCCACCTTCTCCTTGTCCAGTTCCACCTGTTCCTTTTCACTGGATGCGTTAAGGCCGACGAACTCAAACTCGAAATCCGGCGCGAGCCGCCAGATAATGTAGTCGTTTATCATGTTAGCGATGAAGCGAAGAAGCGGGTCAAGACCCTTGTCCTTCGAAAACTTCAAACGCTCGACCTGCTGACCCATTCCGCCCAGGCCGCTGGAGCCGCCCTGCCCCGATGAATTGCGGGCTATGTCGAAGCCTATCTCTATGGGGTCGATCTGATAGACGCCGCATATCGTTTTGACCAGATACTCGGTGTACTTCCCCCACTCCATCTCCTTGTTCGTGGAGTGCATGGACTGCCAGTTCAGCTTGGTGTCCTTGTTGCCCGTGGCTATGATCGGGGTCTTCCATGCGTTTTGAACACCCGTGACCTGCTGATGGTACTGGCGTCTGAATGCCTCAAGCTGATCCGGAGGCACGTTTCCTTCAAATGCCAGAATCCCCTTCTGCGAGCTTCCCTGTGAGAAAAACTTGCGGTTGTAGGTGTCGGCATTCAGGTGTGCGGTAATGGCCGTGAGAAGCATCTCTATCTCGGAGAAGCCGTACCCGTTGGACAGAATGTCCGTTCGCGGGTTTCTCACTCCAAACGCCATCTCCCATTCGTCAAACGTGGCCCTTGGCGTGCCGTTTATAAGCTGGGTGTACCGTGGAACCCGTGTCTGGTTCACATTCGTCTGATCCGGGTTGAGGGGCTGGAGCATCATCGCGGGCATCAGGGCATTCGCATTCTGCGGAGAGAACCCGTAGTTGTTTCCATGCATTCCGCCATAGGTGGCCGCCACATCCCGCCTGTCCGGAAGTATCCTCATGGTGCCCGCGTCCACCGCTATGAACTGTGCGGGCATTCCATTGGCCCTTGGGACCACTTCAAAATTCACCTGATCGAATGTCAGGGAGTCGCGTGTGATCTTCCTGAGAAACATCTCGAAATTATCGCGCTTCTTCGTGTCCGGCGTCTCTTCCATCTGCTCCGGGAAGCCGCAGTTCATAATGAATTTTGCAAGCTCCTCGGCCTTCTTCTTCGCCGCCCCGTTCATTTTCTTCTTCTTGTCCCGCTGGGATATCTTGAAGCCGACCTTGTAGCGGTCGTCCTGTGGTACCGCAAACGCGCCCACCTGGTTGGTTCTGGTCTGGATGATTGCCGAAAGGACCGGGTCCGAGTAGCTGATCTGCCGTGCCTTGGCATAGTCAATAAATGAATACTTCTCCTTGTAGCCGAAAACCGTGAGGTTGTAACTGAACGGATCTATCAGTGAAGCCTTGGGCTCATAGGTACCATTGGAACCCAGAAGCCCAGCCTTTCTCAAGTCCCCGGCGATAGGCACTATCTCCTCGCCGATGAACTCTACAGATTTGGATAGGAAATCCCGTACTGCGCCCATATCATTCCTCTTCGTCTAGCATGCCACCCTTCATCATTTCCATAACGGCCTGGTCCGTTTCAGATGTGGCATGAACCGTTTCATTACCAATATTGATCTTGGCGTCTCCAAACTGGGGCATCCCGGCTCCACCCTTCTCTATGGAGGTTGGATCGTCGACGACGAGCTTGCCCTCTTCATAGAGCTTCTTAATCGTTGCATCGGTCGAGCCCGAAAGCTGCTGATTCCACGCCTTGTGGACGCCTTCAAAGCTGCCCTGGCCACTGCTCTGATTGAATCTGGACTCGCCAAGGTCCACAAAGTTCCCCAGCGCCTTCTGATAGGCAGCGTGCTGGTCTTTTGCAATCTGGACCTGCTGTGGATCCGAATGGTAATTCAGAAGGGCCGCAAACCTGTCAGCCAGTGGATTGCCTCTCGCCTGGCTGAAATCAAAAATGACTCCACCGGGACCGGCCGCCTTTACAAAGGTGCCAAGGTTCGTCTGCGGCTGTGGCCTGGGCTGCTGCCTTTGGGTTACCGGCTGCTGCGACCCGGACTTGGTGATCTGGTCGGCCAGATCCTGAAGCACGTCCGACATGATACCTCCTACCAGGTGTAGTGCATGAATGTCTGCTCCTGCGTGTGCAGGGGCCTGTTTGGATCAACCTTGTTCGGCGATTGATTGTGGGATTCGTCGTGGATGCTCACCTTGTCGATTGTAGTGAGATACTCGACCACCTGGCGGTCTGCGTCCGAATGAAACTGCTCGCCATGGGTGTTTTTCAGATTCTCGGAGCCAAAGGACTTGCTCACACCTGCCAAATCGCCATGCTTTACAGTCACCGTAGAATGCTCCGTACCCATCCCCACCCTTTTGCCTTCTCCGCCATCCATCATAACCGTTACATCGTCACCCGACACAGAAGACACCGTCCCCTGCTTGCCGACATGCGGACAGTTGCCATGCTTCCTGTTGTGAGGCGAATCAGTCACCTTGACCTTGTGGCCGATCTTATGTCTGCCGCTTCCCGGACCACCCTTCTGTAAATCGTTGTCCTCGCCCGTGTCGGAGGCCATTTTTCTGCCCGATGCAGCTGCCGCCTGAAATGCAGCGTCCCCGTACTTCTTTCTGCCTACCGCTGCCGCGACCGCCTTCGGGTCTTCGACCTTTCCTTCCAGCTTTCCGGCCAGCTTCTCAAAGCCCATGTAAGCCTTGTGCAGGTCGCCTTCCGCGTATGCTGCGTCACAGTCCTTGAATATGTCAACGACCTCTTCACTCAGGGATTTCTCAGCCTCCGGCTCTTCCTTCTTCTTTTTCTTTTCAGGATACATTTTCTCCTTGCAACCCTTTTTGAAATCGTCCTGCGTGTAAAGAAGGTCGCGGGAGGAACGGCTCTGTCCCGGTATGCCCTTCTTTATGGTTTCGGCTGTTGTAGTGTCTTCGCCAACACTCTTGATAAGATTCTGTGGCATCTCGGTTCTAAACATTGCTTCCCCCTTATTGGATTTGCTTGTCTCTTCCAAATGTTTTGGATGAACTGTGAATTCGTCACCATGCTCGTAGTTCTCATGTTTGCCGCCGACCAGGCGAACCCACATTTGCTCCCGCTGCTTTGGGTCGGTAAAGCCACGAGCCTGCTCCACCACCTTTACCTTTGCGTCCTTGTATTTGTATATGCCACCACGCCTCTTTCTCGGTTTCTTGTCGGGACCACGACCCTTCCTCAAATCGTCTGCAAGGTCGCCTAGAACCGACTTGCTTCTGGCTTCTTCGTTCTTGACCTCGTCTTCGGCTTCCTGCTCTGGTGTCTTTTCCTGGGCCTCTGAGGGCTCTCGCGCCTCTTCAGGATGAAAGCCGCCCTCGTCGTCGGACTTCCTTATGCCACTCCCAGGTCCACCCTTGATTAAATCATCCAATGCGCCGTCTACAGATTTCACTGAAGCACCTCCTGGTTTGGAAGCTCCACGCTCCCGGTCCTTGTCCCAAATGTTTCTTATCTCATCATGGGAATATCCCTTGTTGCGGAGGTTGCTGAAATCCTCCTTGTCGAATCTGGGATGGCCCTTAAGCTCATAGTCGTCCATCAGGTGGGGATAATGCTTCTCATCCATCATCCCCCTCTCCGGCCCGGTGGACTTTGTATCGTGAGCCTTGTCCCAGTTGATCTTTGCCTTGGTCTTCCACTCCTCGTCGTGGTCGGCATATTCCTTCTTGAACCGCTTTATGCTGCTGTCAACGTGCTGCTCCTGACCATTGTGAAGGGAATCCATCGCATGGCGGCCCATCTTGGAATCGTAAAAGGCCACCTTCTGATGATCCTCCACACCGTGCTCATGGAGCTTGTCGATCAGCTTCTTGTCGTTTGGCGTTACCTTTGAAGTCCCCCTGGCTTCACCGCGTGCAGCATGGTTATAAGCTCCGTGGGAACCCTCCATGCCGTGAGCCGCATTCAGCACCTTCTGGTGACTCTCATACCGGATCTTGCCGGTCTTGGTTCTCACAACCTTGCCACCCCTGGAGCCGGGTCCGGTTGGTCCGGCCTTTATCAGATCATCGAGGGCCGAATCGACGGACTTGCCAAGCAACCTTTTCTCATCAGCATCAGCAAACGGATGCTCACCTCTCCGCATTCTTTTTACTGCGTCATCATAATGCTCACGAAGCTTGCCACCACCCATATTCATAGCCTGAACATCATGGTGACTATGATCTACAGCATACTTTTGTTTTTTTTCAGGATCTTTTGCCTCCAAATGCTTCTTCCAGTAATGAGCAGCAGCGTCGTGATGGTCTTCCTTTGTCCAACCTGCGGTTGCCTGGGCACTTGTTGAACCACCATCCCTATGCACCTTCCCCCGCTGACGGCTCATACCAACCTTTATTTCCTTGCCAGACCGGGTCGCGCCAAGAACGCCAGAACCCTTTTGATACATTGGCGCACCAGACTCATAATGTCCTATTACCACTCCGCCTCTTGAGCCTTCGCCTCCAGCCTTCATCAAATCGTCGAGAGCACCATCAACGGACTTGTATTTCGACGGCCTCACCTGGGCATGACGCTTCAGGATATCCCCAACCTTCTTATCGTCGTGCACCTTGGCCGAACCCTTCAATTCACCGTCATGGAACTCAAGGGTTTCGTTCTCATCCGGGAAATGTACGTCATGGCTGAACTGTCCGGTTCCCACGACCACTCCAACACCCTTTGCTCCATGGGGGGATGTTCCGCTATCCTTCACCTGATGGCCGATCTTGAACCTTCTCTTGCGGGGTTTTCTGTCCGGCCCGCGACCCTTGATCACCTCGTCCAGTGCGCCATCAACGGTACCCATTATTTCCTCCTCCGATTTCTTGATAACGATGTTTATTGAAAACATCCCCTTCTCATGGTCCTCTGCGTAAACCTCAACCTTCCTGCCAAAGCCCTTCTCACGAAGCCATCTCTTTGCTCTTTTTTCGACGTCCCTGCGACCTACAAACTCAGGCCAGTCATCATCTTCCTCGCCATCGCGCATGCGAAACAGCGTGCCATTCTTCGGAGCATCATAATCCATGGTTACAACCGCATCCGCGCCGTCCCCATAGTATCCCTTTCCATTATAATCCGCCTCGGGCAGACCGCGAATCCAGCCAGCCTCATGCAGCTTCTTCAGGTCATCCTGCTGCCTCTTGGACAGCTTGATCCCGGTGGAGACTATTTCATAATTCTTGTCATGGGCCAGAAACATTCGGTCTTCATTGCGCTGGCGGACTATGAAGCCTTCCGCCGAATCCTTTACAACGTGGAAGACCTCATGAACAGGAGACATCGCTTCCTTCTGCCGCTTGCCTATGGCAACAACCCTGAAATGCTTGCCCTCACTGTTTTTAACAACTGCCCCAAACCAGCCCTCACGCCTTAGTTTGGAAGCCCACCGCTTCCTGCTTCTAATTGGATTGCTCGTGGTACCGCTTGGAGCGGTCCCGGTCTTGATTCCATCCATCAAGGCCTTTGATGTCTCATGCCCCATCTCGGCCAGCTTCTTTATCTTTTTGAAATGCTCGTCGGACAAGGATTTCTTGCGGCCACCTTCATGATAGGTATAAACCCACTTGTTCCCACGCCTGACCCGCTTGATGTACTTGTGGGGCCGCGACTTGGCCAGATCCATCACGTGCTTCATTTCTTCTCCTTCGGCTTCTTGTCATCCCCGCCGTCGTCGGAGCCGGGTTTCAGAACCTTATCTTCAGGCTTAGAACCACCGCCTTCATTTTTCTGGCCGGTACCAGCATCAGACTCGCGCCCTTCTTCGGGGCCGACATCACTGCCCGGAGCATCCGCTGAACCATCTTCCTTAGTTTGTGCAAGCGCATTCTCCCGCCTTTCCAGATCCGCCTCGCGGGCCTCCAGTCCACGCGCCTGAACCTCAGTCTCACGCTGCTGGATCTCACGGGCCTTCTCATTGGCCGCCCTTGCCCGGTCATCGAAGCTGGGCTCCTGTGCAAGACCGTTCTTGCGGTCCTTCAGGGTATCCTGCACCTTCTGCCTTCTGGCGGTGTGATGCTGCTCAATCGGGTGATCGGAGGCCTTGCCCTCATGAACCAGACGCCAGTCGCCCGGTCCCTTCTTCTCATACTTGTGGCCCTTGTAGTCGTGGATGGTGCCGTTCGGTACCGTGCCCACCTTCCTGGCCTTCTCAACCGTTTCGGCTATTACCGACTTCATGACGCCGGAAAGGTACTGGCGCACCTCGCGGTAGCCGTCATGCACAAACTGGCACTCTTCCGAGGATGAAGTCTTCCTGCTTCCAATGCCCTGCTCCCGCCAGTGTTCCGGGTCGTGGGGCATCCAGCCAAAGGAGGTGTGACGGTAGGGTGAATAAAAACCCGAATCAGGGCCAACGGTTATCGGATGGTGTGGATGGTCGGACAGCGCCTTCCGAAGCTCGGTGCGCCTGTCCCTTATCCTTTGCCGGTCGCGCTCTTCGGCTGCGCGACCCTTCTCTATAGTCTCATCAAGGAGTTCAGAGAATTCCCGCATGTCCTTCATTACCAGTACCCCTATATCATGCACCGCCAATAGCCCATGTGAGTCGCATGTCGTCCGTGCCGGATGGGTTGGTCACCTTCAGCGAGGTGAAGTCCACCCACATCTCGTTCACCTTGTCAGCCGCCATGACCAGGTCGGCCCCATTGTTTATTTTAATCCGAAAAGGCTGATCGCAGAAGAAGTAAAACCATTTTCCCTGGGCGACCTTCCCGAGGGGAATGTTGAAGTCGGTCACATTCTTCTCTATGACCTGCGTATGGCCGCCGCCTTCCTGAATGATTGTCGTCTCGGCGGTCTCATGCTCACGGTCCTCGAACCTGATCTGCTTGGGGGTCGTTGCATCGTCTTCTGATAATGTTATGCTTCCTTTCCGATAAAAGCGCATGCCCTGTTCTCCTATTCAAAACGGAACTTAATACTCTGACATTTCTTGCCTGTAGTCCATCGTTCGTTTCTGCGATCTCAAAGCCCACCCGGTCCCCAGGGTGCAGATCCCTGCGTCCCGTGCTCTGTCCAGCGATATGTGAAAAGTGAACAAAGACATCTTTCTGCCCACCTGAAACCGAAATGAAACCCCAACCCTTGTTAAGGTCAAAGAAGTCCACGACCCCGGAATGCATCTCAACTCCAATCTACTTGATTTCTTCCAAACCTTCCAGAAAAGTTGAACCAGCCTCCATGAATTCATCCCGCTGGCTCGTGAGAAAGTCGTCTATATCCTTTTGCGAAAGCACGTTGTCTATCTGGTATGCCGCGCACAGTGTGAAGAGCTCTCGGAGAGCCGACGAATCGATGAAGGACAGCTTCTCCTGAATCCTGTAGTCGATGTTGTCCTTCACATACCGCATCAGCTTCGCAGCATGGTCCTGAAGGCCCTGCAGGGCAATGGCTTTGGACGCTTCGTTGGTAAGTCTGGTTGGTGTTGCCAAGGGCTCCTCTTTTGCTTCATAGGTCGCATCAGCCATGCTTGGAAGGCCTCCCATGTGGCCAAGGGTGGTTTTGGCTCTCGGATGCGTGACAACCATGTCCCCCATAACCTTCATCCCCGCCATCTGATCACCCAAAACTGAAACTGAAGCCCGACGACTGGCAGGCCTCGTATGCGATCCACAGTGCCATGACACAATCGTCATGCGAGCCCACACCCTGCAGCTTTCCATTCTGCCATGTGAAGCACTTTAGCTCGTTGATCAGAATATCCATCAGCCTTCTATCCCTTTCGGTCTTTCTGGGGATGATCCACTTCCGGTTCTCAAACCGCACCTGGAGGCTGGGAATGCCCTTCTCAAGCGAATTCTTGTTGCGGGCGGTGGTTGTGTACCCCTCGACCGGAAGGTCCGTGTTGGCCACAAGCTCGTCCCTGAACACCTTTTGAAACTGGTTGTCCTCGATGTAGATCCGGGTCGGCCTGTAGTTGTGGTAAACATCCTCTATCTCGTGAAGCTGCTCGGTCATGGATCTGCCCTTGAAGCGCCTCATGTCCAATATACGGATATTCTTGTACTGATCGACGCCAACCGTCATTATCACGGTATAGTCCGCACCCACAGCCGCCGACAGGGCAAGGTCGACCCCGGTGTAGACGGTGTATTCATTGTGCATGGAATCGGTCATGTCGGTAACCAGCGACAACTCGGTGTCGTAGTTCTCCTTCAGGATTCTCTCCGGAAACAGCGAAGAGCCCTCGGACACAGGCTGGACAAGGTATTCCCGTGCGAAGCGTATGGAGCCAACCTCCACCTCCCTCTTTCTCAACATCTCCAGCGAATAACGGGTCGGCCACAGGGCCTTGCCGTCCTCCTTTATGGCCGGATGCCTAGAGCAGTAGTATTCGGGGTTGATCCAGATATCACCGTAAAGGTCCGATGCGTGGAAGGGTGTCCCGACGACGATTAGCTGGCCGCCGGGGATTACCATCGGGGTTATGGCTGAATAGAAATAGTCTATTGATTTCATCCGGGTGACTTCGGAATAGATGTTCTCGTCGGACAGAACGTCGTCGCAAACCATCCATACCGGGTGACCACCCCTTACAGCCGCTCCCCAGCCCCTGGCCCTCACAACCGCACCGTTGGAGCACCTGATCTCCGTTTTCGACCAGCTATCACGCTTTGCCGGAAGCAGAAAGCGAAGCTTCGGGTTTGACTCTATTTCAATCTTCACAAGGTCCAGAAATTCGATAGCCTTCTTCTCCGACGAGGAGAAGATGTAGCCCAGGGAGCTTCTGGGCAGCGACTTGAAGTCTTCGGACGGCAGCGGGGGAATCCAGTTGTAGTAAAGCCGCCAGATCACATAGGCGAATGAAAAGAAGAAGCTCTTGCCCGAATCGCGTGAGCTTAGAATGTTGATCTTGTTGTTTTCGGATACCGCCTTGGCCCACGACTGATGGTGCTCGACGATTTCCATGTTGAGGATTTTTTCTGCAAAGTAGGCGAGGTCATGCTTCTTGAAAAGGTCGTCAAGCTGCGACTCGGTCAATTTCAGTTTCAATCCGGGTATGGGCATGTGAATTCCAGTTTACGCTTTTTCTTCAAACAGAAGTTTGAACTTCCCTGCCTCCACCGCCTTCCTGAAGTCGTCAGGGGTTATGGTAAGCTCCCCATACCTGTCGCGCAGATTCAGGTAATCGGGCCTTATGTCGTTTATACAGTGAAGACCAAGCTCGGAGCAATACATGTCCTCCTTGGTGCTGGAGAATTCCCAGTCATAGCCAATACCCTCGGCCTCATAGTAACAGGCCCTCTTCCAGACCCTCTCGCGGTCTTCCCATCCCCACGGGAGCCTCAAACCGGCTATGGCGCTGATCCCCACGAAGAGCTCTTTGATGTTGGCGGTATGGACACCGGGCAGACCCGTGGAATGGACTATGGTCGAAACCATGCTCTCCCTGTATTGCGGGCCAATTGGCATGAGCTTCTGTGAGCCGCGTATGGCGAGGTGTGTATAGTCGGAAGCCTGAAGCGCGGTCGTACCTTCAAACTCGGCCCGGACCAGAATAATGTCACCGGGTACGGTGTAGCATTCGGCTATCTCATGGGCATTGCCGTCCAGAAGGTGGCCCTTGATTCCCACCCTGTTTATTATCGAAAGCATGTCCCTGCCGGTGCTTGACCGGAGGATCCAGTAGAGAAGTCTTCCACCGAGTCGGGATATCATTCCCCAGCCTCCTGCTTGTAGGGGCATTCAGCGTCGGTGCAATCCTTGGGCTTGCACTCCTTCGGCGTCTTGCCACACTTTTTGCACTTCAACTCTTCGGTTTTTGTTCCCCTTGGTGGCAGTTGTACCACTTCGGCCTCCTTTATGATTTTCAACGGATGGTTCAAGTCGTCTTCTTCCTGTACATCATGAGCGTGCCATTGCCCGACCAGGCATGGTCGGTACCGGCTGTCCTGGCCTCGATCTTCATTCTCATGTGGTGGCCAAGGCGGGCTATGTCGTTTGTCATGCAGTCCTTCCGGCCCGATCCCAGAAGCTGTCTCCGCTGCATGAAGCAGTGGAGCTTCACCTCGAGTCCAAACATGTTGTATTCGCCGGTCCCGTATGGGTTGGCCACAATGTTCTCAAACTGCTTGGTGGTCGTATTCCAGTCCGCGTCCCAGTAGCCCGCTGCAAGGTTTCCGTATTCATTCGGGACATTCTGCACCAGCACCATGTCCTCGTTTGCAACGGATATCGTCCCGTCCCCGGCTGCCGGGATAATGAGGTATCCGCCGTATAGGTCGAAGTTGGTGTTTGTGTCCGCCGAATAGCTGGTTGTCTTCGGTACTATGCTGAAGGAAAGGTTGTCGCCAAGCTGCGCGTCCTTCCACATTATATCGCCCTGCCTGACATGGGTTTCATTGTTTATGGTGTTGAAATCCAGATAAACCACTTCAGGATTGTTCCCCTCCGACGCGGGATGGTCCCACTTCAGGTCAATGGTGTTTTCATCTGATCCACCAACCGCATGCGGGTCAGTGTGGTCATCGTCGCGTGAGGTGAAGTAGGTGTAGGTTCCAAGCGGTCGGCAGGTGTCGTGAACGTAATGCTTGCCGTCCGTGGTTTCGGCCTCTCCACCCGCCATGTTGACCACGACCGGCTGACGTGGACCGGATGTGGTTATGGAGTGTCCGGAATTGTCGGGACAGACGGTTGGGACGGTTGGGCTCCAGACATACTTGTAAGCCTCTTCAGTCTCACACCAGACGCGGTACTTGTAAACTATCATCCCGTTCTCCTACAGGGCATAGACGACATTCGTCACATAAACATACTTGCCGGATGTTCCGGACTTTGCCTGAACCTCGAAATAGGCCTCTTCGTCGGGCAGGTTGTCTATCGCTCCCAGATCGATCATCCCGTATTCATTCAGGCTTACATCCGTCTTCTCACAGATCACCTCGCCATTGTCCACATCGAATATTCTAATGGACGCATTAGCGGCCCCTTCCTGAATCATCGCCCGCATGCGGAATGAAACAGGGATGGCCTCTTCGGTCTTTCCAGGGTAGGGGAATCCGTCAAGCGCCTCGTACTCTGTGCTGTTGGTGCGCTTCTCCCCGGATGAAACGTAATTGTATTTAGAATACTTGTGCATTACGCCCCTCCCAGCTTCAATTCATAAAATATGTGCTTCATGCCCGTCTGGTTCACCTCCAGAATAAGCCCCTCGTGTTCGGACCCAAGTACATCGATATCATAATCAAGCCGCTTGTGGCCTCCGGGCTTGTCCTTGTCCGCCCTGAGAACCGCATCGTTAAAGGCATAAGTATTCTGGTCTATCAGGGTCAGGGAGCCGTCATTGTTCAGCTTGGAAAGCTTTACATCAATCTCCCAGTTCTGCGAATCCGGCTGAAACTCCAGCCTCATTCCAAATACATTGAAATCGGTGTTTCCCTGATCCCAATAGCTTGTCCGGTAAATGTTGGCCTCAAACTCCTTGGACGCTTCAACAATGCTCAACTCCGGCTCGTCGATCCATGTCTTGCTGGTCTGGTAATAACCGTTTGCAGTAACGGAAATGTCTTCGGTGTCGCCAGCCGTTGTGTTGCCCGTTGTTTCGTCGACGCTCATTCCGGTAACCCTGACCGTAAACGGAAGGCCGTTGGCCCCGCCCACATCCATTACCAGATGGCTGTGATAAAACTTTTCAACAGAGGTGTAGGGTACAGCACTGGTGACCGCCTGTGCCGTGTCGGTTTCAAGATACCAGCCAAGCCACCACAGCACACCGTTGATGTGGGGGGACTGGCTGAAAACGACCCTCGATGGAAAGTCACCCCACTCATGCGAGTGTCCCAGATCCTTGAAGGTGACGGAACGGTCGTCCTGCTTCCCCGGCCCCAGGTTCTCATTGTCAATGTCCACTATGTCCGCATCATATTCGGCGTTGGGCTCTATGGTTCCACCGCTGGTCTTTTTCCAGTTCAAATCACCCGCGAGTATGGCCGCCGTGAGGGAGCCCGCGTCCCGCAGATCGTCTGGAGAAAACTTGCCACTCAGATCGTAATCGGTGATCGGATGGACAAGCGTAATCCCAAGCTCCTGGATGTCCACATTCGACCCGGTAGTGTCAACGAAAAGACCCATTACTTTCCAAGCCTCTTTCTAACGAGTTCAAGAAGGGCAAACAGCCTCTTCTCCATGTATTCCAGCTCCTCCCGTGAAGCCTTCTTTATGCGCTCCTGAAGACGGTCAAACATGATTTCCAGCGCTCCCATCATTTCCTCTTCCGCACCGCCTTCTTCTTTTTCTTCTTCGCCACCGTAACCTTTGTGGAGGCCTTCGATTTGGACCTGCCGGTCAGGATTGCGTTCTGTTCCGAAAGGGTCGCATTCTCCAGCTTCAGTCCTTCGATTTCCTGCGCCCTCTCCTTCAGCAGCTTCTCGGTCTTCTCGTGCTCCTGCTTCAGGGCCAGCATCTCCGCGTGAACCTTGCCCGCCAGTATCTTCGCACTCGCTATGCGCTGAACCGCACCCTCATACTTCGTCTTCCAGTAGATTGTCCACTCTGTCCTCGTGAGCTTCAGTGCCGTGTCCACCGTGATGTCTGTGACCGGCTGATCAGTATTTGCTACCGCTTCCATTCCAATAACCTCCAGTACGATTGGTGAGCCAGTTATTTCAGAACGCTGGCTCGAAACGTCCGACAGTATTCTCCCACCCGGTTATACGAAATCAATACCTGTAGGCCCATTCCGTTTGAAGGATCGGGGTGTCTATGTTTGCACCGGCTTCAAGGTAGAACTGGACATAATCACCCTTGTTCACATCCAGGTTGAGCGTGTTGTCTTCATTGCCTGTGGCCGCCGTTACCGCAAGTGTGGCAAGGTTTGTGGCCACACCGTTCTTCCTTATCCGGAAGTTGCAGGTTCCCGAAGCGCCTAGCTGGGCAGAGGCCGCAACCAGGGTGGCATCCCTCTTCATCCGTATGCCGGACTGCATGAGGTTGACCCGACTTGACCACAGATACTCGTTTTTGTTTGTGGCGGTGTTTCTGCCGGTTACCACGATGTGCTCGCGCTGTGTGGACAGCCACTTGTTTCTGGAGTTGGACTTGTCGTAAACGGCTATGATGCCGTCCTCCATCATGGCTACAGGAATCTGCCCTGCAGCGCCCAGGTTGGAGCTTGGAGGGGATGTGGGGTCTTTCTCAACCAGCCAGAAGTTTGGCTCGGTGTCGTCATCGCCGCCGAAGTTCCAAACGCCCGACACAGTCTCATCCACTTCAAGAAGGGCTATGGTGTAGTCGGCACCTTCAAGACCGGCCATCCAGCGGTCGGCTGTTTCATTCCATCTGAGGTTCGCGTCCGCACCCGTCGTACCCCGCTCCACCTGAAGGGAAGCGTCAGCGCCCGTCGTCGCACCTTCACGAAGGATGATGTTGGCGTTTGTGACGTTGACCTCGTTTACAGTGGTATCCGTGATGGTCCCGACAAACGTAATGTTTCCATCCACATACAGGTCGCTCAAAACGCGTACGTCGACCTGTGGGTTTGTAGCGTCAGCCAGGGCCCCCAAAAGAAGCTCATCGGCAGATACATCGGCCCGGAGGAAGTCCTGAACGTTCGATCCGTCGTTTCGGGTAATGGATACATCGTTTGCATCGTTGGATCTGAATTCCAGATCCTTCGTGGTCCCGTCGACATTCAGTATGCCGTCCGAATCGTTGTCGTAGACATCGTCCAGATCAGGGGCTACAGCGTTTATGGCCGCACACAGGTCGTCGGCATAACCCTGCATGGTTGAGGCACTTGAAATGGGACAGCCTGAAGTGTTGGCACCAATGAGCCCTGCGCCACCCGCACCTGAAAGCTCCGTTTCGGTGTAGTAGCGCCCGTCATGAATATGGAGGGGATTGCCTGAAGGACCGCTCGCATTCACCTCGGAGCCGTCAACCAGATCCTCGTTGTTGTTTTCATTGGTAATCTCATAGACGTTCAGGAAGGCGGCAAGACAGTCGCGGTTTGTATAGTCCCCCGCAGCAACGGACTGATAGCCTGTGCCGTAATCGATCTCAACCGTAAGGTCTCCGCCGATTATCGCAGCCTCCATATCCGCCGACCGGACAAGCTCCTGCGCCGTGAACTGATCGGAAAGAACCACAGCCGCCGCAGCCTGGGCTATGGTGATGCCCAGATCATTCAATGCAACCGGTCCCACGTTCGGTTCTGTTACCCTGAAAAAGCCCATGATACCCTCCTGATCAAAGCTTCCGCCACGCAAGCTCCACGGCTGCCAGCGGATGTTGTATTCCCGTGCCTATGCCCATTACCTGAAGTATATCACCTTCGTCCATGTCGATGTCCATGTTGGAGTCATCGGCGGACCCTCCAGTGACATTCAGGGATGCGACCGTCACGGCCGCCCCGTTCTTTCTTATCTCCAGAATCCAGTCTCCAGTCGACCGCGACTGACCCGACAAGCCGGTTATGGTGCAGGGCCTTAGAAGCCGCACACCCTGTCTGCCAGCCGTTGGAACGTCCTCGATGGACAGATACCGGTCCTTTACACCCAAACCGAAGTCGCCTGCCGTGATGATTGGCCGTGCAAGGCTCAGGATCTTCCCACGGTTGGGATCGGGAATCATCGGGACGCCGTCGACAAACTCAATGTTGGTCCCCGCAGACCCAAGGGCATTGCATATCAGTTCGGCTATTATGTGGGTGTACTCGTGAGGCTTGTCTATCCGGTCGACCAGAACCTCAAAGAGTTCGTCACATGTAACATCGGCGAAGGGCGGAGGCCCGTTTGGAGAGCGATAGTCAGGCATCTGTTAGTCGCTTTTCTTTCTGTTTTTAATCAGTTCGAGTTTCAGCCGCAGCAGATCGTGTGGGTTGATGTTGTGAACCTTCTTGTCGATGTAGACCTGCCCGTTCTCCATTATTTCCATTTCATGCATGGTTCTATCGAGGTTGCGGATGATCGGGGTGTTTCCAAGCAGCAGCATGGAGCCGAAGAACCTGTGAACAAAAGGCATGTCCTTCACCTTCTCCTCAAGCTCCTTGTCCTCCTCGCGTGTGTTCCCCGGCTGGAGAGGCTTCCCCTCGTCCACATTGAACAGCCCGTCCACATGGTCCATCTCCCTGTAGCCCTTCGGCAGCGGCCTGTCACCCGGCTGAAGGCTGGCCCTCTTTGTGGGATCGGCTGTCTTCATGGCCTCGCGCCACTTGGACTCCTCAACCGAAAGGACCGTCTGAAACTTCGGATTGATGATCTGAACATATCTGCCTATCTTGATCAGAAAATGAAACCAGAAGATTGAAAGGAAGCCGGGATGCTTTTTGGACCACGGCCAGCATGGACGCAGCGTGATCTTGAAGGCGAATACAAAATTCATTAGGAATACCCCTTTATGCCAGTTCGACTGAAATCTGATCACCGACGCCCCGCCGGAATATCAAATATGTTCTGTTGTTGTCGTCCGTGTCAATCCATATCGCCATGCGGTTTGCAGCCCCAAGCACGGGCTCGCTGTTCTGTGAATAGACCTTTATGGACATCTCGCCCGGTGTGTCGATGTTTCCACTGGCGTCTATTGTGGCCGGTGAGAAGACCTGTCCGTTGGCCGTGGCGTTTACGGCCAGAATCTTCTTCTGTTGTCCCGTGTAGTCGGCTGGTGTGTCGGTGAGGTCCAGATACTTCGTGACCACGGTACCGCCGGTCCCCAGAAGCGACCAGTCCTTGCGGCCCGTGCCGGTCTTCTGCCAGTGCTGTCCATTTGCCGCTATCTGCAGCAAACAGCCCCGTGGTGCGTTGTAACCGTCCACAGAGGGGTCGAAGTCCTCCTCGACCCGAAAATGGCTGAGTCTTTCCAAAATCAGCCCGAACAGGGCAATGGGATTGTCCTGGTATTCACCTACATCGATGGTTTCCAAAGAGGGGCCGGGTTCTACTGTAGGACTCATTTCAGGAGGCTCCCAAGGTTGGTTCAATTACAGTATATTTGTCGAAAGGCGTTCGCACAAGATTAAGTTGGGTTTTCGGCTTCCCTGTCCTTCCGCCTCCTGCCGGTTGCGGCACCGCAACTGCCGAGACGGGCCTTTATGATCTGGACATATTCAGCCTCGCGCTCTATGCCTATGGCATTCAGTCCAAGCTCGCGGGCCGCCAGAAGCGTGGTTCCCGATCCGGCAAACGGGTCAAACACTGTCCCGCCGTGTGGGGTGATCATCTTTATCAGATACTTCATCAGGGCTATCGGCTTCACGGTGGGATGTGTATTTCTACTCATTGTAACATGTCCCGTGAGCGAGCCGTCCTGGTTGAACTCATACCCTCCAGCCACCTTCTCATCCAGCGCTTCACAGCCAGCATTGCGCTCGGCCACCGATGGCTTGGCGCAGTAAAAGAACCTGCTCGCCCCACCGGAATCGTTATGATCGTGACCGGCCCTTATCGCCTTGCCACCCTTCTGGGTTATCGCCCAGGTGCTTCTCTTTGTTACAATGCCTCCACCCTTCATGGGTGTGGATGTGGACGTTCCGCTCTGCTCGTCCATTATTCGAACCGGGCATTCGGGATGACAGCACCAGTCCTCAACGGTTTCAAAGCCGTTCTCGTCGGCATGACCCGACCTGTACCCAAGCTCACCCTTGCCCTTCAGAAGTCCGGAATCAGCTACCGGCTTTTTGCCCTTTACCTCATCGCAGCCCTTCGTGCCCCTCACCTCCTTCAATCCGACCTGGTAGCATTCGGGATGATGCGAGAGAACAAGATTGGCTGGCCAGCGCCCCTTCGGTTCCTGTCGTCCGGGGTGTGGCCTGAACCTTTGGAATATGCCGGTGCCGCCACGCTTGTCGCCTCCACCCTTTCCTCTCTTGGGCGGGGTGTTTGGAAGGGGAGTGCCTATGCGGCAGCCGTCTATGTTCAGCGCCCCGGTACCCCATTTCAGCACGTTGTCCACTATGGACCCGCTCAAGGGTTTCCTTACAAGGATCCAGTTTTCACTGGAGGGCTTCAGCCCACTCCCCCAGCCGTCCCAGCGTGCAGCCTGTCGTGTTACCGGCCTGGTTATATTCACATAGGTCTGCCCGTTCTCATCGCCCGGACTTGTGTTCATGGGAATATTGGCTGACGAGTCCTTCTTGTTTGCCGGACGCTTCGTGCCCTTTCTGGTTGCGACCACTTCGGGCTCTACCCCGAAATGCTTGTCTATGGCCTTTGCCATGTTCTGGGACTTTGGGAATCCACTGCCAAAGAGATGGTTGACAACATCCCTTATTTCAAAACCAGCGTTCTCAAGCGCGGTGGCCGTCCAGTGTGAAGTCCGTGGAAGCGCCCATACAAGCCCGTGGGCTCCGGGCTTGAGCACCCGGTGGATCTCCATGAACAGCGTTTCCATCCACTTGATCCATTTGTGGGCTCCACCCAGATCCGAATCCCAATCCTTTCCAATAATGGAAATCCCTGCCGGAGGATCACAGATCAGCGCGTCCAGCGAGTTGGGCTTCAATATTCTGGTCTGTTCAAAACAGTCACCGTGGAGGATTTCCTGGATGCTTGGTGTTATCTTTCTTGTCTTCGTCTTCCACTTCTTCGTCTTTTTCATAAAAGCCCTCAATAAACAATGTGACCAATATCACAAGTGAACCCAATATGATCCCCTTGAAATCATTGCGAATAATAGCAACAACGATCAGGGCCGACATGAAGCCTTGCAGAAACCTCGTCATCCCTCTTTATCTCCTATCGGTATTAGCTGCCAGTCGCCCGGATGACGGTGCCAGGTCATTTTGTAGCGCTGTCCCACCTGTGCACCTTTTGGAGCCTGTATCCTTTTCGTCTCACCGTCCCGGCTGTATTCGATGAAGAGCCGTTGATGAAGTGGAAGTTGGTGGGAGCCGATCAGAACGACTATCCCCGTGTAGGTGGGAGGGACATGCGTCATCAGTCCAGTTCCTCTCTGGCAAGCGTTTTGACAAAGGAGTAAACGCCAAGGAGAAAAGCCACCACAACCGCCACAACGACGACCACCGCTATTATCTGGATCAGATTCACTTGTTGAGTTCCTTTATAAGCTCGTCGGCCTTCTTCACAGCCGTTTCACAGGAAGCGGTCGGACCCTGAAATCTTACAAGGGCCGAAAGGATCTGAATAGCAAAATCCTCACGTTTCGTCTTCCCTACTATTGTGTGGAATACGGGCTGGTGCCCGCGTGTCACTACCTTCTGCTCCTTCATGTCTGCCTCCGATTGTGATCCGGGCTCCCCGCTGATCAGGCGGGGTATTACTCAGCAGAGCGGCCCGGTATCTGTTTCCTTAGAAATTTGTTCATCCTGTCCACACAGCGGGGACAGAACGTATGTGTCCGCAGCGTCTTCCACTTGAAGTCGTTGAAGGACTTGGTGTTGCGGAACCTGTGCTCACCGGCACGATAGCAACCGGTCGTGGAGCACTTGTTTGTGGGGTGGATCTTTCCTTCATATCTCCATACTCCGGGCTGGATTCCTTCAGGCTGTAGTCCTTTTCCGGGGCCTGTCATTCTTCCCACCACCATACGCGGCCTGTCAGCATGTTCTTCTTGTACACGGCATCACCTGCCGACCCTGGGGTCTTGAAGACAAACCGCATGGTCACGAATACCACATAGGGCGCTCCCCACAGCCAGCAGGTAAGCAGCACGATCCAGTTTGCAGTAAATCTAATCGTTTGCACCGCGACCCTCCTTGAATCCCTTTTCCATTTCTGCCGTTGCCTGTCCCACGCAATGCGCCAGGCCCTTGGGACAGGCCCTTTCAATCATGTTTGCCAGCGTCCAGGATACCGTACCCACCGCAACCGCGAGTATCAGAATGAATATGATCGCCAGCTTGTCGGTTCTGTCCAGCATTATGAAATCTTCGCCCCCCTTATTGTTTCAACAAGCCTGTTTATCCTGTCCTGCTGATCATCTATCCGCTTGTTTATGGCATCAAGGCTCTTGCGGGTGTCCACCTCCATCACCTTTTCAACAACCATCATTTCGTCGATGTCGCGGCCTATCAGCAGAAACCGCACCTCCGTCTGATCACTAAACACCTTAAGGTGCTCCAGCATGGTCTCGCATGGTTCTCCCGCGTGCTTCAGCACCACGATGTCACCCGGCTTCACGGCCTCCAGCCTGATGTCCATTTTCCTTAATTTCTCAATGGCTTCATTTTCCGTCACCGCACACCTCCTTTGGGTCAGGATTCTTTCCGGCCTCCTCTATCCTCGCATCGGCGGCCTTGAGGGCCGACTCAGTGTCAAGGTGAACACCGGGCTTCAGGGTTAATACAATTCTATGGGTGTCCTTGAACTTGCCGTCCGTCTCACATTTCTCTACCGCCACGTTCAGAAGGGTTTTCAGATTTTCATATTCCTTCGCCTTGGCTATCAGGATTCTCAAGCTCTTCGCCCACTTGTCCATCTTGTCCGCTTCAGTCGATAAGAAGTCTTCAAACATTATTCAACTACCTCCAGTGGCTTGATGTCGGGGTCCACGTTCGGACTCACGCAAAGCGCGAGGTGGGTGATCTCCATTTTTCTTATCACCCTGTTTCCATCCTTGTCACCGTGGGTTCTGAGAATCTTCCCGCCCACAGCCGGATAAAGCTTCTTGAGAAGCTCCCTGTCCATTGGCTCATTGAGTTCCACCCGTGCCAGAACGCCTGCAGGAGAGTATCCCTTGTTCTGATGAAGTATCGCGTGCCCCATTGTGTTTTCAACGGTTGGCCCCTTGGGACCAAACTCCCGAGTCACGGGGACGCCTTCGGCTGGGAAGTTCACAGCCTCCGACAATATAATGTCGCCGGTCTTGTCTGGTTTCGATCCCGTGTTGAGCACGGGGCCTTTAAGTTTCTTCGCTTCCTTTTTGCTCTGGTCGTCCGCGTTGTAAAGTGTGGTGGATATCATGCCGTCTTCTCCATTTCAATTACATCACCGCTTTCTATCGCCTTCTGCCTCATCTCCCTCATGTGGGTGATGATCATGGTCAACTCATCATACGTTATTGTCTTCTCAAGCTCGGCCACAGGATCAGGCCCCTCTTCCTTCTCCTCCACCTTCTGCCCGTTTGCCGGATTCAGGTTAAGCTGCTGCCACACATGGATGGCCCCCTCATCCGATGGAAGCCCAAGGGATGTCCTCATGATCTTCATGGCAGCCGTCAGAGAGTCCATGCAGGACTTCAGGTCTGAGGGCCTAAACTGGCCGAACACCAGCTTTCCGGCCTCATCCCGGTATGTGCCCACCTCCAGCTTCGTCATCATCTCCAGCGCCTTGGCCATCCCCAGCTTCCCAGCCTTGATTAGCTGATCATTCAGTTCAGCCACGAAATCAAGCTGGCTCTTCACTATCTCCCGCGTGTAGCCGTCCTTGATGTGGTGCGCCCGCTCATGCCAGTCCGGGGCTGGGACAAGTACAAATATGTCGTCTATCTGCTTTTTTGAATATCCGCGCTCCTTCAGAAACCGGCCTATCCCCAGGTTCCTCGGATTGGCAATGCTCCAGTCAACCACAAGCTTCTCTATCTTGGCCGCACTAGGCGTGGCCTTCCTTACACGGGTCTTCTCCCTGGGACTCTTCACCTTCTCCTTGCGTACAAACCTGTACTTTCTCTTCTTCGCCAAAATACCCCTCCCGAATTGTATTACAGCTTAAAAACGTCCCTTCCCTGGACAAGCATATCCGAACGTGTGTTCCCGCGACAATGGCTTTCTCCATTTTTCTCCATTTTTCACAATTGAAAAGGGCCGGTCGCACGTCTGAATGTTACCGGCCCTTCGCTTTCACTTTTACTAATCCTGATGTAGATTTTATTCCACCTGTAGCTTATCTCATGGCGACTCCTTTCAGTGTGATGTTCCCGCGTGCATTTGAAGTGATACTCCGCGTTTTTGGATTCCGGTCGTCCCTTGTGGCTTCCAAACAAGAAGGGGCCGGTAGTTCATGTCTTCACTATACGGATTTCAGGTGGGGGTTGTCATCAGGTGTTTTCTTTTTTCCGGTACGTGGGGAAGTTGTCTGCGGCTCCACCCAGCCCTGCTTCGTTATCTCCGACTCGTCCCACCAGACCAGGGTTACAAGCCGTGCTCCCTCGTTCCGTGGTGATATGTTCAGATCCCACTGGCCGTCCGGCTTCTCCCTCGCATAGACATAGCGGGCACTGGCCTCGGTGTATGGATCCTCTTCAGGATGCTTCGGGTCGTGCCAGCCGATATTGGCCACCGCGAGGAGTGTCTTCATGTCGCACACCCCTGGGTACATCACGGCGTAGGGCTCGTCGGGACCGAAATAGAGAAAGTCGTCTTCTGTCAGGTGTGTCTCTATCGGCGGGGTTCTGAATTCGGGGTCGTAGCCGTCGAGCTTTCCAATGAGCCCCCAATAGATGTCGTTCCACTTCTCCCTTTCCTTTTTCGACAGCGGGATGAACGTGGCTCCACTTCCCTCCCCGTCCGGGCACTTGTCGTGATGGATGATCGCATGGTCCTTCGTCTTCTCGAAACCGATGGCCTTGTGCTTGACCGTCGTGGAGCACCTCCGGCACTTCATTTCAATGTCGACCCCATGACGAAGGCAGAAGGCCCGCACCATCTCCTCCGACTGGCAGGGGATGTCCCTCTTTCCATCTGCGGACTTAAAGGTTCCGGTCATGCCTTGTCCTCCAATGCTTCCCATTACAATCCTCAACATTCGGCATGGGCCATCGCCTCGTCCTTGTCCTTCTTGTACCGAAGGTGGAAGCCCTCAAGCCGCGTGCGGAGCGGTATGCCTTTTTCAATCATTCTTATTCTCAGGATCTCCGGCGAGCACCCCATCCTTCTGGATGTGTCCGTGAGCGAGAGCTTGTCCCCCCAGTACAGCCTTTTTGCCTGCTCCAGATCCACCTGGACCTTTTTCCTGTGTCTACCCATTTTGAACCTCCTGTACCTCATGGCTTTGCCGGTTGCGGTGCCGCAACTGAGCCCTTGTCTGCCTCCCGGATGAAATCCATGCATTCATCACAGATGTTTATGGCGTCAGTCGGGTCCGGCCCGAACGGGACTATCAGGCAGTGCTCAAAACAATTGCAGATGTGGCAAACCGCCTCAGTCGTTTCTGTCATGCCGTAAGCTCCCTGATCATTGTGCGTGCTGATTTCACTATGGCCTTCTTTTGCATCATTATACGGTCCACGCTCCTCTGGCGCTCTCCACCCATCAGAAGCCAGTCAGCCGATATGTCCATCGCCCTGCAGATCCTGACCACCGTGTCCGAGTTCGGGCATCTGGTTCCCGCCAGAAACTGTGAAACAGCCGCCTCGCTCACGCCAATGCGTTGGGCGAAGGTTCCCTGCTTCATTCCCGACTCCTTCACTATCCTTCGAAGCCTTGCTGAAAAGCCCTTCATGTCTCCTCCCTTGAAAAGTCACGGTAAAACGGACAGTCCGGATGACAGTCCCACAGGCTCTCATCCCCGTGCTGGATGGCGTCCGGTATGCATTCCTGATGATGTATGGCTAGGTGTTGCCAGGCGAGTTGTCCGCGAAGAAGCTCTTGCTTTCCTTCCGCATCAGCCGCGTGTACTCCTTCCTTACCATCGGATGAAACCATCCCATGCGTACACACAGCGGACAGACGTCCAGATTCAGCTTCGGAAGGTGGACGTGACCCTGTCTTCCGTGCTTGAAGCACCTCTTGACCCTGACCAGTGGTTTGTCCATGTATCAAATGTATCATGTATCCTCCGGATTTTCATCAGCCAACACCGTCAAGGAGTATTTCCAGTCTCGCTTCCCTGAATTTGTTCTGCACCGATGTATTTACGTAGTCGGCTATCACCTTGTAAATGGTGGTCTGGTGGGCTTTTGCCTTGTCCACCAGGAAGGCCCTCACCTCCGGCTCAAGGCCGTTTATTATGCGCTCGTTGTCATTCACATCCTCTGACGGCTTGTTTTTCGGGATCGTCACCCTGTTCGCATAAAACGTTGTCTTCGTGATCGTCTTCTTGCTGTGGTTCTGCAGAAACTTGAAAAGGTTCTCCTCCGATATCAGGATGTCGTCATCCACCTCTTCAGCCTTGAACTCATCAAACTTCATGTAGCGATTGAAGGCCTGGTCGGGTGCCTTGTAATTCAGGCCCTTCAGGCGTTCTATCACTTCGCTTCGGTTAAGATCCATTGTCTTATTCTCCAGGTTGTTAAGGGATGCTTGACTTAGCGTTTCGGCAAGATGAAATCAACCAAAAAAAAGATACCGCCTGCAAGCAAGCGGTATCACAAGGCAATTATCAACACAAACCGCCCCTAATGGGGGGGTTCTATAAATCGGCTATCGCCTGTCCCAGATCAAAGGGCTCAACCGTCTTCCCGGCTGCCGCTACAATCCGGTCGTTCATTACTTTTATATAGTTCTCGGTCGTGGCGTTGAAGGCCTCCGCTGAAGCCGTGAGGTTCTCGCTGTGGGTTCTGATCCTGCTTATCAACCCCTCCGCCTCACGCTTCCTGCCCGCGAGCCTCTTCGGTGACATTCCCTTCTTCACCTCCGCCGCCAGCTTCTCCTCAAACTTGGTAATGGCGTTTTTGATCTCGATGGTCGTGGCATACTCGAGCGCCTCCGCCGTCTCTGTGGTATTGAAGATGGGTACCGAATCAAGCCTGCAGTAACCACCCGCCGTGTCTATGTTTCTGAAGAGCTCTCTCACCGCGTTGAACCTGTCGTCAAACCGTGCGTCCACATAGTAAACACCGCCCGAAACCGGTCTCATCGAGATTCCATTGCAACTCATCTGTCCGGTCCCCACTATCAGCTTTTTGACCAGAAGCCGAAACTGAACCGCGTCGATGGCCTCGCGCTGGATGCGGTATTCATTTCGAAGCGCGTCTACCCGGTGTGCAAAGGCTATGTCCAGCACATCCACATCCAAATGCCCGCTATCCTTGTCCAGGATGCATTTGCAAAGTTTGACATAATAAGGCTCACCATCAACCACGGTAGGCTTGTAAATGCAGATTTCACAGCGCTCCGGTGTGTCAAGGTACCTGTGATGCTGGGTGTTGGCCTTTGGAAAGCCCGTGAGCCCGTGGTCCAGGCCCATGTCCTTCTTGACCTTCTTGACCGCCTTGATCAGCGATGTCCTGAAATCGTTTGCAGGGGTTATGTCTTCGAAGCCAAGCTCCTGAAGACGCTGTTTTGTAGTCTGGAAGCGGTCCCCCACCGCCCACCATACCAATGATCCCCGTCGTTTCATCCTGACCTCCTTTTTTAAAGTAATCTGGGGTCGCAACCGTCCCCGTAATCCTTCTCGCATTTCTCTTCGACCGCATTCATCAGATCGTCACTCAGCGCACTGTCCGGATCAGTGTCGCAAAACTCGGTAACATCAATTCTGATCTCTGTTTCATTGCCGTCCTTGTCCTTCACCTTGCGGACCAGGTAGACACAAATGTCTTCCGCGTAGCCGCCATCGCCTGGGTCGTCAAATGTTGGTGGCGAGTAAGGCACCGGGCTTCCCGTTACCTCCACTTCCAACTCGACCGTTGTTGTGGTTTTGATTTCCATCCTGACCTCCCTTGTTTATTAGTAACCTTCGTCCTTCATCTGGTCGTAAAGATAATCCCCATATTCAGCCTGATAGTCCCCGTAGCCGTAGCTTTCAGCCTCGATCAGTTCCCGCTCCACCCGCGCCTTCTCGGCTATCAGCCTGTCTATTTCCGGGTCGCCATCCTCCAGCCCTTCCAATTCAAGCTCAAGCTCGGCCTTCTCCTCTTCCAGGCCGTCTATGATACGCTCCTTGTGCTTTTGATACTGTCCATACATATTAGCCATGGTTTCCCTCCCGTGTTTCATAACTTACAACCCTCTATACGGCTAATCCGCCGAAAAACTTGAGGAAAACTTGTAAATGGGTGTTTTGTTTGAAGAATGGAGGGGGGTAATTAAAATCCCGCTAAGTGCCTGATATTACATGCCTTGCCGAAACCGGCTGATTATTACCAGCTTTCTACCAGCTTTCTACCAGCTTTCTACCAGCTTTCTACCAGCTTTCTACCAGCTTTCTACCAGCTTTCTACCAGGATCCTACTGCGCCAAGCCACTGATATTGTGGAAGTAATTATTACCAGCTTTCTATTGGGATCCCAACCAGTCAACCAGAAAAATCCACCAGAAAAAGATCCACCAGAAGTCCCTGAATATCCACAGAAAATCCACCAGAAGAAGTTCAACCAGAAATCCACCAGAAATCCATTTTTACCAGGATCCTACCAGATTCCTACCAGCTTCTAATCAACAACTTCCACATGTACCCGATATCCGTAGCGGTTTGTAAAGGCCCCCAGAAGGGTTCTCATGGCGTCAATGTTCCGCCCGCCCCGGCCTATGATCTTTCCTACGTCATTCTCGTCGTCTTCCTCGGCCCTGAAGGGTTTGAGGGTTATTACGATCACAGCCGTCGTTACCTTTATTTCTATTTCCAGACGCTCCAGACTGTCCACCAATAGTCCGCACTGGTTCTCGACAGCATCCAGAAGCCGCGCCTTGATTGCCTTCGAATCCATTTGCTCACTCCGCTGGTAAATGTCAGCCTCTTCACCACAAACAGCATATATGCTACAACATTAGAAGGGAGGGCAATATGAAAATTATCCCTTTTCCGAAATCAAACAAGGCTGTGAACGCGGAGCTTCCAAACGGTGTGATGCTGAATACGTCCACTGGCGAGCTTCAAAAGTTCTTCAAGTCTCCAATGAACACACTTTCCGAAGGTGAACTGACAGGCTTGGTTCAGCTTGCCCTGGCAGTTCTTTATGCTGAAAAACTGATGAAGACCGGCTAGGCGGCCTCGGCCTCCAGATCAGGGACGCCGTTTTTGAATATGAAGTCAACCAGTGCCTTCACGGCATCGTCTATGGGATCGTCCTCAACCCATTCGGGATCAATCTGAATGGCGATCTCCCGAAGGATCTCCATGAGCCGCCTGTGAACCGACACAGGGAAGTGCATGACCCGCGTCTCCTCCTTCTTTGTCGGATTTGACCGCTCGTGCTCTCCCACGACTGTCTTGGATATCTTGCTTGCCTGCTTCGTTGCCTCGGCCAGAAGGCTCTGAAGCTGATCCTCGTCATATCCAAAGCTCTTCAGATCCTGGCCCTTTGCCTTGGCCTCCTGAAGGGCCGTCTTCACCTTGTCCTCGACCCATTCGGCATAATGGTTGTTGGATTCGTGGAGGATCTCCCAGGCCCGGTCCTCGGAGCATTTCTCATAGACTATCGGGATCTCGGTTCCCATGGGTGTACCGAAGCTGTAGCCTTCCTCCAGAAGCTCCAAACAGGCCCGTAGGCGGTGATTTCCGGCCAGGACTATATCCTTGCCCTCCCAGACCAAAAGAGGCTCGTACAGGCCCTTTCTGCGGATGGAGAGCTTCAGGTCGTCCAGCCTCTCCCTCTTGATGGTTCTGGGGTTTCTGGGGTGCAGCTTCAGCTTGTCCAGCGCCAGATAATCAGCAACCCGACACAGCGGGATGACCTTGCCTGAAGTGCGGCTGGCCACCTTCTTTTTGGCGACCTTTCTAACTGGTTTCCTAGTTGTCTTTTTCGAAGCCTTCTTCACCTTCTTTTTTGAGCTTGCCATTGATCAGTTTCCTTTTCTGTGCCATTCCCTCTGCAGTGCCAATACCAAAATACTCGTCTTCATTCAGGTCGATCTCCAGATTGATCTTCCTGGTCTCCTCGTTGAATGAAACCTTTACGCGGTCCTCCGGCCATTCGAAGTTGTTGATGTAAACACGGCTCTTCCTGCGGAACATGACTATCAGTGCCTTCTTGTCTTCCGCCGAAACCCTCGAAAACTTGTTTATACAGCAACGAATCTTCATTTGACCGTCCTCTTTTTCTTTGTGGTTTTCTTCGTGGTCTTCCTGGCCTTCTTTTTCGTGGCCGCCTTCTTTTTCGTGGCCGCCTTCTTTTTCGTGGCCGCCTTCTTTTTCGTGGCCGCCTTCTTTTTCGTGGCCGCCTTCTTTTTCGTGGCC
>Ga0180433_10000535_pt1 | contig 65171 bp, 59 predicted proteins | sample SS_ome_8_FD_132980 | JGI IMG/M metagenome (GOLD analysis project Ga0180433, IMG submission 132980) | Hypersaline lake sediment archaeal communities from the Salton Sea, California, USA - SS_1_D_1 metaG | ecosystem: Environmental > Aquatic > Non-marine Saline and Alkaline > Hypersaline >... | reverse complement strand
GCTGAAACGACGGCTATGACTTTCAACGTACAGTATGTTGATCGGCTACAAGCAGCAATGGAGTATTTGGATCAGAATATCATCGAGGTGATTCTTCTGGATCTTGGCCTTCCTGATAGCCAGGGGCTGGGAACGCTGAAGCAAGTATATGCTCAGGCAGGAAACACGCCGATAGTGGTGCTAACCGGTCTCAATGATGAAACGGTTGGTGTTGCAGCAGTCAGCGAAGGAGCTCAGGACTATTTGATCAAGGGGCAGGTAGATGCCCAGTTACTGAGGCGTACAATACGCTATGCGATCGAACGCAAGCAGGCAGAAGAACGAGAAAGACGACTTCAGATGCAATTGAATCTTTCCAACCGCCTGGCTTCGCTCGGACTGATGGTAGAAGGGATTGCTCACGAAATAAACAATCCACTGGCTAGTGTCATTGGTTTTGCTCAAATGCTGATGTACGAAGACATGCCGGAGAATGTGAGGGAGGACGTCAAGATAATCGGGGAGAATGCCCAGCGAGTAGGTGACATTATGACGAATCTGCTTGCATTTGCCAGACAGCAAAAACTGGAGCGAACGTATGTCAACGTTAACGATGTGGTGACGGAGGCTCTGGAAATGCGAGCGGATGCGCTACGGGGTAGCAACATCACAGTGACCACCTCCCTCGCCTCTGAACTACCTGCGACCATGGCTGATGCCATCTTACTGCAGCAAGCGTTTCTCAACTTGATCATCAATGCTGAAACAGAGATGAAACTAGCTCACGGCAGGGGCAACCTGCTGGTTGAGACATCGCTGGAAAGCGATACCATTCGAGTGTCATTCAGTGATGATGGTCCGGGAATTCCGGAAGCGAACATAGCTCACGTGTTCGACCCGTTCTTCAGTACACGCGGAGTAGGGCAGGGGAGGGGTCTTGGTTTGAGCGTCTGTTATGGAATTGTTTCTGACCACAGTGGGCGGATCAATGTGCAAAGCCAGCCTGGCAAAGGCGCTGTCTTTGGCGTGGAACTACCTCTTGTCGTTGAAGAGCCGGCAGTAGAGGCAGCATAACTTCTTGGTGCTGGCAACGGGCCCGTTCCACTCGTTTAGCTTGCTGTATAACCTGTTCGACCTGCGACCCCCCTTTGTAGGAGTGATAGATTACCTGCTTCGTTTCCTTGTTCTGTTAAGGGTTCATTCTTGGAGATACAGGGCTAGCCTGAACGGACTCAGACGGCACCGGTCGACATGCGAACAAACAGGGACAAGACTGGCCTCACCAAACTCTTCAATTCTTCACCTAAATAAAGTAAAATGGATGTTCTATAATTTGCGCATTTCGGGAGAGGAATTTTGGAAGTCAGAGTTACGAAAGAAGACATACCGCAGGTTCAAGCTGATGCAATTGTGGTGAATCTCTTTGAAGATGTGGGGCAGGCGAGTGGTGCCGCCGCTACTGTAGATCAGGCTCTGGGCGGAGTTATCAGTTCTCTCATCAGCCAGGGTGAGATCAAGGGTAAGTTTGGAGAAATCCACGTCGTCCATACATATGGAAGACTGCCAGCACGGACAGTAGCTGTTGCCGGTTTGGGCAAGCGCCAGGACTTCGATGTTGATAAGGTTCGCGGGGTAGCAGGAGAGTTCTGTCGGGCATTGCGTAAATTGAACTGCCATAAGATAGCTACGGCAGTTCATGGTGTCGGCGCAGGCGGCATTGAGCTTGAAGCTTTGGGGGAGGCAATTGTTGAAGGTGCTCTTCTGGGTCTTTACCGGTTCACCAGATACAAGGAGCCCGAATACGAGGATATCGGAGAAATGCTTATGGTGGCGCGGGAAGATGGTGATGTGCCAATCTTGGAGGCGGCCATTCGCAAAGGAAAAGTGGTGGCCGAAGCTACCAGTCTGGCTCGGGATATGGTGAATGAGCCGGCCAACCGGATGACACCTAACCAGATGGCTGAATCCGCCAAGGAAATAGCCGGCAGGTATGGGCTGGAATTGCAGGTCTTTGAGGTTGAGGACATGGAGAAGATGGGTATGGGGGCACTCTTGGGAGTGGCCAAGGGTACCAACCAACGCCCTAAGCTGATAACTCTCACCTACAAAGGAGACAGACGGTCCGAGAAGAGCCTTGGTTTCTTGGGCAAAGGCATAACCTTTGATTCTGGAGGAATCTCCATTAAGCCATCGGAGGGCATGAGCGACATGAAACAAGATATGGCCGGTGCTGCTGCAGTTTTGACAGCAGTTGGTGCTATTGCTCAGATGAAGCTGCAAATCAATGTTACTGCCGTCGCTCCGGTTACTGAGAATTTGCCCAGCGGCACCGCTCTGAAACCAGGGGATGTGCTGCAGGCCATGAATGGCAAGACCATAGAGGTAATAAGCACCGACGCCGAAGGAAGACTCATCTTGGCGGACGCGCTGAGTTATGCTCAGAAACTCGGTCTATCGCCTTTGGTCGATCTAGCTACCTTGACCGGAGCTTGCCGCGTCGCTTTGGGAACCTTCTATAGCGGCCTCTTCAGCAATGACCAAAACCTGGCGGACAGGATTCTCAGGGCGGCGGAAAGGACTGGGGAGAGAATGTGGCAAATGCCCATGCCCCAAGAGTACAAAGAGCAAATCAAGAGCGAAGTCGCCGATATCAAGAATGTGGGCAACAGGTACGGCGGAGCTATCACGGCTGCCCTGTTCTTGGCTGAATTCATCAATGGTACTCCTTGGGCTCATATCGACATAGCCGGGCCTGCCTCGTCGAACAAGGAGAGCGGCTATCTAGTGAAGGGAGCTACCGGATTCGGTGTGCGTACTCTAGTGGAATTCGCTTTGAGGGAAACAGGGACGGAGGAAGCCGCGTGAAGATTAAGTGGTTGGGACATGCTTGTTTTCTGATTGCTGCGAGAGATGGTGTGAGGGTAGTCACCGATCCTTACGCTGTCGGCGCTGGTATTCAGTATTTGCCCATCAAGGAAAGTGCCGATGTGGTTCTGGTGAGCCATGACCATGATGACCATAGGAACGTTTCTGCAGTACAAGGAAATCCCGAAGTGGTCAGAGGTAGCGGTACGAAAACTGCGAAGCGTGTTCAGTTCAAGGGCATCACTACCCAACATGATGCGTCCGGGGGAGAGCAAAGAGGAAGTAATACTGTCTTCTGTTTCACTATGGATGACATAAAGTTGTGCCATCTGGGTGACTTGGGGCATGTGCTTAGTTCGAAGCAGGTCGATGAAATTGGGGCTGTAGATGTACTGTTTGTCCCCGTAGGCGGCGTATACACTATAGATGCGTCTGTAGCCAGCCAGGTATGCGGCCAATTGGAACCTAAGGTGGTCATCCCCATGCATTTCAAAACGCCCGACTGTGCCTATCCTTTGGCCGGGGTTGATGATTTCCTCGAAGGTAAGAAGAGTGTGCGTAGGATAGCAGGTAGCGAGTTAGAGTTGGATCATGATAATCTCCCTACTGCTGCCGAGATTGTCTTGCTAGAACCGGCTTTGTCCCAGTCAGGCCAGGGTTGAAATTGTGCGTACGTGTATAGCCGATGATTGTCAGGGATTCCGATTTTGTGTTCAGTCCGCCGCCTCAACTTACCTGGGCAAGGCGAGTTCTGATCAAACCTTGTGCGGGCTATGCCATGCCATATCCTGTGACCACAAGTCCACAACTCCTGAAGAACGTTATCAGAGGTATTCGGGAGATTAGCAATGCGGATATCCTAATTGCGGATGGGACTCCCGGCGGCGAATCAATCTATCCGATATACAAGGCTCTGGGCTATGACTTCCATCATGTCCTCATGCTGGATATCAGGGATTCCATTTTCATAGAAGTGGAGAACCCCTTGTCCCAATTCTACGCTGTAGAGAGTTTCTGGGTACCCAATGTGGTGTTGCGCAGCGACTTTTTGATCAGCGTTGTCCCTTTCAAAGTCTGTGGCAGCTCAGGACGTTTCAGTGTGGCGAACCTTCTGAGTCTGCTACCAGTGAGCAAGTATCAAAGGGGCAAATCCGGCGGTTGGGGCAGTCTGTATGACTTAGGCATCGAGAAAGTCCTGGCCGACCTCTACTTCACGCTCCCTTTTGATTTGGGCATTATCGAGGCCAGCCAAAAGTACCTCTACAGTGACGAGAAGGACCCCACTAGAGGACAAGCTGAGGACTATGGGAAGGTGCTGGTAGGGGAACCTCACGAAATTGATATTGAAGCTTCTCAAATAGCTGGCGTTGATTCCGAACATCTGAAGCTGATTGATGAGGGCAGGGTTCAGCTTGAGGATTAAGATGAACTAGTATCTTGTTCTAAAGTCGGTAAACTGCCCCGACCAGTCCGACCAATGTGCCTCCACGTCCTCGACCCTGGCTCCCGGGGGGCCTATCTTGAGTTGCTCCAGCAGTTCGTTTAGCTGTGGTTTTGCTCCTTCAGCTTGAACTTCTACGGCATCGCCACTGGCCAGGTTGCGGACATAGCCGTTCAAACCCAACTTCCCGGCTACATCCTGGACAAAGTAGCGGAAGAAAACACCCTGGACGCGACCATAAACGGTGGCGGAAAGACGTGCGGTGTGAGTTGTCTTGTCAGCGTCAGCCATACACCTCCTCGTCCGTTGTCTCCATCACTCGCATTCATCCTTTGTCACGGCGAACACCAATTTGGTTCAGGTGAAGTATCCCCAGAGGAGAGGCCCTGTCCAGACGATTCAACCCTGCGTCCCGAGCCAGGGATACTGCTTCGCGGAACTCTGCGGATGATATTGGCCGGGTTAGACTTGGTACGTGGAAAGCGTTATGGCAGGGCTGGTATTGAGCCATGATATTTACGTAGGTGTTGCAGGAAATTTCTCGGCCGAGAAAATCCACTATCCCTTTTGTCCCCGCCAAGCTGTGGGGCAGGACCAGGTGACGGACCAGGAGCCCTCGCAGAGCTACTCCATGTTCGTCTACCTGCAGGTCGCCCACTTGCCTATGCATCTCCTTGATGGCTGCTTTGTTTATCGCAGGATAATCTTCAATGCCGGATAGTTCCCTGGCAACCTGTTCGTCGTCATATTTCATGTCGGGCATGTAGATATCCACGATACCATCCAGCATCTTCAGAGTCTCCACCGAATCGTAGCCACCGCTGTTATAAACCAAGGGCAGACGTAAGCCTGACTCTATCGCCAGTTCCAGTGCCTCCAGGATTTGGGGAACGAGGTGCGTCGGGGAGACCAGGTTCATGTTGTGGCATCTTCTGGCTTGCAGGGAGAGCATAATCTGGGCCAGTTCTTCTTTGCTGACCTTTTGGCCTTGGCCCAACTGGCTAATGGGATAGTTCTGGCAGAACAGACATGAAAGGTTACAGTTGGTGAAGAACATGGTGCCTGATCCATGTTTGCCTACCAGCGGCGCTTCCTCCCCAAAATGAGGGCCATAGCTGGACACCATTGCTTCGCGAGGCGCACGACATTTGCCCGTATGGTCAGCTAGGCGATTCACACCGCAACTGTGAGGGCAAACCGAACAACTCTCAAGCAGGGATACGGCAGGTTCTATCCGTTTCCTTAGCTCGCCAGTGTTAGAGAGCTCCAGATAAGCCGCCAACTTGTCTATTCCTCGTTCTCTTCAGCAGGCTTCCTCTTTTTCTTGATTACCTCTGCCTCTGTACGCGGTATGAGTTCCGAAATTGGCTTGCTCTTCTGGGTGCCTTTCTTGGCTTTCTTGGGCTCTCTGTGCCTGTAGTCGCGTCTACCCATGGCTGTACCTCAATTTCTCCCAGGCTGCTCTTGCTGCCTCACTCTCAGCAGCTTTCTTGCTTCTGCCTGTGCCTTTGGCCAGTGCCTCTCCCTCCACCAGGATTTCAGTTGTAAATTGTTTATTGTGGTCAGGACCGATAGCGTCTACCAAATGATAGACTGGTGCCGGCCTCTTCTGCCCCTGGATGAGTTCCTGCAATAACGCCTTGTAGTTCGGGGTTGTCTTTCCTGTCCTGACTCTATCAAGTTCAGGCTTGAGCTGCCTCAGAACGAAGCTCCTGGTTTGGGGCAATCCCCGGTCCAAGTACAAAGCACCAATCAATGCTTCCATAGCATTTGCCAGGTTGCTCGGCTTCGACCTTCCCCCGTTTGCCTCCTCTCCTTGTCCGAGCAAGAGCCAGTCACCAAGCTTGAGGGAAGAAGACAGTCTGGCCAGAGTCTCACGGCAAACCAGAGAAGCGCGAATCTCAGTAAGGGCTCCTTCGGCGAGGTCGGGGAACTCTCCATATAGCTCTTCTGCCACAATGAAATTGAGTATGGCATCACCAAGAAACTCTAAGCGTTCATTGCTGGGTGGCGTGAACCGGGGGTTCTCGTTAAGATAGGATGGGTGCACGAAAGCCTGCTGCAATGAAGATTCATCACGGAAAGACAGCCTCAACTTTTTCTGGCAATGGTTCCAATCGGTCATTCTTCGGATCAAGTATAGCAACAAAGGTCAGGCCGCTCAAACTGGCGCGGTGCGTTGTGGTAACCATCTGTGAGACCGCGAGAAGAGTGAAGCAACGGATCAAGCTCCTTCTGCAGCAATGAACCAGCGGCAATGGTCCATAGTGCCATTGACTCCCGGGTAGCCGTTCTGTAAGATTGGGAATTGGTCGCTGCGGTTGCGGCGAGGCGATCCGGATGGTAATAAGGTTCCTGGGGACACACAACGCGGAGTCCAAGAACACGAGGCTCGTGTCCTTCCTCATTGATGATGTGCTCGCTGTAGACGCGGGGAGCCTGGTTTCAGAACTGACCCTCTCTGAGCAGAAGAGAATAAAGGCCATACTACTTTCCCACGGTCATTACGACCATATCAAGGCAGTGCCCGCCTTTGCCTTCAATAATTCTGACCGCACTACGAAGGTCATAGCTACTTCGAAGACTCTTGAAATTCTGTCGTCTCACTTAATTGACGGTGTGGTCTATCCTGAATTCGCGAGCCAGGCTTCGTTTCTACGAAAGGCAGCGCTTCGATTGGTTTCGGTGGAACCTTTTCATCTACAGGATGTAGAAGGGTATCAGGTTATGGCAGTGCCCGTACGACATCCTCTTGGTGGGGTGGGCTTTGCAATAACTAGTGGAGATGGGAAGGATCTGTTCTATACGGGTGATACTGGGCCAGGCCTTTCGTCCGTATGGAGCAGGATATCTCCAGAACTGCTGGTAGTCGATGTTACATGGCCTAACAGCCTTGCCAGCGCAGCTAGAGATGCGGAGCATCTTTGTCCGGAGATGCTCCAGGAGGAATTGGTCGAGCTCAGTCGAGTAAATGGTTGTTTGCCTAAGGTGGCTGTGGTCCACGTTAGCCCCCAGCACGAAGCTCAAATAGAGAGAGAAATCATAGGGGTAGCGAAATCGCTGGGAGCTTCGATCAGGATTGCCCACGAGGGTGAGGAGCTTGTCCTGTAGTAGAAATAGCCAGCTATCTGGGCTGTGAGCTGTCCGACGTATCGAGCCTAACCTTTAGCCAAGCCACCAGTCTTATTGATCTTGGTCCTGTTTCCAGTAACCAAAGGCCGACCCGAGCTTGTCCTGTAATTTTCTGGTCTTGGTGAAAGCCTCAAAGAAAGTCTTGCAGTCGTCGAGCATTGTCTGTGCGTACTGTATGGCTTTGGGCAGATCCTCATCGGGCGTATTCGATACTCTGCCGTGACCGGGGTAGATATGGTTGACCTTCAGAGTACTCAAGCGCCGGACCGAATTGACGTAGTCGCTTACATTACCCCCCACAGCTATCTCGGACAGAGTACCTCCCGCGAACACTGTGTCTCCAGTGAACAGCAGTCCCGCTCTCGGTTCATATAGGCAGATGCAACCTGAGGTGTGCCCAGGCGTATGTATTACATGAAGTTCATAGTTGCCAAGATCAACTATAGAACCGTCTTCCAGCCAGATGTCTACCCAGAAGGGTTTGCTGGGCTGGTCGCGCTTAAGGAAGGTGACAAATTCATCCTGCAGCTCTAGCTTGTTAGCTGCTGAGGCGTGCGCTGCTACTACCGCAGTGCCGTGGAAGAATGCGGTAGCACCTATATGGTCGTAATGCTCGTGTGTCAATATGATCAGATTCACATCCCGAACACGTAGGCCTAGTTCTGCGAGTCGGCGCTTTAGGACGGGGAATTTGCCTGCCACCCCCGTGTCAACGAGCACAGTCTTGGCATCGCCCTTGATAAGATAGACATGACTTCCGGGCTTTTCGCCCCGAAAATGGTAGATTCCGGGCACCAGCTCAATTGCTCCCGATGCTTGCGGTCGGCTTGCAGGCTTGGTCCGCCTCCGAGAGCTAGACGAGTCGCGTCTCACCGTGAAGCTCCTTTAGGCGACAACCGTTTGTCCATGTCTCGGAGTCTCTGACACAGAGTATGCATAAGACTGAGAGCGAATTCTGGTTGTTGTCGCACCATGAACATAAATCTAGCCCTATCCATGACAATCAATTCGGTGTCGTCCTCAACAGCCGAAGCTGTAGCTGACCGAGGAGAGTCGTCCACCAGAGCCATCTCGCCGAAGAAGTCACCGGGCTTCAGAACGACCAGGGGGGTCTGTTGGGTTTCGCGCGACCGGACAGACAGCAGTACCTTCCCGCTATGAATGAGATACATTTCACTGCCGGTGCTTCCTTCTTCAAAGATGACTTGCGATTTCCGATACTTTTGCCGGACTCTGGTTAGGTCTGCAGTCCGGTTTAGTGTTTCCTCTGCCATTGTTATACCCTTTTCAACACTGAGAAGCTACTGCTACTGCTTAGGTTTCTGTTGCACCTCATCTCGAACCATATTGGCATTTGAATTGTATCAGAGTGCTGTGCAGAGCCGTTCTGTTTTGGCTGGCAGGCAGAATTCAGTGTGGCATGCTCTCTGGTTGAGTTCTTCGTACCCATCGGTGGATAGAAGATACAGATGGTGAATAACCGTAGTATTGTTCGAGATACCGGGCAATCTCCCTATAAAGTAGCTTGTCGGCCCATAGGCTTTGAGCGATTTCGACAAACAGGCGTGGCACCTTCATATGAAATAGATTGTCCTTAGAGGTGAATTTCCGTTGACAGTCACAGCAGTAATAGCGCCTCACCCCCTTAACGATCCCATATCGAGAGATACGATTACCCCCACAATACTTGCAGAACCGAGGCCTCCGTTCTATTTCATCGCCAGGGAAAGCCCTGTATTCACGTAGCACAGGACTGAATTCTACTGATATTCGGTGTTCATCCACAGTACAGTCTGGCTCGGGGCAAGTGAAGCAATTAGCATGATTGTCGCAACCATTTCCATACGGTAAACTTCTGTCCCCCATTGTGCCTCTGCGTTCAGCCCTTTCTTTCGCGATTATTTGTACCAACCAAAACGGAAACATACCTATTGTATACTATGATCACCCACTGTATACTGTGAGGTAGTACTTTTGTCTGTCGGCATCAACATATGTTACCGCCGCTTACATTATCGCACGAATGGGGAAGGAAATCAAAACTAGCTGAGAGAACTTGACGGTCGTTTTCCAGATTAGGTGAGGCATTACAGATGAATTTGGGCGCGTTCAAAAGTCTATGCTGATTGTGAAACACTCCAGGCACCTATGGGAGGTATAGTATGTGTAAGAAATTGCTGACGATACTTCTTGTGTCTATTCTGGTGGCAGCAACTTCGATTGGGTGTAACGGTGGTGGGGGTTCGCCATGTCCTTCGACGCTTACTGTCCTTTCCATAACCGAGGGTGATGTGTCCGTAATGAAGGAAGATACGGACGACTGGATAGAGGCGGAGGTCCAGATGGAACTGGAAGTGGGAGATAGGATAAAGACTGGCGATGATTCTGGCGCCGAGATCACTTTCTTTGACGGCAGCACTATGGAACTGGAGGCGGGTACCGAGATTGAGATTCTCTCACTGGATGTTGCCTGTGACACTGGCGTCACAACCATTACACTTGAACAGACGATAGGTACGACCATAAGCCGCGTGACAGCACTTCTTGACCCGGCATCCAGCTACGAAATTGAAACATCAACTGGTGTGGCGGCAGTGAGGGGAAGTGTCATGATAGTCACCGTCGGCGGAGATGGAACCACCTTGATAACTAACCAGGAAGGGAATATATATGCCATTGGGCAGGGGGTGAAACTCCAGATCCCCGAGGGGCGAACAGGCATTATTGTATCCGGTCAGGAGCCTGAACTACTGAATGATGCTCCGGTGGCAGAGGACGATGCCGCTACTACGGATGAAGATAATCCAGTAGATGTTGCCGCTCCGGGAGTCTTAAGCAATGATTCCGACCCGGATGCTGGCGATACCTTGATTGTAACCGCAGTGGATACGAGCGGGAGTGTAGGTACAGTCACTGCTTGGGATACGGATGGCGAATTCACGTATAACCCTAATGGTCAATTCGAATACCTACAGGCGGGTGACTGGACTACCGACAGCTTCACCTACACCGTATCCGATAGCTATGGAGGAACGGATAGCGCGACCGTGACTATTACCATTAATGGAGTCAATGACCAGCCGGTGGCAGTCAACGACAGCGCCACCACTACTGAGAATACCTCTGTCACTATTGATGTCCTCAATAACGACTCCGATATCGACGGTGATACACTGACGGTGGACTCGGTAACTCAAGGAGCTAATGGCTCAGTCGCCAATAATGGCGGCAATGTCACCTACACCCCGGCCGTTGGCTTCAACGGGACCGACAGCTTTAGCTATATAGTAGGCGATGGCAACGGCGGCACCAGTGCGGGTACAGTCACCGTGAACGTTACCGTCCCTGCAGTACCCGCTACTGTCAATGTTCAGGTAGACACCGGGCCGACGGCTTCGGTGTTTGTCTGGGATCATACTGTGAATCAGTGGGCTGTAGACGAGGATACTGGAGAGGAAGTAGATGGGACTAATCACGTAACGTCTGCCACCATTAATGTTGCTGGAGGACATGATTACTGTGTCTGGGTGGGTGGAAACGTCACATACTATGCAAAGAACTACCCCAGTGGTTGGAGCGAATCTCCTCTTGACGGTGGTGGTACAGCTGCCTGTGGATATGCGGCCCCAGAGACTACCTGCTCAGTACACTTCACTAGCAATCCGAAATAGACGAGATTGACGGAGTTCCCATACTGTTACTTAATACTTTTCAGTGAATAAGGAATTTAAGATCAGCTGAGAGAAATTACAGATTGTGTACCAGTAAAGCACTGCGGGCAGACAATAGATTCTCTCAGGAGCCGATGGTGCCGCTGAAGCCTCCGCAGCACCTATAGAAAACCTACCATGCGTAGAAGACTGCTGTTGATACTTGCTCTTATTATCCTCGCGGCCTCAACCGTCGTTGGGTGTGGGGATGGGTCGTCAACTCCCTCTATGGTCGCCAGCCTCTCGGAAATCGGGGGGGATGTATCCGTGATGGAGGCAGCTACGAACAGTTGGACAGGAGGGCAGGTTGGGATGTCGTTAGTAGTCGGAGACAGTGTGAAGACGGGCAATGATTCTAGCGCTGAAATCACCTTTCTTGATGGCAATACTATAGAATTGGAGGCTGACACGGAGATAGAGATCACTTCGGTTGCTGTTTCCACCGATACCGGCGGCACAACCGTTACAATTACCCAGACGATCGGAACCGTGATAACCCGTCTGACACAGCTGCTTGATACGGGGTACAACTACGAAACCGTAACTGAATCCGGTGTGACAAGTGTAAGGGCGTATCCTGCTCAGCCTGCGACTGCAGTAGTTGGTGTCAGCGGAAACGGTACAACCTGGGTAGTCAACCAGGAAGGAGACGTACGAACCGACTCGCACGGTGTGGAATTGCTGATTCCCAAGGGGCAACGAGGTCTTGTTATGCCCGGTCTGCCACCTGAGCTAATGCCTCCCAATGTGCCGCCACTGGCACAAGACGATACCTTCGTTACTGCTGAGCATCTCCCGCTGATCATCGGTCGTCCAGGAGTACTGTTCAATGATTTCGACCCCGACGTCTACGATCTACTGCATGTAACAGCAGTGAATGGGAGCGGAACCGTAGGTGAAATTATCGCCTGGGGTCCCCGGGGCGCCTTCACCTATGACCCTAATGGACAGTTCGACCACTTACAGGCCGGTAATTCAACCACTGATAGTTTCACTTACACAGTAACCGATGCCTGTGGCGGCAACAATACGGCCACTGTAACCATCACCGTTAATGGTATCGACTAATTACAGCCAACATATTATGATGTATGTCGATGTCATCCCGAAGGTTCGCGTCAGGCAATAGGCACCTAGAGGCAAAGCAAGATTACAGCTAATCCAGTATCCAGGCCTAGAAGAACTAGACGCCAACGCAAGCGTCTTTACCATACTCTGCTAATTATAGGGGTTGGTTGCCTCTATATTCTTGTGGCTCTTCTAGTTCAACCATTCTATAGCATCAATCTGTGGTTGTCAGACCAGCTTTTCACGTCTCAACTCCCTTCCTCCAATATTGTTATCGCTGGTATCAATGATGATACCCTTGATACTTATGGACGGTGGGCAGATTGGCCGCGCAGTCTCCATGCCCAGGCTATTGATAACTTAAGCGAGGCTGGTGCCAAGGTAATCGGCTTTGATGTCATCTTCGCAGATAGTTCCTCCGATGATGAATTGCTGGCGACAGCAATGGCCGAAGCGGATAATGTTGTCTTGGCCGCCGTTGGCACCCAACTTGTCACAGAGGCCAGACCCGAGATTACGTATGATAGTTTCCTAGTGCCGGTAAATCCTCTGGAACAGGCTGCCAGCACTACGGGGCACGCGAATGTGATTCCCGATGGCGACGGCACAGTAAGGCGACTACCGCTGATTGTTGAGTCAAGCTCAGGACAGGTCTATCCCTCACTGAGTCTGGCTGTACTCTACAGGCATTTCTCTATGGCTCTACCGCAAGAATATCCGCTCGAGAATGGCATGGTTGACTTGCTGGCTCGTGATATTCCAGTTGATAGCTCATACTTTCTGCGCATCAACTTCTCCGCCGATTTCAGACAACGACCGTATGTCCCCTATGACAGTATTATCAGCGGCGGCTTCGACGCGTCGTTAGTCAACAACAAGATAGTACTAATCGGGATGACCGCCACCGGTGAACCTGATACCTGGGCAATCCCTACTGCGGTTGGCAATGTTCCCGGAGTTTTTATACACGCCGGTGCTATGGATACTATACTAACGGAGCGTTTCCTGGTGGAGACTGGGCCTATCATTACACTAATGATTATGCTGCTGCTAATTGGCATTACTGCCTTTGCTTTACCGCGTTGCGGGACCTGGTACTGGACGGATATAGCTAAAGGAGCGGGAATAACGGTAGGTTTATTTGTGGCTTACCTGATAGTCGGCTTCTTTGCTTTCGACCAGGGATATGTCCTCTGTCTATTCTATCCTCTATTGCTACTTCCAGTACTCTATGTCAGTAATGTTGTTTATATGGCCGTTAGTGAGCAGTCAGATAAACGGTTTGTCAAGGATCTTTTTGGTCGATATATTTCGCCCCAAATAGCCCAGGAAATAGTGAGTCGGGCTGATGCTGGTGAACTCGGTCTTGGAGGCGAGCAAAGAGAGGTGAGCGCGCTCTTCGCTGATATTCGTGGCTTTACCCAAATGAGTGAGCAGTTGTCCCCTGAAGCTACGGTGAAAATGCTTAATTCTTACTTGTCGGTTGTCGCAGATGCTGTGGTAGAGCACGGTGGTATAGTTCACAAGTTTGGTGGCGATAGCCTCATAGCAGTATGGAATGCGCCACAGGATCAGCCGGAGCATGCATTGCTGGCGGTGAAGGCAGCGTGGGAAGCGCAGCGGAAGGTCGTTGAATTGCAGCAAAGCGATAACCGGCTGGTTCCGGTGTACTTTGGCATCGGGGTTAACACTGGTGTAGCCTTAGCTGGCAATGTAGGCTCAATTGGACGAAGTGAATATACCGTCATCGGAGATTCAATCAACACTGCCTCCCGCATTTGTAGCAATACTCCTGCCGGGGAAGTCTGGATTGGTCCGGAAACGTACAATCAAACAAAAGAACATATAGAGACCGAGGAACTCGGGTCACAGAGTCTTAAGGGGAAAGCAGCACCTATTGCAGTATATCGGGTAACTGCGTTGCGCGCCGCACCTCCTCCGGAACAGAGGTAGCTCCCTCGTTTTCGTAGCGTCCCTGAAGCAACATGGCTGTGTGTCCATGGGCAGCTTTTCGCGCCAGTCCGGCTAACCCGGGGCCCACATATTTGGCAAGGCGGACTCGGTCCCGCTTTGGGACGTCCTCCCTTTGAATGCTATAATAGTCACTGGATCTTCATGGATATCCTAGCCAGACTTAATCCCGCCCAGAGAGAAGCTGTAGAGGTCATCGCAGGGCCTGTACTTATCCTGGCTGGGCCAGGCAGTGGCAAGACCAGAGTGATTACCCACCGCGTGGCCTATCTGGTGAAAGTGTGTGGTGTTAGCCCCCACAACATTATGGCGGTCACCTTTACCAACAAAGCCGCCCGCGAAATGAGAGATAGATTGGAGCAACTCCTGGCGCAGGGCGCAGAGACCTTGACTTTGGGCACGTTTCACGCTATCTGTGCTCGGATCCTACGTCGTGAGGGCGAATTCACAGGACTTGGCTCAAGCTTCGCTATCTACGACGAGGATGACCAGTCAAGCTTGATAAAACAGACCTTGGAAGAACTGAATCTCGATCCCAAACAGTATGCTCCTCGGGCCCTCCGCTCGGCTATAGGCGCGGCCAAGAGCCGTCTTGTCGGCCCGGGAGAGTATGCCGAATGGGTTAGTAGCTATTATGAGGAGCTAGTTCACAGAGTATATCAACGGTATCAGCAGTTGCTCAGCCAGAGCCGGGCGGTGGATTTCGATGACTTACTTATGAAGACGGTGCAGTTGTTCCAGAATCATCCTCAAATCCTTAAGAAATACCAGTCCAAGTATGTGCACATTCTGGTTGACGAATTCCAGGACACTAACATCGTCCAGTACATGTTGATGAAGCAACTGGCAGGGAAGTACCGAAATCTGTGCGTGGTGGGCGACCCTGACCAGTCTATCTATTCATGGAGATTTGCTGATTTGCGCAATATCTTGAGTTTTGAGAAGGACTATCCCGAAGCCAAGGTGGTGTTCTTGGAGCAGAACTATCGCTCCACCAGGACAATTCTGGAGGTGGCTTCAGGCATGATCGCGGCAAATACACAACGCAAACCTAAGAAATTGTGGACAGGGAACGAAGATGGAGACTCGGTGACCCTTATCGAAAGCTATGATGCAGAAGAAGAAGCTCAATCTGTGGTCAACGAGATCGAGAAGCTGGTCGACCAGGGGTCAATATCCCTCAAAGATTGTGCGATTATGTATCGCGTCAATGCCCAGTCGCGAGCCTTGGAGGAGACTTTTCTGAGGTACGGGGTGCCTTACAGACTTGTTGGCGGCACGCGTTTTTACCAGCGCAGAGAGATTAAGGATATCATTGCCTACCTCAAGGTTATCCACAATGCGCAGGATAATGTCAGCTTGACTCGAATCATAAATACGCCTGCCAGGGGGATTGGGAATCGCACGCTCAGCGAGCTTCAATCTTGGGCAAAGACTCACGATGTCCCCCTTTTCGAGGCTCTGAAACATATAAGCGATAGCGACAATGCCGGTGAAGCAAAGCGATCTCTGCCTCCGCGCGTTGTCCAGGCTCTGGCCGGATTCGAGGCCCTCTTGGCTAGACTCATTGCTCGGAGCCATGAGTCTAGCCTTTCCGGTCTGGTGACTGAGATACTGGAACAAACTAGATACCGAGAATATGTTCTGGGGAAAGAGAGTGGAGAGGAGAAATGGGAAAACATAGTGGAGCTTCACAACGTTGCCGGTGAATACGATGAACTCGAACCACAAGAGGGTTTGATTGCGTTTCTGGAAAAAGTGAGTCTGGTGTCGGATATAGATGAACTGGATGAGAAAGCCGATGCTGTGACTCTGATCACCCTTCACCAGGCTAAGGGATTGGAGTTTCCCGTGGTTTTCATCGTGGGCCTAGAAGAAGGGATTCTCCCACACAGGAAATCGTTTGACGATCCCGGACAAATGGAGGAAGAGCGTCGTCTCTGCTATGTGGGAATAACCAGGGCAAAGAAGCGACTGTACCTTCTGCGCAGCTATCGTCGGAGCTTATTCGGCGGCAGCACGGCAAACCCAGCATCCCGTTTTCTCCAGGACATCTCACCTCACTTGATGAGCCCTAGAAGATTGTGGGAGGAAAGTCCAACCGTTGTAGCTGGTGCTTATTCTCAGCCTTCGGCGCCTCTTGGCGCTTCCGCACTAAACGTAGGGGATCATGTCCGCCACAGCAAGTTTGGCCCGGGCATTGTGATGAATTGCAGCCCCACAACTGAGGACCAGGAACTGACTGTGGTCTTTGAGGAAGTGGGAGTCAAGAGACTTCTGGCCAGTCTGGCACCGTTGGAGAAAATCGAGAAAGACTTCGATTTGTCCTCATAGTCAATTGATGGTTTACACGGTAACGTGTATAATTGAGCTTCCATGGGTATCAAGGTTCTGGAATCCGAAGTTATCGCGAAGATCGCTGCCGGGGAGGTGGTGGAGAGACCGGCTTCGGTGGTGAAGGAACTGGTTGAGAATTCGCTGGATGCGGGAGCCAGCGAAATCGCGGTTGAAGCTGAAGGGGGAGGAGTTGAATTTATCCGGGTCAGCGACAATGGGAAGGGCATTCCTGCCACAGAGGTAGAGCTTGCCTTTGACAGATATGCCACTAGCAAGATTGGCGGCTTGGAGGATTTGGAGAGAATCTCCAGTCTGGGCTTTCGGGGTGAGGCTTTGCCCAGTATGGCCGCTGTCGCGGAAGTGGAGATCTCGACCCAATCGCCTTCGGAGGTTGTTGGCAGCTACATGTATCTGAGGAAGGCCGAGATTATTCGAAGAGAGAGCCGAGCCCGACCTCAAGGCACGACCTTAACCGTGCGCCGCTTGTTTCGTTATTTCCCGGTGCGACTGAAGTTTCTGAAATCAGCAAGTACGGAAAACAACCATATTGCCCATCTGGTGAGCCAGTACGCCCTGGCTTTTCCGGACGTGAAGTTCAGTCTTGTTCTTGACGGCCGCCCCAGCCTGCGCAGCGCTGGCAACGGTGATCTGCGTGAGGCGGTGAGTGAGATATACGGGTCGGAGCTAGCTGAGAAAATGCTGAAGCTAGAGCATAGGGACGGACCGATGAGAATCAGCGGTTTGATAAGCCCGCCTTCTGTGGGGCGCGCCAGCCGTAACCATCTCAGCTTCTTCGTAAATCGGAGATGGGTGCGTAGTCCGCTGCTAAGCCGGGCGACGGAGGAAGCCTATCGTGGCTTGCTTATGGAGGACCAGCATCCTATTGTCGTGGTCAATATCTCACTGCCGGCTCAAGAACTTGATGTCAATATCCATCCTGCTAAAGGACAAGTAAGGTTTTGTCATGATCAGGCAGTGTTCAGCAGCGTAAAGAAGGCCGTAGAGGCCGCTTTGGGTGGAACCCGTATAGCCAATTCGAGAACGGTGCCCTTCTCGATACATGCTGAACAGTGGCAGAGCCCCCGTATGGTCATGGATAATGAGCCAGCTTTTGTCGTTGCCCAGCTACCAACCATGGAGTTGCCAGTCTTGAGAGTGCTGGGGCAACTGGCGAACACCTTTGTTATCGCTGAGGGACCCGATGGGCTCTATCTCATCGACCAGCACGCTGCCCATGAGCGGATACTGTATGACCGAATTTTAGCGCACTGGGCAGAGAAGGACGTCGAAGTCCAGGGCCTACTCCAGCCGGTAACGGTGGAGCTCAGCCCCAGAGAGGAAGAGGTCCTGAGAGCTAGCAAGGAATTTCTGGCTGAACTTGGCTTTGACATTGAGCCTTTCGGCGACAGAAGCTATTTGGTACGCGCGATACCGGCACTAATTTGTAGAGCGAATGTTATTGAGATAATAAGTGCCCTGCTTGATGACCTCCGCAGCAAGGAGGGCTCTGTTTCGTGGGAGGAAAAGATAGCTGAATCTCTGGCTTGCCACGGTGCCATAAGAGCTGGACAACAGCTGAGCAATGAAGAGATGCGGGAGCTAGTAGAGCAGCTTGAGCAAACTAGGCAACCACGAGCCTGTCCCCACGGTCGGCCAACCATGATTCATCTGAGCTCGCATCAGCTGGAAAAGGAGTTCGGAAGAATAAGCTAGGTCCCTGGCCCATTTGAGAGGTGATGATTTTGTGCTCTATCTTAGTCTGGGTTTCGCCAAAATAGTGGCTGACTGGCTGCGCTGCGGGGGTGTGGTGCTGGCTTCCCTGTGGTGTAGGTGGCTACAGAGATCACCCGAGGCGATGAGTCGAAGCAGCACCTGACGGGATAACTGGATCGCCGCCGTCAGATGAAAGTAGGCCGGCAGTTACGGTAACATTGTTTGCATGAGGATTTATGCGGTTCACCGTATATGCTAAAATGGGCGCCATTCTCTAGTTGCGGTGTAATAGACCCGTAGGATTTTCGTCTGGAGGTATGCATGATTTATTGGGCGCAGTTATTGCATTTCTACCAGCCGCCGACGCAGGTGCCATCGGTGCTGAGGAAGATATGCGACGAGTCATACCGTCCGCTGCTTCAGGTATTCGAGGAGTATCCCAATGCTCGGGTAACTATAAATTTCAACGGTGTCCTGACCGATATGCTAATAGACTGCGGCCATCGAGATGTTATCGATGGCTTCAGAAGTCTTGCTGAAAAAGGTCAGCTTGAGTTCACCGGAACCGGCAAGTATCATCCTATTCTGCCGCTGATTCCCAAAGAGGAAGTTAAGAGGCAGATAGACCTGAACAGACAGACCAACCGGCGGTCCTTTGGCGATGCATATACGCCTCAAGGATTCTTTCCCCCGGAGATGTGCTACAGCCGGGATATTCTACGACCCGTTATCGAATCAGGCTATCGTTGGATTATTGTGAGTGGTGTTGCCTGTCCTGCCGACTGGCCTATGGACTTCATATACAAAGTGCAGTATGAGGGCCAGGACCTGATGGTATTTTTCCGTGATGATGTGCTCAGCAACAGGATAAGCTTCCAGGAGCTGGAGGCCAGGGAATTCCTTGCTCATTTGGAGGATTGGCAGGGTGAACGAGAGAACATCTATGTGGTCACGGCCATGGATGCTGAGACTTACGGCCACCACATCCAGGATTGGGAGAGGACATTTTTGGCCAAAGTTTACGAGGAGCTGGAACTACCCGCGGAGCACCTTGAAGAGGTCAAGCAGGCCAAGGCACTGGCTGGACAGCATACTGCCCTTTTGACCAATAGCGAAGCTGCCGGAAAGATTCAGATGGTGACGGTTAGCGAGCTCCTCGATCTCTTCCCTCGGGGGCAAGCTATAGAGCCAAGATCATCGTCGTGGAGTACCACGGCCGATGACATTAAAGCGGGTAACTATTATCCATTGTGGCGGGACAAAGATAACGAGGTGCACCGTCTACAGTGGGAACATCTGGGGATTTGCGTTGAATTGGTGAACAAGGCACTCGAGTGCGCTGATAATGACGAAAGCCGCCACTCTGCTACGATTGCCCGGGGACTTCTGGACCGGGCTGAACATAGCTGCCAGATGTGGTGGGCCAGCAGTCGTCCTATGTGGGACATTAATCTCATTCACATGGGCTTGCTTGACCAATTGCGGACGGTGGTCAACGCTTACCGGGCCATAAACAAGAGCGGCGCGGACGAACCGACCAAGCGAGAATTCTATTACCGCACTGTTGCTGCCAGGGATATCAGGAACAAACTGGAAGACCGTCTATTTGTACAGTAGTAGCACACGGGAGGAGGCAATGTACTGGAGCAATTTCCTTCACATATATCAACCGCCGACCCAGACCGAGGAAATAGTGCGGAAGGTCACCGAGGAGGGCTATCGGACACTGGTGCGGGTCTTGAAGGAGGCGCCTGCCGGCAAAATTACCCTAAACATAAATGCTGTTCTTACCGAACAGCTCGCCCGATACGGGTTGGACGATGTGATCCGGGGTCTCCGTGACCTGGCCGAACGGGGGCAGATCGAGTTCACCGGGAGCGCAATGTACCATCCCATTCTGCCTCTCATTCCCAGGGAGGAAATCATCAGGCAGATCAAGCTCAACAACGACGTTAACAAGCGCTATTTTGGAGAGGTGTACAAGCCTGCCGGCTTCTTCCCTCCGGAGATGTGTTACAGCTACGAGGTTGCTCAAACCGTAGCTGACTTGGGCTTTCTGTGGATAATAGTAGATGAGCTATCCTTCAACGGGAAGATAGGTTCCGTGAAGTACGACCGACTTTACGAGGTAGAGGGACTGGGAGGTTTTGTGGTGTTCTTCAAGGAGCGTCCGTTTAGCGCTGGCATTACCTATGGAGACTATCCTTCAGTAGAGCCTTTTGTAGCAGCATTAGAGGGTGGCGTGGCGAAAGACAACTACCTTCTCACGGGAACGGACGGCGAAGTCTACGGGCATCACCGCCCTGGGCAGGAAAAGCTGCTCTCGGAGGTATTTACTCGAAGAATCCCCGAGACGTGCACTGTTTCCGAGTTAATCGAACACTTCAAGCAAGTGGACACGGTGAATCCACTTCCTTCTTCCTGGAGCACCTGGGAAGATGAGATGGCACGGGACATACCCTATCCTCAGTGGCAGTATCCGGGGCACGAACTACATGAGCTGCAATGGCAGTTCACCAAGCTTGTACTGCGCGTTGTCAAAGGAGCCAATACGAAGTCGTCTGGATTCTCGCGGGCACGCAGACTTCTGGATGAAGGACTGCACAGCTGTCAGTACTGGTGGGCCAGTTGCCGGCCCTGGTGGAGTGTAGAGATGATTGAGTGGGGCGCCGAGAAACTGTACCAGGCTGTAGAGTCGCTCGGGGATGCCACAGACGAGGAACAAAAAGAGGAGGCTGGCAGGCTGTTCGAGGCAGTGGTGGGGAAGGCACGGGAATGGCAGAGGTCGGGCGAAGCCCAGCGTTTGAAAGAGAAATACAGGAAGGAGCACCCCGAGGTTTCCACCGAACTCACGTTTGGGGGATAGGTGACCGGGTGTTATGAAACGCGCTTACGTCATCCTTGCCTTTCATGCCCATGAACCGCTGTGGGACCTGCCCAATGAACTTATTGCCCTGGTGGATGACCCCGAAATACGAGATGCCATTCGAGGAGAGAACTATGTTCTGAAAAGGGCTGGAGAGAAACGTGACATATACGGTCATTTGATACAGACTGCAGAAGCGCTGGGCGCCCCGGTAACTCTGGATATCACCAATGAGCTACTGGTCCAATTGGCTTGGTACATCCCGGAGACATTTCAGAGCGTGGCAGCCGCTTACAAGAACGGCACCATATATCCGTTGTATACGCATGCTCACCATACCCATACTGCCTTGCTTAGCTCCGACGAGATAGCCGACGAGCTCCGTCTAAATGCGGAGCTGCTGCACAAGGTGATGGGCGTTCCTGAACCGAGGCATCGGGGTGCCTTTCCCACCGAAGGTTCAGTGGATGCGGCGAAGCTGGTTGCCTACAAAGACAGCGGGATGGAGTACATTGTCTTTCCTCAGTTGGGTAACCGCAAGGCACATTTCAGCGTGGATGGCGAAGGCGATATCCAATGCCGTTCCTTTATAGTGGGGCCGGATATGCTGGCCCTGCCCCGCCATTTCCCGGTATCTCAATATATCTGGCGGCCCATAACGCGCTACGACCCCAAAGGTGTGAAGAATCAAGGGTATATTCTGGGCAAGTACTGGGTCTTTGCCGAGGAATATCGCGATGAGTCATACATCCGCTTCCCCATATCGTGGGAGGAGGCGGTCGCTGAATACACTGCGGTGCTGGAAGACGCGTTGAGGGAACTGCCTGATCGGGGCCTAGTTTTATACATTCAGGACCTGGAGCTCATGGACTTCGGAGATGTCGCACTTCAGATTATGGAGCAGGCCTGGAAGAACGTGATCGCTAGGAAGATCGCGGAGGTGTCCTTCGTAACTCCCGATGATTATCTGAAGAGCCTCGATGATACATCAAATCTGCCCCGTGTCCGTTTCAATCAAATCTCGTGGGCGCCTGAGATGCGCTTGGTTCTTCGTCACGACGGACACTATCCACCTCGTAGCGCTGGAGAGTTCAGGGGCGAGGATCTGGAAGAGACCGTATTCAAGCCACTGCCGTTTGTGCTTTGGGAACCTGGCCGTTTCCTGATAAGTATTTACGGAGCAATTCTGGATGCCTTTGGTATGCCCAGGCGGCTGGCCGCAGACGCAGCCTCCCTTCATGATACCAGGTATGCGATTCCACGTTTCGATTTCAAGGAACAGGTGGGGTTGCACTATCGGCTGATGAAGCGGGCCTGCAACTGGGGGTGGAGGCCGGAAGAAGGACGTCAGAAGCGTCCCTTCCTGCATGGCTATCGCCTGTCGGAACTTGTTGTGGGGACCGCAACCGAGGATATCGCTTTTGCTGCTACTAGGTACGTGCATCCTGGCGATGCCACTTATGTAGGGGCGGAACGTATCCTGGAATCTCTTCTTGACATTAGGTTTGACTATCTGAGAGCCGGAATCGAAGATCGTGGTCTTGCCGGTGACAACAAAGGAGCTGCCCTGGTGGAGCTTGAGCGGGGGCAGAGCCACCGCGTGATTGCCATTGAGTTCATTCGCCGTGCATTGGAAGCCAGTCGCTCCATCGAATCAGCGACGACTCCAGATGGAAAGGGAGAGGCGTTGAATCACCTTATTCGCGAACTGAAAGGGTATTGCCGGGAGGTCTTTTTGGCCACCGACCACGTACAGCGCGCCTGGGGGTATATCAATGACCTAGATTCTATGGTTCTGACCATGTACCAGCACCTGTATGAAATCTATCCCCCGAAGTTTCCCCTCATGCTTAAAGAGCTGTTACCCCAGGAGTGGGAAGCTCGAAAGAATCCTAGGTTGGTCTAGACTGGCGATAGGTGATGGATTCTCAACGGACTACGCTCGCTTGACTTCTGGTACTTGTGAAGCGCACGGAACCCGCCAGTTGCGCTACCGACAGCAGGGTTGTGATCGCACAGAGAAGCAGGGTCGAGGAATTATCTCCTCGACCCTCTCTTTCTGCCTGTGCTCTGACCGGTGCCTAGTAAATCTAAGTCAAGGCAGTGTTTCGTTATCCAGGGGGTGGGGTAATGTAGTCGTAAATTATGGATAGCATACTGCTATTGCTGCTACAATCATTTGTCGGGTCTACGTCCCCCTCTACGTAAACACAACCCCAAGTAGTAATCAGGTCTTCCATTCCCCAGACTCCTGCATTCACAGAGTCAGTGTCAAATAGGACATCTTCAGGACCACTGGCTCTGTAACGGAACCAGTTAATATTCACCCGGTAGGTAGTGTTTTTACGTATCCGGAAGCTCACGTGCACATCAAAGGTCACTGGCTCGCACTTAAAGACCTTAATGGAGGTGCAAATCGGGTAGATAACACCATTCACGCTGGCCTCGTGGGTTAGATTCTGTCCAGGGGGAGTTGTGTACACGCACCCAGGAGCGTTGGCGACATGCCAAGTCTGAAAGTCAGCTTCTCCTTTGAAATGTTTCACGACCTTGAACGTTTTGTTTACCGTGACCCATTCAGATGAATTCCCGGCTACAAAAACGTCGTACTCGGTGTCGATGGTTGTAGGCGGGTACACCGTGTACGAGCCGGGCGGAACCTGATCCCCGTCTATGCTCCAACTCACGAACGTAATCGAAGCATCCGTCTCTGGTATCTCGAATGCAAAAGTAAAGGTGATTGTCCCGCCATCGGACAATTCCTGGGTTTCCGAGGGTGCGATACCACTCAAGGTCGCCCCATCGGGGCCGCCGCCATCGTAGGAGCAGGTCCAGCTACCAGCATCCGCGCTATGGCTGCCAGGAACATCAGTGCCGCTAATAGGTGATCCCGCTTCGGGTGTTAACGTATAGTCTAGTGATCCTGACCAGGTAGACCCATTGAGGGTAGCATTGACCTCGATGGTGGGTCCTGTTGTTGGCGTGCAGCCCGGGACTGACACGACAATCAACGCAAGCAAGGCCAAAGAGCTGAAACAAATTCCCAGAATCCTGTTTTTCAAGAGTACCTCCTTTTCGCGGTAGTGTAATTCTGCCGATATCCTCAGTCAGGAAAAACAGAGAAGTATCCTCCTCATATCGTCCTCCTTCTGAAGCATGCCAGTTTTGTCAGAATGAACGAATGCTCCCTGATTCCACTATATCACATTGTCCCTGGTTGTCAACGGCCTGTGCAGGGTGTTGCAGGAGTTCGATTTTGCACCAGGCGGGCATCTCACAGTCAAGGCTGTGCCGGGCAAAACACAGTCAAGTATAGCGGAGGGCTCTCGGTGTAGTTGTTTTCGAGGTTGATGTCCTCATCACCCACCAATTCAAGCTCAGCGGAGGCAACCAGTTTGAGATAATATTGACCCGGCTGTGGGAATACGAGATCGTACAGGACACATTCGTTCTGCCCGGGCTGGGAAGAGACGCCGAACCAGTTGATTTCCTTTGTGTAGTTGGTGCACTTCTCCAATTTCCAGGTTGTGTCCACATCGAGTCTCGTGTTCTCGCAGAGATAGAGGGGATAAGGCTCGCCGTTTGGCTCAACATGTTCCCCAACATAGTTCAGCACCTGAGACACCTTATCGAGTGGTTCAGGGGTCTTTGCGAGAGCGCACATATTGTTTGCGACGTAGAGGCGAAGCTCGTTAACCTCTGGAGGTCCGTCTTGGTAGTGAACCAGGAGCCCAGATGTCTCGTTCACCGTAACCTCATATCCCTCGCAGCCAGCCACATGTTGGAGGAAATGGACATCTACGATGTCAAGCCAGGTCACCTCAGCGTAGTAGTAGGTTTCCCCATTTTCATACGGTTCGAGGGGATCCCCGTTTATGGTCCAAGTCATAAACTCAATGCTGGCGTCCTGCTTCATCTCCAACTCCAGTGTGAACGTGATCGTATCATCTACGGACACACTCTGAGAACCTGAGGGTTCGACGGTACGTAGAAATGTCCCTTGGGGAGCGCCAGACACATAGTTGGGGGGACAGGCCCAGGCATCGGGAGCCACAGCAAAACTCTTGGGGACCTCGCCGCCCGTGATAGTCTCCCCTCCTCTAGTCAAGATGTAGCTCACCGGTCCTTGCCAGGGCACGCCGCACAGGGTTGCCTCAACTTTGATAGTGCCCGTTGGCACACAGCCAGGGACCAGAACTGCAGTCAAAGCAAGCAGAACCATACTACTTAGTGCAATGTGAAAGACCTTGTTTCTCACGTTTACCTCCTGTTCAAGCAGGGCAGCTTCACGAGAAGTTGTTCGGCGCATCAATGGTAAACCGTACCCCCGGTGTTGCCAAGACTAGAGGTTTTCTCAGAAGCACCAGACATGGGCAGGACACTCTGTAGACTCAGTAGCAAATACTCGGTTCACATCTTACTCGTCAGCCCTTTGTGGACGGGCCTGTGTGCCAAGCATCAAAGAGATTTGCCTGGCATTGACAACGGCTTTGTCGTCGTGGCAATTATTGAACAGGACATGCATCTCGACCGTTTTGGTTGCAAGTTCTCTGATCCTGCTCGCCCATGGCTTCAGTTCGTCTTCGCTGTAAAGATAGTTGAAACGCTCTGCGGTGCTGAGGCCTTTCTCCTCCCATGTTTCTCTATTCCTGCCGTGGAAACGCACCAGTCCCAGGTCTGAAGTTATCTGCGTGACGGGAGGCACACTCGATTTGAAGCCCTGTGGCTCGTCCACACAGACAAATGACAACTCATTGCGCGTGAGGAAATCGAAGGTCATAGCCTGGTTCTTCTCGCTCGGCCACACATTGTTCCTAAATTCTACGGCGATACGGTATTGTGGCAGTTTCTGCTTGCACATGGTGATGTAATCGAGTTGCCTGGGGCCCGGGTAGAACCAGGGCGGGAACTGAAACAATACAACCCCCAGCTTGCCCAATGTGTCCAGGGGAAGGAGCGAACTCTCAAATCTGTGCCACAGTTCGTCCACCAGTTCAGTGGGTAGGTCACGATAGTACAGGTTTCCCTTTTGAGACAATTCCGGAGTCAGTTGCTCTCTTATATTCTTGGGGAGGGAATTGAGGGGTGTGGGATGCTGGGTGAATAGTCTGAAGGCTTTGAAATCGAAGACGAAGTCATCGGGTGTTCGCTCTGCCCAAAGATAGCTGTTCCTCTCGCCGGGCATTGTGTAGTAGCTGCTATCCACTTCGACGATATTGAACTGGCTAGCATAATACTGAAGTCGAGCTTGGGCGGAACGTGCGGAATCAGGGTAGAAGCGCCCTGAATTTATCAGAGTAGTATCGGTCCATGAACAGGCGCCTACTCGAATCGTGCCCATATCCTGCCTTGGGACTCACATTTTACTAGGAGGTCAAGTAAGGGGCAATGGGAGGGATGGGGTATATGGAAGGAGGATTCCCCGATTGTGAAAGGGGCTTAGGGAAAACCCGAAGTGGAGTAAGTGTCTCAGCGATAATATTCAGCGTGTCTTTTTTCTGGATTATGCCCTCGACCAGAATCAGTGGCTCAAGCTTAAAGGTCTGCCTGTACTTCTGGTATACGTGTGGTCTGACTATTACGTTTACCATGCCATCCTCATCCTCCAACGTTAGAAAAACAAAACCTTTAGCAGTGGCGGGTCTCTGCCTGATGACAACGTAGCCAGCCAGCCTTATCCGGGTGTTGGGCGCAAGCTGACTCAGTTCAGAGCTTTTGAGCAGGCCATCTTCGGGTATATCTTTCCTCAATACCTGCAGTGGATGATATTTGGTAGATAACCCCTGCACTTTGTAATCTACCTTCATCTCCTCCAGTTCGGTAAGATCGGGCAGGGAAACCTTGATATCGTTGAATTGCAAAGGCAATTCCTCCGGACAGTTCTTTTCCAGTAGGCCAAGCTGCCACAGTAGCTGCCTCTTCTGGCAGCCAGAAGAATCAAAGGCACCGGCGAGGATGAGGCTTTCTATAGGCTTCCTCTCCAGCCTGGTCCTGAGATAGAAATCTTCCAGCGAAGAATAAGGAACTCTTTCTCTTTCTGTCATTATTTGGCCCATGGCTCTCTCTCCCACTTCCTTGACGTACATCAGGCCAAGCCTGACTTTGCCGTCTTCGATAGTACACTTGCCATTGCTCTTGTTGATGTCTGTGGGTAGAATGTCTATTCCATGCCTCCTGGCATCCCGCACTATGACCTCCGGAGAATAGAATCCCATGGGCTGGTTGTTGAGCAGGGCGCAGTAAAATTCAGCCGGGCAGCATTTCTTGAGCCAGGCGGATTGATAGCATAGAAGAGCAAAGCCGGCTGCATGGCTCTTGCAAAAGCCATATTCAGCAAAGCCCTCCAGAGCTTCAAAGATGTGGCCTGCGAGGCTGCTCTCCACGCCGTTTTTGTTTGCTTTATCGATGAACTTCAGCCTCAACTCCTTCATGGCATCTCTGGATCTTTTCTTGCTCATTGCCCTTCTCAAGGAATCGGCCTCACCCGGCGTAAAATTGGCTATGATAGTGGCAACCTGGATTACTTGCTCTTGGAATAGGAGAACGCCGAGTGTATCTTCAAGTACTGGCTTCAGCTTTGGATGCAGATAATTTACCTTTTCCAGGCCTTTCCTTCTCCGAATATAGGGATGGACCATGTTTCCTTGCAGTGGTCCCGGCCTGATAAGAGCTACCTCGATAGTCAGGTCCTCGATAGAACGAGGTCTTATCTGTGGCAGGGTTTGCATCTGGGCACGGCTTTCTACCTGGAAGACGCCGATCGTGTCGCCCCGGTCAATCATGTCGTAGACTTCCTGGTCATCTAAGGGCAAGTTGCCGGTGGTGAGCTTTGTCGCGGGGTAACTAGGGTGATGCTCTTCTACAAGCTCACAGGCTTCGTGAATTAGCGATAACATCCTCAAGCCGAGCAAGTCCACTTTTATCAATCCGGCATCGGCAACACTGTCTTTATCCCACTGGCAGACTATCCTCCCCGGCATGGTGGCTTTTTCCAGGGGCACTATTCTAGTTAAAGGGCAAGAGGAGATAAGCATCCCTCCATTATGAATTGATAAGTGCCTGGGAAAATCGTGAATCTCCTGGCAAAGGGCGGTGAACTCTTGCCATGGCATGGACATGCGATAGGGCAGAAATTCTTCAACGCCGGCAAGGTCTTGCTCTATATCCTTGGCCCTGTATACTGAAACTGATTTTGCCATCTTATCGATCAGGTAATCCGGCATCCCCAGTGCCTTGCCCACCTCCCTTACAGCATTCCTTGCCTGGAAGGTTACATAGGTGCAGACCATAGCAGTATGTGCCTGTCCGTATTTTTCATAAACGTATTGAATGAGCTTTTCCCTGTGATTTGTGGACACATCGATATCGATGTCGGGTATAGATGACATTTCTTCATTCAGAAATCGACCCAGAAATAGCTTATTCTTTAATGGATCCACCATGGTTATGCCCAGGATATAGGCTACTATGGAATTGGCTGCCGAGCCCCGACCCTGAGCTGGAATTCCATTCCTTTCAGCATAGTCCATAATGTCCCATACAATAAGGAAGTAGCCCGATAATTCGAGTTTCTCTATTAGATTAAGCTCATTGTTTATTCTGGCCTCTATCTCCGGGCTCACGTTCTCGTACCTGTCGTGCACCTTCCGCCAGCATAATTCGGCGAGGTATCTTTTGGGAGTCTCACCCGGAGGTAAGAAAAATTCCGGAAAGCGATAGCCTGAGAAATCCAGATTGACGTTGCATTGTTCAGCTATGGCGAGTGTATTGGAAATCGCCCGGGGATAATCCTGGAAAAGCTGTACCATTTCTTCAAAGGATTTGAGGTGGAATTCGGAGTTCAGTCTCAAGGAGGCACATTCGTCCAGGGTTGTCCGGTTCTTAATACATGTGAGGACATCTTGAAGCCTATGGGTCTCCTTTCTAGCATAGTGAACATTGTTGGTAGCCACATAGCCTAGTTCGAGACTGCGAGCAAGCTCAACTAAGGCACGACAAAGTTGTTCATCCTCGGGGTAGAGGTTATTCTGAAGTTCTATATAGAAGTTCTCTCGGCCAAAAATGTCGCTATACCTTCTGGCTAGCTCGTAAGCCTTCTCTATCCGTCCGGAAAGGATCGAACTAACTATTTCTCCTTTGCGGCAACCGGAGAGACAAATCAAGTCGGCGGAGTACCGGACGATGTTTTCCAGATTGATGAGGGAACTGCCTTTCCTGTGTTCTAGGTGAGCTCTGGTTATCAGTTGACACAGGTTGGAGTAGCCTTTGTAATTTTTTGCCAGTAATGTGAGATGATTGCCATTATCCAGCGTCATCTCTGCTCCGATGATGGGTTTGATTTTTGCTTTGAGGCACGCTTTGTAGAATCGGATAGCTCCGTATAATCCATTATGGTCGGTGAGTGCTAAGGCAGGAATGTTGAGGTCTGCTGCCCGGCTTATCAAGTCCTCGGGATGAGACGCACCATCAAGAAGAGAGAAATTGGAATGGCAGTGAAGCTCTACGTAGCTTTCTCCCGATAGAACTGGGTTAGTAGCACTGCTAGTCATAGACGCGTTGCAGATACCAGACTCCGGTGAGCAAATTTCGGTAGAGTTCGCAGACAGTACCAGACGCAGTCTTGACCTGGAAGTACTCCCTTTCAACTGATCTCTTCCACCATCCTTGATCTACCCGCCATCTTTTTAGGATCTCCTTGGCCTTCTCCCTCCTTCCCTTGTAAAGAAAGGTGAGCGGCTTGTGCTGAGCACTTTCCTCAACTTCCAGTCTTATAGCTTCCCTGAATAACTTGCTCATCTCTTAAAGGTCAAATTCGGTGAAGGAAAAGGAATCTTCCGGTAATGCACTGCTTGGTTTAGCGAGCACCCTGCTAACTATCCCTTTGCCGTATTTTTGCCTAAGCCAGCTTATGGCTGAAGCCAGCCTTTCCCTGTATTTCAGGGGCTGGTCTGAGAATCCCGACGAAATAGTGGCTTGCCTCCCGCTTTCGGGGCAAAAATCAGTCAGGGTCAGCCTCATTTCACTTAAAGGAACTGTGAACCTCGCCGAATCCAGGTATTGCTTTAAGTGACGCAACATGGTTTCCCTGGAGGAAGTGGCTTCCTTGAAGTGAAACACTCGTTGAGCAATATGGTCATTGCTAAAGTGCATGGATATTGTTAGCCGGAGGCAGCATTGCCACCGTTCCTTCAATTGCTGGCTCAACCTGGTCAGGAGTTCATCGCCGGCGGCTAAAACTTGATTGATGTTCTCTGCCCCAGGCTCAAAATAAATCTGCTCTTTCAGCATGGGTACCTGACTCCAGGGAATTAACCTTGACTCATCAATTCCATTGGATAGTTCCCACAACCGCTTGCCCTCGTTTCCAAATTCCAGGCTAACCGCCGCTAATGACAGGCTGGCAAGTTGACCTATTCGATAGATGCCAAGCAACTCAAGCCGCTCCAGGATTCTGGAAGAGGCAGGCAAAAGGCATACAGGCAGGTCTGTAAGGAAATCTTTTACTCCTTTCTCGGTAATAGCGATAATCTTCCCCGGCCTGGCGACCTGGCTGGCTGCCCGGGCCACAAATTTGTTCGGGGCAACGGATACACAAGCGTGAAGCTGGAGGCGTTTTTCAATCGTCTGCCTGACTCCTTCGACAAACTGGAGTTCCGTGATGTGACCGGGGCATTCATAGCTCAAATCTATGAAGGCAAAGTCTGGAGTTCCTACTTCTACCACCGGGCTTTGAGTAGCGAGGAGAGTCAAGACAGTGGTAAAAATATTGGCGTATTTTTCCTCGTCCAGTGGCAAGAATACACCTTGCGGGCATAGAATATATGCCTCTCTCAGGGATATGCCGAGCCTGACGCCACATGCCGACGCCTCTCTTGAGGCATCATATACGGCCTTCCGTTCGTAGGGTAGGCCTCCGATAATAATTGGCCTTCCTGTTAATGAATCATTATCTCTTACCTCGACCTGAACAGCGAAATGGGGGAAAAAGAAACACGCGACCCTCATCTCCAACCCCTGACTAATGGTCCAGCCTTCTCAGAACGGCAACCACTTTACCCTGCACTTCAATGTTGTCAGGTCTGGCATATATGGATTTCATTTCGCTGTTCGCTGGTTGCAGGCGAACGCGTTCCGGTTCACGGTAAAGCTTTTTCAGCGTTACCTCTTGCTCATTCCTGAGCCAAACGGCTGCCATTTCACCATCTCCAACGGTTCGTGTTGCCTCCATAATCACGATATCGCCGTCATTGATAAGAGCGTCAAGCATGGATGTCCCCTTTACCTTTAAGGCATAGATATCGCTCCTGTTTTCTATCACATCTGTTGTCATCCTGAGCATTTCTTCAGCCTGGTTACTCCAGGTACCCGAATCTAAGACGGGGATCGGTTCTCCAGCAGCAATTGTCCCCAACAGCGGCACCAGGAAACTGCCCCTTTCATCATCTTCCTTTTCCACAAGCTGGATGCTTCGGAAAACTTCCGGGTCGCGATGAATCTGTCCTTCCTTTTCCAGGACATTCAAGTGGTATTGGACCAGTGATGTTGAACTAATATTGCAGACTCTCATGATGTCCCTGATAGTCGGCGCATAGCCTTTCTCATCGAAATAATGCCTTATGCATTCAAGGATCCCTTCTCTAATTTTGGGCTTCTTCATCATAGCCTCCTCTTACAATTGAGGTTTAACAAATGTTCTATAGAACAAGTGTATCAATCAAAACGACAGGTTGTCAAGATCTTGTGCCGGTTGACTGGGAGTCCTGAGGTTGCCGGTTACGTGTGACGATATGCGGTTAAAGATAATCCGTCTGGTTAGACCTGGTGTGTTCTACCACAATGGGGACACTGGACTGTCGACTCTTTGAACTTGGGCGGTACTCGTAACTTGGCACCGCAGTCACAAGTGATGGTGGTATAGTTGTTCAGTCGCCACATTACATCTGAGGTCTCCCGGGCCCGCTGTATCTGATCTGGTTCACCCCGTTCACCCTCCAGCTTTGTTGCGGCTATTGGGACTGTCTCGGCGGCAAGGCTGGTAGCAGGTATGACCCCTTTACCTTGCTGGTGCATCTGTCGGTAAGCCTGGTCGTAATCGGCAAAGGAGGCACCGGCCATGGCACGCAGGATGCGTATCCTTTCTGATATGGGAGGATGGGTACTGGATAGGTCACTGGCTTTGATGCCCTTTTTGCGGAAGGGATTGACGATATACATGGGCGCTGTGGCTTTGTTGGCTGATTTTAGCTGGCCGGTTGAGGCGCCTAGCTTCTCCAGTGCTGAAGCCAGCCCTTCGGGATACCTGGTGTATAGGGCCGCTGATGCATCCGCCAGATACTCTCTTTTCCGAGAGACGGCAAAGTAGATGAGCTGGGCCATGATGGGCGCCAGTATCATGAAGGCCAGAGCTACGATCAGAATTATTATCTGGCCTTGCCCGCCCCCGCCTGATGAGGAGCTTCTTCTTGACCCCGTCATGCTGCCAAAAATCATGATTCGCGACCCGTACCAGGCCAGGATTACGATGGTGCCGAGCAAGATGCTGCACATCGCCATGAGCAGCACATCCCGGTTCTTGATGTGGGATATTTCGTGGGCGATGACCCCCTGCAGTTCGTCGCGGTTTAGTTTTTGTAGCAGTCCCGAGGTGATAGCTACAGATGCCCGATTGGGGTCACGACCGGTAGCGAAGGCATTCAATGCGGGGTCGTCAATGATATAGATATCAGGCATTCTTTCGAGGCCAGAGGCGATCTTCATTTCCTCGACGACGTTGTATAGTCGTGGATGGTCGTCACGCCTGATTTTCTTGGCGCGGGACATGCTAAGTAAGATATTGTCCCCCTGAAAATATCCGATTAGGCTCAGGACCGCCCATACCAGTATGGCGATGATTAAGCCAGCGGCAGCATTATCAAAGAAGTACAGGCCTATCAGATAGCCGATAAGGATGAGTAGTGCTCCCATGCCAATGGTTAGCACGACAGACCTTATTTGATTAGACCTGATTTGTTCCCACACGGTCGACGTGTCTTCCTACTAGGTAAAACTAACTTTAGGTGCCTCTCGTTCCGCAGCGAGAGTAACTTCAAAGAACTCAGTGGGCTTAAACCCGGTCATGCTGGCTACTATGCTGGACGGAAACATCTGTGTCTGGTTGTTGTACCTGAGGACTGAATCATTGTAGTACTGGCGAGAGAAGCTTATCTTGTTCTCGGTTGAAGTAAGCTCTTCCTGAAGAGCCAGGAAGTTCTGATTGGCCTTAAGGTCAGGATAGTTTTCGACCACTGCCAGCAGGCGGGACAGGGCTGAACTCAACTCTCCTTCGGCCTTGGCTCGCTCACCGGCCCCGGCAGACGACACTTGCTGGGCAAGATTACGGGCATTGGTTACCGCTTCCAGGGTTTCTCGCTCGTGTTTCATATATCCCTTGGCAGTCTCCACCAGGTTAGGAATGAGGTCATAGCGCCGCTTTAGCTGAACGTCAATCTGCGCCCAGGCGTTCTGTACCTGATTGCGCCGCCTGACCAGGCCGTTGTAGGTGGCTATGAATATGATTGCAAGAACCACCACAATACCGATAATGATATAAACTGCTAGCATATTAGACCTCCTTAGCTGATTTTCTCCAGACGCTACTTAATCTTTGCTGTTTATCAATCTGGCCGTTTGAATACTTCCTCCAGAAAACCGATAACCTGATCCCCTGAATCAAGCTTTGCCGGATGTTCCGCAGCCAGATGTCTCATCAGTTGGGTGACTTCACCTCCGTCAAACCACAGTCCATGTTCGTCACGGCATATGTCGATGATGATTTCAGACTGTCTGCCTATCGCCGTCTTCTTCATCCTACGGCCGCAGATGGGGCAATCGCGCTTCCTTTCCGGTGATGAGACTTCCTGAAAGTTAAGGACGTCGTCGAGGAATGTCTTTGTCTCTTCAAGACCCTGGGACTGGAGCAGAAGCTCGAGCTCTCCGGAGTCAAACCATATTCCCTTGCAGTTGTTGCAGTAATCAAGCTCGATGCTGCGATACTCAAGGACTATCATGTCGTATTCACAGACAGGGCATATCATCGCACGTAGACCTCGTTGGGTAGCCTCAGTAGTGTAGACGGCTGACGACGCTGTGTCAAGATTGTCGTTGCCAAGATTGGGTGGCACGACAAAACAAGCGTGGTGGGCACCCCCGGATTCAGCGTTGGGATATGGTGTCGAAGGCAGAGCAAGGGAGCTATATTGTTCATCCCAGCTACGGCTGGTGGGAGGGCCCAACCCAACGAGTTCGTAGTCGCTGGAAGGTAGTAATAATCGGAAGTAGCTGAAAGCCAATAGGTCAAGAGGAACCGGTGAATCCCAGTCCCTCTCTGTGAAGTCTTGCATGGCGAAGACGCGATGCCTTGGCCCTCGTTATAACACGGTAAAACCGTCAGCCAAGGTATCACTTTGACCGTCGGGATTGGTGATGGTGACGTCGCGAGGGCCAGGTGCCGCCAGGTTGTGCACCCTTATGTGTACTTCTAGTTGCGAGTTGCTGACGAATGTTACGCCCTGTACTGTAATCCGCTCCCCGAAGTCAGCCGTAGCCCCATTCTGGAAGTTTGCCCCCAGAATTGCTACGGTTAGTCGGTCCCTCGGACTGGCGCTGGTCGGTTCCACACTGTCAACGCTGGGGGCATCTCCTGGGGGTGGTGGCGGCTCAGCAGGCTCAACAGCGATACCAAGCCCAGCAATAACGTACTCTGCCTTGCAGACGATCGTGTAGTCTGCGGAGGCTGCGAAGAGCAAGCCCACGAAGCGCAGTTGAGCATCAGCCACCAGGGAGCCGGAGTCACCCGGTTGTGAAAAGGGTTGATAAACCATAATCTGGTCTACGAAGTAGGCTACTTTATCGGGAGCATACTCAACGAGGACAGAAGCATTGGTGAGGTACACCTCGCCTTCAGTCACTCCAGTGGTGCGACCAGATTTCTGTACCGAGTCGCCGGGAGTGACGGTCGCGGTACTCGAAACCGCGTAGTTGCCGCCTTCGGCGAATTGCTCGCCGCTTATTCCCTCTACCTGAAGGATAGCTATGGCGGCATCGGCGTAGTTAGAACGGTATCGGATGTTGGGACTCCTGCCCATTGGCTCGCCGAACCGGATAGGTATGTAGTCCTGCAGTGTCCCGACCTGATTGTCCAATGTTCCCCCATCGTCGGGGTGACTTGCGGGCTGGATAACGGGTGTTCCCACCGGGAGAAAGTCAGCTGCCAAGTCCATGGCGATGACGTGGGCGTTGGAAAGGATTTTACCGTCATAGGTTACCGTGCCCAAAGTGCCGGCCCATTTCTGATTCTCGGCATAAGCTGACAGGCTTATCCCACCGACTAGAGGTCTGACTTCTCCTTGCCTCTCCTCGCTGACAATGGTGGGCTCTGCCAGCTGGGTGGCAAGAGCCTGGAATTTGCCGGTTACCTCTACGCGTACTGGGTGGCCTTCAAAGCTTTGAGGTACAGTTGCACGTGCCTGCTCATTCGCCACAAATACAGTGATTTCACCTCTCGCCTCCGAATGGGCGATTCCGACAAATCCGGGAGCCGTTATGAGTTGTTGTTCCAGGGCTTTCCTGGCTTCTGACAGTGACTTGCCGCGGCCGGAATTCTCCCCGGCCAGAGCGGGTACAGATGCAAAAAGCAACGCACCAACAAGAAGCAACGCCAACAATAATATGAACCTTCCTCCTTGCATCATTTCTTTTCCTCCTTTCCAATAGCCATTGTTTTTCTGCCGGTATGTATCCTAGCATAGCACACTGCGCGGTAGTGGAAAAGACTTGCTGATTCGTGTTGCATGGCTGGTGCAAAAATCAACGTGCCAGACTCCTCATATCCTGCCAAATCGGCGCTGGCGGCCTTCATATTCGGAAAGTGCTGCCTCAACGTCTTCGGGGCCAAAGTCAGGCCATAACACTGGAGTGAAGTAGAGTTCACTGTAGGCAGCCTGCCAGAGGAGAAAGTTGCTGAGGCGGCATTCACCCCCAGTGCGTATGAGCAGATCAGGGTCGGGAATGTCGCTGGCATAGAGATATTCGGCAAACACAGACTGATCTATATTGTCCGCGGGAATATCAGCGGTGGCGATGCGCCTGGCTGCTTGCACAATTTCGTCCCGGCCCCCGTAATCAAAGGCGAGGCAAAGGGTAAGACCGGTGTTGTGCTTGGTGAGTTCCACTGCAGCATTAACCTTTTCTCTTAGTCTTCTGGATAGCCTGTCCACCCTGCCGACATGGAGCAGTCGCACATTTTCTTGATGAAAGGCTCGAGTTTCGGAGTCAATTCTCTTTCCCAGAAGGCTGAGTAGGCCGGCAACCTCTGCCCTAGGCCGATTCCAGTTTTCAGTGGAGAAGGCATAAAGTGTCAGGTATCTTACTCCGTAGTCAGAAAAGGCCTTTACCACCGGGCGAATATTCTCACCACCGGCCTTGTGTCCGGCGAGCCTCGGGAGCCCGCGCTCCTTTGCCCATCTGCCATTACCATCCATGATAATGGCTACGTGTTGTGGACAGTGATTTGGGTCAATCATGAGTTAGCCCCGCTTGGAAAGGGACGCCTGACTTTCAGCAGCGGATAGGCGAAGGTCCGTCGCAAGACGGCGGAAATTAATTTGGTGTGCCAATCGAAAGAGAAGTCGCCCGAGTTGAGCAAAGCATCAGCCATGCCGTTTGAGGCTATTACGGCGAAGATACGGTCGATTTGGTGATCGGTCAGTTTCGCATAAGCCCGTCTGGCCCAGTAGCCACGGGAGAGCTCTTTGCCCATTCTTGTCTTCCATTGCTTCTCATACTGTGAAAGATGCCCAGCGGTCAAATCATCGCTAATTAGCGCCTCGTGAAGCACTTGGGCAGCTATTCTAGCACCAATGTGGCCAAAGTATATTCCTCCTCCCGTAGTTGGCTTCACCTGTCCGGCAGCGTCTCCAATAACCAGTATCCTGTCTGCGTAGGTGTGGGGTAAGGTCCCTACGGGAATGGCCTTATGCCCGATTTCCACGTGCGGACTCGCAATTCTACCTCGGCGATCGAGGTCGTTAAGCAACCCTCGCAGGTGCAGGTCTGCGAGGGTTGTTGCCAGAAGTCCAACGTACGCCTTGCTTGGTGAAGTGGGCACAAGCCAGGCAAATGCACCCGGCGCTATGTCCTGACCAAAGTATATTTCAAATTCCTCTACGTTTGTCATTTCAACTTCGGCCTGAGCACCAACCAGGAAATGCTTTATCTTGCCCAGGCCAACCTTACGAGGAAGCCCGGGCTTAAACCCGTTGGCCAGGACTATGGCTCTGGCTGTGAACTTTTCCTTAGCACCGAAGCACAAGGTTTCGGCTTGTATACTATTCTTTCCGGGAATAATATCGATTACTGTGGAAGAGAAGAAATATTGCGCCCCCTTGGTCTGGGCTTTGAAGGCCATGGATTTGTCAAGTAGGAACCGGTTGACAACGTAGGCCTGAACATTTTCAGTTTGTACTCGTAAGCATCTTCCTGAAGGGGAGAAGAACCTAGCCGAGTTCACCTTCGTCAGTATTGTGTCTGTACCGGGGTCCAGTGCCTGGAAACACTCGGTGCTGATGATTCCTGTGCAACAAACATCGAGGCCGGACGCACTTTTCTCTTCAAGTACGGCCACATTGTGGCCGGATGAAGCCAGTTCATAGGCCGCATAGCTTCCGGCCGGCCCAGCTCCCACTACGATGACATCGTAAACCTGGCCTGACAATTCTCGGACACCACCTGGGGTATTTACAAGACGATGCTATATTACTATACAATAGATTGCCTAGCCAAACCTGCTTGTCGTCACGAACTCTGCCCCTATCATCATCGTTGACGTTGCTTTTGGCGGCCGAGCGACCTTTGGCAGTTGTTCGTTCCCAAAGGTAAGAGCACCGGAGAGGCACAATTTGTTATAATCAAAACGGGGTTAGGGTGTCTAGTATGCTGGAGAGAGTGAACTGCCCCGACGATGTTAAGGGGTTGAGCCTTGGTGAACTGGATGCGTTCTGTGCGGAACTCAGGGAGCTACTGATCAGCACGGTCAGCAAGAATGGAGGCCACCTGGCATCCAACCTGGGGGCTGTGGAACTCACAGTTGCCCTGCATCGGGTGTTCGATAGCCCGAGGGACAGGATACTCTGGGATGTGGGACATCAGAGCTATGTTCACAAGCTATTAACGGGCAGGAGGGAGCAGTTCTCCTCTCTCCGCCAATATCAAGGACTCTCAGGGTTTCCCGATAGAAGTGAGAGTGTGCACGATGCCTTCACTACGGGGCATGCTGGCACTTCCATTTCGGCAGCTCTGGGCATGGCGCTAACGCGAGACCTGACTGGTGATACTCACCACGTAGTGGCTGTCATCGGCGATGGATGTCTGACTTGTGGTATGACCTATGAAGGGCTGAACCATGCCGGGCAACTAGGCACAAGGCTCATCGTGGTGCTCAATGACAACGGCATGTCCATTTCGCCAACTGTGGGAGCTATAGCGAGGCGGTTGACCGTGGCAAGAACAGGCGCCCCTTATACGCAAGCCAAGGTACAGACGCATCGACTGCTCGCTCTCTTGCCTGGGGGAAGAAGGCTGCGGTGGGTGCTGCATCGGTTCAAGGAGGGTGTGAAGGCAGTATTTATGCCCACCATGATGTGGGAACAGCTTGGGTTCACTTATCTGGGTCCGATAGACGGTCATAACATTGATGCACTGGAAAAAGCTTTGATTCGGGCAGGAAGGTTTCAAAAGCCCGTCATCGTCCACGTGTTGACTGCGAAGGGTAGGGGCTACCAGCCGGCAGAAGACAATCCGGTTCGGTTCCATGGGCTGTCCCCAAGGACTGAGAAGCCGGCTGGAAACCCTACCTATAGTCAGGTCTTTTCCCAAACGATCCGTAGACTGCTAATGGATAACCCCAGGCTGGTGGTGGTAAGTGCTGCTATGATTGAAGGCAACAGCCTGTCCCCTCTGGTCAAAGAGTTCCCGCACCGCATCTATGATGTGGGGATTTCCGAGCAGCACGCGGTTACATTAGCCGCCGGTCTGGCTACTCAGGGGTTTATACCTTTTGTAGCCATATATTCTACCTTCCTTCAGCGAGGATTTGACCAGATGCTGCACGACGTGTGTCTACCTGATTTACCCGTCACTTTTGCCTTGGACCGCGCTGGCATCGTTGGAGACGATGGCAAAACACACCAGGGCCTATTTGATTTATCCTATCTCAGCTTAATGCCGAATATGACTATCTGCGCGCCTAAAGATGAGAACGAACTTCAGGATATGCTCTATACCGCCGTGAATGCGGAGCATCCTGTAGCAATTAGGTATCCTCGAGGTCGAGGGGCAGGTGTGCATCTGGCCGCTAGGTTCCACGAGATTCCTATGGGTAAAGCTGAGACAGTCAGGCAGGGCAGGGACATTGCCTTGATAAGCATCGGCTCTACCGTCGCGCCGTCTCTGGAAGCAGCGGAAGATCTGGCTCTCCAGGGTGTTGATGCGACGGTCATCAACGCTCGATTCGCCAAGCCTGTGGACACAGAGCTTATCTTACATGTGGGCAAACGCATCAAGAAAGTGGTCACCGTAGAGGAAAATATGCTCAGCGGTGGCTTCGGGGCTGCTGTCCTGGAACTGTTGACGGAGGGTGTAGACTCCGGTGTCAGAGTCAAGCGATTGGGCATTCCTGACGAATTCGTCACCCACGGAAAGCAAGAGTTTCTTCGCTCCCTCTACCATCTGGATGCACGCGGGATAGCCGCGGAATGTATCGATTTTCTAGCCCGCCTTAAAGCAGAGGCGCAAATAGAGTCCTAGGCCGGTATTCCTTATGCTGTTGTCCAGTCTTGTGGAGGGCTCTTCTTCCTTAGACCGAATCCACAGCAGATGGGAAAGGCAAGGGGGAAGGGAAAGCGCCGTGCCCTCATTCCCTCTTGCTGACCGAGGGAGAATCGCCGCCATTTGTTTGAGGGGGTTATACGCCTAGTCAATCGGCAGCCTTCATATGCTTAGTTCAGTGATGCGATGGAGAGCTCTTGTTATCTTGGGCAATTCGCTTGAGCTCGTAGAGCTTGGCGATTGCTTCCAGAGGGGACATGGAATCAACATCAAGGCGCGCGATTTCATGTGCCAGATGAGAATCTCCGTCGAAAAGGGGAATCTGCAGCGATGCTTGGCGGCGAGGAGCTCTGCTCTTTCTAGAAGCATGGCTCTCCAGTTCTCCTAAGACTTCCTGAGCTCGACCGATTACCGATTTGGGCAAACCAGCTAGCTGTGCCACATGGATTCCATAGCTCCTGTCGGTGCCCCCGGGGACAATCCTGTGGAGAAAGATGACTTTGTTCCCTTCCTCTGCCACCGCTACGTTGAAGTTCTTAACTCTGGGTAGAATGTCAGCCAGCTGTACCAGCTCATGGTAATGAGTGGCGAAGAGGGTCTTCGCTCCAAGCTCAGGGTGGTTATGAATGAACTCTGCTACTGCCCATGCTATGGAAAGGCCGTCATAGGTAGAGGTGCCTCGTCCGATTTCATCCAGGATGATGAAAGAGCGAGGGGTAGCGTTATTCAGGATATTGGCTGCCTCGGTCATCTCTACCATAAAAGTGGATTGGCCCGCTGCTAAGTCCTCCTGTGCGCCAATGCGGGTAAAGATGCGGTCGACGACTCCAATGGTTGCTGAATCAGCGGGGACGAAGCTCCCAATTTGAGCCAGAAGAATGATGAGGGCTGCCTGCCTCAGATATGTAGACTTTCCTGACATGTTGGGGCCCGTGAGTATGACAAGTTGATTATCACGATTGCATAGATAGGTATCATTAGGAACAAAACTGTCTCGACCTATGGTCTGCTCCACAATTGGGTGGCGCCCTCCCTTAATGTCGATGACATCCTCGTTGGTGAGTGTTGGACGGACATAGCTATGACGCGCTGCTACCTCGGCAAGACTGGAAAGAGCATCGATTTGAGCTGCGGCTCTGGCAGTGGCCAGGATTTGGTCCCCCGCAGCGGCTATCTGTCGGCAGACCCGCCTAAAGATGTCAGCCTCTATATCTGCGATCTTTTCCTGGGCATTAAGGATCAGGGATTCATAGTCCTTAAGTTCAGGGGTAAAGAACCTCTCCGCCTCCGCGAGGGTCTGCTTGCGCAGATACTCAGGGGGAACTAAGTTGAGGTTAGCCCGAGATACCTCAATGTAGTAACCGAATACTCGATTGTAGCCTACTTTTAGTGATCTTATCCCTGTGCGCTGCCTTTCTCTCTGCTCCAGACCAGCTAGATATTGCCTGGCCTGCCGAGAATTGCGGCGAATTTCATCCAACTCTGGCGAGAATCCTTCCTTTATCACACCACCTTGCTCCAAATCCGCCGGTTCATCGGCAATGGCGCTCGCGATTATGTTCACAGTGTCGGGGCAGGGGGTGAGTTGGGCGGTCAACCAGTTTATGGCCTCGTCATCCGCCATTGCTGCTTTCAGATCGGGCACCTTCTCTAAACTAGAGCGAAGCACTATCAACTCCCGGGGTATTACTCTGCTACTCACTACGCGGTTAACGAGCCTCTCCAGATCAGCAATGTCTGACAGAAGAGAGATGGCTTTCTGACGGGCCAAGCTATCCTGGTGAAACCAGGTAACTGCCCCTTGCCGCTCATTCAATGTGGCGAGGTCCAGAAGCGGATGTCCCAGCCAGTTTGTGAGCAACCTGCCGCCCATGGCTGTCTTGGTGAGGTCAATGACAGTAAGGAGGGAATTGCCAGTTTCTGCCCACCTGCCACCCTGAAAGAGTTCCAAATTCCGGATGGTCTGACCATCCAGTGTCATAAAGGAATGTGTGGAGTAAGTAGCAAGTCTGCTTAACTGGGGCAGAGAGTCCTTCTGGGTTTCCTTGACATAATGCATTAATGCGCCTGCTGCTCTTATGGCCAGAGGCAATCGGGCACAGCCGTAGCCTTCTAGGGTGGCCGCATGGAAATGTTCCAGCAAAGCTTGCTGAGCTATGTCCAAATCAAACCAGTAGTCGTCAAGTCGGCTTATTGTGAACGTCAATTGAGCATAATCGGTGGGGTCCTGAGCAATAACAACTTCGCTGGGCTGCAATCGCTCCAGCTCGGGCATGACTCGTCCCAGAGGAAGCTGAGTGGTGGCAAACTCGCTGGTACTTATATCAACATAGGCAATGCCCGCTTCATCGCCTTCGGAGACCAGGCTGACCAGGTAATTGTTGCTCTTACTAGCAAGCAGATTAGGCTCGACTACAGTCCCTGGCGTGACCACTCGAATTACATCCCTTTCCACCAATCCCTTGCCTGGCGGACTTAGTTGTTCGCAAATTGCAGCCTTATGACCCCGGTTGATGAGTCTGGCCAGATAGTTGTCGAGGGCGTGATGTGGTATCCCTGCCATAGGAACCCGATGACCTTTACCCATCTCGCGTGACGTCAGGACAACGTCCAGTTCTCGTGAAGCGACTTTGGCATCTTCGTCGAAAGTCTCATAGAAGTCGCCCAAGCGGAAGAAAACGATGGCCTCGGGATACTTTTGCTTGATTCTGAGATACTGCTTTCTGAGTGGTGTTACAGCCATTGAGTTTATTTTACTAGCTTTGCGACAACATATAAAGGGAAATCGGTCGCCAACTTTGCCTGGGATTGCAGAGGCCGTCTCTTGTGGTTTTGGGTGGAGTATGGTCACGTGACGAAGGATCAGACCATTGCCTAGAGACTCCCCTCCCAGCTCGAAACGGTGGCCCACTACCATTCACTAGGGTTTTGCAAATGCAGATAAAGCACTATAATTACCAACTATGAGGACGAGAATCTGTCGAGGAGATTGATACAATCGTTGTCGGAAGAAATTGGAGTTCTTGTTGAAGAGGAATTTCGGGCGATAGTAAGTGAGGTGTGGGTGCAGGAGATAGCCCGAGCTGTTCTCAGGGCAGAAGGGGTGTCTCCGCCCTACGAGGTAAGTCTGGTTTTTGCCGAGTCCGAGGTGGTGCGGCAACTCAACCGACGTTACCGTGGTGTGGATGAGCCCACGGATGTGCTTGCTTTTGGCATTCTTCCGGAAAAGGACTCCAGTGATTATTTTCCAGTTCCTCCAGACGGGGTGACTAGGCTGGGCGAGGTGGTCATCTCCTACCCCCAAGCTGTAGAACAAGCTGCAGAACAAGGGCATTCAACCGAAAGAGAGCTGGCATTGCTTATTGTCCATGGGATACTCCACCTTCTGGGCTATGACCACGAAGAACCGGAACAGGAGGCCGAGATGAGGGCAAAGGAGAAGGAGGTCCTAGAGCGATGCCTGTCGTGAGCCTTTCAGGGGGAGCTGAGAATCACAATCTGTGTACTGGTGGGAAGAGACGATGAGGTAATAGAGAGATGGGGGCTTGCTTCTAGATCTCGAACCCTCATTTTGTCCGTGAATTTGTCCACAGAAGAGAGATCCCTGGTGGACGACTTCGTTTTGTAGTGCATGGGGATGACGAATGGAGGTGCTAATTGCCTGACTATTTCCACAGCCGTCTCGACAGGTATGGTAGATAGCTCCCCTACAGGCAGAAACAGTATGTCCACGTCGCCTATTTCTTCTATCAAATGTGGGGCGAGAGGATGGCCTAAATCGCCTAGATGGCACAAAACTGTATCATCCATCTCAATAACATAGACGGTATTCTTGCCTCTTAGGTTCCCCTTCTTGTTATCGTGGAAAACAGCGACTCCCTTTATGAAGGTGCCTCCAATCTCATATTCGCCCGGGCTCCTTATTTGTTTAGGGTCATCGGCAATGCCTTCGACGTAGCTATGACCAGGATGAGAATGGCTTACTGTTACCAAGTCGGCTCTGGGTTTTCCTAAACGGTAACCAAAGTCTGGATGATAGGGGTCTGTGATGATGGTCTTCTCTTTCCCTCTGATCAGAAAACAGGAATGTCCCAGCCAGGTGATTTCCATCAGTCTCTAAAGGATAACCTTTTTCCTGAGCTTTGTCGAGACCAACACGAGTCCGCTACCGGGAAAATGCATCAGCTTTTTTGGTGTGATTGTCTTCCTCTATGGGGTTGATTAGAAGCAGCATACCCTGTACACCTTCAACGGTAATTTCCTTGCCGGCGTCTATGGTGGTACCGGATAAAGCTTGCCACAGCTCACCATTAATCCTGACGTAACCACTAGGTGAAATGCGGGTGACGGTTCGGCCTCTGCTGCCAATATCTGGTGAGATCATCGGCTTCTTGACAAGTGCTTTCTTGCCAAGTCGATAGGTCGTATAGTTGTACGCTGCCAGAGCAATCATCATAAGAACGAGGCCCCAGAGGGGAATCTGTAGCCCGAGTATTGGGAGCAGCCAAAGCACAATTGCCACCAGGGCTGCTTCCTCGAGCACGCTCGTTGTTAGGGCGAGTGCTGTATATCTTGTGTATTTCATTTTGATACTGAGATAGGGATTCTGTTGCAGTCTTGATTGTCCGTTTAAGAAGGGCGTTAATGATATGGCAAGTAGTGGAAATAGTCAAACGACGGGCGGTTGACAAGAGGTGGACGCTGTGGTTACCATTTCTATTTCTCCTGGTTAACGAAAATGAAGGGAAAAATACTAAGCGCTTTACGCGAGGGTAGTGGCTACGTTTCTGGTGAGTTTCTTTCTAGTGAACTTGGCGTCTCTCGGGTCTCCATCTGGAAGCACATCCGTAGCCTGAAAAAGGATGGCTACATAATAGAGGCTGCGCCTCTTGGATACAAGCTGGTATCCTCTCCAGATTTGCTGTTTCCATACGAGTTCCCCAACATGGAACAGAGAATTCACTATTTCTCAGAGGTCAGCTCGACTATGGATGTAGCGAGGGAATTGGCCAGGAAAGGAGCGCCGGAAGGAACAATTGTGCTTGCCGAAGCCCAAGGGCATGGCCGGGGAAGGTTGAGTCGGGAATGGCTTTCTCCAAGCGGTGGGATTTACTTCACATTGATTCTGCGGCCCGGGATAAATCCAGCATATGCGCCCAGGATAAACTTGATGGGCTCTATTGCAGTGGGCGCTACAATCAGAAGGCTCTTCCTACTTGAGGCGGAATTGAAATGGCCCAACGATGTTCTGGTTGCGGGCAAGAAGGTATGCGGCATACTTGCTGATATGGACGCTGAAATGGATGCGGTAAAGTTCGTCAATGTTGGAGTAGGCATAAACGCCAATAGCTCGATTGACCAGTTCGCGGACACGGCGACCTCCCTGAAGGATGAGCTTGGAAGTGAAATATCGAGAAAACAATTCTTCAGTACATTGTTGGCCGAAATAGAACAAAGACAACCCCTATTGATGGAAGCCGATTTGCTTGACGAGTGGCGAGAGATGTCTGGAACACTGAACAGTGATGTCAGGATATCCTCGCCCGCTGAGGTCATATCGGGGCAGGCACTCGATATAGATACCACTGGGGCGCTGATAGTAAAGGAGCCGAGTGGTGCCCTGAAAAGGATCATTGCCGGGGATTGCACGCACTTGAGAGCGAACACCGCATATGGCGGTACTGGTATGGTAAGCTCTGAGTAGGGAAAATTCGGTTGGAGGCTGATGGCTATACTGCTTTGAGATGCTGTTAATAACGATTGTCATCATCTATTTTGTCGTCATAATTGGCGTAGGGGTGTGGAGCAAGCGGGGAGCGGGGACTCAGAACGGATTCTTCGTGGCTCATCGCAGAGGCTCTGTGCCCCTTATTACCGGTTCACTTATAGCCACTGCGGTGGGTGGTTCAGCAACAGTCGGGATGGCTGGCTTAGGATTCGTACAAGGTCTGACTGGCGCCTGGTGGCTTCTTGTTGGCTCCATCGGACTTGTGCTTTTGGGTGTTTTATTTGCCGGAAAGATAAGAGGCACTGGCCTTTATACTCTGCCGGAACTGGTTGAAAGGCAGTATGGTCGACATATGGGCCTGGCAGCCTCTGTGCTTATTGTGATTGCATGGGTCGGGGTGGTTGCAGGACAAATCGTTGCCGCCGGGAAGGTTCTGTCCATCCTAGGAATGGGGTCTGTTGCTGCCTGGATGATTGTATTCACCGCTGTCTGTCTGCTGTATGCTGTTCTGGGAGGTCAACTCTCCATTATTCGGACAGATCTCCTGCAGGCGGTCATTCTTTTCGTAGGAGTGCTCGCTGGTTCAGCACTGGTCATATCACGAATCGGAGGACTCGACACGCTGAGGGCAAGTCTACCTGCCAGCTACTTCTCTTTCCCTGTAAGTACAGAATTTAGCTGGAAGATGCTCTTTTCCTTTTTGATTTTGGTAGGGGCAACTTATGTAGTGGGCCCCGATATGTACTCGCGACTATTCTGCGCCAAAGGAGAAAAGACGGCTCAGCGATCAGCCGTTTTGTCAGCCTTTCTTTTCATTCCTCTGGCTTTTGCGATTATCCTCACAGGGATGGGCGCTAGGGTTTTGTATCCGGAGATAGCTGCGGAGCAAGCATTTCCGCAAGTGATATCAAGTGTTGTTTCTCCTGGTCTAAGCGGAATACTCTTCGCCGCCTTGGTCGCGGCGCTCATGTCGTCAGCGGATACCTGCTTGCTCAGCCAGAGTGTGATTGTGACGCAGGACATAGTCAAGCGAGCGTACCCTATGCTTGACGAAAGGAAGACTGTCCTGATAGCTCGTCTGAGTCTGGTTGGCTTAGGGCTGGTGGCGCTGGGTTTGGCTTTGGCCTTGAAAGGAGTGATTTCGTCTCTTCTTTTTGCTTACACGATATTCACTTGCGGGTTAGTGGTTCCGGTGATCGCGGGGTTCTACAAGGGAACACTCAAAGTAACTTCCCGAGGTGCGCTTGTGGCCCTGGTAGGGGGTGGGGTCATAGGCTTGGCAGGTCAGATCCCAGGCTTTGACATCCCTCTCAAAGCAGATCTTGGCCTGATAGGCTTCGCCGTGAGCGCCGCTCTACTTTTCGGGGTGAGCTTCGTCGACCGGAAGAGGTCCTCCTTGGAGGATGCCGAGTAGGTCGAAGCATTCAACTGGGTGTGGGCCCTTGAGCGGCTCGCTTTCTGCGCACGAGGAAAACCACCAGCCCCACTACAATCGGTACTAGGATCCCGCCAATGAGGAGCCAATTGATACCCTGTGGCAGAGGGCCATCAAACGTGGCCGTTATGAAATGGTGGCCATTAACCGTGATGGTAGTCTCGGGAGCATTGGCGTTGGTTATGGTGTCCACGTCCCCGATCCAGTTGGCGAAGCGATAGTCCTCTTTGGGATCGGCAGCCAAATCGATCGTTGTTGCGGCAGAGACGCCGGATATGGTCCCTGTTTCACCAGGGCCGATCGTCTGCTCCTGTCCATCGAATGTGGCATGGACTGAACCGCCAAGCGTGCTGGAGATGGTTAGGTCATAGTCTGACACCTCCCCGGTTGCTGTGATTGAAAGAGTGGCCGCCTCACAGGAATCATGAGTACTGGCCGTCGCGGTCCAGAACAGGCCTAATGCTACCGATAGCACGGCAACAGAGGAAATACTGAATATTGTTCTCACTCTCATTCTGCCTCAGCTGGCCAGAAGCGGCGAACCCTCAGAACATCGGGCATGACGGTTCCTCGTTGTGTCAACTGTAGCCTAGCAGGGCGCCGCTGGCTCCTACAACAGAGACTGTGCATCCTTGACTTCCTGTTCAATCGTATGTTTCGCCAGCCGTGTACGTAGCGTACCAGTCGTGACCAGCCGCTGTCAAAGGATCCAGGTTTTTCCATTAGGTATGATAGATAGTGCCGGTCTTCTTTGTAGGTGTCCTGACAGTTGAATGTTCTTGCTACCAGAGTTAGGAAAAAAAGGACGACAAAGGAGGGCGCCCCGGTGAAGCATATGGTCACATTATGATAGAATCTAATCAACAGAAGGGACATCAGTTGGTGGCGAATTCAGCCCTCGCTTCTTTGATGAACTTCCGGTGGTAAGCTTAGGTGGCCCGTTTTCAAACAGGTAAACACACGTTGTGATCGGGGATCGGGGCAAGATTGACAGCGGCTACTATTGAAACCAGCAGAAAATGGCCATCGGTGGTGTTGAGGGATAGTGGTATCCCATTCTCCTTTTGGGGGTGAAGCCAGCAGATACTAAGCACTGATGTATGACGCGCAGCCTTATATGCCAAACCGTATCGAACCAAGAAGGCAAGGCAAAGGAGAACTGAGATGGGGTTCATTTCTATATTTTCTTTGTCTTTGTCCGATCAGGAGGCACTATGAGTACAGAATTGGTCCACATAGGTTTTGGGAGTGTGATTGCCGTGAATAGGGTGATTGCGTTCCTGCCTGTAGATCAGCAACCTACTAAGCGATTCCTCCGAGAGTCAAAAGAGAATGGGCATTTGATTGACGCCACGCGCGGCAGGAAAGCGAAGACCGCCATCCTCTTTGACACCGGTCACATAATACTGGCCCACGTGACAGCAGAGACCATAGCTAACAGACTAGCTACTGCGTCTGGGGTATCTGAGGAAAGAATTGAACTGTGAAATGGCTGATCACTGGCCTGAATCGAGGTTCGGGGGGCAGGGAAGAGCTGAGAAGCGGTCTCAATCACCCTTGCTCGTGGTTCTGTCTGGGCCTTCGGGAGTAGGTAAAGACGCCGTGCTCTCCAGAATGAGAGGGTTGGGGCGTCCTTTTCACTACGTCGTTACTGCTACTACACGTCCTAAGCGTGCCACCGAAAGAAATGGAGGAGATTATCATTTCCTTTCCCGTGAAGAATTTCAACGAATGCTGGATGAACAGCAGTTTCTGGAGTGGGCCATTGTCTATGGCAACTACTACGGCGTGCCGAAAGATGAGATAGCTTTGGCTTTGTCTAAAGGGGTAGATGTGATAGTCAAAGTAGATGTTCAGGGCGCTTCTACGATCAAGAAGATCCTGCCCCAAGCCGTATTTATCTTCCTTATGCCTCCTTCGACGGAAGAACTGGAGAACAGGCTGAGAAACCGGCTAAGCGAGTCCTCAACGAATTTGGCTCTAAGACTGGAAAGGGCTAAGGAGGAAACAAGTAGCCTGCCAATTTTCGATTACGCCATAACAAGCCACCAAGATAAGCTTGATGACGTGGTATTTCAGATTGAGGCCATTATCACTGCCGAGAAATGCCGCGTGAGCCCAAGGGTCATAAAGCTTTAGATTCCTCCTTTTGCCAGAAAGGCGTCAATGTTTCATTGACAACACTCCCACTACGTTTCTACAATGACTTCTGATATGAGTGTGCCAGAGCAACTTCACAAACTGCAGCAAATTGACCTCCAGTTCCGGGACAAGCAACAAGAGCTGAACGAGGTTGATAGAGAATTGAGAAACAATGAGGCTGTCGTTGCCGCCGAATCGAAACTTGCTTTAGAGAGAGGACGACTGGAAGAAGCGAAGGGAGAGCAAAAGGGATTAGAATGGGAACTGGAAGACCTACAGGAGAAAGTCAAGCGGATCAATAGCAGACTCTACGGTGGCACGACCAAGAATCCAAAGGAACTGGTTAACCTCGAAAAGGAACTTCAGATCCTCAAAGGCCACATCAACTCGAAAGAAGATGCTTTGTTGGGACTAATGACTAGGGTGGAAGAGGCGGAGGTCGAACTGGAAACTAGCGCGCAAGAGTTTTGGCGATTGAAGGAGGAATGGGAGGAGAGACAAAAAGCTATGGGGCAAAGGAAAAGCGAAGCTGAAACTGCAGTCGCCGGGCTCAAGGAGAGCCGTCGTCAGTTGGCGGAGCAAATCGATCCTCAGGTGCTGGAGCTCTACGAACGAATCAGGCTAACCAGGGAACCAGCTGTCGTGAAAGTAGAGCGTGGAAGATGCCAGGGATGTCACATCACGGTACCTACGAGTCAATGGCAGAAAGTTAAAGCTGGTAATATAGTTCAGTGCAGTAGCTGCAACCGGATACTATCTGTGGAGTGATCGACAAAGAATCCTGTTGATATGGCAGAACCTATAGATACGCCGACTGTGAGTGAGAACGCTTGACAGTCAATGCCAAGTAATATAGTATGGGCTAAAATTTCGCTATATACCGGAGTGTTTCGAGTACAGGGGGTCACCTAATGCAAGATGTCGCTATTATTGGAGTAGGCCAGAGCGTTTTTTCACGCGATTGTGGTGTATCTATCAGGGAATTGTGTTTTCAAGCGTATGCTGAGTCAATGGAGGATTTAGACATCACAGGCAGTGACATAGACGCCTCCATAGTTTGCTCTGCGCCGGAATATGATAAGCAACGCTCGCCGGCCGGTCTGATCTCAGAATATCTGGGATTAACGCCCAAACCGAGTTTCTATGTGGAGACTGTGTGTTCTTCTAGCAGCACAGGGCTGAGAATAGGTTGGTCGTTAGTGAAAGCGGGTCTCCACAAGGTAGTGGCAGTGGTGGGCTTCCAGAAGATGTCTGAACTGAGCTCACGTGAAGCGGCAGAGAGGATGAGTCGCGGGGGAGATATAATATGGGAATCGCCCTTTGGCATAACTATGCCTGCTGGTTACGCCATGTATGCCCGGGCCCATATGGCCAAGTATGGCACTACGGAAGAGCAACTGGCCAAGGTGCGGGTTAAGAATTCACACTATGGGGCGGCCAATCCTAAGGCTACCTATCGTAAGGAATTGAGTCTAGACGATATTCTGGGGTCGGAGGTAATAACCAGCCCGCTGAAGAAATTTGATTGCTGTGCCAATGCCGACGGTGCCTCCTGCATCGTAATAGCCAGTGCTGATGTAGCCAAAAGAGTAACTAGTATTCCAATCTGGATAATTGGTGTGGGTGCTGCGACGGACACAATGACAATGTCAGGAAGGGAGTCTCTCACGGGTCTCAAGTGTGCCCAGGAGGCAGCTAGACAGGCATACGAGATGGCTGCAGTGGGACCGGAGGATATCGATGTTGCGGAGGTTCACGATTGTTTCACTATAGCCGAGGTTATGGCTTACGAAGATTTGGGGTTTGCCAAACCAGGGGAGGCAACCAAACTGATTGAAGCGAAGGAGACATATGTAGGTGGGAAGAAACCGGTGAATGTTGACGGCGGATTGTTGTCCAAGGGGCACCCGATCGGCGCTACCGGAGGCTCGCAGATCAGGACTATTGTACATCAGCTCAGAGGACAGGCTAGTCAGATCCAAGTGCAGGGAGCGGAGATAGGCTTGATTCATAACATAGGCGGTGTCGGGCAATACGGCAATGTGACGATTCTAAGGAGGTAGCCAGTGAGCTTTGAGAATTTCGGGGTTGTTAGCTTCACGAGCAAAACGAAGGCATCTGATTTTGTCGACCATCTGGAGAAGGGTAAGGTAATGGCAACTAGGTGCCGAAAATGCGGGAGTAATTACTTCCCACCGAGGATGGACTGCCCCAAATGTGTAGGTAGTGATGTGGAGTGGTTCGAGATTAAGGGTAATGGTAGCCTCGTTACTTATACCATAGTAAATTATGGACCAACCGGGTTTGAGGATGATGCTCCCTATAATCTGGCTGTAGCTGATTTTGACGGCATAAGGGTGTTTGGTCGGCTCAGTAAGAGTATGAAGGAAGGCGACATCAAGCCCGGTATGTCGGTAAAAGTGGTTCCGGCGAGGCTGAGCGACGATAGGATCGGTTACGAGTTTCAGAAAGCCTGAAGACGGCTTCCGGGCGATGGGTGGCTAGTTCCTGCCATGTGGGTCTTTGCCCATGAAAAGTCGTCGAAGGCGGTATCCCCGAATAGAAGGAAGCAGTTAGGAAAAGCGCGTTGCCTGGCCTGCTGCAGAACGTAGAAAGTGCCTCGCCAACTGCTGCGTATCATCGACGCCAACCTCAACCGCTCCAGTGAAGGGCTGCGGGTTCTGGAAGATGTCTCACGTTTCCTTCTTGACGATGCTGAACTAAGACGACAGTTGAGGACTCTACGCCATGAATTAGCCCGGGAAACCGAGTCGGTGGGTGCGAAGCTGTTGTCTCAGAGAGACTCCGAACATGACAGTGGACGGCCCTATCCTTCGAGGCAAAGGGAACTAGCTGCTGAAAAAGGCGGGACGGCAGGCTTGCTGGACTTGGTAGTCGCGAATGCCAGGAGGGTGGAAGAAGCTCTGCGCGTGATGGAAGAGGTAGCCAAGTTACCTGATATGAGTCCGGTATTGGATGCGGCAAAGTTTGAACGGGTTAGGTTTGCGGTTTATGCTCTGGAGCAAGATCTGGTTTCGAAGGTATCACGCCGGCAGAAAACAGAGAGGGTGGCTGGACTTTACGTTATTGTAGACAGACAATTCTTGGCGGGTAGGGATGAATTGGATATTGCAGGTGAAATTATCGAGGGAGGGGCTGGGGTAATTCAGCTTCGTGACAAACGGAGCGAAAAAGGAGAGCTGCTCCTTGTAGCGCAGAAGCTCAAGGAACTCTGTGAGCAAGCGGGTGTTCTATTCATAGTCAATGATTACCTGGATCTAGCTATGGCAGTTGAGGCGGATGGGCTTCACATTGGACAAGGGGACTTGCCCCTGCCTATAGTTCGAAGAGAATTGCCCATAGATAGTGTAGTCGGGTGCTCTGTGACGACACTATCTCAGGCGATACAAGCTGCAAATGGAGGAGCGGATTATATTGCAGTCGGATCGATGTTTCCCACTATAACAAAAAAGGGTGCGACTGTGGTGGGTGTTGGTATGCTCAAGGAGATAAAGCGAGTAGTGTCTACGCGGCTAGTAGCCATTGGAGGGATAAATCAGAGCAATATCTGCGAAGTTGTGGCTGCCGGCGCCGACGGCGTAGCGGTGGCTAGCGATGTCCTGGGTAAGGATGATCCGAGGCTGGCTGTGCAAGAGCTGATCTCAAAGATGGACGCGGTGAAACGGGAATGTCAAAACCCATAGAAGATTTGCAGACGCTCGCCCCCGGGGCTTCGCGCATACTTCGCCGCTGAGGATAGGGCGAGTGAGAAAGCCTTGCGTAGTTGTCGTCAAGTGATCCGATATAGCTCTGCTGCTGTACGTGCTGTCCATCGACAGGAACAGGATGAGGCCAGGCAGCTCTTGGATTCGGCGGGTGAATTGCTTCGGGAAATAGATGGGGATCTAGCTGAGCACGAGAGGCTACTCCACGCGGGTTTCGTTCACGACGCTCAGAAGGAGTTCGCTGAGGGGTGTATAACCTTGGCTCTGATTTGTGAGAAAGCGTTGCCCGGACCAGAAACACTGGGCATTAGCAACGCTTCCTACCTGGATGGCTTAGGGGAATCCGTGGGAGAGCTGCGCCGGTATATACTGGATAGTCTGAGACGAGAGGACTTGTCCCGGTGCGAGGAAATGCTAACTGTAATGGACGCAATTTATGGAGTATTGTTGACCATGGACTTCCCGGAATTGCTTGCTCACGGCCTGAGGCACACCACCGACACTATACGGGGCGTCATAGAACGAACTCGGGGAGACTTGACAGTCTCGTTGAGGCAAAGGAAGTTGAAGGCGAGACTGAATGACCTTGGCTAATCTTGGTGGACAACCGACCGCTGGGTGAACTTGGCCATCTGGAGCCGGACTAGGCCGTTCAGGTATCTGTAGTCATCCAGCCGCTGAGTGGCACAGGACAACGGTTTTCCGGTCAGTGGAAGGTCATAATCCCATCTCTGTGGCTACTATTTCACGGTAGTGGTCAGCGTCACCAAAAGCAAGCTCTGCGGCTTTGGCGGTCCTGGTGTAGAAATGCAGGTCATGCTCGATAGTAACACCAATTGCTCCGTGAATCTGGTGCGCCAGCGCAATAATGCGCTGAGAGGCTTTGCTTGTCCAGGCCTTAGCGGTAGCCACTTCTTTAGTGCAGGGAAGCTGCTCGCTCAGCATCCAGGCTGCCTGGTAGGTACTAAATCTGGCACCGTCCACGTCGGTTGCCATATCGGCGCAGTAGTGCTGTATGATTTGGAAACTGCCAATCGGACGCCCGAACTGTTTCCTTTCGTTGGCATAGTCCACGGTCATCTCCAGTACTCGCTGGATATTGCCCACCATTTCGCAGCACTTTCCCACCGCTGCCCGCTCTATTATCCTTTGCACGGTATTCCAGGGCTGGTTTGGCTCGCCCAAAACGTTAGCTTCCGGTACCGATACTTGGTCAAAAACTACCTCGCACAGTTTGTCGTCAGCTATGGTCTTCAGAACGGTATACTCTATTTTGGGATTCTTGGCGTCCACTACGAATATGGTCATACCGTTTTCAGGCGTAGTCCTGGCTACACATAACAGGTAATCGGCAACATGGGCATCCGGGACAAAGAGTTTTGTGCCGTTGATGATGTAGTTCCCATTCTTGTGTACAGCCTCGACTGCTATTGAAGAGGCGTCGTAATTGTGATAGCCGGGTTCGGTCAGGGCTAGGGTAAAGATTTTCTCCCCGCGACCTATCTTGGGCAGGTATTCTCGCTTCTGCTCTTCGGTGCCGAGGTCTAAGATGGACAAGCCTCCAAGGACCACGGTAGAGAAAAAAGGACCGGGCAGACAAGCCCGTCCCATCTCTTCTAGTAGCACTGCGAGGTCCAGAAAAGTCATGTCGCCACCGTCATACTTTTCTGGGAAGGCCAGACCCATCCAGCCCAGCGCGGCCATCTCCTGCCAGAGTTCTGGGGAATAGCCAGCCCCGCTCTCTTGGATCTGCTTGACGGATGTTTTGGGGCACTTATCTGTCAGGAAGTCGCGAGCTGCCTTTTTTACCATTTCTTGTTCTTCAGTAAGAGCTAACTTCACCGTTATCCTCCTAAATCATGTATTCCAAACGCCATTTGAACTGCAAGGTGAGAATCTTTGATTCATAGAACCTTTCCGCTCCGCTCGTGATTATGTACTAGGAAGCTGGAAGCCCCAGTCCCCTGGTGGCCAGGATGTTCTTCAGTATCTCCGATGTACCGGCCTGGAGGCTATAACCTTTTGATCCTAGGTAGGAATGGACCGCCAGTCCTCGAACAGGAGCCAATTTGGACTCGGCCACCAATTGTCCGTAGGGCCCTAGCACTTCCATAGCCACATTGGCCAGCCTCTGTTCAAATGCAGTCGAGTATGCTTTGGACATGGATGCTTCCCGGTTTGGAGCTCGTCCCTCGTCCATGACCAATGCTACTCTATAAATGAGTAGCCGTCCGATTTCAAACTCAATCTGGAGCTGAGCTAGCTTGTCGCGAATTCCAGGTTCCTGAGACAGTTTGTTTTCCCTGGTAAACTGTACGAGTGCGTCAAATAGGGGATAGTTGCCCATGAGGCGCTCCATCCCGCTTCTCTCGTAGTCAAGTTGGTGCAGTGCTTGCAGGAAGCCCCGGTTTTTCTCCCCTATTAAGCATTTTTTGGGCACGCGCGCCCCATCAAAGAACACATCATTCCAAGCTTCAGTACCGGTAATATCTATCATGGGAATCCGGTTAATCCCGGGGACATCTGCCGGAATGATGAATTCACTGATTCCCCTGTGCTTGGGTGCCTCGGGATCCGTTCTGGCCAGCAGGTAGAAGTAATTTACAAAAGAGCCACCACTGGTCCACGTCTTCTGCCCGTTAATAACGTAATCGTCTCCGTCTTCAACAGCTCTGGTTTGTAGTGAAGCTAAGTCAGAGCCTGCCTCTGTTTCGCTCATGCCCAGACCGATACACGCTTCTCCTGCTATGATCTTGGGCAACAGTTCCCCTTTCTGTTCCTCAGTTCCATAAGTCACCACAGAGCCGCCTATTTGGCGGTCTGCAAACCAGTGATAAGCTGCGGGCGCTCCATAGCGCAGCATTTCCTCGGTGAGGATGAGCCGGTCTACATAGCTACGTCCCTGTCCGCCATATTCTCTGGGCCAGGTCAGACCTATCCAGCCCCTCTGCGCTACCCGTTTGGTGAATTCAGGGTCGAAGTCCTGTATCCAGGCATCGCAGGCAGGCTCCCAGTACCCCTTCTTTATCTCCTCCTCTAGAAAGCTGCGTACTTCCTGTCGTAACTTGTTCTGTTCCTCCGTAAAGCCGAAATCCATGCTCTTCCTCCTTTCTCAGAGATTGATGTTGGAATACTTCCTCCACGGCCTGGCGAGAAATGCCTTATTGTCCTTGTTCTTTTCTGCCAGGATATCCAGTGATTTGTTTATGACCTTTCTGGTATCGCTGGGCATTATTATATCGTCAATGTAGCCCCGTTCGGCGCCTCGATACGGATTTTCATAGATATCTGCGTATTCCTGAATCCTTTTGGCCCGCGTTTCTTTCGGATTTTCTGACTCTCTGATTTCTCTAGCGAATATAACGCTGGCCGCCGTTTCGGCACCAACGATAGTCACCCTTGCCGTGGGCCAGGCAAATACCAGATCGGCACCGATACCCTTATCTAGCATGCCATAATGGGCGCCAGCGTATGACTTGCGCAAAATGATGGAAACTAGGGGTACAGTAGCATCGGCCCAGGCAAAAAGCAATTTGGCGCCGTGGCGTAGGATGCCCTTCCAGTCCTGTTCCGAACCTATCATATAGCCGGGGCAGTCTTGGATAGCTACTATGGGTATGTTAAACAGGTCACAGAATCTGGCGAACCTAGCTCCTTTGTCTGCGGCATCGACGTCAATAATTCCTGATGCCAACATAGGTTGATTTGTCCAAATACCCACGGGGCGGCCGTTGAAACGGGCAAACCCAGTGATTACCCACTTGGCATGGTCCTTCAGTATCTCAACGAAATGACCGTTGTCGACTATAGCGTGAATTACCTTGTACATGTCATAGGGTTGGGTTGGACTGTCGGGGATCACCGTATCCAGTTCAGGGCATGCCCGATTAGGGTCATCCTTGCACTCAATGCGCGGTGGCATCTCTCGATTGTTGGATGGGAAGAAAGACAGGAGTTCTTTAGCGCGATCTATGGCATCTTTGTCGTCCTCAGCCACTATGTGGGTCTGCCCTGATTTGACCGCGTGTGCCTTCCAGCCTGAAAGTTCCTCCAGGCTGATTTCCTCTCCTAGCTGGGTCTTGACAAAAGCTGGGCCGGCGATTCCCATAAAACCCGTATGTCTCGTCTGAATAAGGAAATCCTGCATGATAGGGTGGTAAGCCTGTCCACCTAGGCAGGGACCCATCAGTAGCGCTATCTGGGGGACTATTCCCGATGCCAGGATTTGCGCCCGGAATATCCAGCCGTAGGCTTCCAGGGTATCCATCCCTTCTTGCAGTCGAGCGCCTCCAGAATCGTTCATACCGAGGAAAGGCCATCCCATATCCTTGGCGAAGTTGATAGCCCGTATTTCCTTTAAGCCGTGGTACTCGCCAAAACTCCCGGCCATAGCCATATAGTCCTCAGCGAAAGCAACAACTGGTCTTCCGTTGACCAGGCCATAACCGGTTACTACCCCCTCGGCTGGCACCTCCCTTTTGTCCATGCCGAAATGGACAGTCCTATTCTTGACGAATAGTCCCAGTTCAGTAAAAGTACCAGGATCGAAGAGATAATCTATCCTTTCCCTGGCTGTCCATTGTCCCCCTTTATGACGTTTCTCAATGAGGTCAGGGGATGCCATCTGTATTACTTTGGCTCTCTTCTGTTTGTATTCTTCAATCAGTTCTTGAGTTGTTGCCATCGATAAGCCTCTCCTTTCACGCGATTAGTATCTGCAAACTTGGTCTGACAGCACGATCACCCGCCGCCAAACCTTGCTATTATATGGCATGGAAGTCAGTTTTTCAATCCTCAGTTCTGTGCCGGTCCGTGAGAAACCTTAATGGGGACAGGCCTCCCGCAATCTGTGGCTTCTTGACACTGGACGATCCTCTTACCGAGTTTCATCTAGACCCGGTAGATTTGTTAGCCATGACAACTCTAGTGCATCGGGAAGTTCCGTTCGCTAACTGGCGGAGGGGGTGGGATTCGAACCCACGTTCGCCAAAAAGGCGAAAGCGGTTTTCAAGACCGCCACCATAAACCACTCGGTCACCCCTCCCATGCCACAAATCTGGTTCTAGCTTAACTTGGCGTTTCTATTGCCTTCCTCGGCGCGTCGCTGTTAGTTCTCGGGGCAGTCGCCCGACCGGGAGAGACTGTCGCTCTCTACAGCCATAACAAGTGCCAGATCGCTTCCATTATAAGTGACTGTAGCTTCCTAGTAAAGGTTAGACTGCGCCTCTGCGGATCTTCGGAGATTCGTGTTTACTGAGGTAACAGATCCCTGTGACGCGTTCCAATCAAAGGTTAGGGCTCCCCAGCGCGGACGAGAGTATGGCCTTGAAGCACGTCTCTAGGCGATCCCATGCGGCTCGCAACACCTAGTTAGGGCGCCGATGTTGGCAGGAAGGGGTCAAGGAAGGAGACATGAGTGCTAGGCGTCCTCTGCTTTAACGAATGGAAAGACAACTCTGAAGGGGACCTCCTTTTTGCGTAGTGTCTGGTACAGGGCTATAGCCTGAGTTGTGTCTAAAGGGCTTATCTTGTTAGTCTCACCCTGGAGCAAAGTCTGGTATTGGGCGAAGAAGTTTCCATTTGACGTTCTGAACAGAAACGTATTTCGACCACCTTGCTCGTAGTGATGGCCATTCCAATATGCATCATGGGCTACTAGGGTCGCTCTGTCTGTGCGGTATCGCTTACCCGCAACGATCCAGGTCATGTTCACTGGTTGCATCGGTTCACCTCCACTTGTACTACTAGTACAGGCCAGCCCCGTGTTCTTGGAGCCTCGCCCCTGGCTCTTATATTATACTGCAATGATCCACCTCAGTGTTGAGTTGCGACTCGCCTCTGTCGATTAAATTCAACCGAGAATTCCAACTTCGTGTTGGACTGTTTGGGACTGCTTTGTTTTGTGACCGAGTAAGAGTATGGTGTGGGATCAAAGAATTTGACCTGTATTGCGGCTGACTGTAAAATGAATTGGGGCGAGCAAGTCGGGTGATCGCTCTGGATTTGACTTGCCAGGGAGGAAAGTCCGAGCTCCACCGAGCAGGGTGCTGGGTAACACCCAGGAGGGGCGACCCTACGGAAAGCGCCACAGAAACATACCGCCAGTGTCAACGATAGTATCGGGGTGCTGGTAAGGGTGAAATGGTGAGGTAAGAGCTCACCAGCAACTAGGAGACTAGTTGGCTGGGCAAACCCCGCCCGGAGCAAGATCGAATAAAAGGACCTGACCACTTCGAAGTCTCAAGGCTCTGGAGTGAGTCTAAGGTGCTCGGCCGAGGTCCTTGGGTTGGTCGCTTGACTCTGATGGTAACATCAGAGCTAGATGGATGGTCACCGCCTCGACATAGTCGGGGGACAGAACTCGGCTTACAGGTTTGCTCGCCCAAAAAATCTTTTGAGGCCTATAGGTCGCAAATGACAACTATGAGACTTAAGCCTTGGCGAGGGGACTATTCAAGGTATAACAGGGCAGGAAATGGCATGCCAGCAGCCATGAGCGAGTTTGTCAAACTAGGATTTTGGGCATAGACTGACCATATATGGATGATATCCCCCCCAAGCTTCGTGACTTCGTTGCTTTTTGTGCTCAGAGGCGCACTCCGGAGTGGCCAGCCATATACGATGAAATGACTAGAGTTGCTGGCACAAGATTGTTCCAGGGCCTAGGTTACGAGGAACTCAGACAATTGGGGCTATCCTTCTCCCTGTCCAGCGTGGACCGAACCATCCAGTTAGTGAGACAGGTCACCTCCCAAGCTCACCAATAGGGAGCATTGCTGGCCGTTTAGCCGTGGGCTTCCCGTTTGTGTGCCGAGACAACGCCAGTGATCCGTTTCTGCGCTTGCGTACAGGGCCAGCTATGGATTCCTCTCGGCATAGTAATGGCAAAAAGGTGTGGAGGGGGTAATGGGGTCTGATAAGGATCCTTGGCTATCTTCTTATCACGATGGAGGCATACCCAACTACTTGAGAAAAATCGCCGGTTGTGTCTCCGCTGGTGGCATAGCTTAATAAGTTTGCCCTTTTGGCGTGTGTTTCTTTCGCTGCTACGATAGCTGAAGCAACAGGACCATACCCACACATGGTGCAGTTGACCCTTTCACAGCGCCGATATAGCTCTTCCTCATCAAGATCAACTATGGCTTCTATTACAGAGCTATCCTTTTCCATAGCTGTGGCGTAGGGCTCATAATGCGTGAAATCGGTAGTGGCTATGATGGCCAAGTTGCCGTCTGTTTGGGCGATAGCCTTGCCTACTGTCCGGGCCGTTTGTATGTCTTGGGCTAGCATAGCTATGGGCACTATCCGTATGGTCCTGTACAGGTGTTGAAGCCAGGGCAGTTGTACTTCGATACTATGCTCATATATATGAGCCGTCTCGTCCGCTTTGATCGTCTCGCCCAGAACCCTCTGGGCAGATGCCTTATCTATTTTCACCTCACCTAAGGGCGTGTTCCAGGCTGCTCCTGCCCATACTGAAACAGGATGTCCGTACCCGGTATGGTTGGGACCTAGTATGACCACGGTGTCGATTGTTCCATCCTCAGCGAGCTCTTTGTAGGCATGGGCCGCCACTGGCCCCGAATAGTAATAGCCAGCGTGGGGCACAATGATAGCTGCAATCTCCCTCGGTCCCCTGCTATTCAATTGCGGCGTATCTCCTGGCCCTAGATCGTGCTTGTAGCACCATTCAATTTGCTCCTCTAGGTCTCTGGCGGTGCCGGCGTAAAACATGCCGGAAACAGCGGGTCTCCTTGCCTCCATAAGATGTCCCTACAAAGTAGGCTATTCTTTGGGCTTCCTTTTTGCCTTTTTCCTGGTCTTTTTCTGGGCCTTCTCGGTTTCCTCTCCGGTCTTTCCTCTGGTCTCTTCTATGGGTTTCTCTGCCCCTAGTCTTGCCTGGTCGCGGTGCCAGCGGTGTATCTCGTCAAGCACTGGCGGGAAAATACTGAAGACCTCTATATCGGCGGGGAACTGCACCAAGTGTCCCTCTCTGATGAACAGAAGGCCAGCCTCGTTATCTTCAAGCGTGTCGCCTATTCTCCGGGCAATGGACTCATTCCTCTTCTTTCCCGCCTCAAGGTAGGATTCAAGGACCTGTCTTTCCACCCTCTCACTTATGAAGCCAAGCATCAAGCATCTTTGCCAATCCATGACTTCTTCAATCAACTCCTTTTGCTCAATTGCCTCGAATACTGCCCCATTTTCACACTGGTTCTTGGCAATTCGATAACTGCTCGGATTCAGGTTCTCGGTAGCCTTCAAACCATCCTCGCCGCCTTCAAAGACTGATTCGTGATAGACGCGGTTTACTTGCCCGATCTTCGAGGCCAGATTGTTTAGCTGCTCCATTACTTGTAGCCAATAACGGCTGTATTTTTCTTTGTGTTCCTCAGGGGCTTCCTGGGGGCAGTATACAAGTGGCACCAGGTAGAGTTTCTTTCCCTGAGTAAAACGTTCCGCTTCAAGTCTCTCTATTTTGCCTAGTTGTTCTGACATGGCTATCTAGCTCCCGAAAGTGATTTGTATGGCGGCTCCATGTGCCTTATGTTGGCACGAACTTGGGTGGGAAGGAGTGAAATGAATTCCTATTGCTGACTACTGATCAGCCCCTCGTTCCTTGCCCCAATTCTGCATGATTTCCTTGATTTGACGGGCAAGGTCAGCGTCCTCCTTAAGCCTCTGGGTAAAAACTGGACAACTCTGGAGAATCATCTCCTGACTCATAGAAGCTATGCCTTCCATAATGTGGTCCAGTTCACCCCTAGCCTGTTCGGGCAGGCCCGTCCCTTCCATGGCTGTCTTGAACTGCCTTATTTCCTCTCCGCTAACCTGCACCGGGGTTAGGCAGTTCTTATACCACGGACATTCCCTGCATCTGACAAGCGCGGTAACCTCGTCTAAAATATCGCCCATTTTTCCTTCCTCCTAATCATAATCTTAGCACGTTTTCCTGACATAAAGAAAATTCAGTTACTTGAGACTAGTTGGTAACTTTCGCCTGCCACTGGTTGGGATTTGATTTTGCCGAGCAGCCGAGCATCGCTGTGGTTGGCATAATGCCGCGGCTACCTGGTCCTAGTCTGGCTTAGCCAGCGGTTGTTGTTTGCTGGGATTCTCTGCGTCAGATGCATGGGAGCCGTGCACGTAATGGATAATTCCGTGTAAACGTTCATGACCAGAAAGGACTTGAAGAGGAACTGGATTGGCAATTCCCTCAGCCAAATAAAGAGCAAAGCAATGCCTCAAGGTTTGAGGGGTGGCTTTGGTCGACAAACCGCATCTTACTGCATACTTGGTGACAATATTTTGTATAGACCTCGGTGTCAGTCGCATTCTTTCGCCGCCCTTCCGGGAATCTAGCTCTCCGCTATGGCGGATAAACAAGGGCCTAAAATGGTCTTGGCGCCATTGCAGATAGTGGCTAATCCATTGTGCCGCTACGTTTGGTAGAAATAGTGTGCGTATGTTATTTCCTTTGCCTTTGAGGCGAATTTGTTTCCGCTCCAGGTTCAACTGGTCACGATTCAAACTGGCTAGTTCTGATACTCTTAACCCTGTGTGGAACAGTGTTTCCAGAATAGCCTTATCGCGGAGTTCTATTATATTTGCCCCAGGGAATGGAGCATCAATTAGTCTGATTAAATCCTCAGGCCCCGGCACTTGAGGCTGTTTAGGAGCAGTCTTCAGATTTTCGACTGCTTGGGGCGCTAGAGGGCAGGGATAGTCGATACCGATTAAGTAGCGCAGATAAACCCGAAGTGCAGCCAATTTGTAGTTTATGGTGCACGGAGCAACTTGCTTGTCACTATGATTGCTTAACTTTCCTATGTTTCGACCACGCGAGGCAAGCTGCGCTTTGTAGGAGGCAATGGTCTGCTTATTAATTCTGTTAAAAGGAAAGCTGCTCTCATTCAGAAAATCGTCGAAAACTCCCAGATATCGCTTGTAGTCGCGAACTGTGTACGGGGAATAATGCTTTGTTTCTAAGTCCAGCACGAAGTCTTCAATGTGTGGTAGCATTTTTGTTAATCCTTTTCTAATGCGTTGCTGGTTATGTCTCGCGGCTTACTGTGGCAGGTAAACTCTATGGCTCGTTTCTCGTCCGGCACGAGCAGAATCCTGCAGTTACTCAACATCTGCAAATTCCACCATAGTTTATACGGAGAGGTATCTCCTATCTCTATGAACAAATCGATATGGCCATCCTTATGGATGCCCAAATCAGCCCGCCCCTGACTCAGAAAAGGCTCGGGAATCACCTCGAAACCTTGCTTTGCAAAGTACTCGGTTAGAGCATCCATCATTCTTCTGTGCCAGACGCCACCGTGATGCGCCGATTTCTTGATGCCGTATTTCATTGTGAAGTCATCCCATAAGTCATGCCCGTCTCTAGCCATGAATTCCTTTGCTATGATTGTGCCTGTGACAATCAAGATGGCGATTTTCCTGTAAGTGTATCTACAGTCATCACAGCCTGGCACCTTGCCTTTGACCGTTTGCTCAATGACTCTCTCGAGCCACTCAATTTCACGAGTGATGGCTTGCTCAACTATGTGCCATGGCAATCCTGGCCCCGACAAGTCTCTACCTCTATTTGACATAAGACCTATACCTGTCTGTTTTTGCTATGAAAAGCCTTGTGAACCTCTTTTAGATGCCTGTTGGTGACGTGGGTATAAACCTGGGTTGTTCTTATGCTTTCATGGCCGAGCATTTCCTGAACGGAGCGAATATCAGCGCCGCTTATTAGCAGGTCCGTGGCAAAGGAATGCCTGAGAGTGTGAGGTGTCGCCTCGATTGGCAAGCCGGATCTCTTTGCATACTTGGCAACAATTCTTTGGATGGACCTTGCCGTCAAACGCATTTTTTCGCCGTTGTTCCGGATGTCTATCTTGCCGCTATGGCGAATAAACAGGGGTTTGAAACTGTCTTTGCGTATCCCCAGATAGCGCTCAATCCATTGGGCAGCCGTATCGGACAGAAACACTACCCGTACCTTTTTGCCCTTGCCTTTCACGCCAAATTCCTTGCGCTCTAAGTCCATCTGATCACGATTGAGGCTGACCAATTCTGATACACGCAGTCCCGTGCTAAATAGGGTTTCCAAAATCGTCCTATCCCTCAGTCCTGCATCGGTTGCTATTCTGGGACTGTTCAGCAGCCTTTGTATCTGATCTGCGTTCAGGAAAGTGACAGATCGCGGGGTCTGTTTGGGAAGTTCTATCTTGTCCGGAGACAGAGTGACAATATCACGCTGAACGGTCAGGTAACGCAAAAAAGCTCTCAACGCAACGATATGGTAGGACTGCGTAGTCCGCTGTAGTGGCAAACGGTTAGGGGTCCGGAAATGAGCCAGGTATAACCTGTATCTTCTCATCAGCTCGAGGTTTATGTTTTCGGGTCTTGCAGCGGAGTAATTCTCGGAAATCCAGTTGTAGAAACGTTGCAAGTAGTGTTTGTATTCGCGCACCGTGAGGGGGGAGAAACCCCTCTGGATTTCGAGGTACTCCAAAAAATCAGCAATCAACAACTGGAGTGTCATTGTTGGTTTCTACTAAGTCTCCTCGTCATTGGTTATCGTCGTAAAAGGTACAGTTTACGACCGCTATAATAATGCTTTTGGATGCCCCCTGTCAAGTCCCTTGCTGACTTATGTCAAAACTAGGCGCCAAACCCTCAAGGCACAAAATATACTTCGCATATTTCAAGAGCGCCCAGTCTTTCTCCGACTAGTAAAAAAGGAACAACTAATGGAGACCAGCGAGAAGGGTCAGCGTCCCTACTTGGGTATAGGTCCAGCATTTTGTCATAAAGAATCCGGAGAAATGAGGGCGCACGACCGAGACCATCAGTTCCAGAACTAGGGCTTGAAAGTGGAAGGAGGTACCTAGATGTATGTACTTCCCTTTCATGCCCCAGAAATGGGCTCTCAGAGCGAGTTTTCTAGACTATCCCGGTCTAATGCCAGTTTATCTGGTCAGAAGGCTTGGGCGTGAAACCGAATTAATTACGAGCGGTCTATTTGGCGAGCCAGCAAATCATGAATCTATTTGTGGCTTTCTTCAGATGACCGTCGTTCAGGAGGTACAACCCTTGTGACAAGGAACCCCGACAAAACACAGAATGTGCCGAGGTATGTGAAGACGGAAATGAAATTACCTCCGGTTAAATCTAGGAGATAGCCACTCAAAGAGG
>Ga0180433_10000534_pt1 | contig 65181 bp, 60 predicted proteins | sample SS_ome_8_FD_132980 | JGI IMG/M metagenome (GOLD analysis project Ga0180433, IMG submission 132980) | Hypersaline lake sediment archaeal communities from the Salton Sea, California, USA - SS_1_D_1 metaG | ecosystem: Environmental > Aquatic > Non-marine Saline and Alkaline > Hypersaline >... | reverse complement strand
TCAGTTGCTTGACAATGTCATTTTTGTTTTGCATACGCTGTTTTTACCACAGCGCAAACAAAAGCGCAAATTGCCTATTTTAACATTTTAAACTTTTTGTAAAAATTTTCTGTGAACGGTTACTAAAATATAAAATATACAATATAAAATCTAAAATTTAGAGATGCCCAGATTCAGCTATATTGCGATAGACCGTAACAAAAAGCGGGTTACCGGGACCGTTACCGCTGAGAGTCCGTTTGCAGCCAGAAGGCATCTTCGGACAAAGGCTTTACACCCCACTACCATCAAAGAGGTTGCTGCCCGGCAGCAGAATAAATCCCTCATGGGCGTCTTCAAAAAGAGCGGTAAGGTTCAGGTCGCCGAGTTCACCAAGCAACTGGCGACGATGCTAAACGCGGGTATCAAACTCACCGATGCCCTCAGTGTGCTCACACAGCAGGTATCGGACGCAAGGCTCAGGAACACGATTACAGACATACGAGACAGACTTGTAACAGGTGAGTCGTTTGCCGATGCTTTGGGGGACCACAAAAATTACTTCGATGTCATTTATGTAAGCATGGTGCGGGTCGGCGAGGTTACCGGAACACTGGGAAACAGCCTCACGGCTATCGCCGCATTTATGGAAAAACGGCAAAGGGTGGAATCAAAAATGATAACCGCAATGATTTATCCTTTAATTCTCATTGTGGGCTGTGTCGGTGTGGTTCTGTTTATGACCGTTAAAATCATACCCGTTATTGCCGAACAAATTTCGAGGACGGGTGACGAACTTCCCTTCCTGACCAAAGCGATGTTGGGTTTTAGCGAGCTTCTCACAAGCTGGTGGGTTTTTGTGATTATAGCCGGAATAGTCGCCTTTGTATGGGTCGTAAAGACCCTGCTCGGGACCGAGCGTGGTGCGTTTGTTTGCGATAAGGCGATGCTGGCGGTGCCTGTATTCGGGCCGCTCATCAAACAGAGGATAATCGCGCGTTTTGCGTCAACACTTTCGACGCTGCTCAGTGCCGGATTAAGCATGGCCGATTCTCTGCGGGTCGTCGCCGAGGTTACAGGAAATACCATTATGAACAGGGCGGTAAAACAGGCCAGGGAGAGGATTCTTTCCGGTGCCGACATCGCCAAACCGCTTCGTGACAGTGGAGTCATTGACCCGGCCCTGGCTCACATGGTTGCCGTGGGCGAAAAAAGCGGGGAACTCGAAACGATGTTAAAAACGATAAGTGACAATCTTGAATCCTCCTCGGATGTCGTCATTGAGCGATTAAGCGCCGCGATGGAACCGCTTATCATAGTTGCAATGGCGATTATAATCGGCATAATCGCATACGCTACGTTAATGCCCCTGATAAAGTTTTCAGCCGGACAGTTTTGAAACAGACATAATAATCTTAAATTAATGGAAGGAGCAAAAATGCAAAGAAAAGCAAAAACCAATCTCAGAAAAGCCTTCACACTGGTCGAAATCATGGCTGTAATTATCATTATAGGTCTGCTTGCGGCGGTAGCTGCAAAGAACTTTCTCGGCAAGACCGAAGACGCCCGGGTAAAGACCACACAAGCCAACCTGAAGGTACTGCACGAGGCGGTATTGATGTTCAAACTTGACACCGGTCGATACCCCTCGGAGGAAGAGGGGCTTCTCGAACTGGTCGTGGAGCCGATGGACGTGGAAGGTTGGCAGCAGGGCGGATATCTTGAATCCACGGATATACCCAAAGACGGGTGGAAACATGATTTCATCTACCAGCTCAACCCGGAAAGCGGTAAGCCGTTCGTCATCATAAGTTATGGTGCCGATGGAGAACCCGAAGGGGAGGGTTATAATGCGGACCTTTACAGCACTGATGCATATTGACAGGTCTTTTGAAATCGCCGGGCTGCAGGAACCGCCCAAAGCCCGGCCCGGGCGACCGGCGATGGTCCTTATGGAAATGCTTGTCGCCATGGTAATAATAGGATTGGTGACCGCGCTGACGATGATTAACTTTTCATCTGCATTTACTAAAGCAAAGTTTCAAAGAGAGGTCAGCAACTTTGTAAATGTACTTAAAATGGCGCAAAACGCCGCTGCTGAGAGCGACAAGCGGTACGCTGTGATACTCAATTTTGACGAGCAGAGCTATACATTACGGCAGTTTGCTTCACGGAGTCTTGACGTAATGCCGGAAGAAGAGGCGATTATAACGACCGGCTACTTCACCGATGAGTGTTATCTTGACTGGGTTCTGTTTGATGACTTTGAGTACGCAATAGAGGAAACCGCCTATGAAGCACGTTTTTACGCGGGACATTCAGGCTGGCAGTACGGAGGGAAAATTGTGCTTCTTGATGTGGACGGTAATCCTTATTCGGTTGTAGTGAACAGATTAAGCAGGGTTATTACTTTGCAGCCCGGTGATGTTGAAATTTTGGCGCCGCAATATCAGGAAGATGTACCGTTCTGAATGTAAAATAATGTTGATAAAGAATAAACGACCCGAGGCTTTTAGCCTTTTGGAAATTGTGGTGGCTCTTGGTGTCCTCGCCGCTATCTGCTCGGCGGTGCTGGTGGTAATGAATCGCTGTATAGCAGCGACAATAGACAACAGAACGAAAATGGAGGCCTTTGAAATTGTCCGCGAGAAGATGGAGAAAATCCTCGGTGCTGATTCGGTAACGCTGACGGCTGACATGGGGGTATCCGATACGAATCCGGACATCGAGTGGCAAACTGTCGTTGAGACTTTTAATGAGCCTGCAGGAGAGGAGATGTGGCTTCAGGCGGTCTGTTCGGCTACCTACACAGACAGCAACGGGGAAAAACAGACCATAGAACTGACTCACTGGCTTACGGAACTGTCGGAGCGAGACAAGAAGTTGATACAAAAACAGAGAGAAAGAGAGCTTGAATACCTCGAGCAATTCGGACCCGAAGATTTCGGTCTGGAAGAAACCGACCAAATCCCTCAGCCCGATACTTTTTGGGATGATTCCGGTGGTCCGGAGCCTGCTGTCGAAATCGACCCGTGCCGACTTTAAGTGGGGACCGAATATGAGCGGGAACGGACAAATTAAAAAAGCGGGATGCCTGGATAGAATATGAGACATTTGTTGATGAACAACGAAAACCCTTCATTAGAATCACCGCACGTGAGATTTGGTTTTTCACTTGTGGAGATTGTTGCCGTTCTGTTGATTACCGCAATGATTATGCTTGCTTCCTTTAATGTATACGGCAGAGTCAGGTCGGCGGCGGCCAAAGTAAATGAGACCCTCGACAGAGACACCCTTGCCACAGAGATTTTGCAGCGAATCGCAGAGGACCTTGACAGACTGGCGTTTTCCGATCTCGGGACCACAATATTCATCCAGAACAAGCTTGACAGCAGTGGTTATAACGTTGCGCAAATCGCAATCAAAAATGAGGTGTATGACGAAAATAACAAACCAAAGGTCTTTGAGAAGATAGTCTGGAGAAGTGCCTACGATTTCTTTGAAGACTCTTTGATTCTTTACCGTTCGCACAACGGGTACAATCTCGAAGATAAGGTCATAAGCGATGACAGACAAATCGAATTGAAACAGGATGGAAATGATTATTTCATCCCCCTTTGCTCCGGGATAACTTTGTTTAAGATTCAGGTGCCGGTGGTTAAAGTATTCGGTGAAAATGTGAATTTGCCGGGACTTGATGAAGTCGTGCAGGAGTCCGGGGAAAAGGAAAGGCTCCTTGACGGTTGGGCCGGGAACAAGCTGCCCAAGGCTGTTACCATAACTATATCTTTTGCCGAACCATATCAGGCTGATACCGGCGGACTTGACGTGCTCGAAAGCGAAAAGTTCACCCGGACTATCGCAATAGACCGGACAAGGCAAATAAAGTACAGATTTGTTGCAAGAGACCTCGAACCGATAGACCCAAATGATTTGCTTGGTGAAGATTTTGATGATACGGATACGGATGACTTTTAGAATACCGAAGACGAAGAAGATGAAGAATACGAGGATGATGAAGAAGACGAGGACGATGAAGAACAATAGTCTCTCAAAAACAAAACTATATCCAACCCCGCCGGACGGCGGTCTTTTCGCCGGTTACGAAGGGGATGGACACTGCCGAAAACCCACAGCCTGGAAAAGCGGCAGGGGGGTGGCGTTGTTGCTGACACTTGTCATATTGATGGTGTTGACGACTATCACCTACTCGCTGACGTCGCGCGTTGCACAGGTTAAACATCGCCGGCAGTATCTGATGGATTATCAGGTATCACGATATGCATGTGATTCCGGCACCAAGTATGCACTTAGTGCGATTAAGAAGATGGATTTTAAACTCATAGACCGTAGGGATAAACCTGACTTTTCCGACCTGTTCACGATGAATCGGCAGGAGTACGAACTGTATCTCGACGAATGGGCGCAGAAACTGGCTCAAGAGGATGCTTTGGAAAACGCCTATGGGACAGCCAACGGGACAGCCAAAAACTCTTCAGGCGAAAACGAAGACTTAATTGCATTATTAGAAGAATCCGGCATTAATATCGACCCGAACCTTCTCACCACAGACTACAGTGAACCGAATGTGTTATTTGTTCCGGGTCCTTATGGGCCCCGGTGGCCGAACGTCTGCGAACCCATCAAATTTGATATAGGCCAAACAAATGTTACCATAGAAATTACGGATGAAAATGCAAAGATGCCGCTGACCTGGCTGATATCGGATAACGACAAGGTTCGCAAGCTTGCTTTAGACGCCCTTGATATGTTTGGTTCGTGGATGCAGATGGACCCTGTGGATGTTATGAACCTTGCCGAACAACTTGAAGATATCGAAGACATAAAACGCTTCACAACAAAACCAAAGCCGATAAGCGTTGGTAGAAGAGTTAGAGGCAAAAGAAATAAAACCCTGCCGATAACCGTGCACACAACCGACTTTGCTAAACTTATGCACGGCTCTTCGATTGACTTTGAAGTACTCACCAGGCCCTTGCCCGACACAGGAGACAGGTATGAATCTCCGCTCAAATACCTTGCTCTGTGGGGCTCACACAAGGTTAATATAAATACCGCTCCGCGACATGTTCTCGAGGCGGTCTTTACTTTCGGAGGAGAAGCCGAGTATGTCGCAGAAGAAATAATCCAGAGAAGACATGAAAAGCCCTTCAAAGATATTAAGGAGTTGCAGGATTCGCTTTATCGATATTCTGAATCAATTAAAAAGTCAAAGGATTATATAACGACCTCCAGCACATTCTTTGCAATAAAGATAACGGCTGCATACGGCCGCGTAAAAACCTGGGCCGTTGCAACGGTAATAAAGCAGGGCAAAAAGGTACAGCCGATAGCCGTTATCTCGCGGTTGTGAAGTAAAAAAATGAAGATTGTAAAAGCGAAAAACACATTTTGGGATAAGAAAAGCCGTATTGAGGAGTTGACCGAGTGGAAAAAAAAGGCTGTTTAGGTGTGTATCTATCGCAGCAGAATGCTACGGCGGTACTATTATCAAATCACGAACCAAATATAAACGTTCAGGACTGTTTCAGCGTATCGGCAGATTCCGCCGAGGACCCGGGAGTATCCTTGGCATCTGTTGTAGCCCGGAAAATCGCCGACAGGGGCCGAAGCTTCCGCTCGGTTACAGTCGCTCTTGATTGTGCTTTCTTTACACAACACGAGCTGCACTCGGAATTTACAAGCCTCAGGCAGATTGCTCAAACCATCAGATTTGATGCAGAAGAGGTCCTGGCCACAGATGCGGCGAATATGGCAATTGCATTTAACGTAACGGCCACCGACCAAAGCGGCTCGGATGTTGCGGTTTTCTCGGCAAACCGCCGGTTGCTGACCGATATTCTTGAAGACATGCAGGCTGGTGGTGTCGAGCCGATGTCAATAGAGCCTGATGTCGTGTGTCTGACGAGGTTTTTCCGACACTATCTGGAACCATCAGGTGATGACTCTGGGCCGGTGCTGGCGATATTCTCCGAGCGCTCATGCTATATCATTATCAATCCTTCAAGCACGAAAAATGCGCCTGTCGTCAGGAGTTTCCTTGTCGGCTCATCACAAGACAAGACATCGGTTCTGGCAAGGCAAATCCCGCTTACGACTGCCTCGCTGAAACTTGCTCGCCCTGTCGGTTCATTGCTTATCGCCGGACGTTCGGGGGATATCGACTATAATCGGCTTGCAGAAAAAACCGGGCTGGAAATACAAACAATAGATTTACCGCGACCGCCGGAAACCGGACAAACGGTATCATCATCCACTCAAATCACTGATGCTGGTTTTGCAATTGCGTACGGCTCGGCGCTGTCTGAGATTGGCAGGACTGAGAAAACCGATTTCAGACAGGACTTTGCTCCATATATGGGCAGGAAATTAGTCCTGCAAAAGGCACTGAGGCTTATCAGTATTTCAGTTACGATTTTGATGTTGGCCGCAGCGGCGCACTTCCAGGTGGAGATTCTCAAAAAAAACAGCTACACAAATCGGCTCGATAAAAAACTCAGGGCCGAGTACTCCGATGTTATGTTAGGTGCAAAACCGCCCGCACAGGAGCCGATACCTTCCAGGCTAAAGCGGGAATACAGCGCCATACTCAAAAGAGAAAAAGGGCTTATAGGTGATGATGAGTCGATTCCCGCAAAGCTTACACGAATATTCGAGGCCCTTACATCCGCACCGGAGAAAATCGACTTGAAAATTGATACGATAACAATCACGCCCAAGAGTATGAGAATCACGGGCGACACAAACAGAAGGTCCGGAACTTTGAGTCTTTTCAATGCTTTCAAGAAAAAGAACTTCAAAATCCTGCAGCAGAATCTTAACCAGAAAGGCAGCAGGGACACGTTTTCAATAACCCTTGAACTAAGTCGGTAATACTGAGGTGTATAGATGAAGGAATATTTGAAAAATCCGAATTTTTACTATGCGATTATTCCACTGTCTGCGGCTTTGTGGGTGGTCTTTGCATGGGGCGTCTCGCTTCCTGCCGCCGGGAACAGCTGGGACAGAAAACAAAAGCAATACAAAGACTCGCAGGGCTGGATAACTCAAATACTGGAACTTGCCCCCCAGCGACTCGAGTATCAGACCCAAAAGGGTGCGTCCCGCCAGTTTGATTATGCCACTGCGGTTGAACAGTTTGCCAAGATTTGTAAAATACCACCTTCTGATTATTCACTGCAGGCCGGCAGGGAGACCAAACGCGGCGGCAGAAAAACCAAAAGTGCGAATGTTAAAATAGAACCGGTCGATGTGGAAAGATTCGCACAGTTTCTTTCAAATATGCTATTCCAATGGCCCGACCTGCAGTGTGAGCAGCTAAAACTCACAAAACAAAAGGGCGGCCCCGATGTCTGGAAAGCAGACATCAAATTCACTTACTACTACTAAGCTAGTCGTTTGTGTTTAGTGAATAGCTGTAGGTGCGATTCATCGCACCGCCTTTTGTCATTCCCGCTCCGCATCCCCGCATCGTGGTGCGGGGTAAACTCCGTGCGGGATAAACTCCAGCGCCGAATCTGGTTTTGATTTGGTGGCAGCCTTTTGGCCGAAAGCCAAGGGGATGGCCCCAATAGAAAATTGAAAATTACTGCACCGGCCAAAAAACCGCATCACCCTCATCCGCCCACATTATGACTTTGCCTTTGCTGTCCGTAAAAACCTTGCCGCCATCATCTTCAAAATTTGCGCCCACACTATATAACACAAAATCGTTTTCTCTTCGTTCATATCTCAACGGTTTATCGCTATAGGGATCGTCCGAAATTTGTTTCAAATAACCTGCCTTTACAAGTTCCTCCAACTTTTCGGGGCATTCACCTTTTTCCCGTTGCCGACGTTTTAGAGCAAGAATCGTTTTAGTCGCTTCATATTGGGCTATAGTCTGATACCTCCTATCGGCAAGTCTAATCCTGAAGGGGATATTTTTAATGAGCAGGTGATGAATAAGCGAATACCTCTTCTCGGAAAGGGCGGATGCAAGCTTCGCTGTATAGCCCTCTTTTATAGCTCGCTGATAGGGGCTGGTTTTGAGGTCTCTGCTGAGAGACTCGAAAAGCTCATCGTACACGGCGATGGTTTCGTCCCGGCCTGCATGATTCATACTCTGCGCAATATAGAAAGGCAGAGATTTTTTGGGTTTATCCCTCTCGCACGGTGAGTACAAAGTGTAAAAGTCTTTTAACCTGACGGGAATTATATGCCCACCACCTGGGCCTCCGTCTGTAAATATCCGCTGAACTGTGTCCAGGAATATTGTTCGTATCGGCTCTGGATTCCAATGCGGACAATCTTGTAGTGGTATTTGTAATAGTCGTTGATAAACCTTTTGTAAATCCATCGCCGACAGCTTTTCACTTGCTGCTATGTATGTCAGCACCTCACATGCTGAACCGGTGTAAACTTGACTGATTGCATGTTCATACCAGAGGTTGTTTTGGCCCTGAAGGTTTCTTGCCGCTTTTAACATTATGAAAATATCCTCTATTGCCTCGGAAATCCGGTTTTGCTGCAGGTGCCTCCACAGTCGCCACCTGCCCAGCCTGAGCATGTCGCCAAAAATATTACCTGCGGGATAAACTAATGCTGCCAGCCACTTCTGTTCTTCGTCTATAGAGTTTTTTGATTTTATAACGCCTTCTTCGTATATGAAGTCTTCGCCTGTAAAGTTTTCGGATTTCATAAAACATCGCTTCTTCGAACTGCCCATTGCAAACTGTTGCCAGGCGTCTTCATTTTTCTGGAGCCATTTTACCAAATACTCTTTTGCGGCCTCGATCGGCTCTTCAGACTTTTTGAGTAACGTGCTCCATTGGCTCCGAATAAAGTTCTTCATCCACTTTTCCGGCTGGACGTAGAGTGCACCGGCTTTTTCGTAATACGGCCAGGCGTTCTCGCTTTCCGAAACGCCCGCCCGGCCCATCTCATTTATCACCTCAAGATAATCGATGTCAACTCTGTACCTGCCGTATGTAAACCACAACGTGTACAAAAAGAACAGTGCGATTAATAACCCTGCAGCCTGACAGGTTCTTATCATTCTTTTGAGCCACAACGGCCGGCAGCGCTTCTTGCCACGCCGGATAAGGGTCGCTAACAGCTTCTCATCACCGAACTTCTCTATTAGATGTTCAATCATCGTATTTCTTTTGTCGTCATCTTGGCAATCAGCTAATGCATCCTCGAAATGTCCCGCCAATTCTTCCCTTACCTCGTTGCGCACCTTTCGCCGGTAGCGCATATTCCGGATAACCGATTCTATGTACTTTCCTACACAGTCCGGCAAATGTTCAATATCGTATTCCTGGCTTGCGGCTTTTTCCCTTGCTCTTCTTAAAGCAAGGTAAATACAGCCCACCAAAAAAATCAGAATCGGGCCGGCTATCAGGATAATTGTAAAAGCGCTAAGAAAATACACAGCGGCAACCGCATTTACGAGAAACAGTATTAACGCAATCAGCACAATTACAACGAACCTTGTTGGTATGAATAAGCTGATTCCCGCTGCAAGGAGTGTCATTATTGTTAAGAGAATATATGGAGGCAACACAAGCCGCCCCGCTACCAGGTTTATAAACTCCAGCATTACTCCGAGAAGCGCACCCGTAATAATTGCCAGGATGACTTTTACAGCCTTCATAATACAACCTTTATTTCTTGCCCTTGTTTGGCCATGATACTGTCTCCATATTATTGTCAGAGCTTTACGCCGGCCCTAATTCTACGCCGCCCAGGCCGAACACTAACTTTACACCCCGCTCAAGTTGCAGCCATTGTTCTTTCTGTCGGGCCAACTGGTCCTTGCCCTTGCCGGTAATCGAGTAGTATCTGCGCTTTCGGCCGTTCTCACTCTCGGCCCACTCGGCGGCGACAAGGCCCTTAGCCTCTAAGTTGTACAGCAAAGGGTAAAGCGTCCCTCGTCCTAACGTCAGGATGTCGCCGCTTCGCTGCTCGATCGCTTCGCTCAGCTCATAGCCGTACATCCGGCCGCGCGACAGAATCTCCAGCACCACCACCGGCGCCACACCTTTCAATAGCTCTCGCTCAAACTTCATCTGAAAACCTCCAAATTGTGAAATTACTGTTAAAATCGATTCCGATAACCTTAACCATTAAAGTCCTGTAAGCCTTATTAGTTTTCGCGCTACATTTGCATCCTACACCGTCATCCCGACCGAGGTAATGTAAAGCATCCTACACTGTCATCCCGACCGGAGTAGCCCGAAGGGCTACGAAGTGGAGGGATCTGTTTAATAGATTCCTCGACTCCGCCCTGTACCATACGGTACGGGGCTACGCTCGGAATGACATATGTAAACCTTTCTTATTGTAAAAACCTATACAAGGAATAAGCTATTATCTTGTAATGATTAGTATTACATATTATGCTACACATACTATGTGATGTCAACCATTTTCTCGGAAAAATTCGAAGATATTTTCCATTTTGGCCTCCAGATGCCGAAAAAGACGTTTTTTGTATGATGTTTCCAGCAAAAAAAAATGCTTTTTTTTCAAAAAAGGCTTGACAAAAGCCGGATAAGTGTTATACTTGTACTATATGAAGTAGTACAAATGTTTGGGTAGTATAATGCAGATTAAAATAGACAATGCTTCGACCAGGCCGATTTACCAGCAGATAATCGACCAGATAAAACGAGACATAGCCCTGGGAAGACTCAAGGCGGCCGATAAACTTCCGACAGTAAGGCAGTTGGCGGCTCAGCTCGTCTTGAACCCAAATACCATCTCAAAGGCCTACAGACAATTGGAGCAGGATGGCATCATCGTTACCCGGCCGGGGGCCGGGGCCTATGTGGCCGAGCTTTCGAGTAATCTCAGCAAAAGCGTTCGCAAGAAATTGCTTTGCGAGCAGATTGAGCTACTCGTTGTCGAGGCGGTTCACATGCAGATTGATGCACGAACATTAGGCGAGTGGTTCGACGGTACCGCTAAAAAGTTCAAATTTACAGATTCAGAGGAATGAGAAAATGGAACGCGGTGTAATAGAAGTCAGGGACCTTGTGAAGTACTATGGCGGCCGGTGCATCTTGGATGGCGTGGATTTCGAGGTCCCCACGGGCTGTATTTACGGGCTTTTGGGCAGAAATGGTGCCGGCAAAACCACGATAATTCGTATCCTGATGGGTCTTGAGACAGCCACCAGAGGCCGGACTTTCCTGCTCGGTGAGAACTCGCGCCGATTAGAACCCCGACAAAAGAGTCGTGTCGGATACGTGGCCGAGGCACATCAGCTTATCCAGAACTATAAGGTCGCCCGGCTCGTGGCGCTGTGCAAGGGTCTTTCAAGAAGATGGAACGATAAATTTTTCAAACAACTCATGGATACCTTTCGGCTGCCTATGGAGCGTAAGGTAAAAGAATTGTCAGGAGGCATGCGAGCCCAGTTGAACCTGGCACTTGCCATGGCCATTGAGCCTGAGGTTCTAATACTTGACGACCCGACCCTCGGCCTCGATACCGTCGCCAGACGCCAGTTTCTTGCACTTGCCATCGACTTGATTCAACGCGACGGAAGGACGATTCTTTTCAGCTCTCATATACTAAGCGACGTCGAACGCATAGCGGAACGAATAGGCATTTTAGTCGCCGGCAAGCTCGTTGTGGATTGCTCACTTGACGAGTTGAAGAACCGCATCAAGAAACTCCGTGTGATTTTCCCCCAAGACGCACCAACCGATTTGCATATGACCGAGATAATACGTCAGAGTAACTCCGGCAGGGAGATGGTAATAACAGTGGCGAATTGGAACCAGCAGAAAAAGGCCATGATTGAAACATTCAAGCCGGCCAGTTGCGACGAAATACCGATGAGTCTCGAGGAGATATTTATTGAATGTACGCATCCTGAACCGATGCCGGACCAAATATAATTCAAGGGATATTAAAATGTTTACACTTATAAAAAGAGAACTGATTGACAACATTGCATTATTGCTCCTGGCGGCAATTGTGCCGGCGATTATTATCACCATTGTCATTAAAGGGGTGTTGGAAGGTGTCGCCTACCTTCCCATCGGCATACCGGTGATTATGGTCCGGATACTGTGGCCTTATTTGCTTTGCGGTGCGTTTGTAGCGGCCGGCTGTGGTGCCGCACAGATGAATGACGATAGTCAAAGAAAGTTATCAACTTTTTTGTCGGTATTAGCGACTACCAGAGGCCGAATTTTCATTGCCCGAACAGTGCTCGGAGTGATGTTGATATTGATTATGTTTGTCCCCCTTGTGGTTACGGATGTAGTTTTGCTGAAAATCTTTGCCAGGCCGGTGCCACTGGACATGAATTTTCTTATCAGGTCATTTGCTACAATACTTGCAACATTTGTCTGCTGTTATGCGATAGGTCTGCAGGTTGGATGGCGGTCGAGCAAGCTGATGGCGATTTTGTTCGGTGTGGCCCTGTCAGCGGCTTTGATATTAGTCGTGGCAATCAAAGGCTTTGGCGTCGAATCAATAATAATATTGGTTTTATTTACCGTTGCTTCGCTGATATGGACGTGGCATAAGTTTCTTTCGCTGCCTTTATGAGGGAACCAATTATGAATTCTCAAAAAGGTTATGTCATTAACGTTGTCTTTGCCGGTTTTATGGCGGTCGTTGTATTATCAACAGTGCTTTTTTTCGGGCGTTTTCTCTGCCTGCAAACTCTCTTGGACCTGATGCCCTCGGATATGGCACTAGTGAGGAAGTCACCTTCGGGACTCCTGGGTGATTGGGACATGTGGCCGAAGGAGTCGGTAACCGACTCCAATGCCGTTGCATCTCCTTCCTCCATTGTGATTCAAGCAGATGATGATATCATGGCAAACCTCGGCTTTCTCGAAGCCTTTGATCCGGATAACCGTTCGGAACAGTTGGTTTCACCGGACATTTATGGATTTTCTGAAGAGTACGAAGGGTGGAGGCATATGTTTTACTTCGATAAAGCTTTAGGCCTCCTTGTTAGCTGTGATATTGGCCGTGAAGGACTTGATGACAAGGGTAGATGGACAGGCAAATGGATCAAAAAAATCAATTGGTATGCCGGCCCTCGAGGCATTTCACAAAAGCCGGGCGGCATCGGGCGATTTGGTGACTTCTTAGTCTTCAGGAATGTCTGGTTACCGTATATAGTTGTCTTTGATAGAGACACGTCGCAGTTTGTGCGGATTGATTTTGAAAAAAAAGAAGTTCAGACTGGTCCGAAGATCGAACCAAACATCGTACAGATTGGCCGGCTGATAAAAAATGACAGGGCGATGATGGGCCCCATATTGACCCCTCCACAACGCAAGATAACCAAATACAAAACACGTCCCAACGGCAAAGTTGTAGAGTATGCCAGATATGAGTCTATCCTGCAGAAAGTTAGTTTTATTACGGGAACCGGTTCGGAACTCGTTCTTGATAATTCGGGTACGATTTATAAGCTCAACCTGGAGACCCTTGAATTGGAAGAACGCATAGGTGCGCTACCGTGGCCCGGCGTTCGAGGTTCTTTGGCATATGAAGTTAAGCCGATATCAATCCAGGGTAGCTATGCCGGACTAATTGCAGGTGGCATTGGACCGGATATCTTCAGACCGGGATTTCTCGTTTTTGATGAAGACGGCAACCCGATACGAGAAGAACGGGGAGATGTTGAGCTATCAAGGTTTGGAGGTGGGCCGGGGCTTTGGGTTGCCAATTTTGTATTGGAAACCCTGCACGCGCCGATTCTTCAACTGGCTGCTTACTTTACGTCTCTTATGTTTGATGGAGCCGATGGACCGAGGTCACTTTTTATTTTGCCAAATTCGCTTGTTGGACGCAAGGGAGCTTATTGCAGCCGGGAGGGACTTGTCGAATACATCCTTGGCCTCTGGGTGATATTGCCATCTTTGGCGATAAGTGTGCTTTTAGCATGGCGGGTCGAGAAAGATGCGCGCAAAGTTGGAATTAGTAGCAAGGCGAAATGCTGGTGGGCGTTTACAACAGTGGCTTTCGGCCTGGCTGCTTATATCACATACAGGCTGACGCGCCCACAGCTCGCTTTAGTTACCTGTGCCAATTGCGGTTGCCCCAGACGCCCTGATATGGAAAGATGCCACCGGTGCGGCAGCAGATGGCTCGTCCCTGAGCTTATTCCGCCACTATGGAGAGTTATTGAAAAATCCCGGCTGGATGAAACACGGGACTTCTCGCCTGACCAGCCTAACCACGAAGATAGTGAACAAATCACCAAAAAGTAGCACCGGCAGGGTAGTATAAAAAAATCGATTTTTTTGTCGCATTTTGGCCGCCCGGACGGTCTATATATTAGAAGGTGCTTCTTTTGAAATCAGGAGACTTGTTATTGACTCTATCTGATGCCGAGTTGGTTGGGCTGGTTTTAGACGGCGACAGTGCTGCCTTCGCACAGCTTGTGCGACGTTATGAGGCCCCCGTGCGGGCGGTCGGCCTGAACATTCTTGGTAATACCGATGCGGATGCGGCTGATGACGCAGCCCAGGAGGCTTTTATAAAGGCATATGAGAAATTGGCCCGGCTTCGAAGCCCGGCTGCGTTTGGACCCTGGCTCTTGAGGATTGTCGCCCGCTGTGCATTAGATGCCACCCGGCGGATGAGCAGGGCCGAGAAAATGGAAAACTTTGCCTGTATTCCAGACCCAAACAACGATGGACAGCTTGATTCGACAAAAAAAGAGCTTTTAGCCGCAGTTTTGAAGCTGCCGAAGGCACAAAGGCAGGTCGTTATGCTGCGGTATTTCGGCGACAACAACGTTCGACAGGTTGCCGACATCTGCGGCAGGAGCGTAGGAACCGTAACAAAGCAGCTTTCAAGGGCGCATGAGCGTTTGCGAAAAATGTTGAAAGGGTACGAGTTATGAAAGAAAAAAACGACATTGAAAAAAGGCTCGAAGACCTCGGACGGGCTATAGCAGCCGGCGACTCGATTGCAGATAAGGTGATGCATCGTCTTGATAATAGTCAGGCCCACAAGAGCGAGTCTAAGCCCAAAAACATGGTTCTCATTTTGCGCCGGTTCGGCAAATTTGCGATAGCAGCGGTTGTGCTTGTCCTTGCCGGATACGCCGGAGCAAGATTCGCCACCCCTGCAATTGATACCGACAAACTGCGAAGTGCTTTGAAAGACTCTTTTCGATCTGATCTTGTTGAGGAAATGAAGCAGCTTTGGAGGGCTGATTTGGCTGCAAGCTATGTTCAGCTTAGAGACGAGCTTGACCAACAGCATCAAAAAGATTTGAATCGATTTGCATTGCAGACAATAGCCGCCTCGAACACAGCGACGAACGAGCTTCTTACCGAACTAATACAATCCATTAGTGATGCCCAAATCCACGAGCGCCAGTGGATTTTAGCAGCTTTGGACCGGATAGAGATGAACCGGATAAATGACAAGGATCGGCTCAGCAACGGACTCCTGAATCTGGCACTGCAAACGACGGATGAATTCAAGCGTACCCGACAGGATATGGTTCAGTTATTGGTTGATAAACAAGGCAATAGCCTTATTCCGGAAAAATAAAAAGTTCAAAGAAATAGAATGAAAGGAGTTAGAGGTGAAATATTTTATCCGAACAATCAGTTTGCTTGTATTACTCAATTTAGCGACAGTCAATTGTTCCGCCCAAAAGGACACGGATATGGGTGAAGAAGTCGAACATTACAGAGAATCTTTGGAAAATCAAGTTGAAGAACAGCTCTCGCGGGATGTGAGAGAAGCTCAACGAGCACAGGTGCTCCTTAGTATGACAGACAAACCCAACATAACCCTGAAAAACTTTTTCACAGGATCGGCCCGTAGCGGAACTGAAAATATTTTGGTAATTCCCTCGGGTGATGTGGATGCACAACAACTCGCCGAGACGGTTGAAGATATGAAGATTATGTCACATATCTTTCAAAAAGAGCTGGCCGAGGCGGACATGACGCCTGGCGGACGAAGCTGGGTATTCTTCTGGCGGCGCAACGAAAGCAGCTTTAGAAGTATCTACCTTGAGGGATATGGGGCTGTTTTTCTAATGGAGGTGGATTTTCCCTTGCTACCTGTGGCTCAGCTCACCGAAGAAGAGGTTGAAGAAGGAACCGATCCTGTATGGGATCAGGCAAGGCGCGAGTTGACTGCCTCAGAAGATGACGATATTTTCGACTACGATTCGGATGAGGAAGTTGAATATGATGCAGACAAGGTCACAGATCTTAAGTCAAAGCTTATCAGAAATTTGAAACACGCCTCAAATATCAGAAATCTCTCGGATAAAGAGTCGATTATCATTGCAGTCACCGGTTCTGGCCGTGATTCTGCGGATATTTATATAAGAACAGATTACGGAGGTGGCGGGCAAGGTAGTAGAGCAGGAGCATTGAGTGCCAGAGGAGCTGGCGGTCGCACGGGCGCGCTTGACAGCCAAGTCGGAAGGCCAGGAGGGGCTAGGGGCACTCCCGGTGGACGAGGACGAGGCCGGGTCAGCTTAAGGGCCGGAGATGCCGAGATCGAAGTTAGCCGTACTAACATCGATCGGGATGCTCCGACACCATTAACATCAGGCAACGTCCTTATTATGAGGGCTAAAAAAGCAGATGTGGACGCCTTTGCGAAGGGTAAGTTGGACTTTGGGAAATTCCAGAAGCGTATGCAAATTTTTACGTATTGATTATTTGGCGATGAATCTGCCGAGTAGCTTTTCGACAAGTTCCATAGGCAGGCCCATGACGTTGGTGAAAGAGCCTTCGATGCGCTCGACGAATTCGTCTCCGGTCTCCTGTATCCCGTAGGCGCCGGCTTTGCCACGCCAGTCGCCGTTTTTAATATGTTCGGCAATCTGCTCGTCTGTAAGCTTTTTGGGATATACAGTTGTTATTGCTGTTTCTATTATCTCTAAGCCGTCTTCAATCCTGACCAGTGCAACAGAGGTTATTACTTTATGGGGCCTGCTGAAAAGCATCCTTGTTATCCGTTCTGCGTCGGCAGCGTCTTTCGGCTTGCCGACGATTCGGCCCTCAAAGTCAACAATCGTATCGGCCCCGAGAACAAGCCGCGAGGCAAATTTTTTTGCGACTTTACGAGCTTTTTCAAGCCCGAGCCGTTTGGTGTATTCTGCTGATCCTAATCCTTCAAGGTGAAATGCGGATTCGTCGAGGTTTGCAGGGATGATGTCAAAGAGGTAGCCGGCCTTTTCAAGAAGCCGTCGTCTTCTCGCCGAGGCGGATGCAAGGATGAATTGTATCGACTGGTCGGTAGGCATGACTATTTTGCCAGACGCACGCGATAAACGCTCTTTTTGCAGAAGGCAATATATTCAGACTCGATTTGTTCTATGTCCCTGCCTATATACAGTTTGAAAAGCTTGGCTGAGACAAAAGCATTAAAACGTCCGGTCAGAGGGATATTTCGGTCGGCGGCGATTCTTCTAAACGCCGGCGCAAGAGGCCATTTGCCCCTCAAACCCGCCATCAGCAGGTTCTGGTAGTTGCCTAACCGCTTGCCATAGTCTTCTTCCCGCAAAAATCGCACCAGAGCGTATGCCTGGCTGTAAAATGCAAGCACCGATTCCGAATCATCTATCACATAACCGGGATTAAGCCCGATAAGTTCCCTTAAAGGTATCATATTGTCGGTCAGAATAGTTTTTCTAAGCCCGCCGAGCCGTCCGCCGTTCTTTGCAGGTTCAAAGTAAAAAGTCCCATTTCTGTAACGGAAGGTTTCAAAGAGCGTTGCAATACCTTCGTCCAGCCAGCTCGGCAGACGGTATGTAAAGTGCCTGCTGTTGAACTGGTGCCACCCTTCGTGTGCGAGAACGCCGAAGGTCTTTTTTCTGCCGATGTTGTATGCAACACATGCCCCGTTCAGGTAGTAAGCGCCTTTTCTGATTTTCAGGTAGTGGTGCCATTGGCGGCCGACAAATTTTTTTGTGAACTCTTCCCATTCCTGTCGCGTTCCGAAAAGATATATGGTCAGCCTTGTCTTGGTGTCGATCGGCTCGGGCAGTTGCTTCTGGTAGCCTCTGTAGGCGGATTCCATAAATCCCGGCACCTGACGCAGCATCAGCGGGTCCAGAAGAGTCGTGTGTATGTCATAGTGCTCCGTGGTAATTGTTATACCGGGCGCATACTCGTCCGACCAGGGCTGTACCTTTTTGACCGCAGGAATGTTTTTAAGATATTCAGCCATACCCGTAGGAGTGGCAAGCCTGGGTGTCGAGGCCTCTTTGCCCGCCTGCGGAGCATCACAAGCGGTGATACACAAAAGACAAAACAAAAGAGTCGAAAACAATTTGGGGGTATTCACAGGCATCGTTATTGTAGGGTTTTTGGAATCATATCTCGTTAATTGGAGCTCCAAAGACATCCGCCGTAAAAAGATAAACATCTGTATCGTTTTGCTGCCAGGCATCAGGACTTAAGCCCGCTTTATGAACGCAGCAGTGTGTCAAAAACTGGCGCTCGTTCCAGCCGGTCTCGGCGGCGACCTGTGGGAGAAAACAGCCGCTTCTGTGGCCGGACTTGATGTAAATGCCGTCAATACCCAGACGAAGGCTGAGCGGGTCCTCGGTCTTTTTTAAAGGAGACAAGACCGATATTTCGATGTCGAGAAAGCCAAGCTCAGCAGGAGTGACAGGCTCGGCTACGAACCGCGGGTCTCTTGTCGCCGACGAAACCGCCATTTCGCTGACAAGCTCGATGAGAGGTCGGTCCGAAGTAAACTGACCGATACAGCCGCGAAGCCGGCCGCTGTTTTTTAAAGTAACAAAGCAGCCACAATTGCTTAACAGCTCCGGCTTATCAGATGAGACTTCCGCCGGTCTTTGTCCTTTCACCGCCGCAACAACCGATTCACGGGCGGCCTTTAGAAGTATTTGTTTGCTTTGCTCATCCAATCCATATCCTCTCATTGAGGTTTTTAAACTGACTTTAATGTATCCATTTTATCACTAAAAAACCCCCAATCAACAATATAACGAAAGCCAGCGAAAGCCAATTGAAGTATTTCTCCACAAAGGGCCTTATCCTCTCCCCTTTCCAACCGAAAAGACCTGCCACGATAAAGAATCGTGCCGAACGGCTAATCGTTGAGGCAATCAGAAAACCGGCAAAATTTATACCGGCTACGCCTGCTGAGATTGTACAAACCTTGTAAGGCAGAGGTGTAAAACCGCAGGTAAATACTATCCAGAAATCATAACTGTCATACCACAACTCGAACTTGGAAAAGTTTTCGGGTGTCAGTCCTATTACCCCCAGGTGCGTAAAGACCCATTCACTTATCTGTAACCAAAGGAACATTCCTATACAGTACCCGAAGACCCCTCCGATTACAGACGCTATTGAACAGGCCAGCGCAAAGCGAATCCACTTCTTCGGGGCGCCGATTGTCAATGGCGCCAAAAGTACGTCAGGCGGCACCGGGAAAAAACTTGATTCTGCGAAACTTAAGAAAAAAAGAGCCGTCGTCCCGTGCTTTGTGTTGGCAAAATGTATCACCCAGTTATATAAACGCCGGTGAAAGTGCCACCACGTAACATTTTCCATATCAGCATTTTTCATGTATGCCTTAATTTTCGCCTGTTGTTGAAATTCAGGCTGTATAATAATGATAATTGTTTCACCTGTCAAGTAAACCTTAACCTTGTCGCTGTCCCACGGATTGTTGGATTTTTTCAAAAGCTTATCTATTGTATTTTACCAACATGTTAAGACGAAGCAGGTCGTATGAAACACCATCACCCACAAATTATGGGGCAGTTACCACGGACAGGCCCTTTACAAAGCAAAACAACCAAAGTTGCTCGGAAACGAATTTACACTCAAACCGATGGAATAAGTTTGGTTTATAAAATTTTCAGGAGCGGTGCTTATATGAAATGCTTTTGAAAAAAAATCAAAAATATTCATAACTACTATATATTGTATATTTCCCAATTCTCCCAAATGCTCAATTTTTGTTAATTTAGAGGTTAAAATGGGTGTCCCTGCAAAGCCCTTATCAACGCTGACAAGAGTGTTTTTGCTGGAACCAGCATAACCTCTTGCCGTTGCATTAGTTACAAAACTTTAGCTCTTTTTTAAAGTTTTTCTTTCGTCTGGGACGATATCAGTATTACAAGGATTGTTCGGGCCTCATCAAGGATTAGAGGGGCATACAATATATTGTGGTCGGCAATACTGACACGGTTGTGGACGCAAAGTTCCAAACACAGCAAAATGGCTTTTGTTTGATATAATGAACGATAGGGTAATGTCTATGAATACATCTGACTTTGACATTAAGAACTATATTGAGTTGAGAAAGAGGACTGAAGACAACATTTGCGATGGATTCGATATGGAAATCGACCCTACAGTTGGACAGGTGCTTGAGACTATACACTCTACGCCTTTAGGTAGGTTGTTAAGGATGATAGGTTCCCTTCCTGAGATACGACAGGAGAAGGTCTGCGAAGTAAGACGACAAATTGATTTTGGGCAATACAACATGAGCGAAAATCTTGACGTAGCCCTGGACAGGGTGCTCGAGGAATTCACAGCCGAATCTTAGCTGTTTTGCCATAACACTTAGCTGCTGTTTCAGCTACAGAGGTTAAATTTTATATTCTTTTCCTCTGGATAGAAATACAAGCGGAGCCTTAGTTGTATGAAAAAGGGCAAACCGCTACGTTATCGCGTCAGGAATATCAAAATCATCGCCTTCATCCAAATCAACCGGTTTGTACCCGGGCTCTTTGGATTTCTCAAGCTCTTCTTTGAAGGCCTCTACAATTTTTTCCTGAATTCTCCTGCGACATTCGGCATTTATGGGGTGTGCAATGTCGGCATGCAATTTCATTCTGCCTTTAGCGTCTTTCTTTGCTCTGTTCTCCGACAACGACGCACCGCAATTGTTGCAGAATTTCGCTCTGAGGTGATTTTTCCCCCCACACTTTTCACAATGGTCGCTCATTTTTCGTGAAGGCATAGCGACGAATAATCCACTTGTACCTTCTATAACTTTGACGTCCCTTACAACAAACTCATTGTCAAGAGTCATAGAACAGAACCCCTTCAGCCGGTCATCCTTATTTGCCACCAATTTTACTCTTACTTCGGTGATTTCCATTTTGCTTGCCTCATGTAATATCTTACCATCTATTGTTGTGCACTAATATACTTTCGCAGACAACAATGTCATTCAACACAGACTTATAGTGTTTTACGTACTCACATTCACTTCCAAACAAGCAGTACATAGCCGAACCACTGCCACTGAGTCTGACAGGCCCGATACCTGCAGCTTCGATACGAGCCTTCAGGTCAGCCAATTGCTCGTTTAGTTGAAAACTACTTTCCTGAAGCATATTTGCGCATATCTTGCTAAGTAAATCAATGTTCTTTTCGGAAACAAATTTATTTATTTCTCTGCTGAATTTGTCATATACCTTTTGGTTGTGGGTGTAATTTTCATAAACCCTTCTGGTAGAGACACTTATACGAGGCAGCACAATAATCGCCTGGAAAAAAAATTCTTCAAGAATTTCCTCAATTTTTTCTCCTCTTCCCTTGCACAGTGCCAGGGGTCCCGACAAAAAGAACGGCACATCACTGCCGAGGTGCACTGCTATATCAAAGAGATTATCAAAACCTGCGCCCAATTGTGAAAACCTGTTTAATCCGAGAAGAGCCGCTGCTGCATCGCTGCTGGCGCCGCCAAGTCCGCTGCCGGCGGGTATGTTCTTGGTCAAAGTTACTTTGATTCCCGGCTGGACACCGACCGAATCATATAGCATCTTGCAGGCTTTATAAACAAGATTCTCTCGGCCCCGGGGCGCCCAGCGAGGCCCCTTACATACAAGCTCTATACGACCCGGTTCACCCGGTTCGAAAAGCAGCTCATCATACCAGTCAACTTTCGCCATAACGGTTTCAATTTCGTGATAACCATCCGGTCGTTTTTTGGATATGAGTAAGCTGAGATTCAGCTTGGCAGGTGCCCGGACGAGAAGCTTCTTTTTTAATTCAGTAAATTGCTTTTTCATTGCTGCCGACGCGCTAATTTTTATGTCTTTACATTTGTTTTTATGTCTTTATCAATCGGCTCGAATTTACCGGCGGGACCGCCTGCCGTAAACAAAACCGCAAAACGTGTAACAAGGGCACCCAGCAAAACATAACCCATAATCACCTGTATCGTTAACAGTAAATGACCGCACACACAACGCATATTCGCATACATGTTATCAATCTTCGTAGCAACATTGGCATACATGTCCCCAAAGCCAAGCGTCGTCATGGTTACAATCGAAAAATACAAAGCACGAACGGGTGCCTGCCCGGAAGATACCGGTTCATTTGTCTCTTCCAGCACAAAAAGACTGCTCACTATGCCTGGCCGACTCTCGATGCCGAGAAAATGATAATCGAATGCGCCCCACAGATAATAAACAACCGCGAAAAATATCGCAAATATCAGAAACCACTTCATCACGCGAAGCGTACTCAAACCATAATCACTCAAAGCCCAGAACCACTTCACCGGCCACTTTAAAAAAACATGACCTTCATACCACACCTCCCAATGCTTCCGCCTGGCGTTATATTCCAGCAATTGTCTGGTCCCGGGGTCTATCCTGGCCTGGTGCAAACCGACACCGCTGAAATCCGTACGCCGGTCAACCCTGCAATTGTCTATCAGCGTTGCACCGCTGACGATAACCTCAGTAAAGTTAGCCCCTTTAAGACAGGACTTAGATAAAAAAACACCCTCCAAATGTGCCCTCCACAAATCCGCCCCTTCCAGGTTACATTCAAAAATACTTCCGTGTTGGAGGTGAACCCGAAGGAGCTTCGCACCGCTAAGGTCGGCACCGGTTAAATCCACCACTTCCATATGAGCATGGTAAAAGTCCGCACCACACACCCTGGCCTCCGAAAGGTCCGCTCCTTTAAGGTCGGAATCACGAAGTTTAGCGTCGTTCAGGTTCGATGCGCTGAAATCTGCATCTGTCATCTGTGCCCCGTTCAGGTCCGCCCCCTTAAGAAATGCCTCCTTCATGTCGGCTGAGCGAAGAAAAGCCCCTTTGAAATCAGCTCTTTCTAAAAGCACCTCTTCGTCCGGATTATCTTTTCGCCACCGGTTCCACTCGGTTATATCTTTTTTGCCCGAGCAGCCAAGCAGCATGTCATACTGGGATTGGCTGAACCTCCTTTGTTCTTCCGATTCAGGCGAGTCCTTTTGTAAATTTGTCCGGGACATTGTGTTTTTTTCTCAGAAAAACTTATTATCACACGGTAACATAATAAGATGTGCCGATTCTGTCAATAAAAATCGATGCAGTGTGCCGCGGGCAAACGTCTTGTGCTCATACAAAATTACTTTCAAAAAATCTGACAGATAGTGCTTTTCGTTTAACCGGGGGCTGAAAGCCGGTATCGGTTTCTATCGTGATTCACTCTTCAAGTCATAACTTACGGTGTAGGCGTGGCCGTCGAATTCGGTACTGATTTTATAACCCGAATTATAGAATATAGCCAACATAGCCTTATTGGTTGGCAGAACTGTTGCGCAGAAGGTTCTGACTCCGCGATTAGCGGCGATCTGGGTGATATATTCAAGAAGAAAAGTGCCCATCCCTTTGTCCTGCCATTCATCCTGTACGATAAATGCAACTTCCGCTACATTTGTTTTCGGGTCGAGAAAGTACTGTGCTATGGCAACGATTTCTTCTTCTGCCGGTCCGGGCACAACCCCGATAATCGCCAAATTCTGTTGATAATCCACATTCGTCAAACGCTGAACATCCTTATGCGGGAAAGTCTTTGTGTATGTGAAATAGCGTTTTTCAACCGAACTGCTGCTGAGCGAGTAAAGCATCTCTGAAAGTGCCGCTTCATCGGTGGGCTTTACAGGGCGAAAGAAAATTTGCGTACCATCACGGAGTGTGTCCAGTCGCTCAAGCTCCTCCGGGTATCTTACCTGTTCCCAGGATAGTTCTATCTGGTCGGGCTGGATATACTTCTGTGCCTTGGCCGCCTGTATCAGTTCGTTCCTGAATTTCGGATGAGCGATGTTTATCAGTCTGAGTACCCTCTCGCGGATACTTTGACCGTGAAGATAAGCGATACCGTACTCGGTAACCACATAATGTACATCACCGCGGGTGGTAACAACTCCTGCACCTTCTGTAAGTTTAGGCACAATTCTTGAGATTGTATCGTCTTTAGCAGTCGAGGGCATTGCGATAATAGGCTTACCACCGCGTGAACCGGCGCATCCCCTGATAAAATCGACCTGTCCGCCGATTCCGCTGTAGAAGCGATAACCCAGAGAATCGGCACAAACCTGCCCGGTCAAATCAATCTCAAGACCTACGTTTATACCGACCATCTTGTCGTGTCGGCTGATAACAAACGGGTCATTGACGTATTCGGTGGGGTGAAACTCAAAAAACGGATTATTGTTAACGTAATCGTAGAGCCTTTGTGAACCCATGCAGAAACTGGCCACGATTTTGCCGTGATTAATGGTTTTTTTGGAGCATGTAATCGCACCGCATTCGATAAGTTCAATTATCCAGTCTCCGAACATCTCTGTGTGAATACCCAGGTCTTTTTTGTCGCGGAGGAACTCTGCCAGGGCCTGTGGTATTCTTCCGATTCCGCACTCGATAGTGCTCCCATCTTCAATAAGTTTTGAAATATTTTGTCCGATTTTTCTGAGCGTATCATCGGGTTCGGCAGGCTCGGCAGCGAGTAAAGGCTCGTCGTATGGAACCAGCATATCGATTGAACTGACGTGGAGGAAGCTGTTGCCGAAGGTCTTGGGCATATTTTTGTTTACCTGGGCAATGACTAATTTGGCGTTCTCAGCGGCTGATTTGACAATATCAACAGAGATTCCAAGACTACATAAACCGTTTACATCCGGTTCGGTTACTGAAATGAGTGCCACGTCCAGCGGTATTCTACCAGAAGAAAATTCCTCGGGGATGTCCGACAAAAACATCGGTGTGTAATCGCCGATACCTTTATCGAATGCGTGGCGCACGTTTTCAGCGATAAAGAAGCTGTTCATCTTGAACTTCTCGGTGAACCTGTCTTCAGTGTAGGGAGCCGAGCCAACCGTCAGCAGATGAATAATATGAGCATCTTGAATATGGCCGGAATGTTCCACAAGGGCGTTAACAAGATGTTGGGGCTGAGCGCAACCGGTCCCGATGAACACATTGTCTCCGGACCTGATTTTTTTGATTGCCTTGGGAGCTGTTTCTATAAGATGAGAATATTTGGTTTTCCAGTCGAATCCGGCCATTTTATTTTCCTTCCCTGTCAAGTTTGCTGGACGCTTATCCTGGCGTCAACGGCGATAGGTGTCGTACCTTCCGGCCCGACAACAAACGGGTTTATATCCATCTCCTGTATTTGAGGAAATTCAGTTACCAGTTGGCTTAACCGCTGCAGACCCTCGGAAATGGCGTCAATGTCCACACCTTCTTCGCCGCGAACGCCCTGTAACATTTTGTAGGTTTTGGTGCTCACAAGCATTTGTTTTGCCTCATCCGAAGTTATCGGCGCAAGATAAAAAGACACATCCTTAAGCACTTCGACCATTGTACCTCCCATACCGAACATCATCAAAGGCCCAAAGTGTGGGTCCCGGTGCATACCTAAGATTACTTCTTTACCTTTTTGACACATCTGCTGAACAAGAACGCCCAGAATGTCGGCGTTCGGAATTTTAGTTGGTATTCTATACATCATCAGGTCAAAGGCGTCTTTTACTTCCTGTGCGGTCCTGATACCCAGTTTAACTCCACCAACATCCGATTTGTGAAGGATATCAGGAGACCAGATTTTCAGGACTACCGGATATCCAAGCTGTTCGGCTATGCTTGCTGCCTGTTCGGCTGTGGTTGCGATAGAGCCTTTTGGTGTAACAAAGCCGTATGCTTCGAGTATTTCCTTCGATTCGGCCTCGCCAATCTGGTGTGACTGTGTTCTCAGGTGGCGTTCAATTACATTTTGAACTTTTCTCCGGTTCACAGCAAACAGTTTGATGATGCGTTTCGGCCTGTTCCGCCACCTGACATAGTCGGTTATCGCTTTGATAGTGTTGACGGCACTTTCAGGAGAATCGTACTGTGGGATAATGCCTTTTTGCAGGATATTAATGCCGTCTTGTACCTTACCGGCGCCTAAGAAACAAGCCAAAACGGGCTTTTTAGTCTTTTGGCTCGTTACTTTGACGATTGCCTCGGCGGTTGCCGCCGAAGCGGTCATCGCTTGTGGGGTAAGAAGGACTAATACGGTATCCACATTAGGGTCATCAAGAACTACGTCAAGGGCAAACTCGTACCGGTCTGCAAGGGCATCACCCAGTACGTCTATAGGATTTTGTACGTTTGCGGCGGAGGGCAATTTCGCTGTTAGTTTGCTGATGGTTTCATCAGCGAGTTTTGCAAAGACCAGTCCCTGCTGTTCAATGGCATCAGCAGCCATAATACCAGGCCCGCCGGCGTTGGTTATGACTGCGACAGCGGGTCCCTTCGGCAGGGGCTGGTTTGCCAGGGCCTGGGCAAAATCGAATTGCGCCTTTATCGAGTTGCACCGGATGATTCCCGCCCGACCGAAAACACACTCGTAAGCCGTCTCACTGCCGGTAAGGCTGCCCGTATGACTTGAAGCTGCCTTGGCACCTGCTCCCGTAGAGCCGGATTTCATCAGTATTATCGGTTTTGTCTGTGAAATCCGCTCAGCTTGTCTTACAAAATCACCTCCATTTGAGATACTTTCAAGATACCCGGCAATGACTTTGGTATCCGTATCCCGGCCGAGCGATTCAATCACATCCAATTCATCCACGTCTGCTTTATTGCCGATGCTGACAAGCTTGCTGAAACCGATTCCGTTGGCATTTGCCATATCCAAAATAGCGGCCAGCAGCGCCCCGGACTGAGACAGATACCCGATAGACCCTTCTTTTGGGAGTTCGCCGCCGAAACTGGCATTCAGCTTGTTGGTGGTGGCTACGACCCCCAGACAATTCGGTCCGATGACCCTGATACCGGCCTGTTTTGCGATTTGAGCGACCTTTTGTTCAAGCTGACGGCCCTGTTCGCTGACTTCCTTGAAACCGGCTGTGATAATTACAACGGCCTTTACACCAATCTTGGCACATTGGTTCATTACCTCCGGGACAAAACCGGCGGGTATCACAACAATAACCAGCTCAGGTATCTCACCGATGGAGGCAAGGTCTCGATAGCACTTCAACCGGCCAATCTTGTCGGTTTTAGGGTTTACGGGGAATATCCCGCCCTTGTACCCGGCGTCAACAATATTGGTCAGGATTTCGTAGCCGACCTTTCCCGGCTGACGTGAGGCGCCCACAATGGCAACTGATTTGGGGTTGAAAAAACGCTCTAAACTCATTTCCCGCTCAGATTCCTTATTAAAAGCCAAAATATTTGAATAACCGAAATCCCGTGATTGTTCATACTCCTTTTATAACGACCTGCGGAATGATTGTAAACAGCTTTTCGTATTGTCGGGCCGGGCCGGCTTTTTCCGCAAACCAAAACACCGAAGCCCCGATGTAACCAGGCGTTCAAAATCCTTTACAGAATAACGCTATCTGATATAATAAGGTGTTGTGTCGTATCTGCGGTTTCCCCGCCTGCGGTTCGTTTGTGTCGCAGAGATGACTTGAAGGGCTATTTTATAAGAATTTCGGTAATCGTCAAATGAAAAAGCTGCTAATTTTTATAGTATTGGTGTTTTTTTCAGGTTGTGCTTCTGTTGACATCCAAAAACAGATAAAAGAGGCTAATACTTGGAAGGATTTTCATAAACTTCAATGCAACATAAGCAGGGATAATCCGTATTATCACAATGAGTACTTAGAAATGTTACAAAAAAGACGCCAATGGTACATTGATAATTACAATCCCTCTGATAATATGGCAAATACTATTAAGCAGGGGAGGTATTCTTTAGGAATGACAAAAAATGAGCTAATAGCAAGTATAGGTTATCCGACAGAGATCAACCGAACAATTTTGCCTTCTGGAATTAGTGAGCAGTGGGTCTATGAAACAAATCGATATTATAATTACAAATACTTTTATTTTGACAATGATATTTTATCTACAATTCAAGACTAACCTCGGTCAGCATTTGGTCAGCATTGGGCCTCTAAATATGCTAAAATTACAAAATATACAAATGTCTATAGCTTTCACAAATCCTTATTATATCTGTTTTTATGCGTTTTTGCCGATGTAGCTCAATGGTAGAGCACAGCTTTCGTAAAGCTGAGGTTGAGGGTTCGATCCCCTCCATCGGCTGTGTGGATATCGAGGCTAAGTACAATTCGCTCAGGGAAATCCTCGTCTCTTTCGGTAAGGTGCTTATTGCCTATTCGGGGGGAGTAGATAGTACGTTTCTTCTCAAATCGGCGGTCGATACCTTAGGCGCAGATAACGTCCTGGCGTGTATCGGCGTAAGCGCATCACTTGCCGCCGGCCAGCACAAGCAGGCTGTAGAGATGGCTCAAAGTATCGGGGCAAATATCAGGGAAATTCCGTTAAGTGAACTCGATGATGACGCTTATTCAGCCAACAAGGCCGACAGATGTTTTCATTGCAAGTCACATCTGTACGGACTGCTTACCAAAATCGCCGAGGCTGAGCAATTTGAGGCGGTTCTTTGCGGGTGTAACTTCGATGATAAGGATGATTTCAGGCCGGGCAACCGAGCCGCTAAGGTTTTCGGAATCCGCTCGCCTTTGCTGGAGGCGAAACTGACAAAAGCCGATATCCGCAAACTTAGCAGGCGGTTGAATTTGGCCACCGCCGATTTACCGGCCTCACCGTGTCTTGCATCAAGGTTAAGCTACGGCCTTGAAATTACAGAACAAAGATTAAAACAGGTCGAAGAAGCAGAGGGCTTCATCCGCTCCCTGGGTTTTCTTGAGTTCCGCGTCCGTCATCACGGCGACATTGCACGTATAGAAGTACCAACCGAACAAATTGAAAAAATCATATCAAAACAAATGCGGTCGAAGATAATTGAAAAGCTAAAGGATTTGGGCTTCAAATACGTAACGGTTGACCTGCAGGGCTTCCGCTCCGGTTCTCTCAACGATGCCCTGACTGAACAGGAAAAACAACAAAGTCAAAAGATACCAAAATCGTCATTCTGAACCCCGATTTATCGGGGTGAAGAATCTCAGGCACTCGAAGGATTGAGATTCTTTCCCGGCGCGCCGGGACTCAGAATGACATCTATAAGGTTTTAATAAAGCAGCCTCTAAAAAAACTATAGCGAATTAAGCATCGGGTTTTGACTGTAGGGCTTTATTGTAATTACGTAAGGCTGTTGCCGGTGATATGTATTTAACCTTTTTCCTCTTCCAGTCCCACACGGCAAGCTTCAACTTTGCCTTTTTATGCTGCTCTATTACATCCCTGACGGCTTCTGTCATAGCCAATACGGCCTTATCATGTAATGTTAACCGCTTTTTCATATTTCACCGCTGCTTTTAGCGATTTGATCATATAGACTTTCATCGATGATTTTAATTTTACCATTTTTCTTCTCTGCTATCAATACAGGAACCTCACCTGCATTATTAAACAAAAACCACGAGTCTAAAACCGGTTGATATAAACTGAAGAAGTTCGAGATAGACCTGTCGAAACGGTGAAGCACATCCTGAGTGGGGACATGGTGACCACCCTGGGCGACCCTGTTTTTTATGCGGGATACGGCCAGGCCGGTGTTGGGAATCCACAAAAAGAAGAGACTAATTTTATACCCTTTTGCTTTGAGAGATTTGAAGAGATTGACATATAATTTGCCGGCAAGTGTTGTCTCAAAAGAAAAGTCAACACCTTTACTTGCGAACTGATGGATTTGCTCAAGTACGAGTTTGCCCGCCTTTATCGCGGCTGCTCCCGGTGAAAAAGGTGAAAGTCCCTGAGCAATCAGGTCAGCATTTACAAAATTGGGACACCTGGCGAATTTGGGCAGAAACTTTGTTGCAAATGTGGTTTTACCCGACCCATTAGGCCCGGCGATTATATACACTCTTTTGTTCTTCATAGGCAAATTAACCGCTAATTGAGTCGGTCCTGCTCCTTTGCATGTTTTGCTAAAGCCGCGGCGCCGATGATACCGGCGTCTTCGCCTAACGTCGCAAAGCATATTTCGACCGTCTCTTTCTTAAGGATCCAGATATGCTCGTTGAAATAATGTCTTATCCTGTCCAGCAACACGTCGCCTGCGGCAATCATCCCTCCCGCAAAGACAATCCTCTCAGGTTCGGTTGTATGAAGTACATTTATACAAAGAACAGCAAGTGCCTTGGCCGTCTCATCGGTTATCTTTTTTGCCAATTGGTCTCCCCGGGCAAGGTGTTCGTAAACATCCTTACACGTGATTTCGCCCTTTGTATCCAATACTTTCTTAAGGCTCGATTCGGCACCTGCCTCGACGGCTTCAGTTGCCCTTGCCGCCGTCCAGCTTGCTGATGCATAAGCCTCAACGCACCCACGCTGGCCACAGTTACACCTTCTGCCGTCCGGATAGATTATTATATGGCCCAGCTCAGTCGCGTTATCACCACAGCCGGTCAGAAGCTCGCCGTGATTGACAATAGCGCCTCCTATGCCGGTGCCTAACGTGAAAAAGACCATATCATTGACTTCTTTGCCGGCCCCCGCTACAAACTCACCCCAGCACGCAACGTTGGCATCGTTATCAAACACAACCGGTTTGCCGAGTTTTTCGCTCAGCATTCGGCGAATCGGGACGTTCTTAAACTTCGGCATATTGGTAGATGACAGGATAATCCCTTCTGAGTACTTTGCAGGCCCCGGCGTTCCCAGACCCACTGCACAGACGTCATCTATCGAAAGGCCCGACTCAGTAACGAGCATCTTTACCGCTTCGGTAATATTGCCGACAACAATATCGGGGCCCATCTCGGCGTCGGTTGTTATGGACTTTTTCGAGATGAGTTTCAACTCGCCGTCAAAGCAGCCGATTTTGACATTTGTAGCTCCGACGTCAATTCCTATGAATAATTCAGCCATAATTCAACATCCTGCAATTTTAAGACTTTCTTCATTTTTATAGATTGAGATTCTTCGCTTCGCTCAGAATGACGATTGCTGGTTAATCATTGTAGCCGTTGGGGTGTTCGTTGTGCCACATCCAGACGCCGGCGACGATATCTTCCAGTTTACCAATTTTCGGCTCCCAGCCGAGTTGGGCACGTGCCTTCGATGCATCGGCGGTCAGTACAGGCGGGTCGCCGGGCCGGCGCTCAACTTCGAGAACCTCAAAATCCTTCCCCGAAACCTTCTTTACCGTCTCGATAACCTTACGAACCGAATATCCCTCACCGTTGCCCAGGTTGTAAATAAGCTCGGCCTGTTCATCGAGTCTGGCTAATGCGAGCAGATGCGCCCTGCAAAGGTCGTCGATATGGATGTAATCGCGTATGCAGGTTCCGTCCGGTGTGGGGTAATCAGTGCCGTAAATTTCAATATTGTTTCTTTTTCCCGTCGCCGCCTGGATTGTAAGCGGTATCAGGTGTGATTCCGGCCGATGGTCCTCACCCAAGGTGCCGTCTGCACCGGCCCCACACGCATTGAAGTATCTCAGCGAAGCATACATGAGCCTGCCTGCTGCGCTTTGAAAATGACACATCCTTTCGACATCCAGCTTGGTCTGGCCGTAAGGATTGATAGGGTTGGTGGGCGTATCTTCGGCGATTGGAATCTTTTGCGGTATGCCGTAAACGGCTGCAGAGCTGCTGAACACAAATTTTTTCACACCGGTCTCGGCCATAGCCCCAAGAAGGTTCCGGGTATTGCAGACATTATTACGGTAGTATTTCAGCGGAAATTCGACCGATTCGCCTGCTTCAATAAGCGCAGCAAAGTGCATAACCAGTTCAATTTTGTATTTCTTCAGGATTTCTATGAGCAGGTCATAATCAGCCAGATCGCCTTGGACAAACTCGTACTCTATGACCGCTGCTTTATGACCTTTAGACAGATTATCGAATACGATTGGTTCGTGGCCGGCCCGTGCCAACATCGCCGTCATATTGCTTCCAATGTATCCTGCGCCGCCCGCGACTAAGACCCTCATACTATCCCGGTCCCTCAAGCTCTGTAAACTTTTTTTCTATTAAAGCCAGAATCTTTCTTTCAAGTTCCGGGTCCGGCCCCAGGTCAATCCAGGCCATACCCTCCTGTTGTTCGGGATGTAATGTTAACCTCTGTCTTACCCGGCTGCTGTCGGAAAACATACCGGACAGCCAGCTCATGCCGGTAATTTCTCTTTCCGGCAGTGAAAGCCTTTCAATTTGGGCCAGGCAGCTCGTGCAGGTCCGGCCGTCCTTTTCAGAGACCCTCAATACGACACTCCTTCTGATGCTGTGCATATTTGCCTCGGCGGCGGCGGCCGGGCCGGCATTGTCGCTTCTCCAGAACTCGAAGATTTGACCTGCTCTGAGAGGTTTTGTTTTCATAAGGCCCGCTTCGAGGTCGTACTTTTCAACGACGAAATTCATCCTTGTCAGCACGTCCTCGGTGATTTCCATTATTCGGCTCTTATCGGCGGTCTGCAGACAAACCGGTTCACTCGGAGCAAGTTGTTGTTTGCTGCCGCACCCGGCAAGCATAAAAAGCCCGATTGCCGTTGCAAAATACCAACCTTTGTCTTTGGCCATCTCTTGGTTGCCCCTTTTTCCAACAATTCAGTTCTCAAAGATTATATCTCTGTCGGGCTGAAACCTCAAGAGCCAAAATTGCTTTTTTATTTTTTTGTCGCCGCTTAAAGGCATTTGCTAAAAGGAGCCGATATTGACAAGGGTGAATCAGTCTGATAATGTTCCATAAAGTGGTAATATGGCTTTTTCAGAAGAACTTCTATGGCTTCAACACAATTGCAAACTTTGCAGGATAAACTACACGCCGATCCTTTAAGCAAAACCATAGGCGATTTTCTGGACTACCTCACAGTCGAGGCAGGCCTGGCGGAAAATACACGCCTGGCTTACGGCAGGGACCTTGTGAATTTTGCCGAATTCTGTGCAGGTCGAAATGTTACCGAACTGACACAGGTCGAACCTAAGTTGATATATCAATATCTGCGAGAGCTTAGCAAGGAAAGAAAAGCCGAGACTTCAATCAGCCGTGCCCTGGTGGCTGTGAAGATGCTTCTCCGGTTCGGAGTATTGACCGGGCTGGTATCCGAAGATTTCACGGCAATCATTGAAGGGCCTAAATGCTGGCAGAAACTTCCCGTCGTCTGCAGCAAGGAAAAAATAATTGATTTGCTTGAAACGCCGACAGAAAAGGACCCTTTTTACCTTCGTGACAAGGCCGTCCTCGAAATGCTCTATGCAACCGGCATGCGGGCCTCGGAGGTGGCGAATATTAAGATTTCCGACCTGAATTTTTCCATCGGCTATCTGCGGTGCCTTGGAAAAGGCAAAAGGGAACGCATCATTCCACTCGGCAAAACGGCCCTAAAAGTAACTAAAACATATCTGCAGGAATTTCGACCCAGGCTCGCCAAATCCGCCGGCGCCGACTTTCTTTTCCTTTCACGCACCGGCCGGGGTATGAGCAGGGTCGATATCTGGCGAATGGTAAAAAAATACGCCCGACTGGCGGGTATGCCGGCCAATATGACTGTTCATACATTGCGACATTGCTTTGCCAGCCATTTGCTCTCAGGCGGAGCCGACCTTAGAAGTCTGCAGGAAATGTTAGGCCATGTCGATATAGCCACCACCCAGATTTACACACACGTTGACCAGGACAGGCTAAGGAGCATACACAAAAAATATCATCCAAGGCCATAAGGCGGTAAGATGGTAAATCGTTGACAGAAGCCGAGCCGCGCACCCGTTGAGACGCGGTCTCGCCGCGGCTGAAGCGGCCGAACGGTGTCTTGATATGGAACGACCTTTGTCAATTCCTGTTTGTATGTGGCAAACGATAGACGGTGAGATGTTGAGATGATATTAGAGATATATAATGATTGCAGGACTGTTAACAATTCAGATTCATCTGCACGGCATAAGCTCGCTAAAGGACAAAAGAAGAATTGTCAAAAGTCTTGTCGGTCGAATCAAGGCCAGGTTCAACTTCTCTGTAGCCGAGGTGGCAGCCCACGACAGCAAGGCCAGGGCCGTGATAGGATTAGCTGTTGTGGCAAACGAAACGCCCTTTGTGGATCAGCAACTTGATACGGTTATAAACTTCGTTCAGCGGGACGGCAGGTTCTACATCGGCAAAATAGAAAGAGAGATATTTTCATTCAACCCCTGACGTGCGCCGGGCTTTTGCGTAGTCTTCAATTTTCCACTTTAGCGCTTCAACCCATCTGGCTTCTACAAATCCCACATATCCGTTTACAAACATGACATTGCAACCGTCCCCGTTATGATTATCCAGAGTTAACAACTCCGGCCCGCCGGCTTGATTCCAGCCCCCTTTGGTCTCGAACAGCAAAACCATATTCTTCGGCGATGTGGGTGTCGCATTGGGGTTAATCGCATAGTTGCTCAATCCCCGTTCGGCGGATTTGCAGATAAACCGTCCCCTCTGTATGCCGTTATTTTTTACAAGCAGACTGCACCAGTTATCAGCCGTTGGAAACCTCCAGTTATTATCCTCACAGTAGGCCCAAATCGCATGTGAAATAATCCGCAGATTTTTCTCACAGTCAACACGGGTGAAACTTTTCGCCGCTGCAATGTATCCGGATGTTATAAGCGACAGAACCGCGATGTAGATTACTATTATTTTGAAAACCAGGCGCTTATCTTTTTTTATACGGAGAATACTTGCAATGCCCAGCAAAGGGCCGAGCAAAAAACAAAAAACCAGAAAGGCCAGGCGCGGCGTGCAATCGGCCAGGCAGGCTGCATATATGCGAAGCTGCAACAACGGCAAAATAAACAACACCAGAAATGCCGCAAGCTTCAAAGTTTTCGGCCCGACTATCCTCATACAATTATTCTTTTAACCCGTATTCTATTATATTCATTTTGTTAACAAATACAACAGAAATTCGGCGCTCGATACAACAAATCCGTCACTGACGGGTTCTATCAGGAGTATATCCCTGCTCATACCAATAGTGGTGTGGTACGGATTCTCTTTGCTAACGTAAGCATCGAACAGACTGCCGAAACCTTGACTTTATTGCCGACCGCCACGCACATAAGGATTTCTCCGCGATAAACCTTGCCGCCCTCAAAAAGGTGATATTGTCAAAAAGATAACCGGTCGCCAAAAAATCGTCAAATTACGTCTAATAAGGCTTGCTTTTGCTGCCGATAACACTATAATTACCGATTGTTTAAAGATTACTAAGCATTATTTTTGTCAAATGTAGAAGGAGAAAATAGATGTCTCAGAGAGTTTTAAAATTCGTTGTGATGCGGCAATGCGGCAAGTGGGCTAAAATTGGGGTAGTTTGCCTTGCGGCGCTGTTTACAGGATGTGGCCCCCAGGCGGATTTAGCGCTTAAATTTTCTCCGGGCGACAGGACGAAATACAAAATTGTTACCGAAGATATAAAGGATTTCAAGTTCGAGCAGCCGTCACTTGGCAAAGCCAGGTCCGAACCGAGGAGTACAACTGCGCAAATCAAGTTCGTTCAGGAGATTGAAAGCGTAGGCGAAAACGGCGACTGTGTGGCTGAGATTACAATAAGGGGCCTGAAATACCTTGCAAAAGACAAAGACGGAGTCAAGTTTGACTTTGACAGCGATAGAGAAGGTGACAGGAAAAAACCTCTGGCGAAATTGCTCGGCAACAGCTACAAAATAAAACTGGCTTCGGATGGCGGTGTCCAGGTGCTTGATGCAAAGAAAATACGAAGAACTGTGTCCGGAGGCCAGGACGGCAGGGTGGCAAAGGCCCTTTTGAGTGATGAAGGTATCCGAAAACGCCACGAGATATTGTTTTTGCCTGATTCCGAAAAAAACCTCCTTTACAAAGGTGACAGTTGGAGCCGGATTGAGGCCACCGAGCAGCGTCTGATGGTCCCCAAGACTTTCGAAAAGACTTATACGCTCAAAGATGTCAAGGGCCAGGTCGGGTCTCAAAAGGCGGTTGTGGAAATGACAGCGACTGAAACGGCGACACCTCCGGGAACCGTTTCAAGAATTTCAGGGGGGATAGGGCTGTTTGCCAATATGTTCGACACCGAAGAGGATTACAACGGTGAAATGGTACTTGACCTCGACACCGGCAAGGTGGTTGAATATTATGAGAAATTTGTTACAAAGTATATAGCCGCCGAACCTTCCGCAAGGCAAAAACCAGACAAGGGGCCGGACCTCTTGACGATTATTCTTACCTATTCGACCACAATGGAAATGCTTGACTGACTTGTCGAAACAGCAAAATCGAGGCTGAGTGTTTTTCTGATTTTATAGAAAGGCCGTGAACTTGCGTAAGTTTATCATTCTGACTTGTACAGCTATCTTGGCGGTCGCTTTTGTGGGCTGCCAGGAGAAAGAAATGGCCGCGACAGAGCTACTTGCCGTGGATTTCAAGGCAGGCGCCGTCTTGAGGTACAAGCTGGTTTCGTCCAGAGATATCGAGATAGACCTTGACTCGACCGGCGCAGCCTCAAAGCGGGGCAAAAGCGAGCCACAGAAGATGACCGAGAAGCTGGAACTGGTTATCGCTTATTATCCTGTTGCAATTGACCCCTACGGCCTGAGCACAATAGAGGGCAAATGTGAATCGGCAAAGGTGAGCCGGACCGCTCTGTTGGGCAGGAACTCACCAGGTGACGCAGCTGAAAGTCTGGCGGGACAGACCTTCAGGTTTCAGATTTCTCCGACCGGCAAAATAAAAGATTACTCTGACCTTGAGGAGCTTATAAGCCGCCTCGGCGACAAGGCATTTGCTTCAACCACCGGCAGACAGGGAAGAATAAAGAATCCCGACATGATATCCGACTTTTCGGCTTTGCAGTGGCATTTATGGGATTCGATCGCGAACGTTGAAGACGCCGTTGCCGGTGTCGCCCCCGGCCAGAGTTGGAAAACAGAACAGTTTATACCTCTGCCTATGCCTATAGCCGTTGCCAGAGAAACCACTTATACGCTTGCCGAAGTTCAGCAAACAGAATCCGGCAAAAAAGCGGTGATTAACAGTACCTATAAGCTGAGTGATTCACGGCCCAAGAACTGGCCCAAACCGTACAATGGAAACTTCAGTATGAGGGGTATGTTCGGTTTCCTGCGTAATTTCAGGTTCCGTTCTCTTGAAGGAGCCGGCAGACAAGTTTTTAATGTTGATACCGGCACCCTCCAAAGTGAGCAGCAGCGGTATAAGATGCACATAGACGCGGGATTTATGATGCCTTTAGGAGATACGGTGCCGACAGTAACAATTGACCAGAAAATAAGCATTCAGCTTCTTGGGGATTAATCGGCGGAGGTTTCAGTCGTTGGAACGAAAAAACCTATGGGCTCCGTGGCGAATGGAATATATTGAGGGTTTAAGCGAACCGAAAGGCTGCTTTATATGCGGCTATATCGCAGAACCTGAGCGGGACAAAGAAAACTTTGTACTTTGGAGGACGTCCCGCTGCCTCGTCCTCTTTAACAGGTTTCCATACAACAACGGGCATCTCCTTGTTGCACCGATTCGGCACATTGAAACACTCGCTGAGGCGACTGACGATGAGTTGCTGGAGTTGTTGGGCTTGTGCAGGGATTGCCAGGAAGTACTGACCGCCGCCATATCTCCACACGGTTTCAATATCGGAATGAATTTCGGCAGATGTGCCGGTGCCGGCCTGCCGGGGCATATGCACATCCATGTAGTTCCGCGGTGGGACGGCGACACAAATTTCATGCACGTCTGCAGCGGTACGGACGTGATTAGCCAGAGTTTGACCGAATTATATGACCGGCTAAAACAAATTAGTCTTGAAAAGAACCTTCCAAACCTGTAAAAACACCCTGTAAGAAATTATTTGCTATGCGCTAGCCCTGCGCTGAGCGGTCTGGTTTTTTAGAGAGTTGCTATGTTGAAAGCGTGCAAAAAAAGTCATTCTGAGCGGAATGCAATGGAGCGAAGAATCTCAGATGTACAAAAGATTGAGATTCTTAACTTCGCTCAGAATGATGATAGAGCGACTCAGAATGACATATAGAAAGTTTCAACAGAGCATAAGAGAACGTGTGAAATGATTGATGAGCTTGTCTGTTATGCTGTAACTGAAGCCGAAAGCCGACAAAGGCGATTTGGGGAAAAGCCGCACCCATACAGGACCGCCTTTGAAAGAGACCGTGACCGGATAATGCACAGTTCCGCTTTCAGGAGGCTTGAGGGCAAGACGCAGGTTTTTATGCCCGGCGTTAACGACCATTACCGCACAAGGCTTACACACAGTATCGAAGTGGCGCAGATCGGCAGGACTATCGCAGGGGTGATGAACTTAAATGAAAGTCTCACCGAAGCGATATGCCTGGCCCATGACCTCGGACACAGCCCGTTCGGCCATACCGGAGAGCAGGTATTGAACGACTTGACGGCCTCGGTCGGCGGCTTCGAGCATAACCGCCAGGCGATTCGTATCGTCGATTTGCTCGAGCACCCTTACCCCGAATTCGCAGGCTTGAATCTGATGTACGAAACGAGGCTCGGTATTGCCAGACATCACGGCCCCTATGACAGTCCCGAAGTTGATGAGTTCGAAGAGGTTCATTGTTCCCTCGAAGGGCAGATTGCCGACATCTCAGACCGCATAGCATACAACTGCCACGACCTTGAGGACGGACTGCGGGCGGGTCTTATTAATGAAGCTCAGCTAAAAAATGTAAAGCTGTTCGCCGATGCCCAGGCGAAAATCGGCGCCCCGGCCATTACTGACGGCGCCGTACGCAATACAAGGACAGCAAAAACAATTATTGATATGCTTGTGAGCGATTGTTTGCAGGCCAGTAAAAAGGCAGTCGGGCAGGCTGATATCAGGTCGGTAAAAGACGTATATAAAGCCGGGGACAAACTAATAAGACTTAGTAGCGTTGCCGGGGCGGACCTTGCCTGTCTCGAGGAGTTTCTTTTCAAGAATATGTATATGCATAAGTCGTTGCAGTCGATAAATAAAGAGGTTGGCAAATGGATGACAGGGGTATTTGAAAAGTTTTGCGCCGAGCCGGATTTGATGCCCGCCTATTTCCAAAAATTAGTGTCGTCAGAAGGGCTGAAACGCACAGTTTGTGATTATATCGCGGGTATGACCGACTGGTATTGCCTGTCGATGTTAGAGGAAATTTAGTTGTTTTTGATAATAAGTTATGTTGTCAACCCCGCGTAAAAAGGGGGGAAAATCCCGACCACAGGGGTCGGGGCTGAATAGGTTTGGCTGTGAATAAAAGGTTGTTTACATCATATCTTGGCCTGGGCTGGTTGCCGGTGGCACCGGGAACATGGGCTTCGTTGTGGCCGGCGGTATTATTTGCTGTGCTGTGTTACTTTGGCGTGCCTAAGGCGGTTGTGTGGATTATTCTATGCCTTGTTGCGATTGATGCCGCAACAGTATGTGTGTGGTTTGCCCCCGATGTGGTTCAGCAGTTGGGTAGCCGGGACCCTCGTGAGGTCGTGGTCGATGAAGTGGCCGGGCAGGCGATGGTGTTTATAGGGGCATACTCGGCAGGGGGGACACAGATTATGATTACGACCGCGGTTGGTTTTCTGGCGTTTCGGTTTTTTGATATATTCAAGCCCTGGCCCTGCAGGCTTTTAGAGAAACTTCCGGCGGGGTGGGGGATTTTAGCCGATGACGTGATGGCCGCGGTATATGCAGCCGTTGTATTGCAGATATTTGCCGGGCAATGGATTGGGAGTTTGGGTTAAGGATAGATTATGGCGGATGACTATTCTGTTGAGGCTTGCAACAGGCTTTTGGAAAGAGTCCGGGCCGCGGATTTGCTTCGCCCGCTGAGGCTGTCTCGATACGAAGCCGGAGCCGAATTGGTCTATGAGATAACCGATATTTCGGGGCAGAATAAGTCTGAGGCTCGTTTAGTCGTGGAGAAATTTGTCGGAGGAGGTTTTGCCGGGCAGGTGTACAGGGTTAAGGTGCTGGAAATTGCCTCGCAGGAGGGTATCGGAGGTATTGAGGTCGGCCGTGTCTATGCGATGAAGATTCTTATCCCGCCTTCAGTGTTTTCAAAACTCTTTCGCAATGCGCTTTATTGGATTGGTTTCCAGGGTCCTTTTCAACTGCAGTGTAATCCCGCAGCCGCCCGCGCCGGCGCCATTTGGCAAAAGTTCATTCGGCGCGCGGCTAAGATTCGATTCGGCGATGAAAACACGGTAGTGGATATCCATGCCACGTTTATCGACCACAATCTCGGCAGTTGCGGGGAGCTTAGCGAGTGGGTTGACGGACGAACATGGCGGCTGGAAGTTGACGACCGTATGGACCTGCTAAAAGCCTCGCGTAAAGATAAGACTGTTGACGAAGCCGAGCTTGGCTCGCCCGAATATCGTGCGAAAAGGCGTTTTATGGCCGACTTTGTTGAACTCCTTCACGATGTTGGAGCGCACGAATTCGCCAGGCAGTATGAGTGGTCAACCTGCAAGAGTCAGCCGAACTGTTTAAAGCGAGCCGGTTCCGATGATAACCCGCAAGCGGGATTGGTAGCGGTTGATTTTCGGGCGGGACTGGCACTTTTACCGTTTTTGCCGATGAGTCCGGGTGATTTTAAGCTTATTTTTGCGGGCCTGAAGCGCGGCAGTATTGTTCAGTTTGACCGTGGCAGTATTAGAACTTTGGAACGATTTGTTAGGGCGCACGCCGGCGAGTTTGCAGATATGCGGCAGATGTTGGAGGAACTGAAGAGCTGTGAAAAGCTCTATCGGAGTTCTGTACCGGATATTACACACAATCATATTCGGCTGCTTTATAACGGTGAACTGTGGCGTACGATATTTTCAAGTGCGGTGGGCGGTTGGAAGGTGCGTAACGTTATTGACGAAGAACATGTCGAGAAATTCTGTTCACGAAGAATTAGCACTATTGGCTTTTTCCTGGTAGGGCTACTCCCGTTTTTAGGCAGGATAATTCGGCGGGTTTGGGCGCGGGCCGACTGGAGAGCACATTACGGAGCTATGCTTTCAAGCCGGGATTATTTCAAGCGTGCGGTAGATGCAAGAATAGCTGAGAAAGTGACCGATTGGCATAGGGCCGGCAGGATAGACGAGCAGGGGGCTATGAAAGTAGCCCAGTCGGTTTTTGCGTTTTTATGTCATTTACCTTTGTCGATATTACCTGCCGGTCTGCATAGATTTCTGACGGATGGAAAATTCGCAACAGAAAAGCTGATGTATATATTTGTGCGGCCGGTGAAACTTTACTTCAACGCTCATCTGAGGGAAGAATGGATGCGTCAGATGGTTGTTGACGGGAAGAAAAAGCATATTATTACCGACGAAGACGGCGATACTATTCTTTCCCAGCTTAAAGAGCGATACATCCAGCGGTATCTTGTAAGTCTTGTGGTGCACATTCTGACGGCTCCCATTACACAAATTGTCTCTATAGCAGTAAGCTGGATTTATGTAAAAACGCATCCCGAGCTGTCCGGAGCGCAAGCTTCGGCGGCGGTAACCGGTATTTTGCTTGGATTCCAAATCACGCCTATATCGCCCGGTTCTATAGTTCGGGGAATTTATACTACAATTCTTGCTTTATACGACCGTAATTTCAAGGACTATAACATTGCTATATTTCTAAGTTACGTCAAATACATAGGCTACCTCGCCTTTCCGATTCAGATGAACTACCGTTATCCGGCGATTTCCCGGTTTATGGCCGCTCACTTTGCAACTGAAGCTACACATATTGTTCCTGTGTTCGGCGAGCGGGGTGCGCTTTTGGAGCATTGGGTATTTCGTGTGTTTTACAACTGGCCGCTCACTATCAGGCGCAGAATGAAAAAGATTTCCCAGCTTCGAGAATCCATGACACCTCGATATTGGCACACAGCCTTATGTATTGCCGGTGCGGCGGCTATCTTTGCCCTCGTTGATTTTCACTGGCTTGCCAACACCGGAAACCTGCCACGCCTGCGGAATATCTGGTGGCTTGCGGGAATTGTGCCTCTGGTATGTGGTACTCTGGTCGCTTTGGGATGCGGTGGGGCGATGTTGTGGAGACGTATTTTTGCGGCGACTGTCTGCGGTGTTGTATTAGCATTGCTTTATACAGTCATTTCCATGATAATTAGCGGCGGTCGGTTCGCTGCCGGTGATATTGTAATACAAGGCAGATGGCGTTTGCTTGTTTTTACTGTTTTGGCAACGATTGGAGCGTTGGCGGCCGAATTGTCCCGGCCTGACCCGGATTTGAGGGTTTGAACCGGAAGAGGTGTTTTTATGGTAGGTTTCTAAAAGTTGTCTCTTGCCGGGAGAGGAGCTTTGTGCGATAATGTTGAGGTTTGGTGGATTACTCTTTGGGAGTACGGAAAATGTTTAGCAGTTATGGCTCGCTTTGCGACGACTTTTATGTCGATATGAATGTTAATACACAACTCGAGCTGCCGACACAGCGGGATACTGTTTTGGCATTTTTTGAGCGTATCGGCAAACAGTTTCCCACGATGGGCAATTTCTATCGCAGGGAAAACGGCGACTTTTGTCTGGAAGAAGGCGTCCAGGGCCGAAAGCATCGCTGGGTTACGCTTGAAGTTGACAGGATTTGCAGCGGCTGTGCCAACCCGGTGGATTTGGAAGATGCATACAGCCTACACAGGCTGGTACTGGATTTGTCGGAGTATATGCTTGGCGTCAGCCGGCTGGATATCGACTCTCTCGATGTTATCTTCGTTATGGATTTCGACTATCGGGGTAATCACGATGAGATTATAGCCGAGGCGTTGTTTGCTTCCTCTGCGTTTGCCGGTATCCTTGATATGCCCGGGGCAAAACCGATAAGTTTTGCCCCGACTGTTGTGATTGCCTTGGATCAGGACTGTCGCACACAGGCAAGAATCAGTGTTGAGTCACGCACCGGAGTTTACGAGGTCAGAAACAGCAAATATAAAGAGGCCGAGCCGATAAGCCTGTATTTTGCCGTTCGGAGTTATCCCCAACCGCATAAGAAGTTTAATGCAACAGAATCATTTAATCGGCAATGTGTGATAGCTCAGCGGCTTATGGACGAAAAGATCATACCTGGTTTTGCCGGCCCCCTGGCAAATGCCATTGCACAGAGAAGGTAAATTTGTTCGACTAAGTTATATTGAAAAAGGAAGGTTTTTCCGATGGCGATAGAGGCCCCCCTGAGTAAATACAGAAAAAATAATTTCAAGATAGGTATTGCTGTCCTTGTGGGTCTTGCAATATGGTTTGCATACGACGGCTATCAGAATGAAAAGTTCATCCAAAAGCACACCGACCAGAGCGGGGTGCCCGACAGCACCTTGGTCTTTAATCGCACGGCGCCGCCGTACCTCGCAGCCGGGGCCCTGATTTTGGGGGTGTATCTTTTTGCAATAAAGAATAAAAAGGTAATTGCCGGGCAGGACCGTCTTGTGATAGGCAAGCGCGAAATTGCCTACGATTCCATTGAAAAGATAGATAAGACGCACTTCAACTCAAAGGGGTACTTTGTCGTCACATATAAGGATTACCAGGGTGTGGATTCCAACTTGAAAATCAGCGACAGAACCTACGATAATTTGCCCGCTGTTCTGGATGAGCTGATTGCAAAAATCAGTTGACGTTTTTACCGTTATTTTGTCATTAATTCCAAAGGCAGGTATTACGATGAATTACTGTGTTGTCGGTTTGCAATGGGGGGACGAAGGCAAAGGCAAGGTTGTTGACATACTCGCCGCCGAAAGCGATGTGGTTGTCCGTTTCAACGGAGGGGCCAATGCCGGCCACACGGTGGTTATTGGAGATGAAAAGTTTGCCCTTCATCTTATGCCCTCCGGCGCCGTTCGTGACCGGACATGGTGTGTGATAGGCAACGGAGTTGCTGTTGACCCGGCTGTATTGATAGAAGAAATCGACTGCTTGGCCGAAGAAAATATAAGTATTAATGGAAGACTGTTTATCAGTGAAAATGCACATATTGTGCTTGATTATCATAAGCAGGAGGACCGTTTGCGGGAAGAGGTTCTCGGCAGGGCTAAATTGGGAACTACAATCCGGGGCATAGGCCCGTGTTATGCCGACAAGGTGGGAAGGAGTTACGCGGTCCGAATGGGTGATTTTCGCGATTTAGACGCCCTGAAACCAAAGCTCGCAAATATCGTGGAATACAAGAATAAAATCTTTTCGGCGCTATATGATGCCGACCCGATTAAGACCGAAGAGATTTTCGCCAAATGTGTCGAATACGCTCAAAGATTGGGGCCGTTTATCAGCAATACGACTCAACTGCTACACCAGTCGATTTTGGACGGCAAAAGCATACTTTTTGAAGGTGCACAGGGGGCACTGCTGGATTTGGACCACGGAACGTTTCCATTTGTTACAAGCTCCAACGCCAGTTCACTGGGTATGTCTGCAGGCTGTGGTGTTCCCGCCCGGTTAGTCGATAAGTTTATCGGTGTTGTAAAGGCATATACCACGAGGGTTGGTGCAGGCCCGTTCCCTTCCGAGCAGGATAACGAAATCGGTCAATACATTCGCGACAGAGGCAACGAGTACGGCACGACCACGGGAAGACCTCGAAGGTGTGGGTGGTTTGACGGTGTGGCGGCCGGTTACAGTGCTGCTACAGGGGGGATAGACGAGGTCGCAATGATGCACCTTGATACTCTTGCGGGGCTTGAGGAGTTAAAGGTTTGCAGGGCTTACAGAATCAACGGCGGCGAAACAAAGCTCTTCCCCTCAAATGTCGCTCAATTGGAAAAGGCCGAATGTATATATGAAACGACGGCGGGCTGGGACCAGGATTTGTCGGAAGTGAAGATTTTTGACGATTTGCCGCGGGCCGTGCGAGATTATATCGCTATGGTTGAAGAAATAAGTAAAGTTCCTGTAAGTATTGTCGGTGTCGGACCGAAACGCAGCCAAACCATTTTCAGAAAGTGAAACCTTGAATCCAAACTTCGAACAGAAACGACGGCAGGCCGCTGAGCGTCTTAATTTACAGCCTTTAGGCATCCCGCGGCACATTGCAATCATTATGGACGGTAACGGCAGGTGGGCCACAAGGGCGGGCCTTTCCCGATTCGAGGGGCATCTCCGGGGCGCAAAAGTCGTAGAGACGATTGCTCAATGCTGCGTGGATATGGGAGTTGAATACCTGACGCTGTATTCATTCAGTATGCAAAACTGGAAAAGACCTTCGGAAGAGGTCGATTTCCTTATGAACTTATACGCCAGGTATCTCGCCGAGATAAGACCGAATCTGATACGCAACAATGTGAAACTTATTCATTTGGGCCGAACAGAGAAACTACCCCGGATGGTTACCGATGCGATGACCGAAACGGTGAAGTTAACCGGTGAAAATACCGGTATGGTGTTGGGTTTGGCCTTAAACTATGGCGCAAGAACCGAAATTGTTGACGCAGTAAAAAAAATCGCACAAGAATACAAAGCCGGCGAGCTTAAGCTTGATGAAATTGACCAGGCGTGTGTGAGCAACCATCTTTATACAGCCGGCTGGGCCGAACCCGATTTGCTCATAAGGACTTCCGGCGAGATGCGAATCAGTAATTTCCTGCTCTGGCAGATTTCGTACACGGAATTCTATGTTACCGATACACTCTGGCCGGATTTCGGTGCCGGCGACCTGGACGAGGCGGTAAGAGCATACGCAAATCGCTCCAGGCGTTTTGGCGACGTCAAAGCCCGGCTCCGCTCCCTGGATGGGCGGGATTGACGGAAACGACTACGTAGTCTGTCAAATTTGAATTTATTGCAGCCAACTCCACGTAAAACGTGGGGCTAAATATTTAGCCTGCGGTTTTGCCGCGGGTTTTAACCTAAATATTTAGCCTGCTGTTTTGCCGCAGGTTTTGGCTCCAAAGTTCGAGCATTAAGAAGTACTATGATTAAACACAGATTGCTTTTCGGCTCGTTAATGGCAGCAGCCTTTGCGGGATTGATGTTCCTGGACGGCGGCCTGGATGGTTCACTCACTTTGGCCGCCGCTAACAGACCGATACAGGCAAGCATCCTTTGCGTTCTGATAATTCTGCTGGCAATTCCTGCCCAGTTAGAGTTGTTCCATCTGATAGGTAAGACCGGTGCGGTGGTTTTTAGACCGATTGTAACAGCGGCTGCAATTTTTCTTGCCACCGGGTGGTATTGGCGGCAGTTTTTCAGTAACCCGCTTGTATTTCACCTTTACTATGTGCTTTTTGTTACTGCATTTTCTCTGTTTTCACTGTTGCTTTATCAGGGTTTGGGTTTCGGGCCAAATGGAGCGATAGCAAATTGTTCAGCCGGTTTTTTTGCCGTTTTTTATCTTGGGTTCCTGGCCGGCTTCGTCCTTGGTATTAGAATCGACTTCGGTTTGTGGCAATTACTTATGTTTGTTTTTGCCGTAAAGTCCTCTGATATAGGTGCTTATGCAATCGGGTCCCTTTTAGGAAATCGCAAGTTCTCTCCCAAAATCAGCCCCGGTAAAAGCTGGGAGGGCCTGGCCGGAGCTGTTGTTTTTGCCTTGATTGTGGCTGTGTTGTTTTCTTATTTTTGTGGTATAATGAATATGTGGTCCGCGGTAATCTTCGGAACGTGTTTCGGGGTTCTTGGACAATTTGCGGACTTGGCCGAGTCGATGATAAAACGCGATGCCGGGCAAAAGGATGCGTCAAAAACCGTTCCCGGATTTGGTGGAATATTGGATATAATAGATTCACTGCTTGTAACGGCTCCCTTGGCTTATTTGTTCTTTACCCTTACTGCGAATTGATGAGAGACATTCAGTGCAGCTCAAGATACACTTAGAATCTTATGCGCAGCGGGCGGAGCTTTTCGGCCCCGCTGATTCGTATCTGAAGGCTCTGCGTGCAGCTATGGATGTTCGCATCAGTGCCCGCGACGGAAATATCGTAATTACGGGCGACAAGCCGAACGTCGATCGCACCGCGGATATTATAGACAGGATGCAAAGACGTCTCGTCAGCCGCGGTACGCTAAATAAATCGGATGTGAACGAACTGATTACTCAGGCACAAAACAGTCTGGACACCGTTAAAAGCGAGGCTGTAGAAGTCTATTCCGGTAAGGGCGTCATCGAGCCTTTGACAAAAGGCCAGGTCGAATATGTTGAAACAATGCTTGCCAACGACCTGACCTTCTGCATCGGTCCTGCCGGCACCGGCAAGACATACCTGGCCGTTGCCGTGGCGGTTTCGATGTTGAAGAAAAAGAAAATCAGAAAAATTGTACTTGCAAGGCCGGCGGTGGAAGCCGGTGAGAAACTGGGTTTTTTGCCCGGCGATTTGCAGGCCAAGGTCAATCCGTATCTAAGGCCGCTTTTCGACAGCCTCGAAGATATGATGGACTTTGCTCAGATGAGAAAGTTCATAGAGATGGATATTATCGAAGTTATCCCCCTTGCTTTTATGCGTGGAAGAACGCTTAACGAGGTAATAATAATTTGTGACGAGGCCCAGAATACCTCACCATCACAGATGTTGATGGTGCTGACAAGATTAGGACGCGGCTCCAAAATGATTATTACCGGCGACATCACCCAGATAGATTTGGAGAAAGGTCAGACCAGTGGAATGATTGATGCCTGCCGGAGATTAAAGGGCATACCCGGAATCGGTTTTGTTAAACTGGAAGAAATCGATATTGTCAGGCATAAGCTGGTTCAGGACATCGTCCAGGCATACGATAAAAACAAAGAAAATACATAACTTTCAAAGGGGGACAAGTGGTCCTTAAGAAAAAGAAAATAAGCGCTCGACGTCAGCATGTGCGCGACAATATATCCGCCGAAAGGTTTGAACGTCTGAGCCGGCTTGCCAACAGCACTTTGCCGGCAGCCGTGCTGATATGGGTTTTTTTTGTGGCTGCAACCACCTCTATACTTGCTATAGATACCTCTAAGGGGGTTGGCTTTTTCGCGTGGAAACCATACAAGGAAATCATTGCCTTGGCCACCCTTGTGGTATTGGTTTGTGCGGGCGCCGCTTTGTATATCCATCACTACCAGCAAAGAGTTATGGTAAAGCCTGCTCGCAGTATCGCCTTGGCCGGTTTGTTTGTCGTGCTGCTTATACTAACTAAAGTCGGCTCTCTTTATCCTGAGTCGGTTTACATGGCAACAGGTTCTGCGGTAACAAGTGCCATAATCCTGACCATAGCCTACAATCAAAGATTCGCGCTCGGAATGACTTTGTTTTATTGTATCCTGGCGTGTTTTGCCGTGGGCAGGCTGCCTCAGGTTGAATTGTTTCTGACAATGATGGCCGGTGTTATCACGTGCTGCTTTGCGTTGAAAGAAATACGAACACGGATGAAGTTGATAGAAGTTACTATTCTTGCTTCCGTGGCGGTCTTTATAACTTCGACCGCACTTGGAATTATTCAGAAAGAAACTCTCGGCGTTATCTCATACAGGTCCGGAAGTGCGGCAATCATTACGGTTGCGGTGGGGCTTGTTATTCAGGGCTTTTTGCCGATGATTGAGAGGGTGTTTGGAATAGCAACGAGCATGACACTGATGGACTACAGCGATGCCAATCAGCCCTTGCTTAGAAAACTCGCGATGGAAGCGCCCGGAACATACAGCCACAGCCTGTTGCTAGGCACTATAGCCGAATCCGCCGCTGAAGCTGTCGGCGCCAACGGCCTTTTGTGCAGGGTAGGCTCGTACTATCATGACGTCGGGAAAATCAACAAGCCCGCGTACTTTATCGAAAACACGATGGGTTCGGCCAGTCGCCACGATCAACTGTCACCGGCAATGAGTCAACTAGTGATAGTCGGCCACGTCAAAGACGGTATAGAGATTGCGAGGGAATTCGGCCTGCCGACGGTACTTCGGCAATTTATTGAAACGCACCACGGAACAACTCTGATCGAATACTTTTACAATGAAGCCAAAAAACAGCAGGACGAGAAGCAGACCGCTGTTTCTGAAGCGGCGTTCAGGTATCCGGGACCCAAGCCGAGAACAAAAGAAGCCGCGATAGTCATGCTTGTTGACAGTGTCGAAAGTGCCACGCGCTCACTGACTGAACTGACACCGACAAGGATAGAGTCGGTAGTGCACAATATGGCTATGAAAAGGCTTCAGGACGGTCAGTTTGACGAGTGCGACCTGACGCTCAGAGAGCTGAGTCAGATTGAAACAAGTATATCCAAGTCTCTGGCGGCACACCATCACGGTAGAATAGCATATCCCACCAGCCCCGATGAGCCTGTTGAAACGGACGTGCCACAGCCACAGCAGGCGGGAAAAAACTGAACGAAATGGGCACGGAGCAAACTGATATTACTGTCGATATCACCTGCAACCGCCGGGGGCTTGAATTCGATTTTGATAGGCTCGAAGAACTTGCTCGACGCGTTTGCCGGCGGTTTCCCCTCGAAAGGGCGGTAATTGATATCGCAATTGTCGGCGATGAGGACATTAAAAAAGTCAACGCTGATTTCCTGGACACCGCCGAGCCGACCGATGTAATCAGCTTTGATTTATCCGAAGAAAAAGAACTCAAGAGTTTTGAGGTGATAGTAAACGCCGATGAGGCCCAAAGACAGGCCGAAGCAAGGGGCCATTCCACCGAAGCTGAACTAGCGCTCTATATAACGCACGGACTGCTGCATAACCTGGGATTTAGCGATACCGAAAAGAACGAAAGACGAAAAATGCACAGCACGGAAGATGAGATTTTACAGCAGGCCGGCTTTGGTATAATATATGGGAAGTAGTTTGAGACGAACTGTCAATTAAGAACTGCGTACTGGCTTAAAGGAGTAAAACTAATTGGAGAATGAAGTCGGATGGTTGGTATTGTTGGTTTGCCTGCTTGTTGGCGGGTCTTTGTTCTTTTCACTGAACAACCTGGCACTGAGGACATTTTCCCGAGTCAAGCTACAGGAGGCATTCAAAGCAGCAAACAAAGAGGATGTTGTCGAGGACCTTATTGAAAATGCTGAAAAGCTGATTTTAACCAGCACCTTATTTCGTGTTATTGCAAACATCGGCATGGTATTGGGGCTTTTCGCCTTACTGGCCGAAAATAGCTATATTCTTACCTTTATTATCGCTTTGTTGTTATTCTCCATTTTTACTTTAGCGATTCCCCATTCCTGGGCCAAGCACAGCGGAGAAAATATCCTGGCTAGAACGCACAAGTTGCTGCATGTATTCGCATACCTGGCGACGCCCGCGTTGTTTGTTTTGCGAATTCACGACAGCTTGGTTCGCAGGCTTGCAGGTGTAACCGACGTAACTGCCGAAGATACGCAGGACCAGAAGCAGGAAGAGATTCTCAGTATTGTCGAGCGGGGAAGAATGGAAGGCGTCGTTGATGAAGAAGAAATGGAGATGATTGAGGGCGTCCTCGAACTGGGCGACACCACCGCCGAGGAAATTATGACACCGCGAACCGATGTTATCGCCGTCAGGATTGACGATGACCTGCCAACAGTTGTTGAAACCGTAATTAAAGCGGGGCATTCACGAATACCGGTCTATGAGGAAAATATCGATAAAATCATCGGTCTTATATATGCGAAGGACCTGCTTGACCAGATTGGCAAAAGTGCCGCTGATTTCAACGTCCGCAGCAAAATGAGAGATGTTTATTTCGTCCCCGAGACTAAGCCGCTCAAGTCACTGCTGCATGAGTTTCAGAATCAAAAACTTCATTTGGCCGTCGTTTTAGATGAATACGGCGGAACCGCGGGAATTGTAACCATAGAGGATATTCTCGAGGAGCTTGTTGGTGAAATCGTAGATGAATATGAAGAAAGGCCCCCCGAACCTATAAAGAAGCTGAATGAAACGACTATTGTGGCCGATGCCCGCACCTACATCGACGATTTGAACGACCAGTTCGAGCTGGATTTGCCTGAGGATGAGGACTATGATACATTAGGCGGATTTGTATTCTCGCACTTAGGTTCGATACCCAAGACCGGTGAGACCTTCGAGTATGAAGACGTCAAGTTTATAATTATAGACGCCGAGGCAAGAAAAATTAAGCGGGTAAGAATCCAAAAACGCCCGGCCGAGGAAAAAACATACCAATAACGTAAATAGCAGAGCCCGAAGATAAGTGAACGGGAGTTATTTAGCCCCGCCTGTCCTGACTTTATCGAAGGACGTTTTACGTGGGGTCTTCGCTGCAAAACGGCATAAGGATTTTTGGACCATGATAAAAAAAGACAGGGCCGTCTGCCTGCGCACGGTGGACTATTCCGAAACTTCTCAGGTTGTAACCCTCTTTACAAGCCGGGCCGGCAAACTAAGCGCGATTGCAAAAGGGTCCAAACGGACCAGGTCGGCGTTTGACGGTCCAATCGAGCCTTTCTGCTTCGGCGATATCGTTTATTCAACCGGACGCGGTGATAAACTTGCCACCTTAACCGAGTTCGAGCAAAAGAAAGGCTTTTTGTCTTTGCGAACGAGCCTTGCCGCGTTTAACTGTGCTTACTTTGCAGCCGAATTATTAGAGGCCTTCACTCAGCCGCTCGACCCACATGCCGAACTTTTCGACGCTTTCCTGCAATTCCTCATTGATATCGCCGGCGCCGATAGTCGAGAAGGGCTTGGCCTTTTGATATTGTTTCAATTAACGCTTTTGGCCGAAGTAGGTACGAAACCCCTCGTCTGCGAATGTGCGAACTGTCATAATCCTTTCAGCGATAAGTGGCGCGAAATTCATTTTTCAAGCTCAGCCAGCGGCCTGATTTGTCCCGATTGTGAGCAGACCTTTAACGATAAGATAAGACTTACAACAAAAGCGGCGGCAGCTCTTAACGATATCAATCTTATCGGTACCGCAGAAGAAAAAACATTAAACGAAATAGAAAAGGCACTCATCTACCACTTCACCGAACTAATGCACCGCCGACCGAAAACGGCAAAATTTCTCCTGTGAAGTAATTGTGTTGACTAAAATTCAATAATCAACAGGCTTGCCGAGAAAATCCTCTAATTCGGCCAGAACATCCTCGAGTAATTGAGGTGTCTTTGCTTCGACATTCAGCTTCAACAGCGGCTCGGTATTACTCGGCCTGGCGTTAAACCACCAGTCCTTAAATTGTATCGTTACCCCGTCAAGGTCGTCATACTGGCCCTCACCATATTTCCTTGAAAGAGCTTTCATCGTTTCGCTTTTATCGTCAACCTCGAAGTTTAGCTCACCACTTAAGCTGTACCTTCTAAGTGGTCTTAGAAGCTCGCTCAGCTGCTCGGCGCTCTGGCTCAGCACATTCAGGATGTGTACTAACGTAACCATGCCGGAGTCCACATAGAAGTTGTCTCGATAATAGAAATGGCCGCAGAGATCGGAACCGAATATCGCGTGGCTGTCGCGGAGCGTCTTTTTCATGAAGGCGTGGCCCACACGTTCGCGCCTCGGGATTCCACCGTATTTTATGATTTCCTCCTGTACAACATGGCTGCTTCGAAGGTCATAAACGACGGTCGAGTTCGGATGTTTTTCGAGAAAATACGGCACCATAAAAGCCGTTAAAATGTCACAGGTAACAACCCGCCCCTGCTCGTCAACCACCGTCATTCGGTCGGCGTCACCGTCGAAGCAGATGCCCACATCCGCCCCCTTGTCGAGTACAACCTCCTTTAACTCCACAAGATTGGCCTCGACAAGAGGTTCGGGTGGATGTTTGAAGGTGCCGTCATGCTTGAAGTTGATGCCGGTAATATCAATCGGAAGGTCCTCGAATAACGCCGGCACAACCCGACCCGCCATACCGTTGGAAGCGTCTATGACAATCTTTATCCTGCGCAAGTCTGAATCAAGAAACTTCAGAACATGATTTTTATATTCCTTTGTCAGGTCGTACTTCTCCACCGAGCCTGTAAGCCTGGCCTTTGTATGGAGAAGCGCAGTCGCTATATGCTTGATATCCTTCAGGCCGGTATCGGCACCGATGGGTTTTGCGCCAAGACCTGAAATCTTGAATCCGTTATAGTTCGGCCCGTTGTGTGAGGCTGTTACCTGCACACCCCCGCAGGTGCCTAAGTGGTTGATGGCAAAATACATCTGCGGGGTATCTACCAAGCCGATGTCGATTACATTGGCACCGCTGGCGTTCATACCTTCAGTCAGCGCCTTTGACAGGGACAAACTGTGCGTTCGCATATCCCGGCTGACGCATAGTGATTGAGCGTTCGGCTGGCCGCGCTCATAACCCCGAAGCAGCGACCTGAGAAACTTGGCCGTTGAATGGCCTATCTTCCACGCACCCTCCTCATCAAGCTGATCAGGATAGATGCCCTGTATATCGTCTGTTCTGAAAATTGAAGGGTCCATAGCACAAACTTTCTTGTCTGAAATAATCCCCTATACCTCTTATAGTTAATACAACAAATTGACTACCGTACTACCTGCATTCGGCAAATTCAGGCTCTCGGTGCTTTGAGTAAATCTCTTATATTATCCATAATCGCTCTGCCCCGGGCCAGTAGTTGGGCCTTCTTTTCAATCAAATTCGATTCCGTAACCGAATCGTCATGAAGCTGAATGTGAAAACGAAGCGCGTTTCCGGTTCCTGAGGGCCTGATTGTAACATGCTGCAGTTTTTTGTCATCAAAGAAAAACCGCACTCCTTCGTCCGGGAACTGAAAATCGTAGCTTGGCGGGTAGATTGTGTCATATTTGCCGGTTCGATAGATGCAGGCCGATTTTACGCCAAGACCTCCAATCTCCAGATCTCCGCTCAAGGCAAGCTGGAAATAACCGATTGCCCTGCGGAGAATCGCCTTTTTGAGTCGGTCCCCTTCGATGCCGGGATATTCACCGTCAAGCGGGTCCGGCTCATATAGATTGACGAATAGACCTACATCCGGGTCGAGATATATTTGTTTGTCAAGTAATTCGATGAGCGTAGTGCCGTTTTCCTTTGCCCAGGCCGCGATTTCAGCAATAAGCAATGCTGCGAAAGTGCCGTCCTTGTCACGGACATGGCCCCCGACACCGAGTGACCTTTTATCTATCGGCGGGCCACCTAAAATCGAAAAACCGTTGCTTTGTTCCATCGCCCCGACATTTATGGACCTTTTGCCGTTGTCCATACCCCGGCAATCACAAACAAAGGGATGGCAAAGGTCGGTATACTTCAGGTTCCTGCCGTCAACAAGGTCTATAATCCGGTCTGTCTTTTGATCCCAGACATCACGTGTAGCAGCGGCTAGCGAAGCAAAGCCTACCCATGTTCTGACTACTCCAAGACCGCGTTTCCGGGCCAGATGTGTGATACTGTCTGAGGTTGTGTGAGATAAAGTAATAAATTTTTTCTCCGCATCTTTGACGCAGCCGTGCTTCTCAATATCCCTCTGAAGTCGATACCAGAGCACCAGAGCCCACATATCATCGGCTGGAAGAAGATAGTAATCTTCGCCGTTATGTAAGTGCTGCTGGCTTTGAGGTACTTTGACCACGACACCACAGCGGTCTGCATCCGGGTCGGTACCTATGAGAATATCTATATCTTTGAATTGACCTGGATACTCACTTTTGAACGCCTCGACCGCAATTTTGGCTGCGCGGGGGTCGCCCGGGTCAGGCTGCTGTTCTCGCCCCGGCTCGCTGCAAAAAGACGGGAATAATCCGTTAAGGTCGTTTAAGCCGTTATGTGTTATTGGTCTTACATCCGCAAAACCAACCTCCCTCAAAAGCCTCGGAACCGCTACGTTACCGGAACCGTGAAAGGCACAATAGGCTATTTTCAAGGGGTTGGAAGATGAATTTTGCTGTTTTGCAAGGCCTTCGGTAAGCAGAAAGCTTTTGACGTGATTCCGGTGCTTTTCGTGAATGTTTATAAGAAAGTCTTCTTTTCCTGCGTAGTCAAAACCCGCAACCAACTCGTTGCCTCCAAGAAACCAGAGTCGTCCCTCGGGCGCCTTGTCAAAAGGCACAAGGTTAATCTGTTCAGGTTTTGAGTTTGCGATGTATTTCTCATACATTTCGTCCCGCTCTTCCGGGTCGAACTGCGAGCCGTTACCGCACGACAGCTTATAACCATTATATCTGTAGTCGTTGTGGCTTGCTGATATAAGGATACCTACATCCGCCTTGATAGAGCTGTCGGGAATTGCAAATGTTACCTCAGGGTATGGGCAGGGTGCATCGAAAAAGTACACCGTATAGTCATAAGCCAGGAATAATTGAGCGACCAGCGCAGCTAAGTCATATCCCCTAATCCGGCTGTCATAGCCTATTACAACCTTTGTAAACTTCGGTTGCTGGTCTCTGCCGAACTTCGCCACTCCCACCGAGGTCAGCAAAAAAACCAGGTCGTTAATCGTATTCGGACCTTTTAGTATGGGAGCATCTATACCCTCACTTTTTAATCTGATAATGGAATCTTTATCGGGGGCCATCATCCCTCGTATTCCGCCTGTACCGAACCGAACAGATTGGCGAAAGGCATTTACAATGTTTTCCCACTTTTTATCTTCATTTTCAATCCTATTGTTATTAATTGCACTGCATATCCCCTCTTTGAGGTGAGGCAGATGCTTGTCAATATGCGCATCCTTCAACCAGCGTGCAAGGTTGGGTAAAATATTTTTTTTTGCTTCATTGTATAATTGTTGGTCGATCCGGCCCTCTTTCAGAGAGCCTTCGAGATACTCGGACACCTTCACTTCCGCCAATTCAAGGATCGAATCAAAGTTCCCACTATCCATCAGTTAATCGTCCTCCGCTTGAATTTCATCAATATCGCCTTCGAGGTGGTAACCATTCTCTTCAAGACAAAATCTCTGAACCCTCATTTTCTACTTCCTATTTCAAAAAATTACATAAGTTGATACGTAAATATATGATGTCATTTTCACAATGTCAAGTTTACAAAGAACAACCAATAAATTTCAATTAAGGCCCCCTCCTCATGACCGCTAAACCGGCTTGCCAGTTTATACCACCGGCGAGGACATGTCAACAAAGATATGCAAACCCTATTTGATAGGTGGGGCTTGCCCCACGAAAAAAGAATCAGAAATTAGATGTTGCTTCTCGGAACAGTGTCAATATACTTTTAGGTGCCTAATAATGCCTTAGTAGAGTCCCGGAGCTTTTATGAAGAACAAAAAGGTTAGCGCTCAATTCAGAAAGCAACTCAAAGACGAAATCTCCGTTTGGCAGGCCGAAGACCTTATATCCCCTGAGCAGGCAAATGCACTTACGCAACGATACCAGCTTGGCAAAATCAGCGCCGAATCTTTACGAACACTACTTGGCGTTATATACGGTATCGGCATCGTCCTTGTTGCAATCGGAATTATCAGTTTCGTTGCGTACCACTGGATGGGTATGACCAGGACCTCGAAAGTGGTGCTTGTTTTTGGTGCGATGCTTGCTTGCCACGGCATAGGAATTTACCTTTGGCAAATAACCGGCATGAGTCCCAAGCTCGGGCATGCCCTCATTTGCCTGGGAAGCCTGATATTCGGAGCCAATATAGGCCTGATGGCCCAGATATTTCACGTCAAGAGTCAATGGAACGGGATGTTTTTGCCATGGTCCATTGGCGCGATCACAATGGCGTACGCTGTGAGCAGTGTGCCAAATGCCGCTATGGCGATAATAACCTCGTTCATATGGTTCGTTGGCCAACACGGATGGTTCGACTCAACGAGCACATCATGGTGGTATCCCTTTGTAGCAGCGGTAGTATTTGTACCATTTGCCTACATTAAAAGGTCTGAGGTAGTGTTTGTGATGACGATTAGCTGCCTTGTGGTATCCACGCAGATTTGTGCGGCAGGCGCCGTTGATTTCTTTGGCTGGTTGGTCTCGGCTCTATCAACAGGAGCACTTTTATTCTGCTGGGGTCTCGTATCTTACGGAAGTGACAAGTTCAAGTCTTTTGCCATACCTGCAATGGTAGCAGGTGTCATTTCAACTGGACTGGCCGAATACTTGTTTTCCTTTCAGGAGCTTGCTGAAGAGGTAACCGGGGCAGACCGCTTGATTTTCGGGAACTCCGACTTCCTTCATACAAACCCTACTATTGCATCGCTGGTGGTCTTGCTATTACTCTTACCCTTTGCTATCAAACGGATTCGCAACCACCAGGTGCTCAAGGCAATTACGAGAATCATTATCGCGACTCTTGTGGTTGTAACCGGTAGTGCGTTTATCAATGAGATACTACTCGTCGTAGTCGCAAATATAGGATTCTTAGTGATGGCGGCAGTTCTTGTCTGGGCCGGATGCCAATTGGAAAATCGCCGTTTGTTCTGGGTAGGAGTTTTGATGGTAGCATTGATGGTCGTCAGCAGAACACTCGAGTACGAGACGGGTCTTCTGATTAAATCGGCGGCCTTTACCGCCTGCGGTGTAGGCTTGGTGGTCACTGGTGGTATATTTGAAAAATATCTCAAGAGAAGGAGAACGGCCGGTGAATAAGAGATTGGCTTTTTTCATACTGGCCTTAGCGGTGCAGGTGGCAATCCTTGCCGCCGTGCCTGGCAAACAAGTCTATGCCCGTCTTACCGGCAAACTCATAACAATAAAGACCACTCCGGTGGACCCATATGATTTTCTAAGCGGTTACCATGTTGTACTGAACTACGAGATATCCCGCCTCCCGGAATTAGAGCCTACAATGAGGACCGGGACGGATCAAGAAATTAAGGGTTATGTCTATGTAATTTTAAAAGCCGGTGATGATGGAATCTGGTCTGCCACCTCGGTCCACAATACTTGGCCTAAAAATGTTCCCGATGGTTGTCTTGTCATAAAGGGACATAGAAACTGGAGAGGTATTAGATATGGTATTGAGTCATACTTCATCCCGGAAAAACACCGAGAGGCAATCGAAAAAGACCTGAGGCAAAATCAAAGACAGGCAAAAGCACAAATCAAGGTTGACCGCTTCGGAAATTCCGCCCTTATAAGACTGTTAGTAGAAGACAGAATATACGAGTATTAGCATCGCATTTACATGTCATAGTGTTCATCGACCCGGATATTCACGTTTTTGCGGTATGCACCATCGGGGCTTGAGCCACTCCTTTTCATTCGGTGCGCTGCCACAAACAGCTTTATCGCATACCCGATAGATGAGAAGCCGCCGATAAAAAATATCGCCGCCGCCAACAACGCAAATAAATCACGGAGGACAAAGACCAGCATTCCAAAGCCGATTAGCAAAAGACCCAGTACAAGGCTTCCTTTTGCAAGGCCCTTTGTCGCCTGCGAAGCATGTTCGGAAAAGAAATATCGAAATACCATAAACCACCTTCAAAAACAGCGGGCCCCGCTGACGGGGCCCGCTCTGAAGTTAACTCGCTAATACATTCCGCCTCCGCCCGGCGGCATCGGAGGAGCTTCCTTCTTCTCGGGAATCTCACTGACAACCGCATCGGTCGTCAGCAGCAGCGAAGCAATCGAGGCCCCGTTTTGCAGAGCGATTCTTTCAACCTTCGTAGGCACAATAACACCGAACTTGACCATGTCGCCGTATTCCTTGCGAAGGGCGTCATATCCGAAATTAAGCTCTTTGTTCTCCAACACCTTTTGGGCGACGATTGAGCCATCCAGACCGGCGTTGACGGCAATTTGCTTAATGGGGGCGACAATCGCACGTCTTACAATATCGACGCCTATCTTCTCATCACCGGTGCACTTGATTTTATCCAGCACACCCAGCGTCTTGAGTGCGGACACACCACCGCCCGGCAGTATTCCCTCCTCGACTGCAGCCCGGCAGGCGTGAAGGGCATCCTCCACCCGTGCCTTCTTCTCCTTCATCTCCGCCTCGGTAGCAGCACCAACGTTGATTTGAGCTACACCGCCTGCCAGCTTGGCCAGCCGCTCCTGCAGTTTCTCGATGTCGTAATCGCTGGTGGACATATCAATCTCGTTCTTGAGCTGCTCAATACGTCCCTTGATGTCCTCGGATTTGCCCGCTCCTTCGACAATGGTCGTAGTTTCTTTATCAATCGTTACTCGCTTGGCCTGGCCGAGCTGGCTCAGCTCAAGGCTCTCAAGTTGGAGACCCAGGTCCTCAAAAATAGCCTGACCGCCCGTAAGAAGTGCTATATCCTGAAGCATCGCCTTGCGACGGTCTCCAAAACCCGGAGCCTTAACAGCGGCAACCTGCAACGTGCCCCGAAGCTTGTTCACCACAAGCGTTGCCAATGCTTCGCCTTCAACGTCTTCGGCGATTATCACCAGCGGCCGGCCCTGCTTGGCAACCTTTTCAAGCACCGGAACCAGAGACTTGACCGTGGTTATCTTCTTTTCAAACACGAGTATGTAGGGCTTTTCGAATACAACGGTCATGTTTTCCATATTGTTTATAAAGTGCGGGCTAAGGTAACCTTTATCAAACTGCATACCTTCTACCAACTCCACCGTTGTCTCAAGGGATTGGCCCTCTTCAACCGTAATAACGCCGTCCTTGCCCACCTTATCCATCGCTTGTGCCATCGTCTTGCCTATCTCCGCGTCCTGGTTCGCAGAGCAGGTCGCAACCTGCTGAATCTGTTTGCTCGACTCAACCGGAATACTCATCTCGGCAAGCTTCTTAACAAGCGTATCAACCGCCTTGTCAATGCCACGCTTGACCTGCATCGCATTTGCACCGGCGGTAATATTCTTAAGGCCTTCATCGTATATCGACTCAGCCAGTATCGTCGCAGTAGTTGTCCCGTCACCGGCAACACTCGATGTCTTTGAAGCAACTTCCTTCACCATCTGGGCACCCATATTTTCGTAGGCGTCCTCCAGTTCAATTTCCTTCGCAACCGTTACTCCGTCCTTTGTAACGGTCGGTGAGCCGAAGGATTTTTCCAGAATAACATTCCTGCCGCACGGCCCGAGTGTAATCTTGACCGCGCTTGCCAGCTTACGCACTCCTTCGCGAATTGCGGCTCGCGCCTCCGTATCATAGGCTATCTTTTTCGCTGCCATATTCTTCTCCTGTTTAATTTTCAGTGCCCGCCATGCAAAAATGCAAAGCGGCTTTGCCAAATTCTTCGAGGTTGTCTAATCCTCGATAATCGCCATTATGTCCGATTCGTCCATTATCATATACTCTTTTGTACCCAACTTCACCTCCGTCCCGGCATAGCTTGTGAAAAGTACCTCATCGCCTTTTTTCACCTGCATCTTGCCGTGTCCTCCGTTCTTTAAAAGCTTGCCCGTTCCAACACTTATTACCTTACCTCTTTGCGGCTTCTCTTTGGCTGAGTCAGGCAACACTATCCCACCCGGTGTTACTTCCTCCGCTTCCAATCGCTGGACAATAACTTTGTCGCCCAATGGTCGTATCTTCATTTTGGTCTCACTCCTTTCGATCATTTAACCGTCAAATATCCTGCTATTATACCTCTTTATAAACAGCCTGTTAAGCTGGTCCTGCAATATGCTCATATCCACCGGCTTGGCTATCACGCTGAATACATTAAGCTCCAGGGCCTTGGCTAAAAGCCCCTCTTCGGCACAAAGCGATAACAGAATACAAGGCACCATCGGGTAATAGCCGTGGATAACCTTTATGATGCTAAGCCCGCTCGCCGGCTCAGAATCCATATCAACAATCGCCGTGTGAATTCTGCGCCGTTGGATAATATCCAGCGCAACTGCCGCATCAGCGGCCACTATAGAATTAACGCCTCTCGGCGCAAATATCTTACTGACCGCCTCGGCCCAGCCCCAGTCCGAACGGCCAACCAAAACATTTACCTCACTGAGAGTCATAAAACCGCACCGTAATAATGCCAATCGCTTAGTATTTGAGCAAAATATGTGCCAGCTAACATAATAAGACAAAAAGAAAACCTAAGTCTTTGTCTGAAAAGCCCTTGTGTTAACCAAGGCGGCCCGGGACAATACTGGCAAAATTGCAGTCAGCACTTATATACACTGCCACCATGACAGATATAAGCGCAGGTACTATACAAAGCTGAACGCCGAACCGAAGACAACGTCATGGTTACAAAAACATTATTTTGTCACCCCCGCAAAGGAGTTGGCAGGGTATGTTTGCGTGCCGCTGTCAAGCGTTAGCTTGGCAGTGTGTGTATGCAAATGCTCCTCAGACAGAAGCCTGCCGGCGCAAGCCGGCGGACGGTAAACGGTGCACGGTGGACAGCAAAAGGACGAGCCGGCGGATAGATACTTTATCCTTTCTATTGATTCGGCCGCTTACGCGGCTCGGCTTCTGCTGATACTATTGCGCGGCTCGGCTTCTGCTGATACTATTGCGCGGCTCGGCTTCTGCTGATACTATTGGGCGGCTGGGCTTCTGTAAAATGTTGTCGAATTACCAAAACAAAAACGCAGCGGCGCAAGTCGGCTCCGGAACGACTGGGTACCGGCTCCCGTTCGGCTTCGCTCAGGGCAGGCTTGGCTGGAATCACATAAATCCGAAGATTGAGATTCTTTGCTTAAAGACAGGTTATGGCGAATAATCTCGTTCGTTCGTAAAGGGAATGTCGTTCACTTTATATCCGGAAAACGGCTTAAAAGGCCCGTTTTAACCGCATTTTACCGCTCAAAAAGTGCTTTTTTTATGATTTTTTAGTTTTCTAAAAAATTTCTTGAAAAGCGTATATTTTCTGGTAAAATTAAGAATATTAATAAAAATACATTATTTGGGAGAAGGAAAATGGAGAGATTGCAAAACTTAGCGGGGGCGAAACCTGTCAATTCATTGGCTATGGCGTTGTTATTTGTTTTTTGCGCATCGGCTGTCTCTGCTTCGGGCCTGACGGGCCGGACACAAAGCCCGGCGATGAAAAAGTTCGTTAAACCAATCAAACAGAGCACCGTCGTTTTTTCTTCAGCACTTAAAGGTGAAAAGCAGTGCTTCGGTCAAATCAAAAAGCCCCTTACCGGTTCCGGTAGTCCGTCAACAGTCAAAAAGTCCCCGTGCATGTGCCAAGCTTCAGGTAACGGCCGAAATTTCGCAAAGGTCGAGATACTCCTGGATGACCGGTTTACCCTTGCAGACATATCACAACTCAAACCGGCACCGGGCAGCAATGTTGATGTGCTGGACAGGCCCGGACGGGTGATTGCACAAATTTCCCTCAGCAGGTTTAAGGCTCTCGTAAACGATGGGGTCAATATAAAACTGCTGAACAAATTCGTCCTCGTGGAAGGTTCAAAATCCGAAGCCGGCATAGAGGATGGCGGTAAAGTGAAAATCGGGACCTGCTCAGGCGATTATGTCGAAGGTTCCAACGACAATAATGTCGATATACCCGAAGGGGCCTGGGACTACAGCGAGATTTGTATCTCATCTGCGCCGGCTGGCGCTACGGTTACGTGCATAGACGTTCACTATGAAATCATTCACCCTTGCAGAAGTGACTTGTGGGTTGATTTCAATGATGAAAACCTTAATTGCGAGTTTAGCCTCTGGTACGAAGACGGCGGTTGTGTGCCGAATATCAATGAGACCGAGACCGGTATCACGGTCTGCAATGGTGAGCCTGTTAATCAGTGCTGGCGGCTGTGGGCGGCGGATGTATATACTTTGGATACAGGATATATAGACACCTGGTGGATAAAGGTTTATTACGATGTAACACCGCCCCCGTCAAATGATAGTTGTGCAAGCGCAATATCAGTTACGGAAGATGTGCCCTATTACGGCTCAACAGTGTCGGCCACGGGAAGCACCGAGAGCAGTTGCAGTTATAATGATACCCTCGATGTGTGGAACTCCTTTATGCCCGCTTCTTCCGGTCTTTATACTATAAGCACCATCGGCAGTTCATTATATGATACAACTTTAAGCGTTTTTGACGGTTGCTCCGGTGATGAGCTGGCCTGCAATGACGATTCGCACTGTGAACAGAACGAAGATTATTATTATCAATCCGAATTGACAATGAATATGTCCGCCGGGAGCACTTATTATATACGGGTTGCAGGATTTAATCAAAGCCAGGGTGATTATACGCTACTGGTTACATCATACGATTGCTCTTTGCCCGGGGCCGCGGATAATCCTTATCCTCCGAACGGGGATACCGGTGTGGAAACAGACACCTCGCTTTCCTGGAACGAAGGCACAGGTGCAAAAGCAAGAAAACCAACCACAAAAATCGCACAAACAAAGGGTTTAAGCTGGGCGAAACTTATTTACGGTACGGATAACCGTCTCGATGAATATCAGGTAACAGATCCCTGCCTGCTTTCTGTCGGCGATTCTACAGTCGCCCTGATATATCAGAGCGACCTGACATACAACGGCGACGGGACATATACGCTTCTTTCAGATACTTTAGCACAGTGGTATCAGTGGCTTGACCCGATAGGAACCGGCAATCCATTATGTTCGGATGAGCCGTTTCGCAACCAGCCTGCGCCGGCTTACGGGTCCGGCTTTCTGGTTGCCGAGGATATAATTGTAACCGCCGGCCATCTTGCCTGCGACGGTGATTGTTCGAATTGGGCGATAATCTTCGGATTTGTCATGCTTGACGCCGATACACCGGTTCTTACTATAGATGAATCAGAGATTTACTATTGTAACGAGGTTCTCGGCAGAACAGACGGGAGTCCTGACTGGGCGATAATGCGTCTGGACAGACCTGTAACAGGTCATGACCCTCTGCCGTTCAGGACCTCCGGCAAGATTCCAGATAACGAGCCTGTCATTGTTATAGGCCATCCTTACGGGGTGCCGAGGAAATATGCCGCCGGAGCAACCGTTCGAGATAACAGCGGAGTAACGTATTTCTCCGCCAATACAGATACGTATCAGGGCAACTCCGGCTCTGTGGTCATTAACGCCGGCAGTTATGAAGTGGAGGGAATCTTATTCGGCGGGAATGTTGATTGGGCTGATAACGGAAGTTGTGACCGCTCCAATGTATGTCCCGACACGGGCTGTCCGGGTTGGGAGGATATCACACGTATAACCACAATAAGTGAATTTCTTCCGTGGGAGAGGTACGATGTGTATTTCGGAACAGATAATCCGCCGACCCAACTTATATTCAGTAACCTTACAACCCCGACATGTGATCCTTGTGAGCCGGGGAATTTACAATATAACGAAACATATTACTGGCAGGTGGTTACTAAAAGCATATGTGGAGAGTCAGTTAGCAATCCGGTATGGCATTTTACCACTTTAGAACCAAATGCCGTTGTGCCGGATGTGGTTGGAATGAGCGTGTCCCAGGCCGAGACAGCTATTACAGGTGTGGGTCTGACGGTTGGGGACCCGTGTTATATCTGCGATGAAGTCGTACCTGTCGGCCGCGTAATTAACCAGTTGCCCGTCGCCGGCTATTCTGCAATGCCCGGCACACAGGTAAACCTTTGGGTATCGCTCGGCAGGACGGCTGCCGATATGAATGATGACGGCGGGGTCGATTTTGCGGACCTTGTGATATTAGCATATTACTGGATGGATGATACCTGCTCGGAACCGAATTGGTGCCAAGGAGCTGATTGTAACCGTAATGATTTGGTTGACTACTTTGACTTCGCCACTTTCGCATGTGACTGGCTCGAATTAACAGCAGACCCGAACCTGGTCGCACACTGGACAATGGATGACGATGCCGATAACACAATAGTATTAGACAGCAGCGGTGAAGAAAACCACGGCACCGCTCAACAGAACACATCGGACATAAACACTACAGGTATAATCGATGATGCTCTGTCTTTTAACGGCATAGATGATTATATACTGGTGGAAGACAGCGAGTCGCTAAGTCCCGCACAACAGGTAACCGTTTGCGGCTGGTTCTACTTCAATGATACAACCAGAAACACCGGTTTGATATGGAAACACAGCTACAACTACGCGTTGTGGACCGCCTCCGACACCGTCAGGTTTGCGGTATGGAACGAATCGGCCGAAGGGAGTACGGCAGATTTTGCGACGTCAAATTTAAGTCCCGGCCGGAACTTCATAGCGGGCGTATTTGTCGGAACAAATTCAAAGCTTTATCTCAACGGACCCGAGACAGGCTCGGTTGGCGCTTCGCTAGAAGGCCTGATACGCGACAATGCAGGTGATTTGTATATCGGTTATCGTCCGGG